>Ga0310697_10004564_pt1 | contig 13643 bp, 6 predicted proteins | sample 172DNAGHGlowgp2_FD_203883 | JGI IMG/M metagenome (GOLD analysis project Ga0310697, IMG submission 203883) | Sheep rumen microbial communities from Palmerston North, Manawatu-Wanganui, New Zealand - 1728 DNA GHGlow gp2 (v2) (version 2) | ecosystem: Host-associated > Mammals > Digestive system >...
TTGCAATGCTGTGATTGAAACCTCAACCAACACATTGATATTAGGATGCAAGGGAACGATAATCCCAAATACTGTCGCTAAAATTGGCGACAGTGCCTTTTATGGGTGTGACTTCAATAGCAATAGCATTGTTATTCCAAATTCGGTCACCCACATTGGCAATGACGCTTTTAAAGGATGTTCTCTATATTCAGTTGATATTCCCAACTCAGTAGTTTCTATTGGTGACAGAGCATTCAGCTATTGCGGGAATATGAAAGCCTACATCGGCAGTGCTGTCACCCACATAGGAAAAGGGGTTTTTGCTGGTTGTACTTGGATGGATAGTTTAATCATAGCAAGTGATAACCCAGTATATGATTCTCGTGATAATTGCAATGCAATCATCGAGACTTCAAGTAACACGCTTGTGATGGGGTGTAGAAAATCCATCATTCCCAATACGGTCACCAAAATCGGAGATGAAGCATTTTGGGAAGTTCATCTGCCTAGTGTTGATATCCCCAATTCTGTCACCTACATTGGTGATGGAGCATTTGGGCGCAATTTCGATTATTTGAAGCACGTGACCCTGGGAAACTCTGTCACCCACATCGGTGATCGAGCGTTTTCTTGTGCGTATGGCCTTAAAGAGATTACTTTAGTTAATTCAATTACTTACATTGGTAAGGAGGCGTTTGAGAATTGTGGTTTAAGGAGTGTTGTTATCCCAGATTCTGTTACTTATGTCGGTGACGGAGCGTTTAAAGATTGCTCAGGTCTTAGAGATATGACCATGGGGAAATCCGTCACATACATTGGTGATGAAGCTTTTTCTTCTTGTCGCAATCTGCCCAGTGCCACTATCCCAAAATCAGTGACCTATCTAGGAAAAGAGGTTTTCTTCAGGTGTCACGCATTGAAAGACGTCTATTCATATATTGAAGATTTGTCGCAGCTTTCAATGGGATGGCTTGGCCTTTTTTCTGATGATGCATCAGGGAGGACGCTACATGTACCGTCGGGTTGTCTGGAGGCCTATCAAGCAGCCCCAAGATGGAGTAACTGTTTTGGGACTATCGTGGAGATGCAAGTTGAAACTGGTGACATCAATGGTGATGGCATTGTGAATATCAGTGACGTGACCGATTTGATTAGTCTGCTGCTCAATGATGGCGAGTTGCCTGACTACTGTGACGTAGACGGCGACGGCAAGGTGAACATCACCGATGTGACCGCCTTGATTGATTTGTTGCTCAACGGCAATTGATAAAGTAGGGAAAAGTTCAGTTGATCTGCTGCGTGCAAGGGCGTCACTGCCTATTGCACGCAGTTTTTTGCGTGTGGTATGCCTTGAAGTGTAAAATAATTAGACACTTTTGGGTCAAATAAAGGAATATGGCGTTTTTTCCCGCTTAATCATTTGTTTAAGTGTTTTGTGGATAGTAAATTCGTGGTTTGAAATAGTTTAACCAAAAATTAACCACTAAAAAACTTAGCGAATATGAAACGTATTGTTTATATGATCTTGTTACTGGCAAGCTTGACAAACTTGACCGTCAGTGCTCAAGATGAGTTGGAAGCGACTGCTGCTCCAGTCATTGAGGTTGTGGATTGTGGTGACCATGTGAATTTTGTCTTCACTTTTGAAGGTGAGGAAGGAGATGTCATGGCCGATATCTATGTCAACGGGGAGTTAGTCATGAGAATCGATGGTAGCTTTCCTTGGGGGGAAGGCATCGAAGGCCCGACCTCGGTATATGGGTTGGAGCGCACCAATTGGGAGCAGTATGTAGAGATTCAGGCTCGGGCGAGGATCCCAGGCAAAGGTTGGTCCGAGACTACCCAGTTTTCCTACCTTGTAACCGCCCTGCCTGTGACGGAACAGACAATGCCACCGGGCATTCATGAGCGCAGGTATCCTGAGACTTCACCCATGGAAGAGCATTTTCAATGTTATGAATCATATTCCATTGGATTTGAAAATACTGATCCTGAAGCAGTGACCATTTATTACAGGTACCATTATTATCTGAATTGGAATGGTGCCGAGGTCTCCTCGGATTGGAAAACCGCTTATCTTACTCCTGGTTTTATGCCCGAAGGGGTCTGTGTTGACCCGGACTTGTGGCTGGAAGAGTCTGCCTATGGCTGGGTTGAAGCTTATTCGGTAGCAGACTACAAGACCGAGAGCGAGCGCGTCAGGATTGACTTCAACTTTGAATGTTATCCCTCAATCCACTTTAGCCGCAATTACGACTTCAAAGCCGGTGGGTTGTATTATACCATTCTCAGTGATGAGGCTGTTGCTGTAACAAGTCGTACGATAGATTGGTCTGCTTATAATTATGATCCGTATGGGCCAGTAGACGATGTTGAGGAATATGTTCTGGACCCGGATCTGTTATCTATGAACAGTCCGTGGTATTATGATGAAGAGATCATCATTCCGAGCACAGTTGATTATGGCGGGAAGACCTATACCGTCACTGCAGTCAATGAGTGTGCATTTAAAGATTGTCAGTCGACAAGCATTCAGTTGCCGAACACCATTACCAAGATCGGAGGCGGCGCTTTTTTCAATACATCGATTCCAGAAATTAGGATTCCCGATTCAGTCACTCAGATCGGTCCGGGTGCATTCTGGGGCTGTAGTGAATTGACAACTATCACTATCCCTGATGCCGTTTCTACAATCAGTAAAAAGATGTTTAAGTGGTGTTATAACCTGAGCCATATTGAGGTGCCTATCACTGTCACGTCGATTGAGGAAGAAGCATTTAAGAATTGTGAGAACTTGATCAGCATCGATATTCCAGCCTCGGTCGTTGAAATCGGTTCAATGACTTTTGCGGGTTGTTCGGCTTTGACAAGTGTGACTTGTCGTGGCATTGTGCCCCCATTCAGTATAGATGCGTTTTATTACGGTGAAGAGTATTCCGATTATAGTATTTATGACCAGGCGACACTCTTTGTCCCCAACGAGGCCCTGGAGGATTACCGTGTCGCAGACGAGTGGTGCCGTTTCTCACGCATCGTGCCGTTCCTGGGTGCAGGTCCTGGTGATGTGAATGGTGACGGCAAGCTTGCAATCACCGACGTTTCGGATTTGATCGGTCAACTGCTCAATGATGGCGAGTTGCCTGACTACTGTGACGTAGACGGCGATGGCAATATTGGCATCACCGATGTCACCACCCTGATAGAGATGTTGCTCAACGGCAATTAATCATGTAGGGAAAAGTTCAGTTGATCTGCTGCGTGCAAGGGCGTCACTGCCTATTGCACGCAGTTTTCTGCGTGCGGTATGCCTTGAAGTGTAAAAGAATTTGACAATATAGTGTATGATTTTTTGACATCTTGAAATTTGATGCCGGGAACAGTTGTAATAGAAGCCTGCAGTCATGTAATTTCGCATTGAAATTAATGATTAACTAATAATGTTTACGACTATGAAAAAGAATATTTTTTTAACCCTGATGATGCTGATTGCATCTGTTGCAACTTTGAGCGCTCAAGACGAGTTGGACATAACAATGGCACCACTGATGCGTGTACTACCCTTTGACAAACCAGAGCAATGTGTTATGATTGAGTCTGAATGTGGAGAAGCAGCCGTTATTCATATTCTTGTAGATGGTGAAGAAGTGGTGCAAGGTGAGTATTCCTGTGAGTATAAGATTCCATGTCTTTATGTTGAGCAGGAGTTTGTGGTCTCAGCTTATGCCCAAGCGGAAGGTAAATTGCCGTCGGATACTATTAGTGAGCACGTAGTAGTCCCATGTCTTAAACCAGAAGCTCCTAGTATGTTGATGCATAATTGTGATGGCTGGGAATATTTCGACTATTCAGAGGTCATAGGTGGCTATTATGTGCGACCTTATGCAACTATTGAAAACCCAAATAGTGATGAACTTGATGTGACCGTTTTCTACAGAATTGGTGTTAATGGTGAACAATTTGAATGGGGCGAATGGACAGAATATGGTGGATATGACGAACATGGAAATCTACAGCATATTGCTTATGAAACGGATGATCCTACAATATTCGTGACACTTGAAGCCTACTGTGCCTCGGTCAATAATGGATTAGAGAGCGATCATACGTGTATGGTGTTCCCCGCAATTCAACTGATAGAAAAGCCATGGTGGGCAGAGTTTGATTTAACGAGAGATCATGTTTTTTATAAGATTACTAGCGATTCTACAGTAAGCGTTTGTACAAAAACAGAAGATCAATATGATTATCCTATGATGTATGATGGTGCTTATTCAGGAGATATTATTATACCAGAGACTGTGGTTGTTTACCCAGATCATACCTATACCGTGACGGGAATTGATCAACATGCGTTTACCAACTCCCAACAGTTGGCCAGCGTGTCGATGCCCAACACAATCACAGTCATTGGTCAAGGGGCATTTAGTGCTGACACTTTGCTCTCTTCCATCACGATACCCAGTTCGGTTGACAGTATTGGATCTTATGCATTTATGTATTGCACAGGACTGACGAGCTTGGCTATACCAAGTTCGGTGAAAACTATAGGTTTCCACGCCTTTGCGGGTTGTAATGGCGTGACAAGTGTTACAGTGGATAGTGAAAATACAACATTTGATTCTCGCGATAATTGTAACGCTATCATCGAGACGGCTTCCAATACACTAGTAGCAGGATTTAACAATACCGTGATACCCAGTTCCGTTACATCCATCGGCAATGGCGCTTTCGCTCTGAGCAGCTTGACCAGCATTGTGATTCCTGAATCGGTCACGAGAATCGGGCGTGCTATTATTGAATTTACTGAGATAAGGTCAATGACATGCTTTGCTGTTACTCCCCCTGATATCGTGTGTGTATTCAATGAACATGAGGACCATCGCTACGATGAGTTAACGCTTTATGTCCCTATGGAGTCGTTGGAAGCATACCGTGCCCATGAGGAGTGGGGCAAGCTAACGCACATTGTGCCGTTCCTGGGAGCTGGCCCTGGTGACATCAATGGTGACGGCAAGCTCTCCATCACCGACGTGGCAAGCTTGATTGACCAGTTGCTGGCCGATGGCGAGCTGCCTGACTATTGTGACGTGAACGGTGATGGCAAGGTGAGCATTAATGATGTTACCTTCTTGATTGACATGCTGCTCAACGGCAATTGATCGTTTGAGTATAAGTTCATTTGATCTGCTGCGTGCAGGGGGCGATTCCCATGGCACGCGGCAGTTTTTTTCTTGTATATGCTGTTTTTATACCGAGAGTGTAAAAAAATTAGACAGTTTAGTGTCAAAAAATTTTACACTTTGCGTTTTTGGAGGAAAAAAGTTTGACGTCAGGGAGCGGTCTGGGGTAACTTTGCATCAGCAAGACGGGAAATCCGCTTCCTGGACCTTGGAACAAAAAGAATAGATTTGGTTAATGAAAAAAGTTATAAAAAACAAAAGGTAAAAAAGTATTTCAGGCTCCCTAACGATGCGTCGTCCCTCGATGGACGAGACCGCATCAAGGACGAAGCTGCCTTGCTAGCGAAGACACACATGATGGACATTGCCGGAAACCACAACGACTGGTGAAGAAATGAGTAATAGGAGTCTTTAAGGAAATACTCACCAGAACGAGGTTTCGGGCAATGTTCGTTTTTCTCCCAAGATGTGAAATGATCGTTGGCTGCTACTTGCGGGCATCGGTTGCCAGCAGGCGGTGCCCCAGGCGGCAGTAGATGCACTTGCGGGCCTCGCAGTAGTTGCGTCGCAGCTGGATGAGGGCTTGGCTCGTGAGCGCGTCGTCGCATTTGATGCCGGCAGCCGTGAACATCGTCACGATGCTGTTCTTCTCGGGACGGATGTCTTCGAGCAGGGCGATGGCGCGGTCGGTCATCTGGTAGTCGTCGGTCAACTCGCCCCTGGCATACAGCAATGGGGCGACCGTGTTGATGAGCACGATGTCGATGCTGCTGTTGCTCAAGGCGCGCCCGGCGCCGGGTGACGGCTTGCCGAACGAGTAGTGCGTTGTCCAGTAGCCGCTCAGCTCGATATCGAACAGTTGGCGCAAGGCGTTGGTGTCCTCGGCATGGAGGATGTCGTTCATCAGGTTGAAACCGCCCTGGACGAACTGAGCCAGCAGGGCGATGCGGCGATAGGGGAAATTCTGGGGGCGGCTGCGGAACAGGCGCCATGCTGTGCCCTCGATGGGGCGCAGCGAGAATTTGTTGGCCAGGAACGCATATTCGCGCATCAGTTGCTGGTAATAGGTATCGTCGCTGTGGGCGCCGTTGAGCAGTCCTGACTGCCCGAACAGCAGGGCCTCGACCTGGAGTATGGAGTCACTGTGCTTGTGCAACAGTCGCAACGGCGTGACACGCGCCAGCCGCTCAAAGGCATCGTTGTTGATGCCGAAACCCAGTGTCCTTGCCAGCAACACATAGCAGATATCTTCCCAGCTGCCATGGTAGCGGTCATAAAGCTCTCGCACGCGGTCCACCTTGCTGTGCAGGCGTTCAAAGGCGAGCGCCTCGATCCACTCGGTGACAGTGAGTGCGGGCACCTCCTTGAGGCGAGCGGCACAGGGCAGCTCCACCCGCGCATTGACCAGGCGGTCATAGCACTCGTTGAAGCGCGGCGACACCTTCAGCTCGACCTGCGGGATGATTTCGCCGTTGATGCGGGTAACGGGGGCGTCGTCCTTCTCGACGACGTGCAGAATGACGCTGTCATAGGCGGGGTCCTCGTCGTGGCGGTGGCGTTTCCAGTCGCTGGCACGCACATGAATCTCGACGTTGCCCACCCACAGGTGACCGTCGATCTCGACCTTGGCGTTGAAGAAGTCGGGTCCCGAGTCGGTGTTGAGCAGCCCCGGGTCGATGACGCGCACCTTGCGGCCATCGTTGGTCACCATGTCCTCGCTGAGCCACAGCCTGTGTTGCCAGATGTATTGCAGCAGTCCTTCCATTTTTAGGTTTTAGGGTTTTCTTCTCGTTGCTAACTCCTCAATTCCTTGCGGCCACGCCAAGGCGAGGCCCTACATGGTCTCGCCCCAGCCGGGCTGGTAAAGTATGAAGTGGGAATCCTCGTAGATGACGTGGTAGTCACCGCGCTTGAGGAACTCGTTGAGTACCTCCAGCTTGCGGTTGTCGCGATAGGTGTCCTGCTGGCCGTAGTCGGTCCTGAAGTCCTCGGTGGGCTCGCTCCAGAACGGTCCCAGGGGGTTAAACTTCTGCTGCAAGACGAGCGGGAAGCCTGCCTTGGGGGCATAGGCCAGTTTCTTCTCGAGCATGGGGGCACTGAGTTGCTCGACCCACGAGCATCCCATGTAGGGGCGGGTGTGGGTGAGGTAATTCATCAGCGGTGCGCTGCCATAGGCCATCAGCACGGTGCCGGGCTTCACGTGGGGCGCGATGCCGTGTAGCACGGTGTTGAGCAACTCGGCACGCTCGCGGGTAGTATAGATGTGTGCCGCACGAGGATTGTCGACGGTATAGTGTTTGTGCCACAGGGCGCCGCCGTCAAAGTAGGCTCCTCCAGTCACCATGCGCACGGCACAGACGGCGATGAACATCAGCGGGAAGGCGATGCGGCTGCGCCGCAGCCACCACAAGGCTGCTACCGGAGCGAGTGCCCAAGTGATGATCGTGCCATTGTTGTAGGCCCCGTCGCTGCCCAGCGGCATCACCAGCATCATGCCGATGCCCAAGACCGCCATCCAGACCAGTCCCGAACGCTGTTTCCACTGCTCGATGATGACCATGATGCCGCCAGCCATACACATGACCCACAGCGGCTGCAGCGGGTGCATCCTCATGACCAGCCAGACGAACACTGCCAGCGCTACAACCTTTGCCGCCCACACGGTCCATTGGGGCAAGGATTTCTGGTTGTGAACCCACCAGTAGATGGCAACGGGTACTGCCAGCTTGACGGCAGTCCACAGTTCGGTCGCATAGAACTTGAATTGGACCATCATCATCTGTCCCGTGGTGTGGGATGCCGTGCCGGTTTGGTCGGCGGCAATGGCGCGCAGGTCTCGCAGGACGTTGAGCAGGCAGGTGTTATGGATCTCTGGCATCAATGCCAGCACCATACCGACCGCCAGCGCCGCACTGACCAGGAAGGCCAGGGTGTGCAAGAGCGGCCGTTTCCAGCTGATGTGGAGGCGTCGGCGTTCGGCAAAGTACCTGATGAGGGGGATGATCGCCATTAACAGGCCCAGCACGTTGGGGATGCGGACCAGTATGTTCAGACCCGCCATGACACCGGCGAGGCCGACCATCCACGTTCTGTCTTTCTCCAGCCCACGCCATAGCAGGGTGATAGCGAGGACATAGAAGACAATGGTGCACAGGTCGTAGCACAGGGTGTAGGGTGGGGCGATGAACGAGGTGACCACCAGGGCGCAGCCCAGCGTCAGCGCGCGCTCATCGACATGGCGGCGCAGGGCGTAATACAGGATGACGGCACACAGGGTGTTGAACGCCACGCCCAACAGACGCATCCCGCACATGCCCATCGACGGAAACAGCGACTGGAACGCGCCGCCGATCACGCCGCTCAGGTAGTACATGAAGTTATACTCGACACTGTCGGGGTGCGTGAAGATGTTGTCATAGAAGGTGAGGTAGAAGCCCGCGTCGGCGATGTCCATGCCGAAGAATACACCCAGCAGCTGGTAGAGCACCAGTGCCAGCAGGACGAGCCAGAACAAGCGACCCGGGTGGCGGCGGGTGTAGGGCAACTGGTCCATCGTGGTGTCGAAGTCGCGCAGGTAAGCTTTGTCGGCGTGTGAGAGCATGACGCTGTCACCGCCGCTGTCGCCATAGGCCGTCAGCCCGCGCTGCTCCACGTCGGGAACGGCAGCGGTGATGCGGCGCCACTTCTCGGCTCCATTGCAGTTGGGCGTGGCAAAGCGCCCCGTCAGCCTGCCGTCCTCGTCCACTTCCATCTCGGTAGCGAGAATTTTTACGTTCTTGCCCTCAAACCATGGCTTGACCCAATCGATGATGCTGGCTGTCACCACCAGCACCTCATCACCAGCGTTGAGGGCAGTATTCATGGCGCGTTCCGCCTCGGGGCGCGTCAAGCGGGACTGATTGGACTTGAACTTCCTGCCCAGCTCCTCGAACTGCTCTCGGGACATTCCCTTGACGAAGTGGCCGATGAGCCGCTCCTTGGCCTGACCACCGCGCAGCAGGTGCAGCTTGAACAGCACCAGCCACGGCAGGGTCACCAGCAGGCCCCACAGGTAGTTCCATTTGCCAAAGCTATGCTTGAGGAACTCCGGCAGGCTGTCACTGAGGGTGTAGGTCCCGTCAAAGTCAAAGGCGACAACGCGTTTCATAGGCTTTAGGCTTTAGTTGGCATCCGCTTAGGTCTGAAATCAACAATAAATGATGATGAGGAACGTGATGAACCATCCCAGCAGGCACAGCTGGATGAAGCGGTCACGGAAGAGCACCTTGGTGGGGCTGCCGCTGCGATTCTCGACCACAGTAATCTGCAGGTAACGCAGGATGCCCGCCAGGACGAAGATCGCCGTGCAATAGACATAATGGCTGCCCAGGCGTGCCGCCACGTCGTCGCTCATCGTGTACATCATGTAGGAGACAATCGTCACGGTCGCCACGAGTGTCAGCGCCATGTTGACAAACTGCAGGTTGTAGTTGGCGATGCCACGGCGGACGGTAGTGCCAGTCTCGGCCTGCAGCATCACATCGTCACGCCGCTTGCCCAGCACGAGGAACATGGCGAGCAGGAAGGTCATCACCACAATCCATTGCGACGTAACGATATCACAACTGATGGCGCCTGCCAGCACGCGCATCACATAGAACGAAGCCACCAGCAGCATGTCGATTAGGCTGACGTGCTTGAGCCACAGGCTGTAGGCGACATTCAGTGCCATGTAGCTCAGCAGGAGCCACGTCAAGTCAGGTATCAGCCACACGGTAAGTCCCACGGCCAGCAGGGCACACACCGCCATGGCCGTCCATCCGGCACCCACGCTTACTGCCCCCGATGCGATGGGTCGCTTGCACTTTTCGGGATGCAGGGCGTCGGCCTTGCGGTCCAGGATGTCGTTCAGACAATAGACCGCACTGGCTGCGAGCGAGAAGATGACGAAGCACAAGCAAGTCAACGCCAGCAGATGGGCATCGGTGAGTTTCTTGTCAAAGAACAGGGGCAGGAACACAAACACGTTCTTGCTCCACTGCTTGGGACGTAGCAATTTAATGATGGGCGGCAGCATATCTGGTAAAGGGTTTTATTCGTTTTACAAAGGTAATGCTTTTCACCGAAAAAAAGAAAAAAATAAAATTTTCCTCAAAAAATTTGGTCAGGTCAAAAAGTCGACGTATCTTTGCAGTCGCTTTTGAAAAGGTACCTTAGCTCAGTGGTAGAGCAGTGGACTGAAAATCCGCGTGTCCCTGGTTCGATCCCCGGAGGTACCACATCAAAAAACACGAAGCGACCGACTGCCCGCGCAGCCGGCCGTTTTTTTGTGTTTATGAGAAATGTGCATGCCTGTGATGAAAATTGAAAAAATCTTTATTACCTTTGTGGGCAAAGCTTTAAATCAAGGATTTTATCAACCGTTATTTATTTCTAAACATTTTGATTATGAAACAACTCATCAAAACCACCATCCTGTTGCTGGCCATCCTGTTGCCTGCACTCGCCACGGCCAACGACTTCGAGGTCGATGGCATCTATTACAACATCAACGGCAACGAGGCCGAAGTAACCCATGGGAAAGATATTTACAGTCGCTATCATGGCGCGGTGACTATCCCAGCCAGCGTCACCTACAATGGGACCACCTACCCGGTAACTTCTATCGGCCAGCAGGCGTTCGCTAGATGCAGTGCTCTGACGAGCGTGGAGATCCCGAATTCTGTCACTTCCATCGGCAGGTGGGCGTTCACTGGATGCACTGGGTTGACCGGCATCGTGGTAGAAAGTGGCAATGCAACATTTGATTCGCGCGACAACTGCAATGCAATTATTGAGACCGCCTCAAATACTTTATTTGTTGGCTGCAAGAACACGACTATCCCCAACTCGGTAACTGCTATTGGTTCCGAGGCTTTCCGGGACTGCACTAGTCTGACCAGCATCGACATCCCCAACTCGGTAACTTCTATCGGCCATCAGGCGTTCATTTTCTGCAGTGGTCTGACCAGCATCAACATCCCTAACTCGGTCACTGAGATCGGTATGTTAGCATTCGCTGAATGCACTGGACTGACCGGCATCGTGGTAGAAAGTGGCAATCCAAGATTTGATTCGCGCGACAACTGCAATGCAATTATTGAGACCGCCGTTAATACGTTATTTTTGGGCTGCAAGAACACGATTATCCCCAACTCGGTAACTGCTATCGGTGACAGGGCGTTCGCTTACTGCCATGGACTTACCAGCATCGACATCCCCAACTCGGTAACTGCTATCGGTGACCAGGCGTTCGATGGCTGCGATGGACTGACCAGCATCGACATTCCCAACTCGGTAACTGAGATCGGTATGTATGCGTTCTCTGACTGCAGTGGGCTGACCAGCACCGTGGTAGAAAGTGGCAATCCAAGATATGATTCGCGCAACAACTGCAATGCAATTATAGAGACCGCCTCTAATACTTTAATTGTTGGCTGCATGAACACGATTATCCCCAACTCGGTAACTGCTATCGGTCATGCGGCGTTCTATGGCTGCACAGGACTGCCTAGCATCGATATCCCCAACTCGGTAACTTCTATCGATGACGAGGCGTTCTATGACTGCTTTGGACTGATGGATGTGTATTGCTACATTGCTGACCTCTCGAGAGTATCGAGCGGGTATTATCAATTCTCATTGAATAATTCTTATTACTCTGATCGCACGCTTCATGTGCTGCAGGGGACGGCTGATGCCTATCGGGCTGACGAGAACTGGTATCCCTATTTCGGCCGGATTGTGGAAGATATATTCCGGGGTGACGTGAATCGTGACCTTGAGGTCAATATCGCAGATGTGAATGCCGTCATCAACATGATTCTGTGCGGAAATACTAGCTCTGCTGCTGCCGACGTGAACGGTGATGGAGAAATCAACATTGCTGACATCAACGCGGTTATCGACATCATCCTGAGCGGCACCAGGAATCAGATATAATAACTGGTGGATGTTGCAAAACTAATGTCTCTTATTGGTGATCGCGCTGCGCGAGAAATCAAAAAATATTAATAAAATTATAATAAATAGTTATTATTTTTAATTTTCATACGTTTTTTTGATTTGGCTTCGCCGAGTTCCCGCCCGCAGGGCGATTATAATTCTAGCAATTGATTTATGACACACCCTCTATCGCTAGCAGGGGCCACGCTAAGGGGCTAAGTTTTTCAGACAAGCCCTATGGACAACTGATTTACTGGCATCCGTATTCCGCTTGGCCGGCGTGCGGATGCGATTTTTAACGCATATTGCACGAATCTGTTTTATAATAACTTAGGAAACAAAAATTAAGCAAGACAACATTTGTATCTAGTTTTAATAATAATCTTGCTTAAGTATCTAGCGCGAAGCTCGAATTCTATTTGCAGCAAATGAATTATGATACAGACTGTTTCAATTATCGGTGAAAAGGTTTGATTATTAAAGATTTAATACTAAATTTGCGGTTTGGATGATTTAAAATCTATAACATGATGAAAAAAGTATTACAATCTCTCGTTTTGTTGCTGGGAGTGCTGATGCTTCCGGCCGCAACCCATGCCCAGGATATCTACGGTGATGTGAACGGCGACCATGAGGTCAACATCGCCGACGTCAACTTTGTCATCAGCATCATTATTGACGGTACCGGCTACAACGCCGCTGCCGACGTGAACGGCGACCTTGAGGTCACCGTTGCCGACATCAATACACTGATTGACATCATCCTGACCGAAAGCATCCCCGTTCCCGATTTCGTTGACCTGGGCCTGCCCAGCGGCACGCTGTGGGCGACGCGCAATGTGGGTGCCTGCAAGCCCGAGGACTACGGCGAATACTTCGCGTGGGGCGAGACCGAGATCAAGTACAATGAAGACTGCAACCTGGACTCCTACAAGTGGTATAAGAGCGACAGCATTGACCACGGTTTCACCAAGTACTGTGTTCAAAGCAGATATGGCTATAACGGCTTCGTTGACAACCTGGCCGAACTGGATCCTGAAGACGATGCTGCCTGGACGCATTATCCCGATGGACGCATCCCGACGATAGAGCAGTTTCAGGAACTTTGCGACAGTTGCACCTGGCAGTGGACCCAACGCAACGGGGTGAACGGTCAGTTGGTAACCGGTCCCAACGGGAATTCCATCTTCTTGCCCGCTACCGGCGGCTTGAGCAGCGCTTGGACCAACAACACCATCGGTTCGCGGGCATACTATTGGTCACGTACGCTCACCGCTAACTACTCCTCACACGCTCGCGCTATGGGCTTCGTCTCTGACCATTGGTTTACCCAGTATGACTTTGCGCGCGAAGGCGGGTTTGCCATTCGTGCTGTCCGCATCTCACGGGCCGATGCTTATATCGTGCAATCCAGCCTCGATTTGGGTAGAGTGCCCGTTGGGGAAACCGTTACGGGCGAGCTGACCATCGTCAATAACAACAGGGAATCCGTGCGCTTGATGGCCCGAGCCCATGCTC
>Ga0310697_10004566_pt1 | contig 13636 bp, 8 predicted proteins | sample 172DNAGHGlowgp2_FD_203883 | JGI IMG/M metagenome (GOLD analysis project Ga0310697, IMG submission 203883) | Sheep rumen microbial communities from Palmerston North, Manawatu-Wanganui, New Zealand - 1728 DNA GHGlow gp2 (v2) (version 2) | ecosystem: Host-associated > Mammals > Digestive system >...
GTCGCCGCCGCTTAGTTTATCTGCGCCGGCATTGCCCATGATTGAATCGTTGCCGTTCTTGCCGTAAATCGTATCATTTTTGGAGCCACCCGTTATCGTATTGGCGAGCTTGTTGCCCGTAATTTTAACAGCCTTTGTGCGTGTCGAAGCGTCAATAGTTTTCACAGCTGAGCCGACAGTCACGGGCGATTTAGTCGAGTTGGTGACGGTCAAAGTTGTTGAAGAGCTTGGAGAAGTTATTTCTCCCGTGCTGATATTTATTTTAGATAAACTCGCCGCGCCGTAAAGGGTTATCTTTGAACTGCTGACATTAACGATAATATTGTTGCCGCTTTTCGTCGTGGTGTAAGAACCGCTTGTAATGTTGAGCGTATCTTTCGTGCTAAAACCTTTGATAGAGTCGTCGCCGTCGCCTTTGGCGTATTGAAATAAAAATCCATTTTTACTTTCGCTATAAATGGTGTCGTTGCCTTTGCTGGAATTAATCGTTACTTTTTTAGCGTAAGCGTAAATGTGGGTATAATCATCGCCGTCAGCCGCGCTTACAGAGAGATTTTCGCCGCCGATATAAATTGAATCGTTTCCCTCGCCCGCAGTGACCGTGCTGTTTTGGGCGTTTGAATCGTGAGAATAAAGCTGGACGAGGTCGTCGCCTTTTCCCGCATCAATAGTAGCTGCAGTGCTTTCGTTATTAATGGTATCGTCACCTTCGCCGCCATTGATTGAAAGCTTTGAGCCTTTGCTATAAATTAAATCATTGCCTTCGCCTGTGTCAATTGTATTGTTACTAACCTTTTCGCTAATGTAAATTGATTCGCTACCCTTGCCACCGTTTATAGTATTATCCTTAGCTGAAGAAGATATACTGAAGTAATCGTTGCCGTCGTCGCCGTTTATTAAATTGCCTTCGGAATAGATATAGATTTCGTCGCCACCTGCGCCAGCATTAAGCGTATTATTCTTAGCACTGGCGTAAAGATAAACAATATCATTTCCTTTGCCAGCCTCTATCAGTGCAGTATTGGCGTTGTTATGAATTTCATCTTTTCCGTCGCCCGCGTCTAACGTGACATTAGAGCTACTGGAAGAAATGGAGACAAAATCTTTTCCGTCATCAGCATTGATACTAAGATTTTTGCCGCTTGCAAATATAGAGTCTGCGCCGTCGTCGGCATTTATCGTGATTTTATTAGCAAAATTTGTAATTAAGTCTGCGCCGTCGCCGCTTTTAATCGTAACGTCACTAGCAGAATTTGTAATCGTGTCGTCGCCGTAGAAAGTTAGAAGCAAAGTATTGGAAGTTTTGCTGTTGGCAATGGTTAAATCGCCGGCTTGTCTTGCTAGGTATCGCAAAAACGTATAGCCGCCTTCATACATGAATTTTTCGTCGCGTCTTTCCAAATCGTTTACATCAAGACCAATTTCATATCTTGAAACATCTGACGCCAAAGCTTTAATGCTATCTTCATTGGAATGAGTGATACCAACTGTTAATTCTCCCAAACCCTCAGTTATAAAGCCCGGTAAATGCCTATAGATTGGGAAGTAGATAAGGTTCGCCATCATGACGACCTGGGTCATTTTGCGTGCAATTATTCGCCCGAATTCTTTCTTAGTTTCGTCGGTGATATTATCTTCAAGCGAATTCATATTAATCGTTAAGGTGATTGAAGTTGTCTCGCCGCTGTCGTCATCGTAGGTAGCTGTCACGGCGGCTTCATCGGCGGTAGTGTTATTAACAAATTCGACGTTTAGCTGACTTACAATCACGTTAAACTTTTTTTCCTTTGCTAATGAGTTATCACCAAAGCAGAATTTTTCGCCGTAGGATTCGGCAATGAGCTTGAGAGAATCAGAAATCCACGATTTTTCAAGCCCGCGCCAAATATATTTTTCGGAATCGGTTAATTCGCTGAAACTTTTGCCGCTAAGCTTAACGGTTAAGTTGTTAGCAATAAACGAATTGCTTGTAAAACTTGTATTTACGCTCGTGACTAGGGAAATGATATTGTCGTCGGTTTTAGTTGAAGTGTTGCCAGCGTCGGAACCCGTGATTGCGCCGGAATCTTTGCTATTGAAGTCTATTCCGCAATAAACGCGCAGGAAATATTCAACACTCGGCGCATTTCTCAAATCTTCTAAAAAGGCAGACCTAATGTTATCTTTCTTCGCGTTTTGAAAGTACTTAAATTTTGACGTAGCAAATGCCTTGTTTATAGCTGAATCAAGCACCCTTTCGCCCGTTAGCTTTGTTTTAGCATCGCTTAGGGCTTCCATAAACTGTTGCATAACTCCTAATTGCGTTGCCATAAAATTTTCTCTCCTTCCTATGAAAGTTTGCTTATTATATAAAAAATTTTTTCGCTACACAACAAAGAATATATTAAGTGAAGTCAGCGGAAGAAATTATCGGCTCGAAATCGGCGGGATTAAAATCGTTTTGCATATCGAAATTTTTTGTGCGAAGAAATTTCTTGCCGTCAAAGTCGGGCTTGCCGTCCTTATCATTAAAAGTCGTCTTGCATTCGGGATATTTTGAACAGCCCCAGAACTCGCCGTTCTTGCCCTTGCGCTTGATAAGTGCGCTACCGCAATTCGGACATTTAAAAACATTTTCCGCGTCAGCAAATTTTGCAGTCTTTGCTGCCTCGACAAGCGAACTAGTAAATTTCACTTGCCCCGCTAAAAAATCTTCCAAAGTGCCTTCGCCCGCGCTCATCGAATGCAATTTATCTTCCCAAATCGCGGTCTCGTCGGGATAAGTCATTTCGTCGGGAAGCGCGTCAATCAGCAAATATGCCTGCGCGGTCGGTTGCAAAGTTTTTTTCGTGACCTTCAAAAAGCCGCGCTGAATTAAATCGTCGATAATCGCCGCCCGCGTCGCCTCGGTGCCAATGCCGTAAACGTCCTTGAGTTGCTTTTTCGCGTCGGGATTTTTAACGTACTTGTGAATATCCTTCATGCCCTGCACCAAACTTGACGAAGTAAATCTTTGCGGCGGCTTCGTGACGCCCTTTTTAAGTTGCCCTTTCTTATAGGTGACGTTATCGCCGGTCTTCATCTGCGGCAAAATATTTTCGGTTTCGTCATCGGCTTTAGCTTTCGGAGCGATATAAAATTCGCGCCAACCGATTTGCTTAACAATCTTGCCACGCGCCGTAAAAGTTTCGTCCTTATATTTGACTTCAACAACGGTCTCGTCGTAAACGTGGAGCGGATAGAATTGCACGGCGTAATTTTTGGCAATCAGATTGTAAATATTCATTTCGACAGCGGGCAACGTTCCCGATAAAAATTTTTGCGTCGGGATAATGGCATGGTGCGCGGAAATTTTTTTATCGTTCCAAGCGCGGCTCTTAATCGTGGCGTCAGCGTGCGCGACTAATTTTTTCAAGGCGGCGTCGGGAAAAGAATTGAGATTTTTTAAAATGCGTTGCGCGTCCTTAAATTGCGTTGTCGGAAGATATTCGCAATCGGAGCGCGGATAAGAAGTCAATTTCTTTTCGTAAAGATTCTGCGCGGCGTCGAGAACTTGTTGAGGCGTATAGCCAAAAGCTTTACCCGCCGCAATCTGTAAACTTGACAACGAAAACGGCAACGGTTGAGATTCTTTTTTCTCGGTCGTCTTGTAAGAAATAATTTTGCCGTCGAAGGGCGCGGCGGAAAATTTTTTAACGAGTTCGTCGGCGAAATTTTTATCGATAAGTCGCCCTTCACTGTCAAAGGCGGGCAAGTCAAGCATTTTCTTTGACGGCTTGAATTGCGCAATAAAATCGCCGTTCGTGTGGGCAAATAAAATTCTGATTGTGAAAAAATCTACGGGCTTGAAATTTTGAATCTCGCGTTCTCGGCGCACAATTAAACCAAGCGTCGGAGTTTTAACTCGCCCAATCGGTAAAACTAAATTATCATAGCCCTTGCGCCTTGCCGCCAAAGTATAAGCGCGGGAAAGATTCATACCGATTAGCCAATCCGCGCGGCTTCTGGCAAGTGCCGATTGCTTGAGATTGAAAAATTCGGCGTTGTCGCGCAGATTAGCATTGGCGCGGAGAATGCTTGTTTCGTCGAGAGCGTTTAGCAAAATGCGCCGGACTGGCTTTTTATTGCCGACATAATCAAGGACTTCATCGACTAGCAGTTGACCTTCGCGGTCGGGGTCGCCAGCGTGAATAATTTCGTCCGCCTTGCCTATCAAATGCTTGACGATTTGAAATTGCTTAAGCGTCGCCGGATTGACTTCCAACTTCCAATTTTTCGGGACAATCGGCAAATCCGCCGCTCGCCACTGTTTATATTTCGGGTCGTAAGCGTCAGGCTCTGCTTGTTCTAAGACATGACCGACAAGCCACGTCACCACGCCGCCCGAAGTTTTTATGTAACCGTTCGCCTTCTGCGGATTCTTCAAACAAGCGGCAAGTTCTCGCGCCATTGACGGTTTTTCGGCTATGTAAAGTTTCAAATCAATTCACCTCGCGTCGATTATAAAATTTTTATGTCGAATTAGCAAATTATTATCTGGTTAGAAATTATTCAGCACGCCCTCCAAACCTTTGCGCCGATAAATTTCTTTGTAGTGCTTTAAATTCTGTTGGATAATGTTATCCAAAGCCCGCATGCTCAAAAGTTCGACGGGTGCTCGGTCGTCAGTCAAAATGTTTTCGCCTAGCGCGGGCGTCGTCCAATTTTGCGCAATGTGAAGCATAAGCCGCGAAAGTTTTTTATCGTCAAGAACTTCTGCGCGGCTCTGAAGTTCATTCAAAATTTTATCGTCGTCCGCCGCGAATAAAATCCGATTAGTCACGCCGCTTGCGTCAATCGTCCTTATCGCCGTGAAATTTTTTCCTATCGTGTCAATCAAATACTCGTTGATATTTCCCGCGCCGCTTGAACGCATATTCATATTGACGACCATAACTCCGCTTTTTGCCAGATGATTTTTAACCAGCGCGAAAAATTCCGTCGAACTCATTTGAAACGGCGGCGAAATATCTTGGAATGCATCGACTAAAATCACGTCGTAAAAATTTTTATCGGCTTGCAGAAAAGCACGCCCGTCATAAGTCACGACTTCGACATCAGCGGGCAAGGAAAAATATTTTTGGGCAAGCGCAGTGATTTTCTCGTCAATCTCAACGCCTGTTATCTGCGCGGTCGGAAAATATTTCCTGCATTGTTCAGCGAAAGTCCCAGTGCCCATGCCCAAAATTAAAATTCTTTTCCCGTCGGCAAGGAGCGGAGCCGCCAACGCATAATCATAATACATACCCGTTAAGCCGCCGCCCTTAACCTTTAGCGACTGCACGCCGAATAAAACATTGGTCGAAAAAATAATTTTGTCGGGCGCGTCCTTGACCTGCAGATAATTGTAAATCGATTCGCCTTCGTACAGCAAATTTTTCTCCCAGAAAGCGAAACTATTCGAGTTGCCCACGACCGCGCAGAGAATAAAAATCGCCACGGCTCCCGCGCAGAAAATTTTCCTTGCGCCAATGCTCACGAAATAAATTATCCCGATAAGCAGGAGGACGCCCGAAAATATCAAAAAAGTTATCGCGGTGCCAACGGCGGGAATTGTTACGAAGGTCGGCAAGAACGTCCCGATAATACTTCCGATTGTGTTAAAAGCGTTGAGGTTGCCGACAATGCGCCCGTTATGTTCGAGGTTGTCGGTTGCGTATTTGACAAGAGAAGGCGTCACGGTTCCGAGCAAAAATAGCGGCAGAACAAAAATTGCCATGCACGAGATAAACGCCGCCCAGATTAAAAGATTCGTATCAATCGCGACGATTAGGACGCCCGCGACGGCTAAAATTAAATATTTTCCGAGCACGGGGATTGCACCAATCCAAAGCGCGGAGAAAATTAATCGGTGATAAAGTTTAGCAGGGTCAGCGTCAATGTCTGCGCGGCGACCGCCCCAAACATTGCCCAGAGCTAGCGCAATCATTATCGTGCCGATTATAATTGTCCAGACGATTTGCGACGAGCTGAAATACGGCGCGAGCAGTCGTGCCGCTCCCAGTTCAACTGCCATTATCGACATTCCCGAAAAAAATTCCGTGGCGTAGAGAAAATTTTTATTGTAAAGTAGTGGCGAAGGTCTCATTTAATTCAGTCCTTTTGGAGGCGAGATTATGATAGTTTTAATTGATTACGGCGTAGGCAATTTGTACAGCGTGGCGAAGGCGGCGGCGTATGTCGGCGGCGACGTGAAAATTTCAAGCGACGCGGCTGACATTAAACGCGCTGATAAAATTATTTTGCCGGGCGTGGGGGCTTTTGGCGACTGCATGAAAAATCTTGAGGCAACCGGCTTGATTCCGACGATTAAGCAAGAAATTTCTTCGGGCAAGCCTCTTTTAGGAATTTGCGTTGGTTTGCAGATTTTATTCGCGGGCAGTGACGAATCGCCCTGCGTCGACGGCTTGAAAATTTTTAGCGGGCGCGTTCGGAAAATCCGCGCAGGCAATTTGAAAATTCCGCACATGGGTTGGAACTCGATAAAATTCACCGACTTGAAACTTTTCGCGGGGCTTAGCGGCAAGCCGTATTTTTATTTCGTCCACAGCTACCACGCCGCACCCGCCGATAAAAATATAATCGCGGCAACGACCACTTACGGCGAAGAAATTACCGCGGCGATTGAGTTTGAAAATATTTTCGCAACGCAATTTCACCCAGAAAAATCCGGCGATGTCGGCTTGCACGTCCTTAAAAATTTCATAAACGCTTAACGACAATCTGCGCGGCTTGCAGGAAAAATTTTTGATTAGCAGAATAAAATTCTTTCAAGCAATTATCAAAAATAATGACGAGGAGATATTTATGAGCTCTATCAATGTCGAAGAGGTAAAAAGTTGGATAGTATCAATCACGTCAGCGGTACTGGTCGCAGTGCTGATTAGATATTTTATCGTGGAATTGTACGTTGTCGACGGTCCTAGTATGCAACCGACATTGCAGGACGGCGAGCGATTGGTCGTCAACAAATTTATCTATCATTGGCGCGACCCCATGCGTAGCGAAGTCGTCATCTTCCGCTATCCGCGTGACCACAGCCGCGATTTTATCAAGCGCGTTATCGCGGTCGGCGGCGACACCATTGAAATTAAAGACGGTCATGTTTTCGTAAACGACGCGCTTATCAATGAAGATTATATCGCCGAGAAAACCCGCACCGAATACCCCAAGCAAACTGTGCCTGAAGGTACGCTCTTTGTCTGCGGCGACAATCGCAGAAATTCTTTGGACTCGCGCTTTCCCGATGTGGGCTTTGTTCCGCTGGAATTGGTCAAAGGCAAAGCCGCGCTGATTTTCTGGCCGATTGACGACCTTGCCGCGCTCCCCTAAGAATAAAAAATATAGCGGATAGAAAAAGACCGGCCGCCATGGACGGCGGCCGCCGGCGAAAGAAACAGGATGTTTCTCCGCCGGGCTACGCCCCTGCGAGGCGAATTTCTTTGCTACTTTCTTTCTTCGCTGAAAGAAAGTAGTTAATCAACATAAAAGTTTTTTCAACACCAATGAAAACGACAGCCGGTTCTACGTATCTACTCTTTGGCAAAGAGGGAATGCTTCCTACTTTTTTTCAGAAAGCTCTTGACAAACCGAAAATTTTATGAAAGCATATTAGGCTATCTAGTTGACACTGAAAAATTTTCTTGATACAATGCCAAACAAATATTTAATATTTATCAAATCGCTTATCAACAAGGTTTTACAAAAACAAGGGATGAGTTCACGGTTGAGGCACTCGTTACGCGTGCGAAGTGTGATTTCCGACGACGGTCGGGAATCAATCGTACTCGTTCACCTACGGCGGAAGGGAAACCGTCGTTTCAGGATGGATTTTATTCTAAGGATTATCAAGGAGGAAGTCAAAATGAATTCGAGTATTCACACAAACCTTGATTCTGTTCGCAATTACAACGTTTTCAATAAGAATCAGGCTGCTGCAAGCAAGGCGATGAGCCATGCCACAACGGGTCTTAAAATTGCTAGCGTAACGGACGGTCCTGCCAGCTGGGCGATCTCCGAAAAAATGCGCGAACGCATCAACTCCCTCAACCAGGCTAGTCAGAACATCCAGAATGATACCGCACTGGCAAAAACTGCTGGAGACGGTATCGCTAACACGGTCGAAATTCTTCGCACGCTCAAGGCTAAGATTATCCAAGGTGCTGACGCGGCGACTAACGATGACGATCGTAATATTATCGCTACCGAAATCACTAACCTCCTCGCCCAAATCAACGACAATGCAAATAATGTAAAGTACAACGGCAAAGCACTTCTCAATGGCACATACGCTAATGAAAGTGGTGATGGAGTAGCAACTTCTTCAGATGGAGCGGGTACATCCACATTCTCGTTCCAAGTTGGCGAAGATTCAGGGATGAAAGTTAAGCTTGATATCAAGTCAGTCAGTGTAAAAGGACTCGGTATAGAGACGTCGCTTAGCGGGATCACTGGAACGAAGCTAAAAACTATGGGCAAGGCTGAGAGCATAGTTGATAAGCTAAACACTGCACTTGGTAATGCATTGAGTGCTGCTACAACGGTCGGTTCTATTCAGAATCGTCTGGGCTACACCGCTGACAACGTCAACACGCAGATTGAAAACTTGCAGGCGTCTGATTCCGCTATTCGTGATGCTGACATGGCAAAGGAAATTTCCGACTATCTTAAATGGAACGTTCTTTCGCAGGCTTCGCAGTACATGCTTGCGCAATCGAATCAGAATGCTTTCTCGGTTCTCAACTTACTCCAATAACTCCGGCCGCAAATTTTGCTGACGCGGGAGATGCGGCTGACAGTTCGGAAATGTCCGTTAGAGCATAGAACTACCAAACGCATATTAAAAGACCGTCGATCGTTGGCGGTCTTTTTTCGTTCCTTGTTGCATAAAAAAAACGCCGGCATTTGTCGACGATTTTTTTATTGAAATCTTTGTATGCTTTTGAATTACCTGAGCAAAGCAAGCACGGCAGTAGAACTTTGATTGGCTTGTGCGAGCATTGCTTGCGCCGTCTGCGAAAGGACGTTGTACTTGGTATAGTTAGTCATTTCCTTAGCCATATCGGCATCGCGAATTACGGATTCGGATTCTTGGTCGTTGTCTCTAGCAGTGATAATATTCGTCTTGCTATAGTCGAGGCGCGACAGAACAGAGCCGATAATCATTTGCTGATCAAGAGCCTTTGTCAGCGAATTTTCAATGACGTTAATAGCGGCGTTGGCTTCTTCTTTTGTCTTGACGCTAAGTCTATCGTTATTGGCTTTAAGTCCGAGAGCTTCGGCGCGCATATCGGTCATACCGACTTTAATAGCGACGTTTGCATTTGGTCCAATGTGGAAAGTCAAAGCCTTATCGCCGGTTTGATTTTCGGCGCGTTGAAATTGTCTGAACTGGTCGAGAGCGGCGTTGGCGGCTTTCTTGATATTGCCTTGCGCGTCCATTATGCTGATTGTGAAGCCGGAAATTTGGTTAGTCATGCCCGCGGTAGCGGATACGAGCGCAATGCCGTCAGTTTTATCCGGCGTATAAAGGTCGACATCGTATTTATCTTTGCCGAGGGTGGCGGAACTGGTTCCTCTAACAATATCGCCGCCGGAAAGTGACAAAAGATTTTGCAAAGTAGCAGTGTTTACTTGCGCACTTGTCGTTGAGGTTATGCCGTTCTTTACCCAAGAAACTGTATATTTATCGGTGGACAGAATTTCAAGGTCATCACCGACGCGATTTTTAAGACTTGTCAACGCGGAATCCGTTGCAGTTGAAGTGTACAAGCTTTGATTGAGCAGAACAGTTTTAGAAGAGGAGACGACGTTATTTTTGGAGCCGTCGACGAGATATTTGCCGTTGAATTGGACAAGGGCGTTATCGTCGATTTGGTCAATGAATTGGTCGACTTCCTTTTGAATTGTAAGACGATCTTCGTCGGTATTGGAGTCGTTAGCGGAGTTGATAGCTTTTTCCTTGAGAGCCTTCAAAATTTCGATAGTGTTAGCGACCGCGCCTTCAGCGGTTTTCATCAAAGCGGAATCGTTTTCGGCGTTTTGATTAGCTTGTTCGAGGGCGCGAATTCTCATACGCATACGTTCAGAGATTGACCAAGGCGCGGCGTCGTCTTGTGCGCTGTTGATTTTCATACCGGTTGCGACCTTGCTCAAATGTTTGTTAAGCATGTTGGTATTTTGATCCAAAAGGTTGACAGTCCGTAATGCTTCAATGTTGTTTTTAACTATCATACTCATAATAATTTCCTCCTTGACTTGCGAAAAATTTTAGGCGGCAGATTCCTTTTCGCCCTTCTCTTAAAAATTTTATCGTTTACATTACGAAATGCTTAAGACCACGAGAAAATTTTTTTCAGTATATCAAACAAGGCTTTGATTTTCAAGTAAAAAAACCGCCGACTTTCGCCGACGATTTTTTTAGTATCGAACATCATGTGCGTTACACGCACGCTTTTAATCTTTGATCGTAACCTCAGCTTTTGATTGGGATTACTGGAGCAAGCTGAGCACTGCGCTGGAGTTCTGATTAGCTTGAGCGAGCATAGCTTGAGCCGACTGCAAGAGAACGTTATTCTTCGTGTAGTTGGTCATTTCTTTCGCCATATCAGCATCACGAATCGTGGATTCAGACGCTTGGACGTTCTCGCTAGAAGTCGTGAGGTTGGAGCTGGTGTATTCGAGACGAGCTTCAATCGCGCCGATTGTGGTTTGCTGGTCAAGAGCTTTGGTGAGTGCGTTTTCAATGACGTTGATAGCCGCGTTGGCGTTTTCTTTCGTCGTGACGCTAACTCTTTCGCCGCCAGTACCTTTAAGACCAAGAGCCTCAGCACGCATATCGCCGATACCGACTTTGATCGCGACGTTTGCTTCCGAACCGATATGGAAAGTCAATGCTTTATCGCCAGTTTGGTTTTCAGCGCGTTGATACTGTTTGAATTGGTCAAGAGCGGCATTGGCAGCTTTCTTAACGTTGCCTTGCGCGTCCATAATGCTGATTGTGAAACCGGAAATTTGGTTAGATACGCCAGCTGTCGAAGCTACAAGCGCAATACCTTCAGTTTTATCTGGTGTATAAACAGCAACATCGAATTTGTTTTTACCGAGAGTAACACTACTAGTTCCTTTAACTAGGGAACCAACGCTACCGAGTTTTAAAAGGCTCTCTAAATCAACATTATTTACTTGCGCACTTGTTGTGGAAGTTATGCCGTTCTTTACCCAAGAAACCGTATATTTATCGGTTTCCAAAATCTCAAGGTCATCGCCTGCACGGTTTTTAAGAGATGTCAAAGCGGAAGTTGCTTCGGTTCCAGTGTCCAAGCTCTGATTGAGCAGGATTGTTTTGGAAGAGATTACGGAATTATTTTTGGAGCCGTCGACGAGATATTTGCCGTTGAATTGAACAAGGGCGTTGTCGTCGATTTGATCAATGAATTGGTCAACTTCTTTTTGAATCGTCTGGCGATCCTCATCGGTGTTGGAATCGTTGGCGGAGTTGATAGCTTTTTCTTTGAGAGCCTTAAGGATTTCGATAGTGTTGGCGACTGCGCCTTCAGCGGTTTTCATCAAAGCGGAGTCGTTCTGGCTGTTCTGATTTGCCTGGTCGAGAGAACGAATACGCACGCGCATACGTTCGGAAATTGCGTAACCTGCGGCGTCGTCCTGAGCACCATTAATTTTCATGCCGCTTGCGACTTTCGTCAAGCTCTTCTGGAGAGCACTGCTGTTTTGATTCAACGTGTTGAGCGTACGAACTGCGCTCATGTTGTTCTTTACTACCATTGCCATGGTTATTTCCTCCCTGATCTTTCCTAGAAAAATTTTTCCTTAGTCGACGGTTTCCTTTCCGCCGCCAAACAAACGAGCTTGTTGCCTGTCCCCGACCGTCGCCGGAAGACTGCGCCTCGCACGCGTAACGAGTGTTGCAACTTCGTACTCGTCATTGTCTCTTGTTAATCTTATCGTTTATCAACATGCATTCATTAAGCTTTCCAGAAAAAAATTTTTCCTGCGGCAGATTCTATCAAAAAAACTTTTAGGCGTCAATAAATTTTCAGCGAAAACGCATAGTCGACAAGCGAAAACTTTTTAGTCACCAGATGAAGTTGTCTTCTTTGGGACGTAGAATTTTTCTGCAGTATTATTTGTGCCAAGAATTGCGCGGGCTTCTTCATTTCCGCTTGCGGCTTGAATTGTATATGCATCGGCGGGAACATCTACTGCTGTAGTACTCCCATTTAAATAAACTTTGCCTGAAGGCGGTTTAAGTTCACTACTTGCTCCGCGAAGATAATCGCCAAGTTGATTGAGCTGCGTAGGATAACTTCCGTGCTCCATGTAATAAACTGCAATCGCCGTATCAATAGTTGTTAAATCTGCTTGAACTTTAGCGGTATTGGCGGCGGTCGTGACGGAAGTAAATCGCGGCACGGCAATCGATGCCAAAATTCCAATAACCATAACCATTAAGATGACTTCCAATGTTGCGAAGCCTCGCTGATTCATTTCAATCGCTCCTCTTTATTTCTTGTCGTCAATTCCCCATGCGTGAATTCCTTCCTTGTCCGGCATAATGTTTACGTCAAAGACCGGCTCCTCAACGCCGCGATTTGTTTGCGTAACGTAATCATCAAGCGCAATGAAAGCGTATTTGCACAGGCGAATTACCGCATAAAGGTTCGTCAAGCACAAAAAGCCCATAAATAAATCCGCCGCGTCCCAAACTAAAGCAAGGTCGGCAAAACTTCCAATCAAAACCATAGCCACGACGCCTAAGCGGAAAAGATTCATTGCGTGACGAGCGACTGAACTTGGCAAAAATCCGCTCTCGTCGCCTTCAAAGAACGCGATATTAACTTCGCCGTAAAAATAATTGCCGACGATTGAACTAAACGCGAACAGGAAAACTATAAACGCAAGGACATGCGGCGCGTAAGTTCCATAGACGCTGGCTAAGGACATTTGAACCAATGAAACGCCCGTCAACTCGCCGCCGATAACATATTCACCGGTAAGCAGAACAGAAAACGCCGTAGCCGAGCAGACAATCCAAGTGTCGACGTAAACGCCAAAGCTTTGAATAAGTCCTTGCCGCGCAGGGTGTTTGCCGCTAGCAGTCGCCGCCGCGTTCGGTACGGAACCTTCGCCCGCTTCGTTGCTGAATAAACCGCGCCGGACGCCCGTCATAAAGACTGCGCCAAAACCACCGCCGACCGCCGCTTGAGGACTAAACGCATCGTGAATAATAAGCGCGAACATTGCCGGAACTTTGTCAAAGTTCATTACGATTATTATAATCGCGCTCAAAAGATAAAGCCCCGCCATACTCGGCACGAGCATTTCAGCAAATTTCGCAATCCGCGTTACGCCGCCGAAAATTACAAGAGCCGTCAAAATCGCTACAGCAAACGCCGTTATCGCATGGTCAATGCCAAATGCCGTCTCGACCGCACCAACGATTGTATTCGCTTGAACTGAAACGTAAATCCAACCGAACGTCACGGAAATTAAAATCGCAAAAAGTTTCGCTAAGCCCGTCATATGAAGGGCATTCTTCATATAGTACGCCGGACCGCCAAAAAATGCGCCGTCGCCTCTGGGTATTTTGTAAATCTGC
>Ga0310697_10004568_pt1 | contig 13631 bp, 12 predicted proteins | sample 172DNAGHGlowgp2_FD_203883 | JGI IMG/M metagenome (GOLD analysis project Ga0310697, IMG submission 203883) | Sheep rumen microbial communities from Palmerston North, Manawatu-Wanganui, New Zealand - 1728 DNA GHGlow gp2 (v2) (version 2) | ecosystem: Host-associated > Mammals > Digestive system >...
CGTTCACCGCCAAGGAGAAGAACGCCACAGGTGTCCACGACCTGTACCTCTGTTTCGACAAGGCACAGGGCGACGTACACCTCGACTGGTGGACGTTTAAATAAGCGGTACTGCGTACCTAAATATAAAATAAAAAAATAATGAATAATGAAGTAATACGAATTATGAAAGCAAAACACCTGAGATTTTTTTTATTTTTTATTTTTTCTTTATTATTTAGCCCCATAGGGGCGCAAAACCCTATCATCCGCGACCAGTTTACGGCCGACCCGACGGCTCGCGTGTTTAACAACAAGGTGTACCTCTACCCCTCGCACGACATCAAGCCCCCGCAGGGACAGCGTCAAGATTGGTTCTGCATGGAGGACTACCACGTCTTTTCTTCCGAGAACCTTACCGACTGGACCGACCACGGCGTCATTGTCACTCAGAACAAGGTGCCCTGGGTGCGTCCAGACTCCTATTCCATGTGGGCACCCGACTGTGTCGAGCGGAATGGAAAGTATTATTTCTATTTCCCGTCCACGCCTGCTGGAGCCATGCGTGGCTTTGGTGTGGGCGTAGCCATCAGCGACAGCCCCGAGGGTCCGTTCGTCTGTGAACCAGAGCCTATCAAGGGCATCAACGGCATCGACCCGTGTGTGCTTCAGGCCTCCGACGGCAACGCCTACATCTTCTGGGGGGCAGGCCGTTGCGCCAAACTGAAGCCCAACATGAAGGAACTGGCTGACGACACCCCCAAGGAGAAAGTCAAGTGGGGCGACCGCGAGTTCGAGATGATGGGCGTCAACTGTCTGAAAGACCTGCCCAACCGTCAGGCCGAAGGACCGTTCGCCTTCGAGGCTAACGGCTGGTACTACCTCACCTATCCCTATGTGCGTGAAAAGACTGAAGTTCTCGGCTATGCCATGAGCAAGAACCCCATGGGACCCTACGAATACAAGGGCATCATTATGGCCGAGCACCCCAACTGCTGGACCAATCACCACAGCATCGTCAAATACAAGGGCCAGTGGTATCTGTTCTACCATCAGAATGCCTTCTCGCCCAACGACGACAAGCGCCGTTCCGTACAAATCGAAAAACTGTTCTTCAATGCCGACGGTACCATTCAGGAGGTTCGTCCCACCCTGCGTGGTGTGGGCATCAACCAGGCTACCGAGAAAATCGAGATCGACCGCTACAGCACAGCCAGTGCCGATGTCACCACCCAGCTCATCGATACCGTCAACACCTTCCGTAGCTACGAGGCCACGCTACCCGTCAAGGGCAGTTGGTTGAAGTATAACGACGTCGACTTCAGCTGTCTCACCGACGGCTATCTCATCATCAATGCCAAGGCTGCCGACAACACCCGGTTGTTCGTCCGCGAGAAAGCGGCCAACGGTAAGGTCATCGCCAAGTTCGACCTCACCGTGAAGCCCGAAACACCGGCAGGCATGCCAGCCATGTTCCGTCGCGACTTCAGCAACCAGTGGCTCACGCTGACGGCACCGCTGGAGTATACACCGAATGGTGTCTCCGACCTCGTTATTACTGTCGAAGGCGATGCCGGCATCAGCGTCGACTGGGTGCAGTTCAAGAACCGTCCAAAATACTTCACTCACGTTGAGTCTGGTGCGATGCCATCGCACCCAGACAACGACGGTTTCATCCGTCGCTGGCTCATCCTCGAGCCCATCGACAAGCCCAACAGCGGCAACACCGTCTTCACCGACTCCTATCTGCGCGAGCACTTCAACCGTGAGTATTTCAAGGGCCAGCAGACCATCATTCCGAAGGACGGTCAGAAGGTCAAGGCCGTCTTCCAGCAGGAACAGGCTCCCGCAGGTTTTGGTCGTGGCATGCAGGCTCCTGCTCAGCCCGAAATCAAGACCGTCAAGCAGACGCTCACCTGGCATGCCCTCGACAGCGAGAACTACAACGTCAAACTTTTCCGCTTCGCCGAGAAGTGGGGCGAGAAGGTCTATGGCGTGCTCTTCTGGACCGTCACCATCATCGACTGCGACGAGGATATTGCTGACGTCCGTCTGGCCGTCGGTTCCAACTCTGCCTCTATGTGGTGGCTCAATGGCGAGGAAGCCCTCTTGCTCTCTGGCGACCGCCGCATGGTGAAGGACGATGCCATGTCGCCACGCCTCACCCTGAAGAAAGGCCGCAACATCCTGCGTGGTGCCATCATCAACGGCCCCGGCATGAGCGACTTCTGCGTCCGTTTCCTCGACGAGAAAGGCCAACCCGTTACGGGCTATGCCCTAAATATAAAATAAAAAATAATGAATAATAAAGTAATACGAATTATGAAAGCAAAGCACTTGAGAATATTTATATTTTTTATTTTTTCTTTATTATTTAGCCCTGTAAGGGCGCAAATCGGTGCCCCCTACATCCACGACCCTTCGACCATTGCCGAGTGCGACGGTAAGTATTACACCTATGGTACCGGTGGTGGCGGACTCATCTCTGAAGACGGCTGGTCGTGGCACAGTGGCGCTGAGCGTCCTGGTGGCGGTGCAGCCCCCGACGTGCTGAAAATCGGCGACCGCTACCTCTGCATCTATGGCGCCACGGGCGGTGGTCTGGGTGGCGGTCACGCAGGCCGCATCCTCACCATGTGGAACAAGACGCTCGATCCCAAGTCGCCCGACTTCCATTGGACTGAGGCCGTCGAGGTGTGCTCGTCCGACGGTATGGAGGATCAGGATGCCATCGACCCCGGACTGTTGCTCGACCCCACGACGGGCCGTCTGTGGGTCAGCTACGGCACCTACTTCGGCACCATCCGCCTCATCGAGCTCGATCCCAAGACTGGTTTCCGCGTGAAGGGCAATAAGGAGAAGGACATTGCCATCGACTGCGAGGCCTCCGACCTCATGTATCGCGATGGCTGGTACTACCTTTTGGGCACCCATGGCACCTGCTGCGACGGTGTCAACTCCACCTATAACATCGTGGTAGGTCGCTCGCGCAGCGTCGAGGGTCCCTATATAGATAATGTGGGCCGCGACATGTTCCACGGTGGTGGCCGCATGGTCATTGCCGCTGGCGACCGCAAGACGGGTGCAGGACACTTCGGACGCACCATCGTCGACGAGGGTGTCGAGGTGATGTCGTTCCACTGGGAGGCCGATATGGACCTCAGCGGACGCTCTACGCTGGCCATCCGACCCCTGCTATGGAAGAACGGCTGGCCCGTTGGTGGTGAACTGTTCCGTGGGGGCACCTTCGAGATCGAGAGCGAGCGTCGCGGCTATGCCCTCGAACTGGCTGTCGACTTCGTTCGCATGCAGGTAGCCCGTGCAGGCTGGTTCAACCGTGAACAGATGCAGCAACCCGTCAAACCCATTGCCAACCAGACACTAGCCGAGGTCATCGGCACCTGGCCTCAGGGCGACATCCCCGCCCGCATTGGCGACTACATGTTCCGTCCCCACCAGCGCTGGACCATCAGTCCCGTCGAGGGCAAGGGCGCCTATCTGGGCAACACCTACTTCAAGATTGTCATCGAGGGAACCGAGCGTGCACTGGCTGCTACCGCCGACCGCGAGGTGACCACCGTGCCCGCCTATACCGGCGACGACAGTCAACTCTGGCGCATCGAACAACTCACCGACGGCACCTTCCGCATCATGCCGAAGGTTATTCCCGGCCAGGACGGCATCAACAAGCGCTACTGCCTCTACTCCGCAGGCGACAGCACCCCCACCCTCGCCGAGTACGACTTCCAAAGCGACAACTCGAAGTGGAACTTCCGCAACCACTAACCCCATTTTCTAACAACAATCACTAACAACTATTAAGCGCGTGTAAAACAATCACGCGCTTAATTTTTGCAAAACTACTGACATCCGACATAGCCGTTATCGCAAATAGCTTATTTATAAGTAGTTATCGAAATTTTCATACTCATTATACTGACATAAAACCGACATAATACTGACATAAAACCGACATAGAACCGACATACTACCGACATAATACTGGTTTACTAGGGGGCTAGCGGCTCTGATACTTGGCGCTTACGTGTTTTCCTACCAATACCTGTTATAAAATTCTCTAGAGAATTTTACCTTTACCTAGGCACTTAGCAATTGTTAGGACTAGGGTAAGCACGAAATTCTCTAGAGAATTTCATAACGAGCTTTATTCTAAAGATTGTAAAACCTTATCCTTCAGTTCACTTACCTTCCTTCTGAACAACTGCGTGCTTCGTTCCCCAAAAACAGACTTCATAATGACGCTTCAAGTCTGCTTGCTGCCTGTTTTATGTCGGAACAATGTCAGTAGTATGTCAGTATTATGTCGGTTCTATGTCAGTATTATGTCAGTTTTAAACTATATAACCATCTGGCTATCAACAATATAACATACAGATTATGTCGGATGTCAGTATATTATTAAATTTTCGAATAGAATTATGTGATTAATGACACGTCAGCTATCGCTAGAATTTTAGGCTAATGACCGTAAGATCAAAATCACAAAATGGATTAAGAATAGTTGATTGTGGCAGAAAAGTGCCGAATAATTTGGGGAATTTGGATAAAGTGCGTAAATTTGCTGCATTAAAATAAAACAATCCCTATGAGCAAACGTTGCGAAACCAAGCATAACCAGCACCGACGGTCGTATTGGCACGACTACCACCAGAAAGGGCTGTACATGATAACAATGTTTACGGGCGGAAGAGGGAGAAATTGACGCTGCCGTACTGGCGGTGCTCCAGGAAGTGGGGATGCTGGGTGAAGTCGTAATCCTTGCCGTGCTCGAGGACGAAGAGACCGTCGGGCTTCAGCAGTCCGCGCTCGATGATGAGGTCGGGCAGCGTGGGGAGTTCTTTCAGCGCATAGGGCGGGTCGGAAAAGATGAAGTCGAACTGCTGATGGCAGGACTTGACGAATCGGAAGACATCAGCGCGGAGTGCTATCATATTGGGGACAGTCCCCCTGTTATCCGCTTCGCTACTCACAGAGGGGACAGTCCCCTTTGTGGCGGTGAGTTTTTTCAGGCAGTCCTGGATGAAGCGATGGTGGTCGCGGTCGAGTTCGACGCTGACGACGCGACTGCAGCCACGCGAGAGAAGTTCGAGGGAGATGCTGCCCGTGCCTGAGAAGAGGTCGAGGGCCTCGGCACCGTCGAAGTCGACGTACTGAATGAGTACGTTGAAGATGTTCTCCTTGGCGAAATCGGTGGTAGGCCTCGCCTTGAACGAGCGGGGAATGTCGAAATGACGGCCTTTGTATTTTCCTGTAATAATACGCATCTCTTAACTACTGATTACTGTCTCCTGACTCCTTTAACTCCTCAAATATACCAGCATCACGTCGTAGGGCATGCCGTCGATCTGGGTGACAGGGGCACGGTTGAACTCTCCGGAGGGATTGCTGGCAAAGACACGCTTGACAAACGTGAGGGCACGATCCTTCAGCTCGGGCATCGTTCCCGCCAGATGCAACTCGTCGGACTGTGGGTCCATGCCGAGCTGTTTCCAAACGGAAAGTATATAATAGAGAGCGTCGTCGGGCGTCGTGACGGCATAGGTGTTCTGGAACTTGAAACGATTGGGCCCGAAAGCAAAGACTTCCAGCTTGCGGTCGTGGTAATAGCAATAGAGTTTGGCATGCTGACCAGTGAAGCTCTTCTGGTACATATGCCGCCAGACAGCCGACATGAGCGGCTGGTAGCTGACGTGTCCGAAGCGGTCGGCCAGCACCTGACGCAGGTCTTTCTGTACGGCAAAAACGGCTACAGCATTCAGGTCGGGCAGTACGGCGTGCATGACCATGAACTGGTCGTGACGCGTAAAGGTGTAGTGGTAAAGTTGGTCGCGTTCCTCCTCGCGGAACATCGCCACGGGGATGGTGAGCACGGGCGAGTCGACAAGCACCAGCACGTGCTCGTAGTCGTCTTGCAGGATGAGTTGTGTGCGGAGAGCCTCGCGCATGTTGGCGGCGAGCGATATGCCGCTATTCATCGGGTAGCGCTCGTAGCGCACCTGACCATTGTCGGAAGTCGACAGGGCGATGGAGTCGCGGCTGATCCGGATGATGAGTCGTTGTCTGTTCATAGTGTCTATTTCTCCAAGATGCTCAGCACACACAATACGGCTAACACCGCACTGACCAGCGCCAAAATGATATTTGTCTTCTGAATGTTCGTCATTACGGCTGCGAAGGTACGAAAAAGTGAGCAAAATGCCAAAATTTATTTGGAGAATTACACATTTTTTCGTAATTTCGCAGGCAGAAATGATTGCCGACGAACTGACATACCGCATCCGCGAGGCACTTGGTCTGGAGCCGACCGCCGAGCAGAACGAAGCCATCGACGCCTTTGGACGGTTTATGACCGACCGCCACGAAGAAGCCGTCATGGTGATGCGCGGTTCGGCAGGTACGGGAAAGACCACGCTGGCTGCCGCCATTGTGAAGGCCATGACTACGCTGGGCCAGAAGTTGGTATTGCTGGCACCGACAGGTCGTGCCGCCAAGGTGTTTTCGCTCTATGCAGGACATGCGGCATTTACCATCCATCGCCGCATCTACCGCCAGAAGTCGTTGGAGGGCCGCTTCGAGCTGAGCTTCAACAACGCACAAAACACGCTGTTCATTGTGGACGAGGCGTCGATGATTGCCAACGGATCGTCATTCTCGGACACCATCTTCGCAGGTGGACAACTGATGGACGACCTGATTCGCTTCGTCTATAACGACCGCAACTGCCGCATTCTGTTCATCGGCGACCGCGCCCAGCTGCCACCCGTAGGCGAGACAGAGAGCCCGGCCCTACAGTCGGACGTGCTGCGCAGCTACGGACTGCACGTCCACGAGTGCGACCTGAGTCAGGTGCTGCGACAAAGCCAAGAGTCGGGCATCCTATGGAACGCGACGCGAATCAGAAGCCTTGGCACCGCCGGAGAACCGTCGGGACTCCCGAAAATCCGATTTGCAGGATTCGACGACATCCGCATCGTGCCTGGCGACGAACTCATCGAGACACTGACGAACAGCTATTCGCACGTCGGAATGGACGAGACCATCGTCGTCACCCGTAGCAACAAGCGCGCCAACATCTACAACCAGGGCATCCGCAACCAAGTGCTGGACCGCGATGAGGAACTCTGCACCGGCGACCAGCTGATGATTGTGAAGAACAACTACTACTGGCTGGAAGAGGAATTGCGGCAGGCCACCGAGAAGATTGAACAGCCGATGTCGTTTCTGGCCAATGGCGACAGGGCTGTGGTGCGCCGTGTGCGCCATGTGCACGAGCAGTATGGGTTCCGTTTCGCCGAGGTCACTATGACGTTCCCCGACTATGACGACTACCAGCTGACAGTTATGACGCTGCTGGACACGCTGACATCAGAAGCCCCCGCACTGACTCGCGAACAGCAGGAGCTATTATATAATAAGGTAATGGAGGACTATGCGGACATTCCCCACAAGGCCGACCGCATCAAGAAGGTCAGGGAGGACCGCTATTACAATGCCGTGCAGGTGAAGTTCGCCTATGCAGCCACATGTCACAAGGCTCAGGGTGGTCAGTGGGCGCATGTGTATCTTGACCAAGGATACATGACCGATGACATGCTATCGGCCGACTATCTGCACTGGCTCTATACGGCATTTACCCGCGCTACGGAACAGTTGTACCTGGTGAACTGGCCCAAGACGCAGACGGAAGAGAGTGAGTGTTGAATGTGGAATGTTGAATGTTGAATGAATAAAATAAGGATATGATGATTGTAGTATATATAATAATAGGTATAGCCTTAGGGGCTATGGCGGTGTACTTCGTGATGAACCAGAAGCAGAGCCGAATGGCTGTGGAACTGGCCAAGAAGGAGACCGAGATAGAGATGATGAAAACCACCAAGGACCAGTTGCGCGACATGGGTGTGCTGCTGGCCGAGGCGCAGGCCCGCCACCTGAACAAAGAGAATCAGGAGAGTATGGACCACATCACGCAACCCCTGAAACAGGCCATCAGCGAGATGCGCAAAGCCATCAGCGACAACACCAAGGACCACACGGCCCAGACGGCATCGCTGAAGGAACAGCTGAGGCTGATGATGGAGACGGGACGCGAGATGAGCGAGAAGGCCGAGGGGCTGGCTAACGTGCTGCGCCGCGACAACAAGATCAGCGGCAACATGGGCGAAATCATCCTAGGCGACCTGCTGACGTCGCAGGGACTGACCGAAGGTATCCACTACGAGGTGCAGGCCCGGCTGCGCGACGAGATGGGGCGTCCGCTGAGGAACGACGAGACGGGACGCGAGATGCAACCCGACGTCATTCTGCACTATCCGCAGGGACAGGATGCCGTCATCGACTCGAAGGTGTCGCTCGTGGCTTATCAGCGCTACGTGAATGCCGAAACACCCGAAGAAAAGGAGCGTGCCCTGCAGGAGCACATCAAGTCGATTCGCTCGCACGTCAACGAACTGTCGCGTAAAGACTATTCGAAATACATCAAGGCACCTCGCGAAGCCATCGACTTCGTCATCATGTTCGTGCCCTTCGAGTCATCTCTGCAACTGGCATTGGCCAACGACCCCACGCTGTGGCGCGACGCCTTCGAGCGCAAGGTATTCGTCACGGGCGAACAGAACCTGCTGGGCATTCTGCATATGATACACATTGCCTGGGTACAGAACCAGCAGGCTGAGAACCAGCAGAAGGTGTTCGGCATTGCCGAGCAACTGTTGGACCGTCTGGGCGACTTCATACAGCGCTACAACAAGCTGGGCGAACACATCGAACTGGTGCGCAAGGACTTCGATGCCGCAGGCAACAAGCTGTTTACCGGCCGACAGAGCGTCGTGCAGAAAGGCCGTGAACTCATCGACCTGGGCGGCAAGGAGAACCCCAACCGCCGAATCCCCAAGGCAGAGATGTCGCTAGCGGAGATTTCCGATAACTCAGAATACTCAGAAAATTCGGAAGAATCCGGTAATTCCAAATTAACAGAAGTAGACGAATGATTTACTTGAACGACGACATAGCCCATTTCGACTTCGACGCTGCTCTGCCACTGCTGAGCGACCAGCGCCGCGAACAGGCCCTGAAGTTCAAATACGAATTGGGCCGTAAGACATGTGCGATGGCCTACCTGCTACTTTGCGAGGGGCTCGAGAAGGAATACGGGCTGACGGAACGCCCCATTTTCGAATTCGGCGAGCACGGCAAACCCACGATTGTAGGCCATCAGGACATCTACTTCAATCTGAGTCACTGTCGCGAGGCCGTCATCTGCGCCGTCAGCGACAAACCCGTCGGCATCGACATCGAGTGCATCCGCGAATTCAAGGATTCCCTCGTGCACTACACGATGAACGAACAAGAAGTGCAACAGATAGAACAGGCCGCACGACCCAACATGGAGTTCATCCGCCTGTGGACTATGAAAGAGGCCAAACTAAAGCTGATAGGAAGCGGCATTACCGACAATATGAAGAACGTATTGGACGGCTCAGAGCACTTTGAAACCGTCGTAAACGAAAAAAAAGGCTACATTTATAGTGTGATTTACTAAAAAATAATTATATTTGCAGGCAAAATGATAAACTTTAAAACTATAGCATTATGAAATTAGACGGAAGACGCGAAAGCTCGAATGTAGAAGATCGCCGCGGTATGAGCGGTGGTGCTAAGGCCGGTCTGGGTATCGGCGGTATTATCGTAGTGGCTCTGATGGCCTGGATGACGGGTGGCAACCCCCTGGAGGCCGTCGTGCAGCAAGTACAGCAGAATGGATTTGGTGGCAATACGGAAGTCAACGAGGGACAGCGTGAGTTCACCGAAGAGGAGCAGGCGTTGGCAAAGTTCTCGACACAGATTCTGGCTGGTACGGAGGATGTGTGGACGGAAATCTTCAAGCAGCATGGTGCACAGTATCAGAATCCCACGATGGTGCTCTATACTGACGGCACACAGACCGCTTGCGGACAGGGTTCTGCAGCTATGGGACCGTTCTATTGCTCGGGTGATCAGAAGCTGTATATCGACCTATCGTTCTTTACGACGATGAAGCAACAACTTGGTGCCGATGGCGACTTCTCGTATGCCTACGTCATTGCCCATGAGGTAGGACACCATGTGGAGTATCTGACGGGAACACTGGAAAAGGTGCATGCCCAGATGGCCAAGCTCAGCCAGACGGAAGCCAACAAACTGAGTGTGCGACTGGAACTGCTGGCCGACTTCTATGCCGGCGTTTGGGCCCACCACGACAACAAGCGCTTCGGTTCTCTGGAGGACGGCGACATCGAGGAAGCCATCAACTGCGCCCAGAAGATTGGTGACGACTATCTGCAGACCAAAGCCCGCGGATATGCCGTGCCCGAATCGTTTAACCACGGTACTTCGAAGCAGCGCATGAAGTGGTTCAAGCTGGGACTTGAGACAGGCGACATCACGAAGGGTACTACCTTCCAGTGCTCTGATGCAGAACTCTAAAAGTTTCCAGAAAACAAAAGCATAATAATAAGACGGACTCCCGTTGGGGAGCCCGTCTTTGATTTAACCACATAATTCAGCTTATTCCTTAGGGAAGGCTGATAGCCTCTGACGGACAAACGTCAGCGCAAGTGCCACACTCGGTGCACATGTCGGGGTTGATTGAATACTTGTCGCCCTCAGAGATAGCTCCTGCGGGGCACTCATCGATACATGTTCCACATGCGATGCAGTCGTCACCAATTACGTATGCCATAATCTTATAAAAATTAAATTGTTTAACTTAAAATACTTACTAATTGTGATGCAAAGGTAAGCATTTTTTTGGTTCATACCTAATTTATGGTAGAGAAAATTTCATTTTATCACTTAATTTATACAGTATCGAAATAATAAAATGCCCTATTATTACGTTATTAATGATGTATATGAAACGAATTATAACAACACTGACTGTCATTTTAGTCTGCTCTCTGAGCGTGGTAGCACAGAGCGACCGCCGCGTGCAGAATAAGCCATACATCGACCTGCGCCCGTTACACGTAGGCATTCTGGTGGGTCTGAACATGCAGGACATTGAGTTCGAAAACGTAGGTCCGCAGAGCATCACTTACGAGGACGGAAGCATACACGAAGAACTGATTGTGTGTGATGCCGACAAGTGGAATCCGGGGTTCACGGTAGGCGTGCTGGCAGAATGGCGGCTGAGCGATCATTTCTCGCTGCGCTTCACGCCACAGATGCATTTTGGAGCGAAACACCTGACGTTTCTCAACCTAAAACAGCTGGACGCCGAGGGCAGACCATTCAGCCAGACGCAGGACCTGAAGAACACCTACGTCTCGCTGCCTTTTGACCTGAAGTTTGCCGCCCCACGCTGGAACAACCACCGGCCCTACATCATGGCCGGCATTAATCCCGTGATGAACCTGACGGGCGGTGATTCGGACATTGTACGTCTGAACCGCTACAACACGATGCTGGAGGTGGGACTGGGCTGTGACTTCTATCTGCCGTTCTTCAAGCTGATTCCTGAATTGAAGTTCTGTTTCGGGCTGGGCAATGTGCTGGACACCAACCACAAAAACGAACTGCGCGATGCCAACCTCAAGGCCTATGCAGGCAGTGTCAGCAGCGCGCAGTCGAAAATGATTGTCCTGACGTTCTATTTCGAATAACAATCGAAACTTATTTCAAATCGACAACCAGTTTCCCGACAAAGATGGCGGCTTTGCCGTTCTGATCGACAGGAACTGGCTTTCCGTCCATATTATTCTCGTACATCAGCTCTTCCATATAGGTATGGGTATGGCCGCCCAGCACCAGGTCGATGTTGCGTGAACCGTGGATCATATACTGGTCGTCATGCCCGCGATTGCTGTTCCACCCAAGATGAGAGATGCAGACCACCATGTCGCACTTCTTTTCCTGTTTCAGCATGGTGGCCGTCTGGAGTGCCACCTGTGCAGGATCGGAATACTTCACGCCCGGACAGTTCTTGGCCGACACCAGTCCCTCCAGTCGAGGGCAGACGGCAAAGACTCCAATCTTCACCCCGTTGCGCTTGATAATGATCCAAGGCTTGGTGATGCCCTCCATCGGAGTTCCCGTAAAATCGTAGTTGGCACAAAGAATGGGGAAATTGGCTTTCTTCAGCATCTCAGCCAAGTTATCGAGTCCGAAGTCGAACTCATGGTTTCCGAGCGTCGAAGCATCGATACCCATCAGGTTCATCAGTCCAATTTCAGCATCTCCCTTGAACATGGTGAAATAGGCGGAGCCCTGCCAAAAGTCGCCCGAATCGAAATACAGCAAATCGGGATGTTTCTGGCGCTCTTCCTTCAACATGGCTATGCGACGGATGAATCCTCCCCTACCCGCCTTCATCGTGTCGGGCAACTGCTCGCTAATCGGGAATATCTGCGAATGGGTATCATTCGTATGAAGAATAACCAGCTGCTTCTTCTGCGCCCCTGCAGGGCTAAATAAAAAAGAAAAAATAAAAAATAAAACGGCAGGCAGTAGATTCTGCGTAAAACGTATATGTATAGTGTTCTTTTTCATTGCTCTTTATATTTATTATTTTTTATTTAATATTTAGGGATTCGCCCGCGATAGTTACTCGTCCCTCGATTTCAGCATCCACCACCTTGTCCTGCTTCTGCATGTCGCGGAAGTAGTTCATGATGATGAATCGCGTATTGTTAGTGGTTTCTTTGGGCGAATTAATATTCGTGCCCTTCTTGAAAGCTTCCATCTTGTCGGTACCACCCAACAGATAATCGATGGTGGTTACGCGATAGCTACGGGCAGGGTCTACGGGCTCGCCATTGATAGCTGCACTGACCAGTTTGTTGTCCTTTGAGATGACCATCCGCATTGAATGACTCATACCCTCGCCACCCACAGCGGCAATCTGTCCCAGCAGTTCAAGCAGCACATCGCCAGACAGCGTGATGAAAGCAATCTTGTTCTCGAACGGTGCCACGTCGAGCACATTGCCATAGGTAATCTCGCCCTTGGGCAAATCGGCACGTACACCTCCCATGTTGTAAATGCCCAAATCAACCTGTTCGTTGTAGTCCTTTGCCGCCCATACTAAGATGTCAGCCAACAGGTTCGATAGGGTGCCTTCCGGACGCTGGGCCGTCATATACTTGGCCGAACGCCCCACAACAGGTCCCATGACGCTGTCGACAACATGTTTGTAAGGAGCTAAAAATTCCGTTGCACGGACATCGGGCTGGGCATCGTAGCGGCTATCGACCAGAATTCTGGTGCGCTGAATGCCAGCCACCTCATAGTGCGAGCGACACGCACAAACCGCCATCAATAAGATGGCCATCAGAGTCATCAATGTGGGTTGTCTTTTCATAATATCATAGTTTTATGCTGCAAAAATACAAAAAATAATGGCTAAATCCTATTTTTTTCGCCATATTTTTTTGTATTTCAATAAAAATTCGTACCTTTGCAGCCGCTTTTCGGCGTAACCGATGGAGGGAAGTCACGAGTTGCCCGTCTATGTTGCGTTGGAACGATACAACAACATTATTATTTTAATAGTAAAATGGATTTAATTAAAGTTGCTGAAGAAGCATTTGCAACCGGCAAGCAGTTCCCAGAGTTCAAGGCTGGTGACACTATCACTGTCGCTTACAAAATTAT
>Ga0310697_10004569_pt1 | contig 13629 bp, 7 predicted proteins | sample 172DNAGHGlowgp2_FD_203883 | JGI IMG/M metagenome (GOLD analysis project Ga0310697, IMG submission 203883) | Sheep rumen microbial communities from Palmerston North, Manawatu-Wanganui, New Zealand - 1728 DNA GHGlow gp2 (v2) (version 2) | ecosystem: Host-associated > Mammals > Digestive system >...
GCACGTCCTGTACAACGACGTCAAGCCCACCACGAACCACACCATCTCGGCCAGCGGCGCCACGAACCACGTGAGCTACCTGGTGTCCGGCGGCTACACCTACGAGCAGGGCATGTTCAGGGAGAAGCCCGATAACTATTCGCGCGTGAACCTGCGCGCGAAGATCTCCTTCGACGTGACCAACTGGCTGCGGATCGGCTCCAACACGAGCTACTTCAACAGTTCCTACTTCTATCCGGGCCAGGGCGGCATCAACAACAACTTCGCGAAGAGTTCCGCCCATGCCCTCGCGAGCTATCCCGCCACGAATCCGGACGGTACCTCCCTGTACTATACCAAGTACAACGGATATACGATCATGGACGGTCTCCTGATGCTCCTCGCCGAAGACAACTTCAACGAGGACAAGGTGGACAACCTGAGCGAGACCGTGGACTTCACCCTGAAGCCGTTCAAGGGTTTCACCATCAAGGGCGATTACACCTATACGCTCAAGTACAACCGTTACCTGAACCGCGCGGTGCCGGGCCACTATTCCCAGTACCCCCTGGAAATCAAGACGAAGGATGATGCGTCCCCGTTCCAGGACAAGCTCTCGGAAAGCGCCAACACCAACATCTACCAGGCCTACAACCTCTACGCGACCTACGAGAACAGCTTCAACCAGGCCCACAACCTCAAGCTGATGGCCGGTGTGAACTACGAGACCCGTTGGATCAAGGACCTGGGCGCCATCGGCTACTACCTGTATTCGACGGAACTGAACGACCAGAACCTGATCGGCGCCGATCCCAACGATCCCGACGGCAAGAAGCGGATGGAAACCTCCGGCGGTCAGAACGAGTACAAGCTGGCGGGTTACTTCGCCCGTCTGAACTATGACTACAAGGGCCGTTACCTCATTGAACTGAACGGCCGTTATGACGGATCCTCCCGCTTCCTCCGCGGCAGCCGCTGGGTGTTCTCCCCGTCCGCTTCCCTGGGTTGGAGAGTGTCCGAAGAGCCGTTCTTCTCGCCACTGCGTACCTGGTGGGACAACTTCAAGATCCGCTTCTCCTACGGCCAGCTGGGCAACCAGCAGATGAGTTCCTACTATCCGGCCATCCGCACGGTTTCCACCAGCGGCAAGTCCTCCTACCTGCTGGGCGGCGCGAACCTCCCGCAGGCCTCCCTGTCGGCCCCGGTTTCCTCCGGCCTCACCTGGGAGCGCTCCATCCAGAGCAACCTGGGCGTGGACCTGGCCTTCCTGGGCAACCGCCTGGAATTCAGCGCGGAAGGCTATATCCGTGACACCAAGGACATGCTCACCGCCGGCGAGCCTCTTCCGGCCGTGTACGGCGCTTCCACCCCGCAGGAGAACACGGCCGACCTCCGGACCAAGGGCTATGAGATCTCCCTGGGCTGGCGGGATTCCTTCAAGCTGGGTCCCGACGCCTTCCATTACGGCATGAGCGTCGTCTTCTCCGATTATGTGTCCCACATCACCCGCTTCAACAACCCGGACAAGCTTTTCGCCAAGACCTACTGGGTGGGCCAGAAATACGGTGATATCTGGGGTTATCACGTCGACGGCCTGTTCGCCACCGACGAGGAGGCCAAGAGCTACGGCGTGGACCAGAGCAAGGTGAACGACGCGCAGATCTTCCCGAACGGCCTCTTCGCCGGCGACATGAAGTTCGCCGACCTGGACGGCGACGGCGCCATCAACAAGGGCGCCGAGAAGGTGGGCGACAGCGGTGACTGGCAGATCATCGGCAACAGCAAGCCGCGCTACAACTATGGCGTGAACCTGAACGCCTCCTGGTTCGGCTTCGACCTCGCGGTCTTCTTCCAGGGCATCGGCAAGATGGACTGGTATCCGGCCGCGGACGCCCGTCCTTTCTGGGGCCCCTACGCCCGCCCTTATATGACCTTCATCCCGAAGGATTTCCTGAATGACTGCTGGAGCGAAGAGAACCCGAACGCCTACTATCCGCGTCCCCGCGGCTACATCGCGATGAACGCGAACCGGCCGCTGGGCGTGGTGAACGACCGCTACCTCCAGAATATCGGCTACCTCCGCCTGAAGAACCTCACCTTCGGTTACACGCTTCCGGAGAAGCTGACCAAGAAGATCTCCATCTCCAAGCTCCGCCTGTATTTCACCGGCGAGAACCTGTTCTACTGGGCGCCCGGCCTGCACGGCAAGTACGTGGATCCTGAAATGGCCATGACCGGCGGCAACATGCGCATCTATCCCTGGCAGAAGAGCTACGTCTTCGGTATCGACATAACCCTCTGATGAATCCCGCTATGAAAAAGATAATCATTCCCGTACTGATGCTCCTGGCCGGATTCGCTTTCACCGGCTGCGACGACCTGCTGGACGCCGTCCCCAAGGACCGGCTTTCCGCCGACACGTTCTTCAAGAGCGAGAGTGAGCTCCAGGCCTACTCCATCGGCTTCTATGAACTGTTCCCCACCTCGGAGCTGTATGTGGCCAACGACGACCACTTCACCCAGAACAACATGTCCAACGAGGGCATGGGCAAGCGCACCATCCCGGCCAGCGGCAGCGGCTGGAGCTGGTCGGCCCTCCGCAATATCAACACCCTGCTGGAGAACGTCGGCAACTGCCCGGACGAGCAGGTCCGTGTCAAGTATACGGCCCTCACCCGTTTCTTCCGCGCGTACTTCTATTTCGCCAAGGTCAAGCGCTTCGGCGACGTCCCTTGGTATGACAAGCCCGTGGGCTCCACGGATACCGAACTGCTCAACAAGCCCCGCGACAGCCGTGAGCTGATCCTGGAAAAGATGCTCGAAGACTTGGACTTCGCCATCGCGAACCTGCCCACTGGCAAGAGCGCATACGAGGTGACCAAGTGGACGGCGATGGCCCTGAAGTCCCGGATCCTGCTGTTCGAAGGCACTTTCCGGAAGTATCACGCAGGGGATCCCACCTTGGCCACCCTGCCGGCGAATGCCAAGGACTACAAGTGGTATCTGGCCGAGTGCGCCAAGGTTTCCGCGGAGTTCCTCCAGACCAGCGGTTACGGTCTGCATTCCGGTAATGTGAACACGTGCTACCGTGAGCTTTTCACCACGATGAACGCCACCGAACTGATGGACGAAGTGATCCTCGCCCGCGACTACAACAAGTCCTATGGCGCCATCCACAGCTCCGGCAACACGATGACCGTCGGCTCGATGGGCTGCCCGGCCATGACCCGCAAGCTCGTGGCCAGCTACCTGATGAAGGACGGCTCCCGCTTCACGGACAAGGAAGGCTGGGAGACCATGACTTTCCAGCAGGAAACCCAGAACCGCGACCCGCGTCTTTCCCAGAGTATCCGTACGCCCGGCTACAAGCGCATGGGCCAGGAGACCTTCACGGCCCCCGACCTCAAGGTGTCCTTCACCGGCTATCATCCGGACAAGTACGTGACCACCCTGGACCAGGATTCCTACAACAACTCCGACATTGACCTGATCGTCTTCCGTGCCGCGGAGGTCATGCTGAACTACGCCGAGGCCCTGGCCGAGGCCGGCACCCTGACGCAGGCCGACCTGGATCTCTCGGTCAACAAGCTGCGTGACCGCGTGGGCATGCCCCACCTGAGTCTGGCCGATGCCAATGCCACCCCGGACGCCTTCCTCACCAATCCCGCTTTCGGCGGCTACCAGAGCTCCGTGCTCGCCGCCGATGCCAACAAGGGTGTCATCCTCGAGATCCGCCGCGAACGCGGCATCGAGCTTTGCCAGGAGGGTCACCGTTACTATGACCTGATGCGCTGGAAGGAAGGAAAGGTCTTCGAGGCCCCCTTCTACGGGATGTATCTCCCCGGTGTGGGCGTGTACGACCTGGACGGCAATGGCACGGACGATTTCGAGGTCTATTCCGCCTCCGCCACCTCCAAGGCCGCCGTCGCCAAGAAGCTGGGCTCCGACGTCATCCTCAAGGATGGCGGATCCGGCATGATCCTGCTGCACGGCGACGTCTCCCGTTCCTGGAATGAAAACAGAGACTACTTGTACCCCATCCCGACGGACGACCGCAACCTCACCGGGGGCGCGCTCACCCAGAATCCGGGCTGGGAGGACGGCTTGAAATTCTAAACGGACCTGTACCATGAAAAGAATCACATCATATCTCCTTCTGCTCTGCACCGCGCTGGCCTTCACCGCCTGCCGCGAAAAGGAGCAGCCGACCGTGTCCACGATGAAAGGCGTGTTATACGCCGCTCTGGACGGGGCGGACGAGACTGTCGAACTGCTCCCGAACAAGAGCAAGACCTTCAACCTGCTCGCCAAGGCGGAGGCCGTCTCCGACGTCTACATGACCATCTCCTTCAAGGTGGATCCCGACGCGGTCGCCACATACAACGCCGCACACGGGACCGACTACGAGCTGCTGCCTTCCTCCGCGTTCGAAATCCTCGACAACACGGTGATGCTGCCGCGCTACAACAAGGCATCCTCTTCTGCCCGGCTCCGGATCACGGCATCCGGGCTGGTGGAAGACCAGGTGTACGTGCTTCCGGTCACCATCGACAAGGTCGATGGCTCCGACAACTGGACCCTTTCCAGCTCCCCGTGCGCGTTCGTGACCGTCGTCCAGATCTCCACCGGTCCGCAGGGCGGTGACGGCTCGGCCGAATACCCGTACATCCTGTCCACGGCGGAAGACATGGAAAAGATGGCCGAGAAACTCGAGCACGAGAACAAGGTGTACTTCAAGATGAAGAACGACATCGACATGTCCTCCGTGACCGCCTGGATCCCGCTCAACTACGCCAGCCCGTACGACTTCGAGATCGACTTCGACGGCGACGGCCATACGATCTCCAACTTCAGCGTGGACTTCACCAACTACGCCAGCTTCTTCGGCGTGCTGTACGGCAAGTGCCACGACGTGACCTTCACCAACGCCTATGTGACCAGCTCCGCGAACAGCGCCTGCGGCATCATCGGCGGCTATGCCGGCACCGGTGACAAGCATGCGGAAATCACTCGCGTCCATGTCCAGGGCAAAGTGGAATTCAAGGGCAACAAGACGGGTATCGGCGGTCTGGCCGGCATCCTGGGCAATGCCACGGTCACTGCGTCCTCCGCGGACTGCGAGGTGTCCTCCGGGTACAACTACGTGGGCGGCCTGTTCGGCTATGACGGCGGCAAGTGCGAGGTCTCCAACTGCTGGACGGCCGGTTCCGTGACCGGCGGCCAGCGTACCGGCGGCATCTGCGGCGGCATCATCAAGGCCGAGAGCTCCGTCGTGAACTGCTACTCCCTGTCGCAGGTCACGGCAGGCTTCGCCATCGGCGGTATCGCCGGTCACTGCAACCTGGACCAGAAGAGCGGCACACCGGAGGAATCCCGTCCGGACAACGTATTCTCCAAGTGCATCGCCTGGAACGATTTCGTCCATGCCACGACGATGACGCCGGGGGACAAGAGCCACTACAGCTGCGGCGCCGTGATCGGTTTCACTTCCGTGCGCAACTACCTGATCGACTGCGTCCGCAAGCCCGATCTGGACTTCCAGGACTACTCCGACGTCTTCACCGTGTATGACCAGGGCAACGCCTCTCCGGACATGCCGCTGGTCGTGGTCAAGGTGGACGGTGCCGACTATAACTATCCGTACCACGGCGTCGCCGCCGAGACGGGCAAGACCCTCTCGCAGGTAGCGAAGGCGCTGGGCTGGAGCACCGATATCTGGGACTTCAGCGGCGCCGTCCCGACGCTCAAGGCCAATGCTTCGGTGGAACCCGAGGAAGACGCCCACGGACAGGGCCAGCTCCCGGGTTACGGTGAGAATGAACTCTATTAAACGATGACCGTCATGAAAACAAGAATCGCATCCCTCCTTTGCGCAGCTTCGCTGTCGCTGCTCGCGCTTTCCTGCAACAAGGCGGTGGAACAGGCGTCCGTTCCCGGACCCGGCCTCGTGACCGTCACGGCCACCATCCCGGCGCTTCCGGGCACCCGCGTGGCCGCCGGCGACGCCGAAACCGGTCTTTCCTGGTCCTGGGAGGCCGGGGACAAGATCGCCGTCGTCGGCAGCATGCCGTCCGTGCTCGACATTGACGAGGGCTTCTCGCCCCAGCAGGCGTCCTTCACCGGAAAACCCGTTTCCGGTGACAAGTTCTCCATCATCTATCCGGGGACGGTGACGTCCCTCTCCGGCCTGGAAGCCATGACCTGGGACGCCCAGGTCCAGAGAGGCAATGATTCCAAGGCCCATCTGAAGTACTTCGCCATCCTGTCCGACGTGGACGCCTTCGACGTCTTCACGTTCGGCGCCGACTGGGCCGCCGCCCATGGCGGCACCTTCCGGCAGGGCGGCGTGCTCAAGCTGAAATTCACCCTCCCGGAGGGCACGACGACCGTGAGCAAGATCACTTTGGCGACGGATACGCCGCTCTTCCATGCCGGCAACGGCGAGGCGACCGTCAGCGAACTGAACCTGTCCCTGGAGGACGTTGCCCTCGGTGAAGACTGCGTGCTCACCGCCTGGATGACCACCTCCTGGCACGATGTCACCATCCCGGCCGGCACCGTCCTTTCCTTCACGGTGGCGGCCGGCGAGAAGACCTGGATCCGCGATGTCATCATCGCGGAGGAGAAGATCCTCAAGAGCGGCTTCGTGAACACCATCACCCTGGACGGGGCCGGCTGGTTCGACGCCGGCCGCTATGACGGCGGCAAGGGAACCGAGGCCGAGCCTTGGCTCATCTCGGATGCGACCCAGCTCGGGTATATGCGGGATGACCTGAAGGGCGGTGAAAAGCGTTGGTTCAAGCTCGTTGCCGACATCGACATGGCCGAAGTCACCGGTTGGGAGCCGCTCAACTACGCCTCCCCGTACGACAAGGAAATCGACTTCGACGGCGGCGGCCACACCATCTCCAACTTCACCTGCGATTACGGCGGAGCCTATCCGAGCTTCTTCGGTGTCCTGTTCGGCACCTGCCACGACGTGACCTTCTCCAAGGCGAAGATCGTCGGTACGGCGAACAGCGCCTGCGGTATCATCGGCGGCTACGCCGGCACGGGCGACAAGCACGCGGAAATCCTGCGGGTCCACGTCCAGGGCACGGTGACCTTCACCGGCAACAAGACCGGCGTGGGCGGTATGGTCGGCATCGTCGGGAACGGCAACATCACCGCCTCCTCGGCCTTCTGCAAGGTCACTTCCGGCAAGAACTATGTCGGCGGCCTGTTCGGCTATGACAGCGGCAAGACCGTCGTCCGCGACTGCTGGACGGCCGGTACCGTGATCGGCGGCCAGCGCGTCGGCGGCCTCTGCGGCGGCCTCATCAAGGACGAGAGCGCCATCATCAACTGCTTCTCCGCTTCCGCGGTGACGGCGAGTTTCGCCATCGGCGGCATCGCCGGCCACTGCAACCAGGACAAGAGCGACGGCGCGACCACCCGCATGCCCAAGAACGTTGTTGAGAAGAGCGTCGCCTGGAACAGCTTCGTCCGCGCCACCACCGTGACGTCCGGCGACGTGAGCCACTACAGCGGCGGAGCCGTCGTCGGCTTCACCGCGACGCACAACTTCCTGACCGACTGCGTCCGAAAGCCTGACTTCGACTTCGTCGACTACTCCGACCTCTTCAGCCTGTACGACCAGGAGAACGCCTCCGAAGAGACGCCGCTCGTGGTTGTGGAGGTGGAAGGTGCGAACTACAACTTCCCGTACCACGGCAAGGCCGCCGCGGCCGGCAAGACCCTCTCGCAGGTCGCCCAGGAACTGGGCTGGTCTTCCGAGGTCTGGGACTTCAGCGGCGACTATCCCGTGCACGTGGGTCAGCCCCCGCTCGTCGTGGACCAGGCCGGCTCCAACGGCCAGCTCGGCGACTTTGGTGAAAACCCGTTCATTTAAAAAGGAGGACCGATCATGAAAAAGAACATTTCCATCCTAGTCTTGGCAGCGGCCCTTCTTCCGCTCCTGTTCTCCTGCAGCAAGGCTGTGGAACCGGTTGCGGTTCCGGAGGACGGCCTCGTCACCATTACGGCATCCATTCTGGACGGTCCGGCGACGAAGGTCGCCGCGGCCGCCGCGGAAACCGGCCTCGCCTGGAAGTGGGAAGAGCGGGACCAGATCCTTGTCGCCGGCGTGAACTCCTCCGTCTTCGACATCGAGGACGGGTTCACGGCCCATCAGGCCAGCTTCACCGGCAAACCGGTGGCCGGCAATGCCTTCTCCATCTTGTATCCCGGCACCTTCGGCTCCGTGGCGGAGCTGGAGGCCGCCGCCTGGACCGGCCAGATCCAGACCGGCAACGGGTCCATGGACCATCTGGAATACTGCGCACTCCTCTCCGGTGTCGATGCGTTCGAGACCTTCGAATTCAGCGATGCCTGGGCCGCGGAGCACAAGGGAACCTTCAAGCAGAGCGGCGTCCTCAAGTTCGCCCTTACCCTGCCGGAAGGCATCACCGCGCCGGAAAGCGTGGCCATCAGCGCCGACGAGCCGGTGTTCTATGCCGACAATGCGGGTACCAAGACCGCGTCCATCGGTCTGGAACTCAAGGAAGTCGCCCTGGGTGAAGACCACGTGCTCACCGCCTGGATGACCCTGCCCTGGCAAGAAGTCAAGGTCCCGGCCGGCACCGTCCTGACGGTCACGGTCGTGGCTGACGGCAGCAACCACTGGCAGCGCAGCGTCACCCTCGCGGCGGAGGCCTCCCTCCTGCCCGGCAAGGTGAACACCATCGTCCTGGACGCAACAGGCTGGGCGGGCACCGGCCACTATGCGGGTGGCGAAGGCACGGCCGAATCGCCGTGGCTCATCGCCGACGCGGCCTCGCTCCGCTCCGTGCGCGGCGACCTCGTCAGCGGCGAGACCAAGTTCTTTAAGATGATTCAGGATGTGGACATCTCCGGTGCCGAGTGGGCTCCGCTCAACAATGAGGGCAGCTTCGACAAGTTCATCCATTTCGACGGCAACGGGAAGACCATTTCCGGCCTCACCATTACAGAGCCCGTGGCCTACGCCAGCTTCGCCGGCGTCCTGTACGGTACGCTCAAGAACGTGACCTTTGCAGGCGCGGACATCAACGCGGGCAACAACAAGGCCGGTATCGTCGCCGGTTACCTGGGCACGAACAAGAACCTGACGCCTTGTTCCCTGACCGGCGTCACGGTGAAGGATTCCAAGATCGTGGGAGCGAACTATCTGGGCGGTGTCATCGGCCAGGTGGCCACCGTAACGACGGTCTCTGACTGCCACATCCTGAATTCCACGGTCACGACCTCCGTGAACAACGTGGGTGGCTTCGTGGGCGTTCCGGACTGTGCCGATGTGAAGTTCGAGGATTGCTCCGCCGAGGGCGTCACCGTCGTCACCACGGCGGCGGTCCAGTATGCTGGCGGCTTCGTCGGGAACATCAACAAGCTGACCAACTTCGAGCGCTGCCTGGTGAAGGATGCCGTCATCGACGCCCCTTCCACCAAGCGCGTGGGAGGTTTCGTCGGTCAGGCGGGCCGGTATGCCGGAGTCATCACGGGCTGTGTGGTGGAGAATGCGACCATCGACGCCGGTCAGAACTCCGGCGGCTTCGTGGGCGTCGACTACTTCCCCGACATCAACAAGTGCGCGGTCATCGGTGGCAAGATTACGGCGAACAGTTCCCACGTGGGTGGCTTCGCCGGTTATCCAGAGGGCAATGCAACCCTCAGTTGCAAGATCGCGGACTCCTACTCCACGATGGAAGTCATCGGGGGAGGCCAGGCCGAGGTCGGCGGCTTCATCGGCATCGCCAAGGGCCTGATCGTGGTGGAGCGTTGCTACAGCGCCGGCGCTGTGAGCGGTACGCACGAGAACACCGGCATCTTCGCCGGCCGGATCGACGTGAACACCGCGGCCATCTCTTCCTGCATCGGCTGGAGCGCCACCCTTCCTTTCGCCGGTACGTCCGTCGAAGGCGCCGAGAGCGTCAAGGACAACTACGTCGGCAACGAAGGTACGATTTCCACCCAGGCCACGACGCTGGGCTGGTCCACCGAAGTGTGGGATCTCAGCGGCGATGCGCCCAAACTGAAGTAGCATGAAACAGAAGAAACGTTATCTGATTGCGGTATTCCTCCCCCTGCTGGTCTGGTCCTGCGGGGGGAAGGATCCGCTTCCCGACCTGATTCCACCGCCCACGCCTTCCGGCGAGGAGCAAGGAGGACAAGGGGGACAAGGCGGCGGAGGCGGTACGGAAACGCACCCTTGGGACGTCAATCGAGGCAAGAAGGTCTATCCTTCCGGCACCGGCTGGACGACCACGAAGATCGAGGACGGAATTACGTACTACACCTTCTCCGGCACCGATCCCGTCACCAAGTCGCCGCAGCGGGTCTTCGTCACGGACGTGGACCTGTCCAACACCGACTATTCCGTCAAGCTGGCCCTCTATGACAACCGTTCCACCGCCTCGGCGGTGATGAAGGACAAGAAGGCCATCGTGACCATGAATGCAGGCTATGAGCGGGAATCCATCGTCATCCGGGTGGATGGCCGGACGGCCTTCATGATGCCCAACAGCACCATCGGGACGACAGGCGTGACCAACTGGAAGAACGAAGGCTGCGTGATGCTGAACGGCGTCCGGGACGTCCGTTTCGACTATACCGGGCGGGACCTTGCGTATCAGGACCAGCAGCGGGCCTACATGAAGCTGGCCCCGACGGTGCCCAACCTCCTGTCCAGCGCGCCCGTGCTCATCTACGACTACGAACCGGCTGGGGAGACCTTCACGACCCGGTATCCCAAGAAGTTCAACAACTCGGAGGACGCCTATACCCACCAGAACACCAACACCCATCCCCGGACGGTGATCGCCAAGAATGAGTTCAACCATCTGCTGCTCATCGTCATCGACGGCCGCCGTCCTTCGGTGAGCCGGGGCATGTCCGCGAAGGAGGTGACCCAGTTCCTGGTGAAGAACTTCAATCCGCAGTATGCCTTGAACCTGGACGGCGGCGGCTCTTCCACGATGTGCGTGCAAGGACAGGGCGACCCGTCCACCCACGTGGTGAACTACCCGACGGACAATAAGGATGAAGACAAGAATGGTGCACCGAAGGAAAACGGCGTTCCGGACCATGCTGGCGAGCGTTCCGTTCCGACGTTCTTTTATGTCGTGAAGAACTGATGAAGCGTTTCCGGACCATCCTGTTTGCGGCCCTTCTTCTGGCAGGTGTTTCCTGCAAGAAGGACCAGCCCTATGACATGCCTCCGCCGCCGGAACCGCAGGCTCCGACGATCGACACCCGCCACAAGGGCCCCGTGGCCGTATTCATCGGCGACAGCATCACGTGGCAGTGGGGCCGGGAAGGGGTCGGACACCCCGAATTCTTCTCGGCCAACAACTACGTGAACAAGGGGATCAGCGGCAACAAGACCGGCGACATGCTCGCCCGCTTCAAGACGGACGTCGTGGACCTGGACCCGCACTGCGTGGTCATCGAGGGCGGGACCAACGACATCGCCGCCAGCTCGGCCGAATCCATCCTCGAGCGGATCAAGAAAATGGCCAAGATGGCCCAGGATGCCGGCATTCCGGTCATCGTCGGGTCGGTGCCGCCTTCCAACAGCTTCCCCAAGGTCCCGGACTTCGCACCCCAGGACGCCATCCCCCCGTTGAATGCCCTGATCAAGCAGTGGGCCGATGGCGCCGGCATCGCGTATGCCGATTACTATTCCGTCTTAGTGGACGGGGAGAAGGGGCTGAAAAAAGAGTACCAGATCGATACAATCCATCCCAATGCGGCCGGTTACACGCAGATGGAGAAGGTGATTGCTCCGATTCTGAAGAAAGTGCTTGAAGAGAATGCCAAATGATGAGTAAACGGTTGTCTGTCTTTGCGGCGGCGCTTCTGCTGCTCGCCGCCTGCAGCCCCCGGCTCGCGCCCGGGACGGCTGCCCCGTGCGAGGCCGCCTTCCAGCCGCGCCCGGTCGGCTTCGCCGACCGCTACGCGAGGGAGGAACTGGTCATCCTGAGCCGGCACAACATCCGGTCGCCGCTGAGCGGACCGGGTTCCGTGCTGTCGCGGATCACGCCGCACGCGTGGTTCGACTGGAGCTCCGCCCCCGGCGAGCTGTCGCTCCGGGGTGGCGCACTGGAGATGGAAATGGGCCAGTTCTTCCGGGAGTGGCTCGTGGGTGAAGGTTTCTTCGCCAAGGATGGCATTCCGGAGGAGGGGAGCGTCCGCTTTTATGCCAATTCCATCCAGCGCACCCGCGCCACGGCCCGTGCTTTCGCCGCCGGGATGTTCCCGATGGCCGATATCGACGTGGAGCAGCACACTCCGCTGGGAACCATGGACCCGGTTTTCAACCCGCAGATCACCCGGCTTTCCGAGGGTTTCCTCGCGAAAGCCTATGCGGAAATCGAGGCCATGGGCGGACCGGACGCGCCGCTGAAAGCGAAATACGCGCTCCTCGAGAAGGTCCTGGACATCAAATCCAGCCCGGCGGCCAGCCACGACACGACGGCCTTCGGGGCCTTTCCCTCGGCCGTCCGCTTTGAGCTGAACAAGGAGCCCATCATGACCGGCGGCCTGAAAATGGCCTGCTCCGCCTCGGACGCCTTGACGCTCCAGTATTACGAGGAACCGGACGCGGTGAAAGCCGGATTCGGCCACAGGCTGTCCGAGCAGGAATGGGCCGAGGTCTCCTCCGTGAAAGACTGGTATCAGGACGTGCTGTTCGCGGCGCCCAGCGTGGCTGCGAACGTGGCGCATCCGATGCTGCAGGAACTCCTTGCTGAATTGCGTACGTCCGGACGGAAGTTCGCCTTCCTTTGCGGCCACGACTCCAATATCGGCAGTGTCCTGGCCGCCCTCGGCGCCGAGCCGTACAACGCCCCTGCGGCCATCGAGACGAAGACACCCATCGGTGGGAAGATCCTCTTCGAGAAGTTCCGCGGTCGGGACGGGAAACTGTATGCCGATATCTGGCTGGTCTACGCTTCCGCCGACCAGCTCCGGAATGTGACCATCCTCGCTCCGGAGAACCCGCCGAGGGCGCTCCCACTGCGTTTTACAGGCCTGTCGGCCAACTCCGACGGCCTGTACCTGTTCTCTGACCTTGAACGTCGCTTCGTCGAGGCCATCGACCTGTATGAAACCTTTTAACCGAACTGAAAGATGAAAAGATACCTGATTACGACTCTTTCGCTTCTCCTGTGCATGACCGCCGGCGCCCAGCGCCTCGGCGTCCGGGAGGAAGTCCGTGCGGACTGGAACAAGTCCTCCGGACTGGACTGCCTGCTGGACCTGTCCCCGAAAGCGCTGACCCCCGTTCCGAAGGGGTATGAGGCCGTGTATATCAGCCACTATGGCCGCCATGGCTCCCGGTATGCCTATACCGGAGACGCCTATTCCATTATCCTGAACATGCTCGCGGAAGGCCGGCGCGAGGGGAACCTTACGGCCCGCGGCGAAAGCCTACTGAACGACCTGGAGCCCTTCTGGGAGTATGTGCAGTATCGGGTGGGCGACCTCACCGAGATTGGCTGGAACCAACATCAGGAGATCGCCCGGACGATGGTGAAGAACTACCCGACCGTGTTCGGAAAGGGGAGTTCCGTCGATGCGTGCTCCTCGCCGTCGGTCCGCTCCATTATGAGCATGTCCTCCTGCTGCGCGGCC
>Ga0310697_10004570_pt1 | contig 13628 bp, 5 predicted proteins | sample 172DNAGHGlowgp2_FD_203883 | JGI IMG/M metagenome (GOLD analysis project Ga0310697, IMG submission 203883) | Sheep rumen microbial communities from Palmerston North, Manawatu-Wanganui, New Zealand - 1728 DNA GHGlow gp2 (v2) (version 2) | ecosystem: Host-associated > Mammals > Digestive system >...
CATATATATTCATATAATCACCTTTTTTGATGATTATACATCATTGATGTACTTTTGTAAACAGTCCTATTCTTTCTTCTTATAATTCCCATCCAGTCTTCCGTACGCAATTACATTCCCCGTATTGCCGCTCTTAACGCATTTGGACGTAACATTAAATGTCGGAACATCCTCAAAAAAGATTGTATCAATGTAGTTGTCCGACTTCTTCATAATCGATGCATGCGAACTGCAGCCGATCATAAAAGATACATTTCATAAAAAGCACTCCGCGCCGGTTAACTCCATGCACGAAGTGCTTTTGCTTTTGATAAAATTATCATGTTTTAATAGTCCGAGAAAAGTTTACTCTTCCTCTTCCTTACGGCGTTTAACCATTACTACCGTAGGAACTATGAGTCCAATCAGTATTGCGCCAAAGCCGAACATCATGAAGAACGGACGATAGTTGGTTTTATAGCTTGTAGGCGCAACAAGAGCGGCTCCCTCATTGCTAAATACAACCGTAAGACTATTATCTGCTCCGGAAGAAAAAGGATTTATTTCAGAGCCCGTATAATGTTTGCCCTGCCTGATTGAAAAGTTAAAAGATCGGCTTGAATTTTCTGATGAGCAATTAACATCATTTATATTATTTTCAACCGACACACTGGTCACAAATCCACTCTGTTCAGCCTGAGAAATACGCAAATCTAACTGATATGAGGTCGTATAATATTTGGTATTCAGTGTGGAAAGTCTGATAAATTCTTCACTCTTTATCACATTTCCATTTCTGTCAATAACCTCTATTACGCCGCCATAACTTCCATTATTGGCATTAATCTTATTAACAGTCATACGAACAACGTAACTCTCACCGTTTTTTAACTTTGTAGTCGCAGAACCCCAAGGATCATTTACATCTGTTAATTTATTACCCTTGTCAGCTTTTTCATTTAGTACTTCGATTGTATAATCAAATTCCTGATTAGCTGCTCCTCCAATAACCTCATTCTTTATCGTAAATGTATATATCTGCGGTTCCATTGTGGTCCATGAAGTACTCAGCGTAATATTATTTTTTATGCGAATGGTAAAATTAAATGCATTCGCAGCAATGCCACTGTCATTGGGAGCTTTGGTAGTATTTCTGTAATCTGTATTATTTAAAATCCACTTAACAAAGAACCATCCGTTCTGTGCTGCTGTGGGATTCTCGGGTTTTGGTACAATTTCTCCTTTCGCCATCTTGTATTTAATCGTTCCGCTTGAAGAAGAATCCCTATAAAATACATATGGCTTATCCGTATCAACCGTATCGGGACCATTCCATGTATGAAGATTGCTACCGTTTTTCACAATATCAAATGTAACAGTTACTGCATCACTCCATACGGCATACAAAGTCTGATTGTACGGCGGTTCTTGTGCGAAATCCCACAAGTAATCACTCTTAATCTTATCCAATACTATCTGACCTGAATCCGGAGTTATCGTTGTGCTACCAATCGTAACGGCAGTCTCGGAACTAAAATCGGTTTGAGCAGCTATATCTGCGTTTAAAGTCCATCCGATAAATAATTTACCATTGTGGGTAGGCTCCTCCGGCTTATAACGATTAAGAGCTACTATATCTTCCTCTTTTATAGTATAAATGTCCTGATCAAATTCAGACTGAACAAACGATGATTCTGTCTCCTGCCATTCTCCCCCATTAATATCATAAATAACAATGGGGTCTTCTTCTTCGGTATAGGTTACTACAATACCTGTAGCATCAGTTTGTAACAAACCTGTATAAGTTGAGTCATCGCCATATCTTACTTTAGTTGAACCGGTTCCGTAAGGATCTTGTTCTTTAAATATACCATTAACGCTCAGTTTATATCCGATATGCTTATTTGTCGCGGTTGCAGTGATTCTATCTGTTCCGGGCGTGGCCTGTGGAAGAACAACTTTCACCTCACCGTTCTCAGTGCCAGATTTTGCAGGAACTATGATTTGTGTCGTTGCACTTTCGCGGTCAAATTCACCTGTCACTTCGTTTACTACACTGATTGTTCCGCCTGTTCCGGAAAGATCTATTATCAAATCTTCATCGGTAGTATTAACAAAGGTTGCATACACCATGGGTTCCCACATAGCATAAAGAATTTTATTCGTTTCATTTCTTGTAACCGATGCTACGGAATCCGCTGCAAAAGCAGGAATATAAGCCTTTCCAGTCGTCGGATCCATTGGATCATCATTCTCGTCAAAGCCGATTAACAGATATCCGTTAGTATGTGAGAAGAAATTAGTTCCCTGAACAGAATTATAGGTCTTAGTCGTAGCATAACGATACAAATGTAAAGCCAGGTTAGACTGTAAATCACCTATCAAAATCTGTGTAGGATTACCGTTATACAGTTCGCTTGTTTCATTTATGATTTGATGTCCCGGCCCGGAAAGTTCAGGAAGTTGTACATTATGAAGATTGCTTATATACCCAAGATAACCATCATTAGCATCAAGAATCAAGTTTGTAATATCAGGACGACGATATGATGTTTCCTCTTGCTCATAATAAGCCTGAATATGAATGATAGCTCCCGCTCCGCCATCAGGATTTTCCGACACATATTTGGAATCCACTACAAAATTGTCACCCGGCTGATAGAAAATCGAATCGCCGTTTCCATCCAACTGTATCGGCTCCCAAATTGTGTAATTATGCGTTCCTTCGCTGTCACTATACTGACCGGTTCCGTTCGCCTTTACTACACGCCAGCCACGGAACACCCATCCGGACGGAACATTTGTCGGTGCTCTCAAAATCTGTGTATGAGACTGATCCGCATAAACTTGTACGCTCGGATTTTGTGGATCTGTCCACTGTTGTATATTTCCTAAAATGCGAACCGTTTCATTATTTTCGTCTGTTGCATAATACTCGGGGTTGTACAGTAAATAGTAGCCACCATCCAGACGCCACATAGCCCGAATTTCTATATCATCAGTCACCAGAGTGTTAAAATTGAATGGAACAGAAGAAACCTTTCCATCTGTTACCTGATACCATCCCATGAAAGTATAGTGCTCTGCACCACGGGTTTTGCGATATTTTTGTAGAGTGCTTAAATCGTGTCCGCCGAAATAAGCATCCATCCAGTCATCTTTTTCTGTTGGTCCATATTTATGTGCACCACGACTCGTAAAACTCGATTCAGGTACACTTTGATAATGTGTCCAGTATTCATCAATTTGAGAAGCGGTCAGATATAAAGCATCACGAAGTGCGGAAGGAATATACCTTCCGTCCTCAGCCATGCTTCTGTAACGTGTTTTATAATAGTAATAAACCTTATCCTCTGTCAGTCCAAGGGATTCTATCTCTGCGCTATCTGTCGGAATGAATTCTCGTGTCAAAAAGTCGTACGAGCTGATAGTTTCTTTATAATCTGCACGGAAACCTGTAGATGCGCCTCCGGTCTGCGATTCAGTTCGCCAATGATCTATCTCCGCGCCGTTCGGATCAATTCTGATAATATAATCCAATTTTTTTAATACAGGATAAAGTACCAGATTTCGACTGGGCATCGTTTCATTTTCAAAATCGAAAGGTTCGCCGACTCCGGCCTCATTGGTATACCATCCGAGGAATTCGTATCCTTCCTTCTCAGGATTATCATAAATATTAGCTTCCGACAGAGGCTGTTTGTAGTAGTACGTGTCGGTTTTTCTGTCTGCTTCATTCTCATACATGAATGTCAGATTATACTGCTTGGGTCTGTAAAAGAAGTAGACGTGGTAATCCTTTTGGTTAGCTATGTCAGGATTCTGCCTTTTTACCGAATCATAACAACTGTAAACATATTCATATCCGTCAAATTCCCATCCCATTTGGAACTGAGGTTGAAGGTTAGACAAAACAAGTGTGGGGGATGTTGCGGAATCCTCGTAAAATGTTTTTCCTATGATTTCACTCTTATCACCGGCGGTATGTTCCCCACTCCATGTTGTAAGAGAATAATCTAAATATTCAGAACCATCGTGAGTAACTATTGTGGGAGAACTTTCATCATATGTACCATCCACTGCTTCGTAAAGAATATGATATTGTTTAAAACGGTCTGCATTAGTAGCACTGCCAAACCATGCTACCAGATGGTGAACCTGATTATCATTGATAATATTATTACCTGTTCTGTCACTGCACAGTTCTGCAGACATATAACTGTAGACACCATTAATATCAGGATTCGCACCCATGGCATTACCCACAGTAGAACGTTCATTAGCTATACGGCAGTATAGACTTCCATAATATGCAGCCCATATATACATACAATAGGAAGAACCGGATGGATTGGTGAAGGTAAAATCAGGATTAACCGGATTAGGCCACTTGTCTCCAATATAAGCACCATATTTAGCTTCAATGACGTAAAGGTTCTCGTCATCTTCGGGGACATAATCTCCCATAATATTATTAAGGTTTGTCACATATTCAGATGTAGCGGTTTCCCCGGTAGGGTTATAAGTCATTGAATAAAGTCCGGAAATGGATTGACCGCTTCCATTTCTTCCCAACAAATTTGTAAGCGGCGTATCATTAAACATAAACTGAATCCAGTTTCCATAAGGATTCCATCCGTTTGTTGTTTTTTGATTTCCGCTACCCTTTACATAGCCGTCACGTCCGATATGGAAAACCAGTTTGAAAACTTTACGGCTGAAATACATATTAAAAATTGTACTTCCGTCTCCGGCAACCGTTTGTGATGCATCCGAAAGTGTTTCATTTAAATCATAGAATATCTCTTCTCTGGCAGTTGCGGCAGTAAGATCGGTCTTTTTTTCTACCGCTCCTACATCATCCAATATCTCATTGCTTGCCACACTGACGTTATAATCCTTATCCAGATATTCTTTTAACATATCAAGTGTTATCTCTGAACCGGAACGAATATCTCGATTCATATTATCCGAATAGTATGCCCCGTCGCATAAATCTGCCGTGGAAACGGTTCGTGCCGCACTCGCTGAATATTCGTCATCCAGAGCGTTTTCTGTCCAGTAGACGATAGTTATTTTTGTTGCAGAAGAAGTCCATCCCGCAGTTAAAGATAAACGATCCAAAGCTTCATAAAGCTTTAACTTACCATCGGCTGCGCTAAAAAGATTCACACTTTCCGTTGCAGAAATAGGCAATGAAAAAGTACCATTATAAGTAACGTTACCTGCTGAGTCTGTAATTTGAATTGCTGTCGTATTAATTGTTACTGTGTTCAGATTGTAATCGCTGTCAATATAAGTGACAGTAACATCCTCAGGGTTCGTCAGATTAGTAATCTGTCCGGTAGTCTGATCAAGTTTGGCGAACGCGTACCAACCGTCGAAATCATATCCCGCGCGTGCGGAAACATCCAGCGATGAATAGATATTTTCTCCTTCAACTTCAGGTGTTTGATTTGTAGTTGCGGCTCCCCACGCCTCAAGATAGCGTGAACCAACAAATGTTGCACCGCTTCCGCTTAATCCCGACACAAAATCAATCCAACGTGCTTCCACAAAGAGAGGATATAAATCTATACTCGATGTATCACTCAAACTTGCAGAAAGATAAACACCATCCTTGCCGGGGTCTTTTATCTCTTCTCCGAAATGATCAACAGTCGGAACTTTTACCCATTCAGTTCCGTTATAGTATTCCCAGCCCGCAAACAGCAAGTGAACAGAGTCCTTGCTATTTGAACGAACATCGCTGATTTTTACTTCTACAGTATCGGCACTTCCCACTGCGATGAGCTTACGTGTCATAAGATTATTGACCAAAGAGTCACGGGAATAGAGCATAAAATTAACGAAATTATATTTTTCATAAACAGGCGCAAGGAAAACATGCAGATTTCCGTCTCCGTCTATGATGCCCGAACCAGAAATATCACCCATGCTCCAGTTAGCGGTATCGCCTATATTAACGCTGCTCTCAGCGATATTAATCGAAGATTCGAAAGGAACACGGTCCGGATTGGCAGGCCATGTATAATACAGTTTTCCGTCTGTACCCACACCATATGTGTCAGTCTCCGAGCAAGTATATGGATTAACTATGTACCATCCGTAAAAGAACACTTCGGAACTGTTTCCGGGATCGTTGATGAGTTCCAATTTTTCGCCATTTTTAAGAATCTGTGTCGTTTGCTGTTCATTGTGTTTATTCTTGAATTCATAAGGATCCACCGCATAGTATGCAGTTGAGTTATTGGAATCAATTAGAGATTCTCCGAAGTAGGGTGAAATGAAATGAAACTCAACTCTGGGATTAACTACCTCTCCACCTTCATGACCAATTACAACATATACGGAAAAGCTGTCTGTGGTAAACTCAACTACTTCTTCTTTTACGGTTGAAGTAACATCATAAACCACATAACTTTCTGCATTTCTCTGTTCCACAAAGTGAAGAACATTAATTTGAGGATATTCGCTTAAAGACACACCAATAACGCGGATGCTGACATCCACGTTGCCTGTAGGTTCGTATACTGTATTTTCATCGTTTTCATCGACTATCTTGATGTCGAAAACTTTGGAGAATTCAAGGTCTTCGGCTTTAGCGCCGACCTTTGATGCCGACTCTTCGATATACTCGTCGTATCCGTCATCGCCGGGTTTTAATTCATCGACTTTAAGCGCGGTTCCGTCCATGGGGATGCCGGACTTGTTGTCGTAAGTAACATTGATTTCGTATGTGTTGCCGTCCGATGCAATGATGGTTGCGGTCAGTTTTGTTTCGGTAACAACGTATACCGAGAAGCTTTCTGCGGTAAATTCTACGGAATCATCGCTTGAAGGAGCTGCGGTAACATATTCGGGATCCTGCTCAGAATCTTCCATATGCCAAATATTAACTTCTTCTTCGGACTCTTCCAAAGCAGAGCTTATAAATTCGACATTAAGGCCGCCTTCTTCGGGCTGCCAGCTGATGCCTGCATTTTTCTTTTCTTCGTTCTCGTAAATGTTAATATCGTACGCAAGGAGAACTATCTGACCTTCTATCTCTACATCAACGGGAATCGCTTCAACGATAGCGTCTTTGGGTAAAAGACCGCTCACGCGAACAATATCACCATGGTTGTGTGTTCCTTCGGGAAGCAGTGCTTCGACACTCTGCTCTACGCATTCGACTGTCTCTGATATAGCATTTGCGCCCTGTGCAGGCTGATTCTGTGCGGGAATTTCTGTTGCAGTTTCATTCTGCTCGGTTGATGCATCGTTTGTTTCATCGATTACTTCATTCTGTGTGGCCGAAGTTTCGTCTTCGCCGACAGTCTGGTTTTGTGCATCAGTCTCGCCTGTTGCTTCGCCCTGCTCTGACTGAACATCATTGTTCTCGTCGTTCTGCTGAGTCTGAACGTCCGTGCTTTCTTCTTTTATGATTTCAGTCTCTGCAGTCTGAGTTTCCGGAGCCTCGTTGATCAGCACATCCTGAAGACCTTCGGGCACGGAAATAACTCGTGTGTCATCTCCGTCTGCCAAAGCGGTAATCGGAGTCTGACCTACGAGGCATATAAACATACATGCAATTATCCAGGCTGTCAGTAATCGTTTTTTCATCTTTTTTCCTAGACGGAGCCAGGCACGCTATGCGAGCCGGGCACCGAGTTTCTTTTATTTGCGGAGCCAGGCACGCTTTGCGAGCCGGGCACCGGTTCTTCAGCTTATTCGCTTAAGCTGATTTCGTTGTCTTTCTTCTTGTCTTTTTTTCTTTTATATCTTGTGAGAGTAAACTCTGCGATGATGCTTCCGATCAAAAGGAGCAGCATTACAGGCGTCCATTTGTCGATGATAACCATTGGAAGTCTCATGTCTTCTGTCAGGATAAATACAATCACACCTGCAATTGCAAAGATTACTTCAAGGATGATTCCTGCGATGAACTTTCTGGTAAAGGCTTTAACCTTGAAGAACAGTTCTTCAACCGCCTTGCAGAAACCGTCTTTTGATACATATCCGCCTTCGCTCTTTTGGGTTGCGACGTTCATGATTCTTTCACGTTCCGTCCAGTCTTCAGGTGACATATCCTGTGCTTCAAAGAGTTCTTCTTTTGCTTTATTAACTTTGCGCATCTTGCCGATACGGCCGTATTTCTTTCTGAGGCAGAAAATCGGGACAAGTGTGTAAACTATTATGATAAGACAAATCAGGTTAACTAATGCCCACGCTTTTATACCGTATGAACTTCCGCTGGGTACCCACCATGAAGCAGGTTCGGGAGTATCGGGTGTATCTGGCTTATCAGGTGTGTCAGGTGTATCCGGCTTGTCGGGCGTATCGGGATTATCGGGTTTATCCGGCTTATCCGGTGTATCAGGTTTGTCATCATCGGGTGTGGTGGTTTTTCCTGTGGGTGTATTGGTGGGAGGTGTAGTAATACTTGTTTCCTCGTTGGAAGGATTCGAAGGATTAGAAGGATTTGTAGGCACTACATTCTTCTGTTCTTCCTTGAGTGTATAGAAAACTACAAGTCTTCCGTTTGTCGTTGCATCCATACATGTGGAAAGTGCAATGATTTTTTTAGCATCTGCAAGTGCTTCGGGTCTGATGTATTTGGAATATTTATTTACGTACTCAACAACCTTGTCAAATGTCTGGGTTCCTGCTGCATATACTTCATCCTCGTATGCATCGGTATTAACCACTGCCCAGAGTTCAAGGTCGTATGTACCGACCGGTGTTGCGAACTTTCCGCCGCCTGCCTTATCAAAGAAATCCTTGTCAAGGAATTTATCGAGGTCACCGAACATTCCGCCGTTATCCATATGGTGACCGTAAATAACGATATAATCATCGCTTAAATCCGATTTATTTCCGGCTGCCATATAGATAGCACCTGTAAGGCTCATGTTGCCATCCGTATCATGGTTGGCATAATAAAGATCATCGTCTCCCTGCATTACAGCATAGTTGATATGTGTATTGTCAATCGTAAGCGTTGCCCTGTAGTCTTTGCTTACAAGTGCAAGCTTTTCCTGTGCCTCTACTGAATATACTTCTTTTGTATTGATTCCGCTTGTCGCGAATGCTCTGTTTTGCGTATAGAGCTGTTCATAAATCGAGTATCCACCAAAAACTACGAGCACCAACCCTAAAAGAAGGGATGCTGCAAAGAGTACACGAACGCCCGCTAAACTTAATTTATCTATTAAATTTCTTTTATCTGCGTGATGCATTCGTACTCTCCTTTCTTAGTATTTTTATTTATTCATTCTCTCTATAGTTTGTTTCGTCTGATAATGTTTATGATAGTTCCGAGTATTTCTTTCTTTTTAACCGGTCCGAAATATCTCGAGTCCAGACCTTCTTTTCTGTTATCCACCAGGATGAAGTATTCATCTTCACCAAGGGTTATCGGATAGTTTACGCGCTCATCTCTTTTAGGAGTATCATAAAAGATCATATCTTCCACAAGCGTATTGCCGTTAACTATCGGTCTGTTCGAATCGCTGATATCTATCGTATCTCCCGGAGCTCCGATTACACGGCCTACCATGAGGCGTTTCTTCGTTTCATCGGGAATCTTTTTCTCAAATACCACGAGTTCCTGGAACGATGCATTTTTGTCCAGTCTGTAAAAGATTAAAAGGTCTCCGCCGTCTACTCTGGGTGTCATATCCAGGTTGGGCATATGTGTGATTCCGATAATCTTGAAGAACAAAATCCAAACCACAAGGAGGAATATCGCAAGATAAATCAGGAACCAGTGATAATTCTTAAAACCTTTTTCATAGCGGTCAATCTGTTTCATAAGCTTGTCTGTATTATGGGTGCTCTCGGCGTTGGTGTTTTCTGCAGTATATTCAACCGGTTTTTCCTGAGCGTTTTCCACAACGTTTTCAGTTAAGTTTTCTGTTCTTTTTTCTTCCAATGAATCCATTTATTCTCCCTATCCCCTGTTTTTAAGGTAAAAAACCCGACAACTATAAAAAATTATAGCCACCGGATCTCTTCTAAACATTAAAGTAATGTTTTATTTTCAGGGCACGAAGCGCTTATCCCCTTATTAATATTTTTCCTCATTTTCCTCTTCCGATGTTATAATTGTTGACTTTTCAATCTATGATAATGTTGCCTGATTCGGCAATCCAAAATAATAAAAAATCATTTAAACATTTTCGATAGATTATTTTACCATTTTTTGCGTTTTATGTCAACCGTAAAATGGTGGACAAACATTCGAGAAATGCCGATTTTATCGGCATGTGGACTTCTCGTGGACTATAGTTAACATTTATCATTTTTTTCATTCTTCCTCACATTAAATATATCGTCATTTTTTTCTTTTTTAGGTCTTTTATATCTGGCAAGGATATAATCTGCCAGCATACTGCCTATCATGAGAAGCAGCATTACCGGGGTCCATCTGTCGATTAAGACCATCGGGAGCGTCATATCTTCGGTAAGGATGAAGATAATCACTCCTGCTATCACGAAGATTACTTCGAGAACTATTCCCACGATAAACTTTCTTGTAAAGACTTTAACCTTAAAGAACAGTTCTTCGACCGCTTCGCTGAATTTATCTTTGGATACATATCCGTTCTCACTCTTCTTGCTTGCGACTGTCATGATTCTCTCACGTTCTTCCCAGTCTTCAGGAGACATATCCTGCGCTTCGAAGAGTTCTTCTTTTGTTTTGTTTACTTTGCGCATCTTGTTTATGCGGCCGTATTTCTTTCTTAAGAAGAAGATCGGAACCAAGATATAAACAATTATTATGAGGCAAAGCAAATTGATGATTGCCCACGCCTTAATTCCGTAGGAGCTTCCGCTCGGTACCCACCAAGATGCAGGTGTGGTATCTTCTTCTACGGGTGTAATGGTCTGATTGTCATCAGGTGTTGTCGGCTTGTCGGGATTATCAGGTTTTACAGGATTATCCGGCGTTGTCGGAACAACATCATCGGGTGTTGTGATTCCGGTTCCGGTTGGAACTATATCCACAGGTGTTGTAATACCTGTATCTTCGTCATTAGCCGGAGTTGCAGGATTGGAAGGAGTTGTAGGAACTACTGTCTTCTGTTCGTCCTTAAGTGTGTAAAACACTACAAGTCTTCCGTTTGTTGTTGCATCCAGACAAGTGGAAAGTGCGATTATCTTTTTAGCATTCTCTAAAGCTGAAGGCTTAATGTATTTTGAATATTTATTGACATATTCAACAACATCGTCAAATTCCTGTGTATTCACGGAATATACTTCATCTTCGTAAGCATCTGTATGAACCACTGCCCAAAGTTTCAAATCAGCGACACCGCCGTCAGAAAAAACAAATTTTCCACCATCGTTACTGTCGAAGAATTCTTTATCAAGAAATCTCTCAAGATCTCCGAACATTGCACCGTTATCCATATGGTGTCCGTAGATTACGATATAGTCATCGCTTAAATCTGACGTATTGTCTGCAGCCATATAGATGGCGCCTGTAAGGCTCACATTTCCGTCTATATCATGATTGGCATAATAGAGATCGTCGTTTGACTGCATTACCGGATAATCGATATTCGTGTTGTCAATCTTAATCCATGCTCTGTAGTCTTTGCGCGCCTGCACGAGGTTTTGCTGAGCTTCTACGGTATAAACTTCTGCGGTATTTATTCCGCCTGATGAGAATGCTCTGTTTTGTGTGTAGTACTGTTCATAGATAGCGTAGCCGCTAAAAAGCATAAGTACAAATCCTAAAAGAAGCGATGCAGAAACAAGAACACGAATGCCCCAAATACTTATTTTGTCGACCAGTTTATTTATATTTGAGCTATGCATCCGTACTCTCCTTTCCTTAATATTTTTGGACTTTTAAATCATTATCTAATGCGTATCATTACGGTCTTTTTTGCGTTGAGTTTTTCCGTCACTTTTATGTCCGTTTACCCTTATAAAAGGGAAAAATCCGATGGCCTTAAATCCTGGCCATCGGATTTTTCTATTTGACTTAATTAATTACTTTTTGTTTAAGCTTTAATTATGCTTCTTCTCTGTTGGTTCTCTTGTAGAGTACTACACCAAGAACGATTAAGAAGATACCACCCATAAGTACTAATGCATAAGGAGCAAATCTTACTACGAAGCCTGTAGGTGAAATGATTGATAATGTATTGGATACCTGAATCCACTGGTTGGTATCAGCTGTAGGAGCAGCTGCCTGAGCATAAATAACTGTCTCATTGCTGTCTACTGTAGCAAGAGCATCTGTAATACCAGCTTCGTCATCAAGAGCTGCTGTACCGCCTGTAAATCCAACCTGTGTAGTAGCTTTTACGTTTCCTTCATCAGCATATGCTCTGGTTGCATATGTAGTTCCTGCAACATCGTTAGTTTCGGTTACAGTTGCCTTAATTGTGCTGGGAATACCAATATATGTTACTGTTGCATCGTTTGCAATTTTAGGATTACCATCTTTGCCATCAGTTGTAACAACATCTGCGCCACCTACTTTGGGAAGAGCAGCTGCAGCAACTGTTGTACCATTAACAGATGTAGTTGCTGCGTTATCTGTTTTAGTAACAGTAGCCGTACCTGATGTCTTAACAGCAAACTGGAATGTTTCTGTTGCAGTGCCTGCAGTTCCGTTCAAGAAAGCTATATCAAACGGGAAACCATGGCTGTTCATAGTAGCATCATTGTTCAAAGTCTTACCAACTGTAAGGTTGTAAGTATGATACTGGTCTGCTGTTTCAGATCCGGATGATGCATCATCACTCTTAGCAACAAATCCGTTTGTCTTCTTTGTCGTAGGTGTGACATCATCTTCACCGAAAGTACTGTTAATACAAACAAAACCGTAAATATCCCACTGAGCAGCAGTAGAACCATCTGTATATGATGTTCCTCTCTTAACATATACGTCAAGGAAACGAACAGCTGTGCTTGTTCCGTCTGTAACACCGGATGTTGTATATGCATCGGCAGTCTCAGAAATTTTGTAGCGATAAACACCGGGTGCTGTAAATATAACGTTGTTAAAGTCAATTACCAAGTTCTTGTAGTTTGCTGTGCCTGTTGCTGAGGCTTCCAAAATATCAGCATTGGTCCATTCGATCTTATTAGTATCTGTACCTGTTGCGGTAACTCCCGTGAGAATACCGGGAAGTGCAGTTGCTGTTGTTGCAACATTGGCAACGTGATCGTCCGGTTGATCGGTAATATCAACAAGTTCATTACCCGAAGCAGCCGCAACCGTATATTCATATACGATTTCAGGACCATAAATAAAAGACTCGGTAGGGTTAAATGCCGTAATCTCTTTCTTAATATTGATAGCCTTACCTGTCTGAACAATCGGCGTATCAGGATTAGCCCATGTTCCTACAACACCGGTTTCGGTTCCGTCGTCAACGAAATCTACGGGTGCAGCGAACACTGTTGAATTCATTGCCAGTGCCATTACTGCTGTGAGTAGGAATGCACCGAATTTTTTAAATCCTCTCTTCATTTTACCCATCCTCCAAATGAATTATTTTAAGAATTTCATTATTAACTGTTTTTTGCCATCTTGGGCAAATATGGGAATAACAACCCCAACGCATTTTTTAGTGATAGTTGATTTTAGCATTATTTTTATCTTATGTCAACTTTTTTCTGAAAAGTAAAAAGTCGGCAAAGTG
>Ga0310697_10004572_pt1 | contig 13624 bp, 8 predicted proteins | sample 172DNAGHGlowgp2_FD_203883 | JGI IMG/M metagenome (GOLD analysis project Ga0310697, IMG submission 203883) | Sheep rumen microbial communities from Palmerston North, Manawatu-Wanganui, New Zealand - 1728 DNA GHGlow gp2 (v2) (version 2) | ecosystem: Host-associated > Mammals > Digestive system >...
GAGATGCGCAACGGCAAACGCCTCATCTCACCTGAAGAACAGGAAACCATCGCCGAGGTCTGCCGCTCCCACGGCTGGAACGGCCCCTTCGTCTACGACGACGAGGAGGAAGACTGGCTGTGGTGAATCCCTTCATGCCAGACGATGAAGTAACATGTCATCAGATGCTGTCCTGGAGAGAGAGGCGGCGGAAGGCGAAGATGAAGTAAGCAACGAGGAGGGGGTAGCCTATATAATATAAGGTGGTAATGCTGAAGATTACGTAATCAACGGCACAGACGGCAGTGAGCCCTCCGAGATAGAGGATGGCACTGCCAAGGGGAAGATGCTTCGTCACATCGTCGACAGTAGCGATGGCCACGATGATGATGGCCCAGACGGAAGACACGAAGAGTCCCAGATGGAGGGGCATGCCGAAGGGATTGAGCGAGGGATGGTAATAGAAATGCCGCCACGACTCTGGGCCGAAGAGCTGGATGGAGCTATAGAGTACGGCTGAGGAAGCCACGAGCAGACAAAGGGTTGTAGGATAGAACGAGGGGATGTCGTTGAAATGCACAATCTTCGCACCCCGCCGCATCAGACGGCGAACACCATAGGCGGCTACAACGACTACACAAAAGGCCAGAAAGACTAACAGATGAACATCAGAGAAGAGGTCGATGAACTGGCTGATAGGATCGTCGGGGGAGACCTTTGCGAGGAGTTCTTTCTCATGAATCCACCCAAAAGTAAGCTGGTCGCGGGCCACCTTCACCCATACGGAGTCGATGGTGTCGGAGGGGACGGTCATGATGTCGGCCACGACGATGCGCTCGTTCTTTCGGAGCGTGATGGAGTCTTTCTGTTTCTCTGATCCGATGGACTTCTCGATGCTCACCACCTCGGGAATGGCCATCGCCTCTGGCTGCTGGGCGACAACCACTAAAGAGTCGCCCGTCACGACGAAATTGTAGTTCTGGGTATAGTGGTGGGTGGTGTAGAATGAAATGGAGTCGAGTTGCTGCTCCGTCAGGTTCCAGGCATCGGGAGTGATAGGGCCACGATTGTAGCAACCTGCCAGTAAAAGCGGAAAGAGGAGAGCGACAAGTGGAAAGAGGATACTACGGTGCATAGACATTCATCTGACAGTGCTTACAGTCGAACTCCAGACGGAAGCGACGGCCGTCGCCTAAGACGAGAGAGAGAGGCTCATGCCACGTGGGATGCAGTCCCCCATGTTTGACGCAATAACCCAGAGAGTAGCGGATACAATGGCGGCATTGCATGATGGGACCTTTGCCGCCCTTCAGCTCGTAGGCCGTCTTTTCAGTCGTGCCGTAGAACTGCTGGGAGAGGCGGTTGGAGATGTTGTATAGATAGGGGTGGTCGTATTGTCGAGGAGTGTGGAGTGTGGAATGTGGAGTGAGATTACTATCATGGGCAGATTCTGCGGCAGAACTATTCTCATTCCACACTCCACACTCCACACTACTCGACAATAAATCCACCATCGAGCGCCGCATGTCGGAGAGAAGGCTATTGGGAATAAAGTAGTTGAAATCGGCGGGGATGTCGACGCCTGAGCAGGTATAAATGGTATCGCCCAATTTTGACAATTGCCGGATAATATTCTCGTGAGGCGGCTTCTGAGCCTGGATATGCTCAGCGCGGATATGAATCGCGGGGACAATCCCCATACGATTTCGAGGAGTGTGGAGTGTGGAGTGAGGAGTGAGATCACCATCATGGGCTGATTCTGCGACAGAACTATTCTCACTCCACACTCCACATTCCACACTACTCGACAAAAGGGAAAGTTCAAACCCCTCTTCGACAGCACGGAGGGCGAGACGGATGGGAATGCGACGTTCGGAACTGGTTTTGGAGAGAACCCGTTCGAACTCCTGATCACTGTTCCGATAAAGGCGCACTCCGGGACGAATTCCTCGTGGCATGCGATAAGGCCAGATGCGGTTACCCTGCACACGATTGGCACGAAAGCCTTCAAGCTGACGGTCATCGTTTACGAAACATAAGCCGTCGCCATTGGCAAAGGAGGATATGCCTGCCACATTGAACGAGTCGCCACGCAGTTCCTTCACCGTCCCCACAAACTCACCCATGGCCTTCGGTGTATCGAACGATACGATATCCGGCTGACGGCCATGCAAGAAATAGGTGGTGTAGCCACGATTGAAGGTCTTCCGCAAGTCTGGCGTAAAGGTGTAGCGGCACTCACCCGACGAACTGCGGCGGTACTTGTCAGGATAGCGACGGATGATTGCATTGAGCCGCTGGCTGTAGGCCGCCGTCACATTCTTCACATAGCCGACATCCTTCAGGCGACCTTCGATCTTGAACGACGTTGCCCCCGCCTCAATCAGTTCCTGCAGATGGTCGCTCTGGTTCAAGTCCTTCAGCGACAGCAGGTAACGGTCGTGCTCCACCTCCCTACCCTCGCTGTCGACCAACGAGAACTTCATCCGGCAGAACTGGGCACACTCACCACGATTGGCACTCCGTCCGAAACAATACTGAGAGGCATAGCAGATGCCGGAATAACTGACGCAGAGGGCACCGTGGACGAACACCTCCAGTTCGACATCAGGCACCTCACGATGAATCTCCGAGATCTCCTCGACAGAGAGTTCACGGGCCAAGACCACCCGTTTGAAACCTAAGTCTCTCAGCCAGCTCACCTTCTCAGGAGTGCGGTTGTCGGTCTGAGTGGAAGCATGGAGTCGAGGAAAGAGGAAGGAGGAAGGAGGAAGGAGATTACCTCGGAGGGAATTTCCTGTGGCAGAACTATTCTCCTTCCTCCTTCCTCCTTCCTCCTTCCTCGATAATTCCAGAATACCCATATCCTGAACGAGGACGGCATCGACACCAATAGATTGGAGGTCTTGAAGGAGCTGACGGGTGTCGTCGAGTTCATCGTCGTAGAGAATGGTATTGACAGTCACATAGACCTTCACTCCGAAGGGATGTGCATAGTCACAGAGCCGGGAGATATCCTCTAAACTGTTGCCCGCAGCAGAACGCGCACCAAAACGCGGAGCACCGATGTAGACGGCGTCTGCACCGTGGTCTATAGCCGCGATGCCGCAATCCAGGTTCTTGGCTGGGGCCAGCAGTTCAAGTGATGTCATCAATATTATAAGGTGTCTCCTGATAGACGTAGTAGTTCACCCAGTTCGTATAAAAGAGGTTCGCATGCGAGCGCCAAGTGACCAATGGGCCATTGGCAGGATTGTCGTTCCTGTAGTAATGCAGCGGCGGCGCCACATCCTTGCGGATGTCCTTATCACGCTTGTACTCATTGTCGAGTGTGTTCGGGGCATACTCCAAATGGCCGGTGATAAAGAACTCTCGTCCGCCACGTGCCATCACAATACTCACCCCGCTATCCTCCGACTCAGCGATAAGCGTCAGTGCCGGATTGGCGAGGATATCCTCCCGATGTATCTCCGTATGACGACTGTGAGGCATCATAAACTCATCGTCGAATCCACGGAAAATGGGCAGGCGGGGGTCGAGCGGCTTCTGAGGGAAGATGCCGAACATCTTCATCGGCAGCGGATACTTCGGCACACCATAGTGGTAATACAGTCCTGCCTGAGCAGCCCAGCAGATGTACAGCGTACTCGTTACGTGGGTCTTGGCCCACTCGAAGATGTCGGTAATCTCACGCCAGTAGCTCACCTCCTCAAACTCCAACTGTTCCACAGGAGCGCCGGTAATGATCATGCCGTCGTATTTCTCATGCCGCATCTCGGCAAAGTCACGGTAGAACATCATCATGTGCTCTATAGGCGTGTTCTTAGGCGTATGGCTCTGCAGTTTCATGAAACTGATTTCCAACTGCAGGGGGGTGTTCGACAGCAGGCGGATCAAGTCTGTCTCCGTCGTAATCTTCAGCGGCATCAGGTTCAGGATAGCAATCCTCAAGGGACGGATATCCTGGGAGTGAGCCCTGGTGTCGTCCATCACAAAGATATTCTCCTGCTTCAGCAGGTCGATGGCCGGAAGCCTATCTGGTAATCTTAATGGCATTTTCTAAATGATTCACTTAATGGTTATCACGCAACAGGATACATTGTCGATGCCACCAGCCTTTATGGCTGCCTCACACAAGGCATCAGCATCGGCGCCGTTTCCTAACAATTCACAAATCCGACAGTCAGGCACCATGTCAGTCAACCCGTCACTACAGAGCAAATAGATGTCACCTTGCTTTACATCATTGGTCAACTGCACCATATCGATATAGGATGAATTGCATCCGCCACCGATACAGTTGGTAATGATGTTCGAACGTTTCTCCGATCCAAGCATATTGCTCAGCGTTTGGTCTGTCGTCAATTGGAGCAACTGACCGTCACGCTGGCGGTACAACCGACTGTCACCGCAATTCATAGAGTAGATTTCTCCATTATAATAGGTCAAAGCTACGAGCGTCGTGCCCATACCCTTGTACTGTTTATCGGCTCGACCTTTAGAATCAATATAGTTATTGATCGAATCGAGCCAGCCAACTATAGCCTCGTTAAAATCGCCTGCACTGAGATTGGTTGGAATATCATGGAAGTAATAACTTAGGTTCTTAAGTGTGTCGCTACTGGCCACATCACCTCTGTTATGACCTCCCATCCCGTCAGCTACTGCCATCAGAAAGCAGTCTTCACGACCTAAATACACCCTGGTCTCGTAACTGTCTTCACGGATAAACTGGTTGTCCACCAGTATCATGTCTTCATTCTGACTTCTCACACAGCCAATCCTGCTGGCTGCCGAAATATCCATTTCAATCATTGTCTTTATCTAATGGTTACCTGCAGATTGACATTGGCTATCGTAAGGATATCCCCGTTGTTCAAGCTCATATCCACATCAGGCTGTATCTTTCGTTGGTTCAGACTCGTACCGTTCGATGAATGTTTGTCTGTGACACACCATCCCGTGCCAGGATTATACTTCAACTGGGCATGTACGCCAGAGACGTACGCCTGCTTCTCGAAGAACTGTGTATAAGGACCTTTACGACGACCTATAATAGCTCCATTGATGGCAACGATACTGATATTCAGATTGTCGTTAGACAGCGTCAGCACAGGCATGCCATCCTGCTTTCCTGACAGGGAAATGTCCTGTCGGATAGAGCCAAAGGTGGAGAAGCCAGAAATCGAGGCCGAGACGCCTGCAGCCGATTGTTTATCCTCACCGGGTGGAACCATCATGCCACCACAGAATGTACAACGCCGTCCAATTCCCACGCGGCCACACTGATTACAATACAGCAAGGCCTGACCACATTGGTCGCAATAACGGGAATCGTTATCAATCTCTTCTTTACAAGTAGGACAAATTATCATATTCTACAATTGGACTATTTTACGATTGGATAATTGGACTCTATTTTATATGTCCTCTGGTAATATGAGCTGGTAAGTCTCCTTCGTCACCTGTTCAGCCGGCATCTGCGATACCCTGACGGAGAGTTTCTGTATCATGGTGTCAAGCAGGTTCCGCATCTCACGGGCATTACCCCACGAATCGTCCTTGACAAGCACCATCTTATAGATGGTATCCAAAGCCTTGAACTCTGCCGTCGGCGAGAAGGTGTAGTTCTCCTTTTGGGCCATATTCTTGAGAATAGACAGCAGCTCGTCTTCATTATAGTCATCAATATGGAGCTTGTGGGTGAAACGGCTTGCCAGACCGGGATTCATCTGGAGGAACACATCCATCTTGTCCTTATAGCCTGCAGCAATCACCACAAACTTTCCACGATCGTCCTCCATCCGCTTCATCAGCGTGTCGATGGCTTCCTTGCCATACTGGTCACTACCCTCGCTGAGGGTGTAGGCCTCGTCGATGAAGAGAATGCCGCCGATGGCCTTGTCACACATGCTATTGACGATCTTCGGCGTCTCACCCATATACTTACCCACCAGCGTGGCACGGCTTACCTCCAAAACACGAGAAGTGGGCAGGATATCCATTGCCTGAAGAATCTCACCCATCTTTCGGGAGAGCGATGTCTTACCCGTTCCCGGATTACCCGTCAGGATGAAGTTCATGGCCATCTGCTGAACCTTACCGGCTCCCATCGCTGCACGCTGCTTCATAAACATGCTCTGTACGGCCAGACGACGGATGGAGTTCTTGACAGACCGCATGCCGATAAACTCATCCAGCTCGTTGAGTACCTCGTCGAGCGGACGTGCTGCCCCACCCTGAGTCATTGGCAGGTCATCGGCAGTCAGACAGTACATGTCGTTCTCCTGGAAGCCGGGATCGTTCATCAGCTTCACCAAGCGCTGGCTCTGACGCTCCACGGCCTCATCGAAGACCCTTCGTGCCTCACGGGCATTGCCGAAGTTCTTGTCACGGCGCAGATAAAGCTGTTCGAACTGACGATGGATGGCAGAGTTGGTTGCCTCGTCTACCACAAAGTGCTTGGCTTCTGCCAAATGGAGGAATATCTCTGTCAGCTCGTCAGGCGTATAATCGTCGAAATGAATGGTCTGGGTAAAGCGGCTCTTCAGTCCGGGATTGGAATCAATGAAGTCGTGCATCTGATCCGTATATCCGGCAACAATACAGATAAACTTTCCACGATCATCCTCCAGTCGCTTCAACAACGTGTCGATGGCTTCTGACCCGAAGGAATCATTGTCTCCCGACTTCAGCGTATAAGCCTCGTCGATGAACAGCACGCCTCCCAAAGCCTGGTCTACCAGCTGGTTTGTCTTGATAGCCGTCTGCCCGGAATAGCCAGAGACAAGTCGCGAACGGTCGGCCTCTACCAGCTGTCCCTTGGCAACAATGCCCAACGTCCTGAAGACGTCTGCCATAATACGGGCGACGGTCGTCTTACCCGTACCGGGATTACCCGTAAAGACATAATGCTTACCCTGGAAGGTGTTTGTCTCTCCACGCTTAATCTGCAGATTCAGATAAGCCGTCAGGTTGGCCACCTCCTTCTTGACGGCACTCAGTCCTACCAGACCGTCGAGCTTCGCCAGACAGTCGGAGACATCGACCGACTTGGGAGCCTCATAAGGAACATCCTCCACCTTGATGGTCATCAGTTCCTCGTTGCTCATCAGGGCAATACTTGCACCCTGCAGGCGCTGGGCCTGCTTCTTGCATATCTGATCAAAGAGCGAACGCATGGTACGCCCATTGGCAAAGTCTTTGTCACGGGAATTATACATCTCCGTGATCATCTTCCTGGTCAGTTCTTCCGCCTCGGCAGAGAAGATGTACTTCTTTTCCTTGGCAAAGACAAGCATGATATCATACAACTGGTCAGGTGTGTAGTCCTTGATGTCGAGGAAGTAATTGAAACGGCTTCTGAACCCCGGATTGATGCGGAACAGATTCTCCATCTCCATCCTGTATCCGGCAGCGATGACTACGAATTTCCCTCGGTCATCCTCCATCCGCTTCATCAGTTTCTCCAAAGCCTGAGCCCCCTGATTGTCACGCTCTCCGGCAGCATTCAGCGGAGCGAGGGTATAGGCCTCGTCAACGAAGAGGATGCCGCCCATTGCCTTGTCACACAGACGGTCAACGACCTTGGGTGTCTCACCCTGATAGGGGCTTACCATCTTGGCACGGTCGACTTCCACCACATGCCCGCTGTCAAGATAACCTACAGAGGCCAGGATCTCGCCCAGTTTCCGGGCAATCGTCGTCTTACCCGTTCCGGGATTTCCGGTCAGGATAATATGCATCGACATCTTTTCATGCTCCCCGAGGCCTCGTTCTGCCCGCTGCAGGCTGTTCTGCACAGAATAGGCCATCTCCCTGACGGCACTCTTCACCTCATCCATGCCGATGTACTTGTCGAGATCCTTCAGAATATCGTCGACAGTACGCTCTTCGGGTACATAGCCCTGAATATCGGCCTTCTCCACCTGAACGGCATCAGCGCCACGACTAATGAAATGAGTGAAGATGTCCTCCGCTGTCTTATTGGCCAAATGACCGTAACCGAACATCTCGTCCTTGGTCTTGACCTGATATTTGAAGAAGCGTGACAACTGGTTGTCGGCCTCCTCCGAGAAGTTTGTGATACCATACTTCGTACGGAGATTCAACTTACAGATATCCGCCAGCTCATGATAGCCGGGGGTGGGAATGCGGAACGTGTACTTAAAACGATTGAGTACAGCGGGATTGCTCTCAAGGAAATCCTCCAAGCCCTTCGTCAGACCCGAGATGACCACTATGGGATTATCCTCCCATTTGTCCATCTCCACAAACAGCTTGTCGAGCGGGTTAACCTGATTGGAGTATTTGTCGGGCAACAGTTTCTGCACATTGTCGAAAAACAGGATGCCGCCCTTGGCCTTCTTGATATTATCGTCCCATTTGTCGACAAACCGCTGATAGTCAACGGCATCGACCATGGTCAGTTTCGGCTTCTCTATAATCTTCTGTTGGTAGAAATAGTCACGAAGGATCTCCGCAAGCATGGTCTTTCCCGTTCCCGTCTCACCAATGATAATGGCGTTGACGGATATCCTGACTTTGGCTATATCTTTACGAGATTGAAGATAGGTGTAGGTATTGACGATGGTCTTCAACTGCCGCTTCACCTCGTCGAGGCCGACAAGTCTGTCAAGCAAGTCCTGACTGGCAAGAGGCTGTCCACACCACTTGCAGAACTTCGCTACGCTTCGGTTTTCCTTATGACACTTCTCACAAACCATTATTCTACGTCTTTTTCTAATTGCTTCATCATCTCCTTGGGAGTCTTAATCTGGCTAGAGTCAGGGTTGCCGACATTCAGCAGAACAGGACTGAAGACAATGAAATTGAGTACGAATATCAAAGCCAGGACACTCCACAGCACATAGTGAAGCACACTTTCCCCACTGATGGAGCGCACCTGGTCGGTCACATCGTTCAGCATGCCGAACTTGGAACCATTGAACTTATATGACTTAGTCTTGAAGGTATAATACAACGGCTCGAGAAGCGTTGACTTCACATCGTTGTCAAGCACCTCGGAGATGAGTTTGCTGTCGGCTTTCTCATCGCCGCGGAAATCCGTGAGATGACAGATCAGCATATAGGCCAACGTGATGAGGACAATGGCCACATTGAATAGGCTTGGATGCGACTGCCCGATATACTTTAATATAATAATAGGTATAAACGACGACAATATGCCGAGCAATCCCCACATGCATGAGAAGAAGAAGCCATATCCTCGGAAATAGGCTCTTGTGCCGACGATGACGGCCGTCATGCCTCCAAGTGGCAAGCCGATGCACAGGGCAGTATGTCCTAGCAGGTAGCTGCGATCCTTTACGCCGATAAAGAGCACCAGCAGAATCCAGATGCCGCACAACACATAGAATACCGTCCTCCAGAAGGATTCCCTTCTCTTGGCCCGCTGCCAGTTGTCACGCACGTTCCTCACCCGTTCGCTTATTTCCTCACAGGCATTGACGAAGCGTTTGTAATAGGTATTCGACTCGTCAAACTTTCCGAGAGCCATCAACCATTCCTCGAGCGCATGCTCATAGGCATATTCTTCGGAGAAGTCGGCAAACGGATCCTCATGATAGAACACCGACAGCCACTGGGAGAAGGAGCCGTTGCGTATCTCCGAACGGATTTGGGCATTGTTACGCACATCCATGTTTCGTCCGTCATTGTACGTCGTCCCGTCAGGCATCAGATAGACAGGCGACACACCCAAGATCCGGCAGAAGCGATAGGCAGCCGTCTTCTCGTCGTAGTTGCCCAGACGCTCGCGGTTCTCGTCACTCTTCATGTCGAAGCAGCGGTTATACTCGCCGAGGATCTCCGACCACCCATGCAGCTGGGCATAGTAGCTGAAGCGCCCGTCGAGGTCGGTCAGGTCGCTCATGGCCTTCTTGAACTCCTCATCGCCAAGCGCTTGGGCTTTCTGCAGCCGCTCGCTGAGAAGCTCACCGATCTGCATCGGGGTAAAGGCATACTTCAGGTCATAGCCTGCCGAACGATCCAGATTGTACAGCACCTTATAGGCCAGCGCCTCCGAGTGAGGCTGGTCCTTGGTCAGAATCCTCAGGCTCTCGCAGGCCATCCTGTCCTCATGGCTGTACATCCATGACAGCAACCGACCGTCGGTAAGGCTCTTCCAGTCGTCTTCAGTCACAGCCTCTTGTCCGAACGACCTCACGATTTCTTTCAGCGTGGCCGAGGGGAAGCGGGATAGCAAGGGTATCTCTGGATCTATCTCAAAAGCCGTCTTCATGATGGCAACTTGGACATTCTTGGGATCCACCCTGGAGAAATGAGTGCGGATGCGGTCTATATTGCACTTTGTATGTGACTCCAGATAGAGGAAGAAGTTGTCGTTCGGGTTGGTCAGCAGGATGCCATATTCCTTCTGATAGCTCAACAGGGAGATGGCCATACTGTGCACATCGGTACACAGATTGCCTTTCACGTCCTTATAGGGATAGGTGGGCTCCATGGCATAGACAGCCGCCATGAGTCCGGCCCGCTGGTCTACCGGGTAGCGGTTCACGACGATATCCCTGACAATAGTGCTCAGTTTCTGGTTTCCGCACGACTCCAGCCAAGAGCTGATCCTTCCGTTATAGAGATAGCCGATAGCCAGTTTCTCATTGTCGAGTAGCAGGGGTATCAGCTCGTGGATATTGTCGGCCACCAGGTTCTTGTCGGGGTCGACGATAAAGCTCTTGTATTTCAGGAAGGGCGAGGTCAAGTCCACCTTTGGCGTTCCGCCCAGGAACCACTCTTCCACCTGGTCATAATCCCACCTGTTGACGGGATTCACGACGGTCAGCCCCTGTATGAGCAGCCTTACCCGTTCTGGCAACTCGTTGAGCCGGGGCAGCCTGCCCTCGTTCTTCTGCCGCATCATCACGCGCTCATTGGAACTCATAGGCGACTCTCCCAGCCAAAGTGTCAGCAGGGTGATGCCCAGCGAATAATAGTCGGCGGCAGGGGTCACCTCCACCACGCCATCGATGACGTCGGCGTACATCTCCGGAGCGGCATAGATCGGCGTACGGGCCTGAGAGGTCTTGTGGGCTTTGCCGTCCTGGTCGAGCATGCTTGAAATGCCGAAGTCACCGAGCACCAGCTCCGTATGCTCCTTGTCGCGGAAGAAGAAGTTGCTGGGTTTTATGTCCTTATGCAGGATATTGCACTCGTGGCAATAGGCCAGGGCGGCAGCTCCCTGCAGGGCGATGCGGCGGAACTTGTCGATGTCGCCGTTCAGCCGGTATTCCGACAGGTTGCCTCCTCTCAGATACTCCATCAGCTCATAATAGCGGTGCTTGCCGTCGACATAGGTCTTACCAAAGTCGAAGACCTTGACGATCATCTCAAAGCTGCAGTTATAGACCACTTGGAGTATCTTCTTATGGACATCAAAGTTGGGATAGTATATCTTCAGGACATATTCCTCCCCATTGTTCTCTACGAGGAACACCTGTGCCTCTCCAGAGTTGGCGCTCAGGACACTCACATTCCGATAGCTGACACCTTTCAGAACGAAATAATCATCCTTGACGATTTCGTTTTGTGCCTTCATGTCGGCACCTCGCATCGTTCCGTCAAGCGCAGAAGGCTGAGTGACTTCCATCGTTGAGGAAGAGTCGCCTCGCAACGTAGAATCCATATTACCCCGTTGGGTAGAGTCGAGAGTTCGTTCTGTATTCATTAGATATCGTCGTTTATTTCCTTTTTAACGTCTTTGCCAAGAATAATCCACTTGCCTCCCAACTGCGGCTTGGCACAGCCGCAGGGACTGGAGTGGAGCGCATGCTTGAAGTTGCACTCCCATGCAAGCCTAACACCCTGCGGACGACAGGCCATAGCATAGTTACGCACCTGGGCGGCCTTGGGTTGAGGCTTTTGCGCCATCCGGTCGAGCAGCGAGGCTATCTGATTGAGACGTTCACGCTTCTTGGCTTCATACTCCTCCATGCTCAGCCGACGGTTTTCGGCCTCGGGAATCACCGGATTGGCAATCCCACGGTCTTCGGCAAGCAGCCTCAGCACTCGTTCACGCAGCTGGATGTTCCGCTGGTCTTTCAGCACTTCACGCTCGGACCTGTATGGAATCGTCTGCTCCAACTGCTGGATATCCAATGCCAGCTTCTGCATCTCCTTGAACTCCGGCATCTCATGCATCCGCTCCATCAATTGACGGGCGTCATCGGTCAGAGCCGTACCACACTGCTTACAGAAAGAGAAATCATTCAGTGTGTGACACACTGGACACACGATGCCTCCCTTTGGGCTTCCGCACTCCGGGCAGAAAGCGTCGCGGGAAGAGAGACGGGCACCGCAGAAAGAACAGACATCAGTCTTGATATACCTGCGGCACGACTCGCAGAAATCAGCATCGGGATCCACATCCGCCCCACAGTTCGGACAGGAAGTCTTGCCGATGGGTTGGCCGCACGAGGCACAGTAGAGCGCCTCCTGGTCGTTGACCGTTCCGCAATGGGGACATTTGACACCATGCGCGGCCCGCATCTGCATCTGCTGCTGCGAAACCATGTCGGCATCTCGTGTCAGGCTGATCTCCTGACGCTGCATCTCCAGTCTTCCATCACTGGGATTATCTGGGTTGAGAGTAATATCGTCGTTCATAAATTAATGGCGTTATGTGTTAACTTAGGTGCAAAGATATGAAAAAATCCCAATCTCACAAAAAAAACCGCCGTAAATTTATATTTACGACGGCATTTTTAATCATTTTGGGGAAAAATCACCACAATTGCAGGCGTTCTGACTTCGGAATGAACATTTTGTCGCCCTCTTTCACACCGAAGGCTTCATACCAAGCATCGACATGCGGCAGGGCACCGTTGACACGCCAGCGGCCCAGTGAGTGGGGGTCGCTCTTTGTGCGGTTGCGGATCTCCTCATCGGTGATATTGCCTGCCCACACACCAGCATAGGCATGGAAGAAGCGTTGGTCGGCGGTCAGACCATCCTTCACCTTCAGCGGACTGTATTTCGTGGCGTTCTTATATGCCGTCCATGCCACCTGCAGACCACCGTGGTCGGCCAGGTTCTCGCCCAGTGTCAAGCGACCGTTGCCGTTCAGGCCGGGCAACACCTCGATGGCCGAGAAGAAATCGGCATACTTGTCCGTACGCTCTGTAAAGTTCTTTCCGTCTTCAGCCTTCCACCAGTCGTGCATGTTTCCGTCCTTGTCGAAACGACGGCCCTGATCGTCGAAGCCGTGGGTCATCTCGTGGCCGATCACCACGCCGATGGCTCCGTAGTTGAAGGCATCGTCGGCAGTCATGTCGAAGAAGGGATACTGCAGGATACCAGCGGGGAAGCAGATCTCGTTGGTCGTCGGGTTATAGTAGGCGTTCACCGTCTGTGGTGTCATGTGCCAGTCGTCGCGGTCAACGGGCTTGCCTACCCGATGCTCGAGGCTCCAGGCATGCCAGAACTTGGCACACTCCTGCATATTATCGTAGTAAGACTTGGCAGGGTCGATCTGAAGCTTGGAGAGGTCTGTCCACTTGTCGGGATAGCCCACCTTCACGTAGAACGTGTTCAGCTTCAGCAGGGCGTTCACCTTCGTCGAGTCGTCCATCCAGTCCTGGGCGGCGATGCGCTCGCCGAGGGCTATCTG
>Ga0310697_10004573_pt1 | contig 13624 bp, 14 predicted proteins | sample 172DNAGHGlowgp2_FD_203883 | JGI IMG/M metagenome (GOLD analysis project Ga0310697, IMG submission 203883) | Sheep rumen microbial communities from Palmerston North, Manawatu-Wanganui, New Zealand - 1728 DNA GHGlow gp2 (v2) (version 2) | ecosystem: Host-associated > Mammals > Digestive system >...
TCTCGAAGGAAACGAGAGCATCGAAGAAGCAATCGCCCAGTTCCAGGCTGATACCACGAAGGAGAATCTGACCATCGTCCTGGAAGCAATCAGAAAGCGAATGCATGAAAACGGCCACTTTATGATCCCGGTTGTCATGTCCGAAGACGGCAGGGAGTTCACCTTCCGCACCCTCGAAACGACAGATGGAACGCAATGGCTGGTGGTCTTCACTTCTCCCCAGGAATACGAGAAAGGAGAAAACAGCCAGATACTCTCGAACTTTATCGAGACGACCCTGAAAGCCTGCATCGATACCGAGAGGGCAGGATTTATCATCAACCCGTGGAGCCAGTCGTTCATGCTTACGGCGAAGCTCATACAACTCATGTTTCAGGCGGAGGGCGCAGAGCCGGAAAGGAGTTGAGCATAAGAACAATTCGAGTCACAGGGAAAGGCCAGATGAAAGTCAGACCCGATATGACAAGGATCACCATGTCCCTGGAAGGGATGTATCCCGATTATGGCGAAACCCTCCGAAGATCATCACAGGACACGGAGCAGCTGAACTCCCCTCTTGCACACCCCCACATATCAAAAACCCCCTCGGACCACAGTAGTTTACCGTGATCCGGGGGGTTCCCACTGTATTTGTGTTTCGGTTCAGAGCCAATACCAATCGTAGTTCGGCCACCAGACCCAGTCCTGATTGGGATCCTTGCGGCCGCCCTTTTTCAGCCGCAGTTCCACCTTCCCGTGCTTTTTCTGGCGGTTGTCAAAATGGTCCGGCAGCATGACGCATTCTCCGTGCAGCAGTGACCTGAGCTGTTCGTCACTGAGCGGGGTGCCGTAGAATTTCCCAAGTCGCAGACCGCATCTGGCCTCGCAGTTCACATAGCCACGCCGGTTCCGCCGCACGGGCGCACCGCATTTTGGGCAGGGACCCAGGTCTTCTCCGCCGCCCTTTCCGCCGCTGCGCGGGGAGCGGGATTGCTCCGCAGCAGCGTCCTTCCGTCCATGCGCGTTGTTCGTTTCTCGGCGCTGGGGGCGGGGGTCCTGTGTGTCGGGAGAGGGGGAGGTCTTCGCAGGTTTTGTGTACATCTCCGCCGTATTGCCGATCAGCGGAAGCTTTGCGTTGTCAAAGCCGGGGTGATTGTCCGGGGCCTTCTCCCGCGTCATCTTCCCGAAGCCCACGTTGGTTTTCGCGCCGACGCCCAGCTCCTCCAGCAGCGTCTGGAACAGCGCCAGTTTCTCCCCGGCGCTGACGCCCAGCTCCGGGGCGTCCCGCAGCAGAAAACCGAATCGGAAGCACACATTGGGCCGGATCTTCATCAGGCTGATGGGATTGGGGTTTTTCAGCTTGTCCGGGTGGGGAGTGATGTACTCCGGGGCCAGCATGGGCGTCCCGTCACTGACGGGATAGGCCCCCAGGAAGCAGTCCCCGCCCTCGAAAATGTCTTTTTCCAGCGCGCCCACGTCCACCTGTCTGTCCAGAAACGCGGCGATCAGCTCCGGCACTTGGAAGCGGCTGCGCAGCTGGCCCTTGAGGGAGGAGCCGGGCAGCCAGGGCAGTCCGGTCACATAGTCCAGAGAAAAGCCCAGCTTCACCGCCTCCGGCAGTTTGACCTCATGGGCGTTCCCCAGTCCCATCAGCAGGCCAGGATAGGCGGTGTAGAGCGAAAAATCGAAAAAGCGCGGATCTTGCTCCAAGTCGGCAAACGGGTCCACGGCAGGCGGGCGGAAGGCCCAGAGGCCGTTGTTGCGCGCTTCCACATCCCTTTGGACTGCCTCTGCACGCCGTTTTGTGCGTTCGTCGCTTCCTTCCAGGTTTTCCAGCAGGTCCAAGTCCTCAAAATACTCCACATAGAAGCGGTAATGAAGATTGGGGGATTCCAGTCTCACTTCGACCCCTCCCTGTCATCCAACTGATACAGGTTCATCGCCAGCTTGAGGGCAATGGCGGCGTCCAGCACCGCGTCCCTGCTGGGGACGCCGCGCCCCGCGGCGCGCTCGTCTCTGGCCCAGTCGTACAGCGTCTTCGTTTCCGGGATCAGCCCGTCGGAGTGCAGCACGTTCAAGATCGCCTCTATCAGCTTGCTGCGGTCCACCTTCGGACTGTTCTTTTTGCTGCCATCCTCCTTGTTGTCCTGCGGCTTGGAGAAAAAGGCGATGGCGGCGATTAGGCTGCCCATGATTACCGATGCGCCGAAGGACGCAATCTGGCTGCGGTAGCTCTTATCCATGCTTCCGTTTGCAGCAATGCCCACATTCTTCAGGGCGTCATAGGCGAGGGGAATCCACCCTTCGATCCTGGCCTTGTTCATTTCGTCCCCTCCATCACCGTCAGACGGCAAAGCCCGTAGCCGATGGAGGCGTTGCCCCCGAACTGCACGATCTGATCCCGCACGGTGTCCGCAAAGGCGGCCAAATAGTCCCGATCTGTATCGTCCGCCAGCACCGCAAAGCTGAATACGCTCTCGTGCGGGACCACTTCTTCATACCAGAGGTTGGTGCTGCGGCCATCTTCCAGGCAGTTGCGGGACAGCACCGGGAGGGAAAGTTGCTTCATCGCCTCGTCGCCGATCCGGTAGAGTTCGGTCGGTCCCCCGAAGTCCAGTGAGAACCTGGCATCCGGTTGCGTGCCCTCCAGCTCTACGCCGTCCATGGCGGCGCTGCTGACTTTGACCTCCACGCCGGGCAGGGCGCAGAGCGTCTGCAAGCGGTCCAGCGCCGTCTGGGTGGTGACCAGCGCATAGGGCTTGTCCCCCCTGGAGACCCGGACGGGGATGCCGACCATCTCCGCCGCCAGGATTTTCAGCTTGCCCGGCGTGGTGTTGCCCGGTACGTCGTTGCCAAAGAGGGGCTTAACCAGATTCGGCGCCACCGTTTTAAAGAATTCCCGCAGCGCACCTTTGACGCCGGAGGCGTTGACCGTGGGATAGCCGAAGATGGGGTCGCGCTCCACCTCGTTGTCCACGATGTTGTAGTTGACATCGCCGTTCCCGGCGTGGAGATTGGTGATGCACTTCATGCGGATCATCAAACCAGTCATGGCACTTATCCTCCCAAGTTACAAATCACGTTATAGCCGATGGACTCTGCGGCGGCGTTTTTCTCCAGCATTGGGGCCTGTCCGCTGAACACACTCCCGGCGCGGATCAGGTGCCAGCGGATGGGACTGCGCCGACGGCGGTGGACCAGCCGGGTCTCGCCCAATTTGGTCTCGATGTTGCGGAGGCTCTTTTCCTCCACGATGGCGAAGCTGCGCAGCCGGAAGCCCGGCGGCGGGATCAGGTCGGACAGGGCGTAGTACCAGGGTTCCCCGGTGTTCAGCTCCGCCTCGACCAGCTTTTTCAGGAGGTCGGACGGGCTTTCGGCGGAAAGCCCCTGAAACGCCGGAAACGCCGCGGCCGGGCACACCCGCGCCAGGAACGCCGCCCGCTTGACGCCCATGTAGACCACACAGTCCGTGGGCAGCGCGTCGTCCGCCGTTTCCGCCAGGACCGCGAACGCGTAGTCTTTTTCCAGCACGTAGCGCTCTCTGCGAAAAAAGGCCTTTTCCCGTTCCTTCTCGTCCGTCACCTGCTGATTCCCGGTGATTAGGTCCTTCCGGAACAGCTTGCGGTAGATTTGAAGCCTGTCCGCACCCCGTTTGCCCAGTTCCAGAAAGCCGCTGCCATAGCCGTTTTTTGCATCGTAAGCTTCCTTCGGAGGCAGCCGGACGGGACCTGCGGAGGTACACAGCGCCGGGCCGAGCTGCATGGGGACGTAGCCCGTTTCCTTCGCCGTGTTGTGGAAGGGATTGGGGATCAGCACCGTCTGCCTCTCCCGGTTCACCAGAAACAGGGGCGACAGGCTGCGGATTACGCCAAAACTCAGCTCCGGCTTCTGGAAGCTGAAACTCTCCGGCCCGATCAGCTCGCGGATGGCCTCCTGTTCCTCCGGCTCATAACAGAGATCCGTATGCAGCAGCCCGGCCTTTTGCAATGCCATATAGCGCAGCGTCCCCAGCAGCATGGTCTGTTCCGGGAGCAGATTGGACGCGGCCAGATAGGACTCTTTTCCGGTCCTGACCGATTCCGCGTCCTCAAAGACAAAGGACTGGTCGGTGCCGAAGGTGTAGGGTTCCAGGGGGGTAAAGGTTACAAGATAGGTCATTTTCTCTCACCCGCTTTCTCTTCCAGAAATCGCGCCCAGCGCAGCAGACCGGTCATGACGCCCAGCGCACCCTTCGTGTCCGTTTTCTCGCCACAGAGCAGATGCCGCTCCCGCAGAAACACTTCGAAGACCGCGCCGCCGATCCCCTTCAGATAGTCCTCAAAGTCCTTCTGACCGGGGTTGTCGAAGAAGTTCATCCAGATTCCGATAAAGCGCTTCTTTGCCGCATCCAGGTTCGCGCCCGGCGCTTGCAGGGCGGACTGGGTATTCCGGAGATGCAGCCCCAGCAGGGGCGCGGCGTGCAGCATCTGCCGTAGTACGGCGGCGGTTTTTTTGCTGTCGCCGGCCAGCAGCATCGCGTCCAGCAGCGTCTGGAACGCGGGGAAATCGGGGTTATGGACCGCAAGCTTGAGACTCTGCCCGCTGTGCTTGCGCAGCTCCAGCGCCAGATTGTCCTTGATCGGCTTGCCCTCGCCGTCATGAAATACGTCGTATTTGGCCCAACGCATCAAGTCTTCGCCCTTTTTCAGCGCCTCGTACAGCGGGTGCTTGTCATACTGCACGGAGACGCCGAAGGACACCGTCGGATACTCGGACGCCGCCGGGAACGCGTCCCGGACACAGTCCTGGAACAGCTCGCGGATGTCCTGACAGAGCGTCAGCACCGTGCCGCGCTGCCCGTTCACCGTGCCGTAGATCGGCGCGAGAAACAGCAGGTCGTCCCCGCCCGCGTATACAGGCATTCCCCCGAAGGCGTGAATCAGTTCCGTCACCTGCAAACGGTATTGCAGACAGGCCTCCGAAAAGCGCGTCACTTCCTCGTCGCCAAAGTGGGCCTGGAACTTGCTGATCCCGTCGCCGTCTGCGTTGACCACGGCGAAATAGCGGCTGTATTTCTTGTCCGGGTCGGCGTTGGTCCGGGCGATGTCCGGGATGTCCCGCACGGCGCCGAAGGAGTTCAGCAGGTACGCCGCTTTCCGCTGGGGAAAGAGGGGGGATGCCTTGATTTCACTGTTGCGCGCCCCGCTCTCCCGGTCTCTCGCGTCGTCGTTGGCAAACAGGCGGGAGAAGGGATCGTGCAGACTGGAAGCGGGGAAGGTCTTCATCAGCTCCAGGGCGTTCAGACAGTCGTTGAGCGCCTCCAGCTTATCCCGGCCCGTCAGCTCCGGCTCCGGGAGCAGAACAAAATGGATCTGCAGATAGTCCCGGAAAAAGCCGCGCATCTCTTTCCGGTCATAGTGCGCCGGAAAGGCTTCGGCGGTTTCGTCCCGGCAGACGGCGGCGACGCCGCAGAGCGCGTCCCGGATAGCAGTTTCCTCTCCCTCGACCCGGAACAAAACCCGATCAGCGTAGAGGCCGACCCCGTCCTGTTCCAGATGGATGTCGGGCCGGTAGGCGGTGGACAGCAGCCTTGCCTCCGGCAGCGCCGCCAGAATCCCGGCGCAGAGGCGGCGGGAAAGGTCGGCAAAGAGATAGCTGGAAAACCACAGCGCGGCGGGCACCGTGGCGTTTCCGATGGTGTCCGTGATCGGCCCGATGGTGAAACCGGCGTAGTACATCATGTTGGCTTCACCTCCTTCACCGTCCGTGCGCCCTCCAGATAGATGGGCAAGGTGTTATTGGAAATCAGCTCGTTATAATGATTGGCAAAGGCGACCAGAAACGCATCTGCGTCGAACGGGGTGTTCTCCGGTGGGGTCCAAAGCGTGTCAGAGCGGTATCCTTCGAACGTGAAGGGTTTGTTATACAGCCGTTTATCTACTTGAGAGGCAACAACAAGAATGCTATTGCCCAGGACCTTGAAAAAAATCGGGGAGGGGGCGCGTTCGATTTCCTTAGAAGAAATGGAAATTGACATGTGTTTACTACTATTTTCGCTTACCAGGTAACTGACGTTGCTTGCCGTCCCCAGTAGGGCGCGGACGTAATAATTCGGCTGTGCTTCCTCCTGCGGACTGAGCTTCAGTTTGCGACCAATCGCGGGAGAGATGCCTTCCTTTTTCATCCATTCCTTTTCATTTCCGATGTTGAACGGAGACTTGTGTATGTACTTAAACAGGAAGGAGCGATCGTATTCATTGGTATTTTTGAAGTTGTATCCGGACTTCATCAAATGGTAAAAGCATTCCACCGTATGAATCGCGGAGGAGAAGCTTGTACCGCCCCGGACCCTGGTGACGGGCAACAAAACACAGTGTTTCGCGCCATGCCATGCTTTGAGAAGCTCGGCTGCCCGGCGCAGCTCGGTTCTGTTGTTGGGGTCGTTGAACGCCATCTCCTCCGGCGCAAATCCCCCGAAGCCCTTGCTCTGCATGGTGCCGAAGTTGGTCACCAGGAAGAAGTCCTCCAGATGCGCCTGAATCAGCTTTTGCAGGGCGTTATTAAAGCAGCGGATCACCACCGTCGGGTTGGACACGATGCCAAGGCGCTGCTGTTTGGGGTCTTTGACGCCGCTGTTGGCGTAAAAGATCGGGTATTTGGAGACGCTTTTCGCGTATCTGGCCATTTCTTCTTCGACTTTGTATTTGTTTTTCAGATCGTTGTCCAGATTCAGCACCACAATCTCAGGCGCTTCCTCACAGAAGATCTGCATCTGATACCGCAGCGCGGTGGGCGGCACGTTCTCGTCCGTCGAAGGCCGGAACCAATCCTTGTATTTCGAGCTTTTCGCCAGTTCCGCGCCGTCCAGCCCCGTCTGCTGTTTCAACTTCCAGATCAGATACCGGTCCAGCTTGGGCTTGACCTCGCTGGCCCGGATGGTCGCGCCGGGCTCGCGGGCCTGAAAATGTACCATGGGGGATTGCGCATTGAGCTTCAGGGAAAGCTTACCCTGCGCGTCGAATGAAACCATGACAACACCTCCGTATCCTGAATGAATGGATTGCGCGGTTTAAGCTGCGAGGAAGATTTGCAGGAGCGCAAGAACGATACCCACAACACCGATGATCCAGTTCTGGCGGTTCTGCGCGTCCAGGATCGCGGACGCAAATGCGTCGGAGAGTTGACGCTGGATCTTGTCCCGGTACTGTTCCACGCGAAGCTGCTTTTGCAGCTGCTCGTACAGCTCGATGCCCTGATCCTGGTCACTGTAGCGGGAGATCATCAAAAGAGCCTGAAACGCGGCGTACTCTTTGTTCAAGTGCTTTAAAGTCCGATCCGATTTCAGCTTGGAGAACCAGTTTTGTTTTGCCCAGCCAGAGGTCTGCTTCCCGGCCCGCTCCGCAAAGTTTATCAGCCCCGTCCGCTGGGCGAGAACCAGAGAGGTCATATAGAGATATTGGTGCAGGAAGTTCGGCCCCAACACGTTTCTGGAATAGTCACCTTCTCCGGTAATACAAAGAAAAGAATACTCGGTGGCCGCGTACAGCGTCCCTTCGTCCGCCCAGCGCGGGTCGATGGTCTGAAGAAGCAGTCTCCGGCGCATTTCGCTGTCCTGGCAGGAAGGGAATGTTATCTTAGGATCGCAAAAAGCCAGTGCATAGAGCTTTTTTGTCAGTTCATCATTCTCTCTCCAGGCCTTGTTTTTCAGTTCCTCCGATAAGCCCTGATGATAAAGCAGTTCCATCTCAAACATCCGGTCGTCCGCCACGGGCGTGAGCTGAATGTCCGGGTCCACAACGTCAAAAAGGGTTTGGAAGCTCTTCGAGGACTTGTCCGCAGGCACGGATTTGCCCACAGCCTGCCGCGCCTGATTCAGCAGATCGAATTCAAACGTCTGGTATCCCAGGTTGAGCGCCAGCCGATCCGCTGCCAGTCCCGTTTCACCTTCGCCCGGAACAAAGGGCTGTCGAACGCGCCGCCCGTAGTCGGCGAACCGTGCGATCTCAGAAAGATCCCCGTACCGCTCGTTCACCACATGCAAAATCAGGATTCCGACGCCGTATGGATAGACATGCAGTTCCAGTCCCGCAGGCCGCAAGCTCCACGTCGTTTCGCCGAACTGGATCTCAAAGCTGCTGTTCGGCGGAACGGGACGCCGCAGGATGCTGCAAACCCCGGATGCGCCCTCCGGTTTTGGGGAAAGCGTCGGGAAGATGCCACGCGCCTCGTTGCTCAGGTATTCCCGAACTTCATACAGTTCGGAAATCGGCATCGTCTCGGATGCTTCCAGCGGTTTCCAACATCCTTGGCCGTCCAGCGCTTTCAGATAGTGCTCACTCGCGGAGCGGGACCCGCTTTTCCCGCTGATGCTGAACGGCCACAAAAACAGATGCTCACTGTACACGGTCGCTTCGTTTTTCTCTTCGTTCATACGTCTGCTCCTTTCTCGTCAAGCGTCAGATAGTCCAACTCCGTCTCCGCCACCTCCAAATGCATCGCAGCCTGTCCCAGCCGCGCTTTCAGCCGTTCCGCCAGCAGCTCCAGCGCCTGCAAAAACGCTTCCCGCCCCGTGAAGCGGGGGGTTCGGACTCCGTGCAGCGCATAGCCGAATTCCCCCTCCGGCGGGCAGCCCCATTCGTTCCGGTATAGCATCCGCACCGGCTGCATGACGGCGGTGACGAAAACGCCGGTTTCCGCAAAGACCGCTTCGGCCTCATCCTGATACAGCCGGGCAAAGTCCGCTTCCGGCAGTTCCTTCTGCCCTTCCAGCGCATAGCCCGGCGTGATCCCCAGCGTGAGCCGCCAGGCCTCGGTTTTTTCAAAGTGTCGCTTCATCCCGCCTCCGCCTTTCCGCGCCCGCCGGACGCCTCCCCCTGTAGGGCGCGCCGACCCGGCGCGCCGCCTCCGTGTACCCGGCCCGCCGCCTCCGCGTACCCGGCCCGCCGATGGTCAAAACGCTTCCAATACCGCGCAATCGTCCGCAAAGTCGAACATCCCACAGCCCTGGCTGTTCCGGCTGCCCAGCCCGGCGTAGTACAGCACCGCCATGGCCTCCGGGTCTGTGCGGAGCCGGAATTTCCCCAGATAGCCGGTGATATAGGTCTCCTTGAAGCGCAGCACTCGCTTGTGCAGGCTGGGCCAAACCGGCTCCAGCTCCAGTTCGGCGGGGGCGTCCAGCCCCAGGCCCTCCAGCTTTTCCGCCAGGTTTCGCCGAAGCCCCGGCAGCCATTCCGGGTCCCCAGGCGCGAAATACTGCGTCTTCCGGTCCGGCAGCGTCCGGTAGAGGGCGATGGGGGAGCGGGCGCGGATCAGCGTGCTGTCCGGGAATACCAGTTGGTCCCGCAGCGTGAGCTGCTCCAGCCGCAGGGAAGCATTCCCCAGCCGCAGCTCCCGCCGCAGGGGCAGGGCGCGGCACAGATCCTCCAGCAGCCCGGAGACCGGACTGCGCACCTCCAACCGCAGCGGGGAAGCAAAGCGGATGCGCCGCCCCGCCACCTGATAGCGCCCCTCCAGCGGGCCGAAGACGAACAGCCGCAGCCCACGGGCAAAACCGGCGTCGTGTAGGAAGGGCCGCGTCTCCCGCCAGACGGAATACAGCAGCCCCTGGACCAGAGCGTGGTAGGCGATGGGCAGTTCCACAGCCTGGGGTGAGGTAAATACAAGCTCGATCGCGTTCATCGCTGCCTCTCGACCGTAGGCGCGCCCCTCCAACGCAAAGCGGCGGCGCGCCCGGAATTCGGGCCATACGGACGGTGGCCCTGCACTCTGAAAAACCGTAATACTTGAATAGTATAGCATTCCGTCTTTGGAGGCACAAGCCCGCCTGGATGTTTTTGTCAAACATTCCAAAAACCGGGATGATTTTTCGGAAGCGTCTCGAAAAAGGAGACGTTCCCGCAAAAACGCCGGTTTGACGCTGCTGCAAGCCCGCCAAATATCGGATAAAACCCAGTCCAGGGGCAAAAAATGGCCAAAAATTTAGTTGACCTATGGTTTTGCACAAAATTCAGACCGAAAAACCCTGGCCAGGCAGCCGATCCGGAACCCGGATTCCCGAAAAATTTTTGAGCTGTATACAAATTATTCCTTGACAAAGTGCCAGATGTAGTGTTTAATGGTCAAAAGGGGGCAAGGGGTTCTACTAATATCTTACCTATAAGGAATTGAGACCCATACACCCACATCTCTTCGAACCCCATCTCTTTGCTACCCTAATATCTTACCTATAAGGAATTGAGACTTTTCCTCCGCGTTGTCCGCATTAGTTTTGATTGATTCCCTAATATCTTACCTATAAGGAATTGAGACGTAAGCGAAGATGACGCAGGGATCTAATCCAGCACCAAAGCTAATATCTTACCTATAAGGAATTGAGACGCACGGTTTTTCCAACCCTTGTCTTTACCGCCACCGGTTTCTAATATCTTACCTATAAGGAATTGAGACTTGTTGTACCAGACAGGGACCTCGAGTGCGCTAAAACCTAATATCTTACCTATAAGGAATTGAGACTTTAACCAACTATCCGTAACGGTCATAATGTTATGTTTCTAATATCTTACCTATAAGGAATTGAGACTGAGAGAACGGTTACCCATTCTCCTTCGGTGGCTAATATCTTACTTATTCGTCGCTCCCGTTGTCGCTGCGAAGCTTGGCCCTCCTTTGCCTGAAACAACAGGCCCCCTCTGGATGCTTGAGGAAACAGCACTTTGTTTCGTGTCCGCTATCCGGGAGGGGGCCGTTGTTTTCTTATTTCCTGTTTCACAGCGACAGATCGCTGTGGTTCTTCCGATCCTGCGCTTCCAGCATGTTCCAAATGCTTTCCTCCCTCTGCCAGACGTGCAGCTGCGGGGAAGGATTTGTGGATTGCGCTGACCTCGATGCGGACGCGCCCGCGCTGCTTGGCCCCATCATCACACTGTCCCACCTGTTCAAAAGAGAAGGCCATCCCTCGCGGGAGACCTTGATGCGTGTTTCCAGCGACAAGAAACGGATCGCATGGCTTGCGGAGGAGACAGCGGCGCTCACCGGACTTGACGATTTCCCGCAGTATTTGACGCTGCTCTTTGAGCTTGACGCCCTGTTTTTGAACGACGATCGGCATTGGAACAAGATCGCCGTACTGGAAAAAGATGGGCGCTTTGACTACTGTCCCATCTTTGACAACGGAGCAGGACTTCTATCCTAAGAACAGCACTCCGTCAGGATTTGGCCGAGTGCTGTTATACATTTTCCCTCCAGGGACTACAAAACAAGCAGGCGCCGGGTTTGTCCCGGCGCTTTTGCTCTTATAGTCCGTAAATCTGCCGCAGCCGTTCCGGAATGGAGGCAAACATCATCTGCACGACCCCCATGGCGGGGGTGATGTTGTCCTGCAGCACCCACTCCCGCGTCATGGCTACGCAGCCGAAGCAGTACAGGCGGATGCTGAACTTTGTCTGCGTGTCCAGCTGCTCGGTGCCCAGCTTTTCTTTTGCCAGCCGGAGATACCGATCCGCAAAGTACTCCCGCATATACTGCCAGATCGCATTCTGGGTGGAATCTTCATAAGCCCGGCGATAGAACAGCATCTCCTGCCGCATCTTGTTCATCCCCTCTGCGGCGGATTCTACGGAGAGAATGTCCGTGCCGTCGGCGTCCTGAAAAAAGATCCAGGCCACCAGTATAATGGTCCCAGCAAACCAGACCACCTCTGCCAAGACGCACGTGAACATGGTATACTGAGCAGACAGAGAAAGGAGCGCATACCATGGCACACAGACAGTACACAGCGCAGTACAAGGCGAAGATCGTTCTGGAGGTTCTCCAGGGGGAGAAAGAGCTGGGCGAGATCGCCTCGGAGAACAACCTGAATCCCAACATGGTACGGAACTGGAAGCGGGAGTTCCTGGAGAACGCCGCTGCCGTGTTTGAGGATCCGAAGAAGCAAGCAAAGGAGGCAAAGAAGAAAGAGACCGCCCAGCGGAAGGAGACGGCCCGGATGCTCAAGACCATCGGGCAGCTGACGCTGGAACGGGACTTTCTTCAGGACTGCTTTCGCCGGACGGGACGAGCCATCCCGGACTTTGATCCGGACAGATTCTGAGCTGTCTGTGCGGCGGCAGTGCGAGCTGCTGGGGGTCACACGTTCCACGGCCTACTACGCCCCAAGGCAACCGGACGAAGCAAACGTAGAGCGCAAAAGTGAAGACTACAAACAACTCCTGAGAGAACACCGTATCCGTCAGAGCATGGACGGGAAATCCCGCTGGGCGGACAACATCATGATCGAGCGCTGGTTCCGCAGTCTCAAAACCGAGTGCATCTACATCAACGAATTCCGCAGCCCCAGGGAACTGCGCCGAGGCATCGCGGCGTACATCGAAACCTACAATTCCATCCGTCCTCACGCCGCCCTGGATCATCAGACGCCGGAGCAGGTTTATTCGTCATGCTTTGAAGCGGCAGCATCCCCGTCCGCCGGCCTTGACAGAATGCCGCTGGCCTGTTGAGGGATACCCGGCGAGGGTGCGACAGAGTCAGGATGGGTCAGGGGCCACACCCTCGCCGCCGGACAGCGTAACAGGACTGCGACATCCCGTCAAGGCTCTTCGACCCGCTCCGCGGGCGGCTGCCAAAGCTGGGACTGACGGACTGTAGCTCGGAATGCAGCCAAAGTCAGAATGGGCGAAACATGTTCACGATGTTTTTTTGCTGCGTGGTCTTGACAAGGGGACCATTATATTCCATAATTAAAGCCATAATATATTGATATAATTTGTGAATGATGTTATACTTAACCAAAAAACAGGCATTGGCAGGAAAGAAAAATAGCAGAATAGTCGAATTAGTTTGCTGAAAGGAAGGATATCTTTGGGAATATTAAGTGCTATATTTGGCAAGGTCACCTCGGATATGGCTAAAAAAAGCAGTTTTCCCAAGGCACCAGCAAGTTTTACGTCCAAATCAAAGACGTCCACATCCAAAAAGGAGGCAAAAAAAACAGTGAGCGGCTCAACGCGCCCAAAAGCCAAAACCAACTTGACTGGCGAGAAGAAAGCGGGAAGCAGAAGCAAGTCGATCCGAATCCGGCAAGAAGAACAGATGTGGAGGCAAAAGGAAGAAGACGATATGTGGGAGGCATATCGTCTTGAACGACAACAACAGCTAGACGAAGAGATCGATGCTGCATGGGGGCAAAAAGAAGGTGCAGAACAGCAAAACACTGCTATCCGCTCTGATATAGCGATTTCAATCAGGTCCTTAGAGCAATATTTGCCGCCCATTGATAGCATCGGGCACGATGAATGGATACGATCCGCGCAGATACAGCTTACGCAGGCAGATAATCCACCTATAGAGTTTTACTGTGAGGTGAAACGAATCAGAATATACTGTCATTCGGCGTATCTAGACAAACTCAGCGACTTAACAAAGTTTATTATCTGTTCAGTAGCGGACGGGAGAAAAAAAGAAGAAATAGAAGCTCTTACACAAATGGGATCTCGGGCGATTGAGGAGGAACTGTGCGCTTTAGAAAAGGGCGGTGTGTTAACACCCAATGATGATTCCTATGAGCTAACAGAACTGGGAAAAGGGTATGCTCAACTGATAGATTTGTTCAGTAGATATTCAACCGGTATTGAAGCTCAGGTAAACACCTATAGCGATTTTGTCGGTTCGC
>Ga0310697_10004574_pt1 | contig 13622 bp, 10 predicted proteins | sample 172DNAGHGlowgp2_FD_203883 | JGI IMG/M metagenome (GOLD analysis project Ga0310697, IMG submission 203883) | Sheep rumen microbial communities from Palmerston North, Manawatu-Wanganui, New Zealand - 1728 DNA GHGlow gp2 (v2) (version 2) | ecosystem: Host-associated > Mammals > Digestive system >...
GCCTGGGAAGTTCACACAGGCAAATTGTGAGCTGGTTACCGTACAATTCGCCGCTTGTGTTCTCCCGCATCTGGTATCGGTACAGCAGTTGGTCTTTATCGTGTTCCAGTTCAAAGTCCATGAAGCAGACTACATAGACCGGCTTAAGGTTAATGTACGAATCCCTTGGCTTCAGTTGCGCATGGATCATTGACGCACCGTAGAAAATCATCCTGTTCTTAAAAGACGAAAGCTTCTTCCTCTGCATCTCCAAGATGAACTCTTCCTTTCCGTCAGCCGATTTGCACAGGACGTCCATAATAATGTTCTTGTCGTTCTTCCGGGTCTTGTCGATCTCGTTCGGCAGATGCTCCACCGAGGACAGTTTGACGTCCAGAATGTCTTCTATTAGCATTTTCAGGATGGCCTTATCTTGAAGTAAATGCTTAAAGGCCCAGTCGCTTCGAAGGTCCATGTAGGGCCTTTCCATGATGCTCCTGATAAGGATTCGCTTTTCCTCTTCTGAGAGGTTCCGGTAAATTTCAATCTCGTTAATAACGGCAAGGAATACTTGCATCTGTTCTTCTGTAAGTTTGATGTTTTCCATAGATTTAACACGGTTTTTAACGCCGGCCTGAGTTGACCGGACGGCGACAAACTTATGGAAGAAGAGTGCTGAAAGCAAGAATCGTTAGAAAGATTTACACGTTTCAAACGATTATGGGCCATTTTTGTACGTTTTACACGATGAATCGGTAAAAACGTAAAATTTTTCTAACGATGTTTTCCCAGTGATGTTGTGAGATACACTCGCTGCGCTCGGTATGACAGACCGTTGTCATTCCGAGGCCAAAGGCCGAGATAATCTCCGTGGGATACACTCGCTGCGCTCGGTATGACAGGGAGGTGTGGCTGGTGGTGCCAGGGAATGGACCACCGGGCACGCTGGGGGCTATTTTCGTCGCCGGTGGTGCCGGGAGGTGGACCACCGGGCACAGTTGACGGCGGGAGATACCCTGTCACCCTTCGACAGGCCCTTCGACAGGCTCAGGGACCGGCTCAGGGACCGCCGGGAGATTCCCGGTCAGGCCGGGCATGACGGAAAAAGCATGCCTTCGACAGGCCCTTCGACAGGCTCAGGGACCGACTCAAGGACCGCCGGAGATGCCCGTTCGGAGCCGGGTATGACGTGGACGGCCGAAGCCGGGCTTGGTCATACCGAGGCCGAAGGCCGAGGGTATCTCAATTGGTACCCCTGGCGCCAGTCAGGGATCGCTAACTTGCTATGGATAGATACTCCTTGCCAAGTTTTTCTATGCAGGCCAAAATCTCCTGCTCACGCGCAACGGATGGCGTCTTGAAGCCGTTTATGTAGCTGCGGAGGAGCGAAGCGCTGAAGCCGAACTTTTGGGCAAATCCACTGACATTGATTTCAGGGTGCGTCAGAAAAAAGTGCTGCAGGCGGGTAGGTTCCGCATCGGCATATAAGAAACTCTCAAAGCTAACATCTTCGTCCAAGTCGTGCCAATGGATACCAATGGTGCTTATCTCATATTTGGCGCGTTGTTCTTCGGTAGCATTCCGTAGATGTGAATACCAAAGGATCGACTGACGATAGGTCTTCCCATCGTCACCCAAACCGTATATCCAGTCTCCGTCAAACCATATTCTACTTATCGTCTTCATCGGCAGTCTTGAACAGTTCGTACCAGCGGTTAATAATGATGTCAGTATTTTCGGCAATCATCCGTTCGATACGTTTTAAGTCACCGACCTTAGATGTTGTGCGAATACTCCATCACAAAACCCTCACCATCCCAGTTGTACTTGGCATCTCCGTTGTGTCCCCGAACGTGAACGTGGATAGGTTCATGCTCACGGGAGAAGAACATGAAGATGAAACCATATGATCTAAATAACTCTGGCATATCAAATACTTTTCGCAAAAATAGGTAACAAAAATGAAACCAGCAAGAGCTTGGGGAGAAATAAGAAGATTATGGCTGTCATACCGAGGCCGAATCAAGAACTGTCATACCGAGGCCGAAGGCCGAGGGTATCTCAATTGGTACCCCGGGCGCCGGTCAGGACGCAGGGGGAACGTCCGTACCGCTTGCCGATGATGTATACTAGAAGCCGATGCGGTGGGGCGGAGTGTTCTTCTTTTCTTCAAGCCTTGTGGCGATTTCGCCAATAGCCAGATACAGAGAGTCTATGTCTTTCCGAACATCTTCGGAAAGGTCATTAACAGCACCCAAAGTCTCTTCCTGACGATTCTCCAGGAGGTCTACCCGGGCCCGCAACTCTTTCAACTCCGCAGAAGCAGAGGATGCCGCAAGTAAATACTCCCGAACCTTCACAAAGGCACGCATGATGGCGATATTTGCCTGGATGGCTGTCTCACTGTGAAGGACTGAAGATAACATGGCGACGCCCTGTTCTGTAAACACGAATGGTTTATACTTCGTGTTTGATCCCCGACCGGATTCGTTCAAGGTCACAATTTGTGATCTTGAAGAAACGGTGTTAGCCTCTTCTATTGTCAATTCGAACATAAAATCATGGGGAAAGCGGGTAATATTACGCCTTACGGCTTGCTTCAATGCACGGGTTTCCACCCCATACAACTTTGCAAGATCAGAATCCAACATCACCTTTTCCCCTCTGATCTCATAGATAAGGTTTTGCACAAGAATCAATTCGTCACTCATAATAATAAAGCATTTTGCGGAACGAACTGGCGCGGAATGCAATATGCTCCTGTAGAGTGACCGGATCTGTAGCCGGAACTGTTTGCACCCTCAACCGTAGCTTTCCCATAATAACAATTTAAACAGTTCCATTTGATCGTGGATGGAGAACCAGAGACTTTGCAAATATAATTATTGTCTTTGTTCAAACAAAGAGATATAATCGATAAAAGCGGCAAGCGGTAGGTCGAAGAGCGTACGGGGCGACACTTACGGCTGCCGCGTTTGCACTCAGAATGCACCAGGGGCCGATTTTTTGCAGACGCGGCAGGGAAAATGGCCGAAATCGGGGAAAACCTTGCCGCGTCTGCAGCTGCAAAGCCATAGAATGGCGATTTCTTGCAAACGCGGCAAGCAGAGGCGTCTGGGATACACTCGCTTCGCTCGGTATGACAGGAGATGCACTGTCACCCTTCGACAGGCCCTTCGACAGGCCCTTCGACAGGCTCAGGGACCGACGGAGATGCCCGGTCGGAGCCGTGCGTGACGAAACGGTTGGAGCCGGGCATGACGGGGAAGTCGAAGCCGGGCATGACGAAACGGTAAGTGGCTGGGCAAAACAGAACGGCCGAAGCCTGGTTTGTCATACCGAGGCCTAATCAAGAACTGTCATACCGAGGCCGAAGGCCGAGGGTATCTTAATTGGTACCCCGGGCGCCGGTCAGGGCGCCGAAGACACTGCATGGTGCTTAAGTTAGAAAACTATTTATCAAAAATATCGGAGTGCGTGCCGGTATTAAGCATCAACAGAATGAGATCAGTGTCATTCTGTTCCCAAACCAATAGCCAATCCGGCTTGACGTGGCATTCCCATTCTCCTGCCCTGTTTCCAGACAGTTTATGGGCTTTATATTGGGCAGGAAGCGTACTTGTCTGCGCAAGCATAGAAATAACATCTTGCAAAAGATTCATTGGCTATCCACGCTTAACGCAAAGCTTCCAGTCCTTCTTAAACTGGTTGGTCACTTTTACAATGTACATAAGCTACGCATTAAGGGCGTTGAACAGCTCTGAAAGCGATTCAAAACTCTGAACCTTTCCTTCACGAGCCTCAATCTTTGAGCGTTCATAAGCAGACAATTTTCTTGGACCGGACACCGTCCAACCCATTCTTCTAGCAATTTGCCTAAATGTTGCTTTATCTGCTGAAGGAATGCTGATAGTGTATTCGTAACTCATAATACAATCTTTTATCCCCGCAAAGGTGCAAAGAAAAATGATAATATGCAAAAAAAGCTGCGGGCCCCGCTGAGGGACCCGCAGTCTTCAAAGAACCCCGGGCGCCGGTCAGGGCGCCTGGGGTAAAAAGCTAGTCAATCGATCCTACGGAAATACCTGTTGTTGAAGATGATGACGATCCCATTCTGCCATGAAGGTTGGTGGCAGTCAAGTCAGAGGTACTATTGATCGTTGTCTGTGTATTACTATCGTATTTGATCACGGTCCCTGTCTTAATAATACATGATGTATAGGTAGAGGACCGTTTTGTATTCTGATTAGGACATATAAACAGTCCCGCTCCAGTAGTTCCGTCATTCGGACCACCCCAAATGGTGCCACCAATTTTGCATGAACTGAAAGTGGAATCTGAGTTCTGCTCACCAACAAGACCGGCAACGCCAGTCTCCTTTGAATAGTCAGCTTCATGGGCATCAATGGTTCCATTGAAGTAGAGTCCAGATGCGCCCAAACTCCAACCATATCCGACAACTCCACCAATCATGCACTTGCCTCTTTTTGTGGTAGATCCTTTGCCATAAGTTATGGTTCCTGTATTCGAACAATTGGAGATGCTACCTCTGGCACATCCTGCAACTCCACCAAGATAAAAGGCACCTGCAGAATAAATGGTGATATTACCTGTGTTGACGCAGTCGCTAATTGTTTTATTGTTCGCAGCAGCATAGTTTGCGGTCGTACCGACAACTCCGCCTATCCCTGAATAGGTGCCTGTGGTGGCGTTTAAGTCAGCGGATGAGGTAGTTGTTGTATAGGTGCTGATTGTTCCATTATTGGTACAATACTGTATCGTTGCAGCCTTCTCGTGGTCCCACGCACCAAGGATTCCGCCAACGCGTATGGCGCCAGAATAAGTACAAGTCTTAAACTGGATGTTTCCCGAATTAGTAGTGCGATGGCTGGCATCGGCACCGCTTATCAGCGTGGCAGTGCCAGTAAGACCAAGTACACCACCTACATTAATACAGTTGGAACCGGTAATATCCTGCACATAAATATTACCGGAATTGGAAGTATTGGTCATCGTGGAACTCTGCCAATCAGCTCCAACAACGCCTCCGATAGTGATATTCCTACGCGTATTGTTTTTTATCGTAAGGTTACCACCAGAGAGGTTAGAGCAATAAGTGAAATCTGAAGCCGCATAATCGGACTCTCCGCATACGCCGCCAACATAGGGTTTTATTGATTCGGAGTTCTCAGTAACAGTCCCGGAATTGTAATTGTAAACAGAAGAAGTCCCACTAAGCGTGTTGGCTTCGAAGGCCAGACCGATCAGTCCTCCAACATCAACCCACTTATCGTTATCAGGCGTTTCTAAATCCTTTGCTCCAACAAGACCAGTGTTGGAAACGGCCCCTATATTATAGCAAGGAGCCACATAGGATGATCCTCCTTTGGATAGGCCAACAAGACCTCCGACGACAATGTAACTAGACGGGGATGCACCAGCGTTGGAAACTTCTCCTTTGTTGTAGCAAGTAGTGATAGTATAACCGTCATTCATGCCGGCAACTCCACCGATAGCGATGCCGGGAACCTTGTCTGTAGCTTTGTAAACAGCTGCTGAGGAACCGCTGTTGGAAATGGTGCCACCAGCCGCGGAAGAGGTACCATTGGAGCAAGATGTTAAACCTGCCGCATGCGCATATCCTACAACGCCTCCTATTGCTATCGGCCTTTCGTTGCCAGAATTACCACTATTAGTTACATTACCGGTATTATCACAACTAGATATTAATGCCTTATTTTCCGAAGATATACCACCTATCGTGATATAGCCTCCCGAATTACCAGTATTTGTAACGTTACCTGTGTTATGACAGCCGGTGATGGTTGCACCGGTGTTACTCCAACCAGCGACGCCTCCAATTTGTAACCAGTAGCTGGCGCCACCAGTCATAGGTGCGGCGTTGGAAATCAAGCCGCTGTTTGTACATGACGACAAGGCACCGTCGGCTTGTCCGACTATGCCACCGGTAGCGTAATCGCGTCCTACGCTAGATCCGGAAGAAATGACTATGTCCCCGGCATTGTTACCGATAATGGTGCTCACGGACTTACCCGCAAGACCACCGAAATATGATCCCTGGCCCGAAGTGAGTCCGGTAACTGAGATGTCGCCTGAGGCCATGTTTAACGAACCGGATTCTATAGGACCATTTGCTAGTCCTGTGAGACCACCAAGGAAAAGAGATGTGCAAGAAAGTCTGGTGATAGTGATGGTACCTGCATTGGTTGCTGTCATACTGCCATTGGTATGGAGTCTGCCTGCAACACCGCCAACGTAGATCCACTTACCTGACTGTACGGTAGTATTTACAACTACTGAACCATAGTTTGTGGCACTGGCCGATGGATACTTGCCGGTGATGGAATGCTCGTTTGCGCTGTCAGTCGAACCAACCACCCCTCCATAGAAAGGATTATTAGCGTTGTTCTTGCCCGTAATGGTGATGGTGCCGCCATTACTGCTATTTTCAATGCTGCCATTTGTATGTCCGACAATACCGCCCACAAAGGTGTAACCATAGCTGCCATAAAGGATTAGGCCATAGTTTATATTACCAGTATTCAGACAGTTTGAGATTAGCGCATTTCCAGAAACTTTGCCTACGACGCCACCCGTTGAGAAATACTGGTTGCTCGATGTGGCTGTAAAGTCGCTTGTAATATCGATTGTCATAGCATTGGTGCAAGACGATACGGGCTTTGTGGAATAACCGACAACACCTCCGATATAAAGCGGACCACGTTCGGTTGTACCGGAGTAATTCAGAGTGCCGCCGGTGGAGCGACAGTTCTCAAGGGTGACCCCCGAAACGGTATTGCTGGCTACAACACCGCCGATGTATGTGGATTTCTCATCCTCCGAAGTGTAATTGATATCACCGGAGTTGGTGAAGTCAGTGATAGTTGAACCTTCGTTGCAACGGCCAACGACACCGCCGATGAGCCTGGCGGAGCTACCGCCAGTAGCAGCCACGTTGACCTTCCCGGCATTGGAGAGGCCGGAATAGCTCCCGGAGCCATTGTTGAGACGACCGACAACACCGCCCTGGTTAAGCTGGGTTCCGGCTGCGCTGCCGGATTCTGTGGTGACTTCTCCTAACGTGAGGTTGGAACAGGACTCCATCTCTCCCTTATACATACCGGCCACACCGCCTATGTGGAGAACCTTTGTGGTGGAGCATGTGGATGCGGCCTTTACGAGTCCGGAGTTGGTGCAGCCGCTGATGTTTTCAGCTACTTCCACTCCATATCCTACTACACCGCCAATCATAATGTTGCCCTCGAATTGTTCTTCACAACTTACCGTGCCGGAGTTGGTACAGTCGGAGATACTGCCATTCGTGCTGAGCGCACCTCCCTTCTGCGTACGGCCAATGACTCCGCCTATAGAAGGCTGCCTGTCACCGGTATGGGTTACGCCGGCATTGTCGGCCAATCTGACTGTGGCTTCGTTGGTGCAGCCGATGAACGCGCCACCGAGGTTGTTACCGACAAGACCGCCGATGCAGGGATTGCCCGACAGGGCTGTTGAAGGTGTAAAGGTGATGGTGCCTTTGGCTGTACAGTTTTTCAGGCCGCCGATATCGTCGACAGCGGTTCCAGGGACCACCCGACGTGCGAAGATGCCGAGGTTTAAGTCCGAGGCGTCAGTAATTGAAATGGAAGAGTTCAGCGTGAGGTTCTTTACCACTCCCTTGAGGTTACTGAAAAGAGGCTTGGTAAGGCCGGAGATGGTCAGTCCATTACCGTCGAAGACACCCTCGTAATCCTCAATGGAATTGAAGGCGCTTATTGTAGCATCCGCAAGATACAGGTCTGATTTCTTGGTTATAAGGGCATTGAGAGTCTTTTTATTGTTGACGTTAACTTCATTGACGAATGATAAGAATGTAGCATCGTCGTAAATCATCATAGTGTTCGTAAGCTTAGACTGGACATACTCGAAAGTACCAAGTTCGCGAACCTTGCCGGCCGTTATGGTATTGTTGTCGTTCAATACCTTGAAAACCATGTGCCCATTTTCGTTGTCGACTATCTCGCACTGTATGCCGCCGGTGTAGGTGCCGGCAGGAATGGCCACATAGAAAACGAAAGGAGTATCGGTCAGCCGAATATGGCTGCCAAACCTGAAATTAATGGTTCCGCCTCCGGATGCCGGAGTGAGGGCGCCGTTGAGAAGACCTGAGCCGTTCTTCCCAATAGTGAAGGTCCCAGAGAGGGATTTGCCACCGTCTACGGCGGTGAGAGTTATGGAGTCAATTCCCTTGCCGCTGGCGAAAGAACCCGTGATGGAGAACTTCAGAAGAGCGCAAAGGTGATTGAATGTGACCGTTCCGGAAGGCCTTGTTGCAAAGGCAGCATACATGGGCATGGCCGCGTCGTCAAAGTCATTGGCATAATATGTCTGGGAAGCGGGAATGGAGACCTGGTTATCGCGACCGTCAACACCCCTGTACAGGAAATTATAGACCGAAAGACCCGAAGTCGGCTTGAAAGAAGCCGTAATCTGTGTGTCAGAATCCTTGGTGGATGCAGTGGGGGTTGATCCGTTAAGTGAAATGCGATTTGGGTCTCCGTTAGACCACTTCACTGGATAGGATGAACCGTCCTTAGTGCCAAGAGCGGTCTTGGTGTCAAGGGCGGAATCGTTGGGTACTGCAAAGACCAAGGTGATGTCCTCCGAAGAGTCCAAACCAAGAGTATCCTCGCGCTGCGGAAGCTCGGCCTCCTTGCTACAGGATGCCACGAGGGCAGCAACAGCTAAAAAACTTAATATTGTATATGATTTTTTCATGTTGGCAGTCTATTAGTTATTCGAACAGTATTTGAGCAACTACAGGGAAATGATCTGAAGGGCACCAGGTGTTTGTGACAGATTCGTAATCACCCGTCGGGTCACCAGTTTCCTCATCTATGACAGGCACGCTTGTGGTGACATCGTAAGTGACACGTATCGTCTTATATGTCTCTGCAGAGATGTTTTGGCTTGATCCATCCTTGAGCCAGATGTGGTCTATACGGAACTGGGGATACTTCAAATTTTCCATGTATGGCTTGCCCCAATTACTTCCTGTCTGGGTTCCAGGGTAATTGACATATATATCGGACAGGTTACCGGCTGCGTACACTTCGTCGTAGGCGTTGGTTAATCCGCTGCCGGTCATCGACGTATAAGCGGCACAGGCCCTGGTCTTCTTGGTGTCGTAGTAAGGCCCGAAGTTGAAGTCGCCCATCACTATATAAGGAAGGCTCCCGGCCTTTTGGTTGCAGAAATACTTGAGGTTGTTTACAATCCTACCCCTGCGGGCCACAATGAGTTCGTTCTCCTTGTCATAAGGTTTATCCAAACCGACCTCGCTGCCAATATGGTCTGTTGTGGAAGTGTGGGTTACGAACACATAGAACTGCTTGCCAGATGTCGTATGGGTGAACTTGGCATAGGCGCAGGTTGTCTCCGGACCGCCGCTGTTACCATAAGCGGAAGACCTGCTGTCGTAGTAGGTATTGTCGGCAGTGTGTGAAATCCATACATAATTATGGTCCGTGATGCTGAACATCGAACTCTTGTAAGCAAACCCGTCGGCAAATTTACAACTCGTAGAATATGTATAGCCAGTAAGCCAGTTACCATCCTCGTCGATATCATCCGGATGGTCAAGCTCCCAGGTGTATCCGGACAATCCGGAAAGGGTCTTGATGGAGTAACTTCCGCCGTTCAGGTAATTACTGTCGATCTCATTGAAACCGATGATGTCGGCGCCCATCTTATATACCGCTTCGCCCAATGCGTCGCGGACATTGGAGTTCGTCAAGGACATATAATCTTTCTGACGGCTCGACTGTGCATACAGGTTATAGACTCCTACGTTTATGATGGTAGCCGACGCCGTGCCGCTCTCTGCAGTAAGGCTTCCGGCAGCAAAGAGGTTCTCCGTACGTCCGGCCGCGAAGGTCTTGGACTCGAACTCAACGACTTTTCCGCGGCCGAGGGTTTGGCCGCTGCCCCAGAACTTCAGGCGCATGTAGGCGCCGTCGGCCTGATAGACAAGAGCCTCAATGCCGGATGCATAAGTTTGGGCAGGGATGCAGATGTAGAAGTACTTGTCACTGCCTGAAAGAGTCTGGCCGCTGCAGTTATACGTCAGCGTGCCAGCTGTACCGCCGGAGAAAGACCCGGTAAAGCCGCTGGAGTTTGTAGCGAGGGTGAAGTTTCCGCGCAGCTTTTCGCTGCCAAGGGAATTGAGCTCAATCCTGTCAAGCGTAGCCGAACCATTTAAGGCAAAACGGATTACACCGCAGAACGGGGTAAGCGTAACGCAGTATTTATCATTACGGATAAAAGCATTACCCCAGGAAGCGGCAGCGGCTCCGTCAAAACTACCCTCCACATAGTTCTGAGTGGCAGGAAGAGAAATGACATTTGTCTTCGTGGTACCGGGATAAAGCACTTTGAAGGGAGCGGTGAGAGTTCCTTCAAAAGAGAACTCAGCAGATCTTTGGCCGTCGGATGACTCCACGGCGTTAGACAGTGTACCGTTAATCGAAACCTTGTCGCCGGTTTTCCACCTGACCTCATATTTATTATCATCGACAGGGACAATGGAAGTCTTGGTGTCGACATCCTGACGATCGGGAAGGTCGGCCTTCAGGACAAGTCCATCAACTACGGCTCCGGGCGCGATCGGTTCGTCCTTGATAGTGCAGGACGAGAGGATGAGCGAAGTTGCAGCAAACGCCAATCCTAATATTTTCCAATTCTTAATCATAATCTCAGTGTTTGCCGGTTAATCGGAATCTTCATCAAAATCTGCCATGTCGGAAGATGTTACCGACGAAAACTCTCCTCCGGACATATAACATATTGTCTCCATGTTCCAGAGAATGGATGTTTTCACTAATGGAACTTCATAGTTTAGTTTCATGGCTTTTTTTGTTGTTTAATCTTCAAGTTCAGGTCTATGCCAGACCACTAAAAGCGCCCTTACAGCTGGCTGCAAGGGCGCTTCTTTTTCAAACCGGGGCTATATCGGGGCTACATCGTTGCTGCCGCGTTTGCACTTGTATTGCATCAGCGCTGGATTTTTTGCAAACGCGGCAGGAAAAACGGCCGAAAATGGGGAAAACGCTGCCGCGTCTGCATTCAGAATGCGCATAATGGCGATTTCGTGCAAACGCGGCAAACCATAGCGGCAAACCATAGCGGCAAACCATAGCGGCAAACCGTAGCGGCAAACCGGAGTCGTTAGGGGCTACAACCTACCTGAAATATTCGTACTTGTCGGTGAGTTTTTCCACAACTTCCAGGTAGTCGGCTTTGATGTATTTCTTGAGCATATTTGGGGAGGAGTGGCCGGTGACTTTCATGATGTCGTAGAGGTCCACGCCGGCAAGGTACATGAGCGTGGCACCGGTGCGGCGGGCGGTGTGGTTGTGGACCAGCTTGTACTTCTCCAGCTTTTTCTTCATGGGCGTGCCGCCTTTGGTTATCTCAATTTCGACCAGTTCCGTTAGCCCCGCGATCCGGGCAATATCTTTAATGTAGCGGTTTATGACCTGCTCGGCAAGGTGGGGGACCTGGTAGTTGTATTTCTCCAGGATGGCTTTCAGGGCCGAATTGCAGGGGATTGCGACCTTGGCCCCGGTCTTCTGCTGGCGGATGTTCAGATAGGTGATTTCCTGTGTCTCGACCCAGGCGCGCAACTGGCCGGGGTGCTCGGGATCCTGCTCTTCCTTCAGCACATTCTTGGTCAATACACTGAAGTCCTCTTTCTTGATATTGTTATAGTCCGATACACGCTGCGCGGTCCAGACGCCGATCATAAAGATGTCCCGGGCCAGGTCGTAGCCGACAGGATATCCGCTCAGGTCGGCGGCCATGATGGCGTCCAGGTCTTCTTTGCTCAGGTAGATGCTGTCCACGTCCACGCGGGTACACCTGAACTTTTTGTCACGCCAGAGGTGGTTGTTGTGGTGTCCTTCGCTTTCGGCCGCGGCCATGATGGTCTTGAGCTCTTTTATGTATTTCCCGCAGGTGTTAATGGAGCAGCCTTTCTTTTTAAGGTGCGCCGTGTATGCATAGTAAAAATTCATGTCGATGTCGTCGAAGTCGTACTCATGTCTGGCCTCATTCTGGAACTTGGTGAACTGCTCCAGGGCCAGCCTGACAGACTTGACGGTTGAGGGGGCGAAGTTCCGGCCCGTCTCTGTCTGCCGGGCGCCGGTGCTGATCTGGTCACAGTACATGTCGATAAAATTGTTCAGCGTCATTCGGCGTTCCAAGACCTTCGCTCCCTTATGTATTACGTCGAAAACTATTCCTCTGAATTCCTCCTGGGTAAGTCCTGTGGGGCTGTAAAGTGACGGTTCCAGGGCATCGCTGATTTCCTCCATCTTCCGGACCAACTCTTTGTTCGCCTTGCGGAAGTTCTTCCTCTGAGTCTCGCCCTTCCTGGAATTGTTCCATGCCTCGATGTCAACGGTCAGACGTGTGCAGAGCTTGTGATTGATGCTCTGCTTCCTTGATTGAAGGCGGACGAACAGGTGTGCCTGCCCCTTCACCTTCGTCGTTCTGAGGTAAAAAGATACAGCCATAATTTCACAGTCTCTTAATGCTGCAAAGATAGCTGAAAACGGGGGCTACATTGGGGCTACATATTCCTTTTTCCCGTCATGCCCGGCAACGACCGTCCCGTCATTCCCGGACGAGCTTCCGTCATGCCAGAGCCCTTTCCGTCATTCCCGGCCTGACCGGGAATCTCCCGGCGGTCCCTGAGCGGTCCCTGAGCCTGTCGAAGGGCCTGTCGAAGGGTGACAGGGTATCTCCCGCCGCCAACTGTGCCCGGTGGTCCACCTCTAGGCACCACCGGCGACGAAAATGGCCCCCAGCGTGCCCGGTGGTCCACCTCTATGCACCACCGGCGACGAAAATGGCCCCCAGCGTGCCCGGTGGTCCATTCCCTGGCACCACCAGCCACACCTCCCTGTCATACCGAGCTCAGCGAGCGTATCCCACGGAGATTCTCTCGGCCTTTGGCCTCGGAATGACAACGGTCTGTCATACCGAGCGAAGCGAGTGTATCCCACAACGTCACTGGAAAACATCGTTAGAAAAAATTTACGTTTTTAACGATTCATCGTGCAAAACGTACAAAAATGCCCCCGGAATCGTTTGAAACGTGTAAATCTTTCTAACGATTCTTGCATCCAACACTCTTCTTCCATAAGTTTGTCGCCGTCCGGTCAACTCCGGCCGGCGTTAAAAACCGTGTTAAATCTATGGAAAACATCAAACTTACAGAAGAACAGATGCAAGTATTCCTTGCCGTTATTAACGAGATCGAAATTTACCGGAACCTCTCAGAAGAGGAAAAGCGAATCCTCATCCGGAGCATCATGGAAAGGCCCTACATGGACCTTCGAAGCGACTGGGCCTTTAAGCATTTACTTCAAGATAAGGCCATCCTGAAAATGCTAATAGAAGACATTCTGGACGTCAAACTGTCCTCGGTGGAGCATCTGCCGAACGAAATCGACAAGACCAGGAAGAACGACAAGAACATTATTATGGACGTCCTGTGCAAATCGGCCGACGGGAAGGAAGAGTTCATCTTGGAGATGCAGAGGAAGAAGCTTTCGTCTTTT
>Ga0310697_10004575_pt1 | contig 13618 bp, 10 predicted proteins | sample 172DNAGHGlowgp2_FD_203883 | JGI IMG/M metagenome (GOLD analysis project Ga0310697, IMG submission 203883) | Sheep rumen microbial communities from Palmerston North, Manawatu-Wanganui, New Zealand - 1728 DNA GHGlow gp2 (v2) (version 2) | ecosystem: Host-associated > Mammals > Digestive system >...
TTTTCACGATGAAAAGCGCTGAAACTATTGACAAGGGCAGGCGGCGGTGTTATATTAGCACTCGGAAGTTGAGAGTGCCAACAGTCTGCGGCCGCGAGTGCCAACAGTTGGAAATCGAGAGTGCTAACAATGGCCTTAAGTGAGAGAAAAAAGAAGATCCTGGCCGCGGTGGTCGATGAGTACATCCGCACCGCCGAGCCGGTTGGCAGCAAGGCCATCGCCCAGAGCGGCGCGCTGCACTGCTCCTCCGCCACGATCCGAAACGAGCTGGCGGAACTGGTGGCCATGGGCTATCTGGAGCAGCCGCACACCTCGGCCGGGCGTGTGCCCACGCCAATGGGCTACCGCATGTACGTCAACGAGCTCATGGAGAAGCAGAAGCTCTCCCTGGAGGAGTCGGAGGACATGAACCGCCGCCTGGAGGCAAAGCTCCAAGAGCTGGACGCCACGATCACCGACGTGAGCAAGCTGGCCTCCCAGCTGACCGATTATCCTGTGGTCGCGCTGACCCGGCAGGTCGCCGCCACGATCAAGCGCTTCGATCTGATCTATGTGGACGCCAACACCTTCATCATTGTCCTGATGCTCTCGGGCAGCACGGTCAAGAGCAAGCTGGTGCGCCTCCCCGTGTCGGTGGATCAGAAGCTGGTGCAGCGGCTCTCAAGCCTCTTCAACGCAAGCTTCACAAACATCACCGAGGATCAGATCACGCCCCTGCTGATCAGCAGCACCGAGCGCGCGGCGGACGACACCATGGGCATCACCTCCGTGATCGCCGCCTTCGTGATCGAGACCCTGACCGAGGCCAACACCCCCTCCGCTTCCGTCTGCGGCGAGAACCGGCTCTTAAGCCAGCCGGAGTTCCGCGATCCGGACAAAGCCCACAAACTGATGAGCTATCTGTCCGGCGGCGGCTATATCCTCCCGGCCTCCGAAGGGCTGGGGGACAGCAGTGAAGTCCGGGTGCTGATCGGTCCGGAGAACGTGGCCGAGGAGCTGAAAGATTCCAGCGTGATCATCGCAAGCTATGACGCGGGCGACAATACCCGGGGCCTGATCGGCGTGGTCGGACCGACCCGCATGGATTACTCCGCAGTCGCCGCCAAGCTCCAGTTTCTGGCCGCCGGCCTTTCCCGCCGTCTGGGCGGGGGCGAGGCGCCGCCGGAGGGCATGCACAATAAGTTGATTATCAAGGGAGACGACCCCAATGAACGAAGATAAGAAGCAGGACACGCCGGTCGAAGAGACCGAGGAAATCAAGGAAGAGACCGCAGAAGTCACAGAGGAAGCCGCCGCTCCCGAAGAGGAGAAAAAGGGCGATAAGAAAGAAAAGAAGTTCGGCAAGAAGAAGGACGAGGAGCGCGTGGCCGCGCTGGAGAGTGAAAAGGCCGCCCTCAACGACAAGTACCTCCGTCTCGCCGCCGAGTATGAAAACTTCCGCCGCCGCAGCCAGAAGGAAAAGGACGCCCTGTACGGCGACATCAAGGCCGACACGGTGACGAAGTTCCTGCCGGTCTACGACAATCTGGAGCGTGCGCTGAACACCGGCACCGAGGATGAGGCCTACCGCAAAGGTGTGGAGATGATCATGAATCAGTTCTGCACCACGCTGGAGAAGCTGGGTGTCACGCCGATCGAGTGTCTGGGCGAGAAGTTCGATCCCGCGCTGCACAACGCCGTCATGCATGTGGACGACGAGGAAAAGGGCGAGAACGAGATCGTAGAGGTGTTCCAGAAGGGCTTCAAACTGGGCGACAAGGTGATCCGCTTCGCCATGGTCAAAGTGGCGAACTGAGTTTTTGCCTCCCCTGTGTAAGGGGAGGTGCCCCAAAGGGGCGGAGGGGTTGACTTTTCTCAAGCGCCGCTTCGAAATAACTGCTCAGGCAAATGGCACAACCCCTCAGCCAGCCATACGGCTGTCAGCTCCCCTTAGGCAGGGGAGCCTAAGATGAAGCAAAACAGCTCCGCTGTTTTGATATAAAATTAGTATACAATTATCTTTTCATACAGGAGGAAATTATCATGGGTAAGATTATCGGTATTGATCTGGGTACTACCAACAGCTGCGTCGCCGTTCTGGAAGGCGGCGAACCCGTTGTCATCGCCAACGCCGAGGGCGCGCGCACCACGCCGTCCGTCGTGGCCTTCTCCAAGACCGGCGAGCGTATGGTCGGCCAGGTTGCCAAGCGCCAGGCCGTCACCAACCCCGACCGCACCATCTCTTCCATCAAGCGTGAGATGGGTTCCAACTACAAAGTCACCATCGATGGCAAGGCCTACACCCCGCAGGAGATCTCCGCCATGGTGCTGCAGAAGCTGAAGGCCGACGCCGAGGCCTATCTGGGCCAGACCGTCACCGAGGCCGTCATCACCGTTCCCGCCTACTTCACCGACGCACAGCGCCAGGCCACCAAGGACGCGGGCAAGATCGCGGGCCTGGAAGTCAAGCGTATCATCAACGAGCCGACCGCGGCCGCTCTGGCTTACGGCATCGACAAGGAAAACGATCAGAAGATCATGGTTTACGACCTGGGCGGCGGCACCTTCGATGTGTCCGTGCTGGAGATCGGCGACGGCGTCATCGAAGTGCTGGCCACCGCGGGCAACAACCGTCTGGGCGGCGATGACTTTGACGCCTGCATCACCAAGTATCTGGTCGAGGAGTTCAAGAAGGCCGAGGGCATCGACCTGAGCGCCGACAAGGTCGCCATGCAGCGCCTGCGCGAGGCCGCCGAGAAGGCCAAGATCGAGCTGTCCGGCGTGACCACCTCCAACATCAACCTCCCCTACATCACCGCTGACGCCACCGGCCCCAAGCACCTGGACGTCACCCTGACCCGCGCCAAGTTCAACGAGCTGACCCACCACCTGGTGGAGGCCACTATGGGCCCCGTGAAGCAGGCTCTGTCCGACTCTGGCCTCAAGCCCGCTGACATCAGCAAGGTCCTGCTGGTCGGCGGCTCCACCCGTATCCCCGCCGTGCAGGAGATGGTCAAGTCCCTGACCGGCAAGGAAGGCTTCAAGGGCATCAACCCCGACGAGTGCGTGGCCATCGGCGCTGCCATTCAGGGCGGCGTGCTGAACAAGGATGTGGACGGCATCGTTCTGCTGGATGTGGCGCCCCTGTCCCTGGGCATTGAGACCCTGGGCGGCGTGTGCACCAAGCTCATCGAGCGCAACACCACCATCCCCACCCGCAAGAGCCAGGTCTTCTCCACCGCTGCGGACAACCAGACCTCCGTTGAGGTCAACGTTCTGCAGGGCGAGCGCGAGATGGCCGCTTACAACAAGAGCCTGGGCCGCTTCCACCTGGACGGCATCGCCCCGGCCCGCCGCGGCGTGCCTCAGATCGAAGTCACCTTCGATATCGACGCCAACGGCATCGTGAACGTCTCCGCCAAGGACCTGGGCACCGGCAAGGAGCAGCACATCACCATCACCGCCTCCTCCAACATGTCCAAGGAAGACATCGACAAGGCCGTCAAGGAGGCCGAGATGTACGCCGCCGAGGACGCCAAGCGCAAGGAAGAAGTAGACGTGCGCAACCAGGGCGATCAGATGGTCTATCAGACCGAGAAGACCATGCAGGATCTGGGCGACAAGCTGGACGGCGCTGAGAAGGCCGAAGTCGAGAGCAAGCTCAATGCCCTCAAGCAGGCCCTCACCGGCACCGACACCCAGGCCATCAAGTCCGCCACCGAGGAGCTGACCCAGGCCTTCTACAAGCTCAGTGAGAAGCTCTATCAGCAGCAGAACCCCCAGGGCGCGCAGGGCTTTGATCCCAGCCAGTACCAGCAGGGAGCCCAGGGCGGTCAGCCCGGCGGTCAGGACTACTACGACGCCGACTACACCGTCGTGGACGACGACAAGAAGTAAGATTATTCTCTTATCCTCTCTTTCACTTATAACCCTGCCTTTGCGCTGAGGGATCCCCTCAGCGCATTGGTACGCTATTCCCCGATCATTCTGAGATTCTTCGCTTCGCTCAGAATGACATGCAAGCGCACCGTCCTTCCGCAGAAGTGAAAAATCCCACGGAATGACGAGGAGATACTATGGCAGAAAAACGCGATTACTATGAGGTGCTCGGCGTAGACAAGAGTGCCACGCAGGACGAGATCAAAAAAGCCTTCCGCAAGATCACCAAGGCCAACCACCCGGATCTGCACCCGGGCGACAAGGAGTGCGAGGAGCGCTTCAAGGAGGCAAACGAGGCCTATGAGGTCCTCTCAGACGAGGAGAAGCGCAAGAAGTACGACCAGTTCGGCCACGCGGCCTTTGACCCCAACGCCGGTTACGGCGCGGGCGGCTTCGGCGGTTTTGACGGCTTCGGCGACCTGGGCGATATCTTCGGGGATATCTTCGGCGGCTTTGGCGGTTTCGGCGGCCAGACCCGCAACCCCAACGCCCCCCGCAGAGGCGACAATGTGCGCGTGAGCGTGAACATCTCCTTTGAGGAGGCGGCCTTCGGCTGCGAGAAGGAAGTCACCGCCCCCCGCGTGGAGCAGTGCCCCGACTGCAAGGGCACCGGCTGCGCCCCCGGCACCACGCCGGAGATCTGCCCCGACTGCAAGGGCACCGGCACCGTCCGCACCACCCAGCGCACCCCCTTCGGCGCCATGCAGTCCACTTCCCCCTGCTCCAAGTGCCGCGGCACGGGCAAGATCATCCATCAGCCCTGCAAGACCTGCCGCGGGATGGGCAATATCCGCCGCCAGCATAAGATGACGGTGAAGATCCCCGCCGGTATCGACGACGGGCAGAGCATTTCCCGTCAGGGCTACGGCAACGCCGGCATCAACGGCGGTCCCGCAGGAGATCTGCTCATCAATGTGATCGTCAGACCCCACCCGATCTTCGAGCGCGACGGCAACTCCGTTATCATGGAGCAGGAGATCTCCTACGCGCAGGCCACCCTGGGCGCCGAGATCGAGGTCCCCACGCTGGACGGCAAGGTCAAGCTGAACATACCCGAGGGCACCCAGCCCGGCGCGGTCTTCCGGCTTCGCGGCAAGGGCATCCCCTTCCTGCGCGGCGGCGGCCGCGGCGACCAGTTCGTATCCGTGAAGGTCGGCATCCCCAAGGGCCTGACCTCCTCCCAGAAGGAGCTGCTGCGGCAGTTCGCGGCCTCCATGGGCGAATACGACAGCGGCGGCGGCAAGTCCGGCGGCATCTTTGGCAAGAAGAAGAAATAACGCAACAAGGGCAGGCCAGAAATTGCTACAGCAATTTCTGGCCTGCCCACTCTTTATCCGTTTTGGTTCATTAAATCCTCTATGAGAATGCGTGGAGAAAAGCGTCCATCATATTTGAAATCTATTCCGTCTCTTTGTGTAAAGAACTGCACGGGAATATTATCTATTTCAAAAATATCTGAAAACGTTCTTACATACTCAGCGTTATAAAATGGAAATGCTGTTATGTTCTGGTTATTCGTAAGGAGTTTTTTATTATAACATATTGATTCATATGTACGAAGGGTATGCGAGAATTGTCCAGGTTGGCATATCTCGAGAAGCACATTGCAATTATATACCTGTTCGATAATTTCCTCATAAGATAGGGTCCGGTTATAAGTGATGCCGCTTCGTATATTGGCTGAAGCGAACTGTTCCGATACTCCGCTAATATAGAAGGAACATCTAATGCCTTTTTCTTTTAAACAATCATAGATCAAGACAGCCGTTTCTGCCCGTCCCTTATCATACAGGGCCAAAAAAACATCCATCTTGGGAGAGCTATCTGGTTGTACTCGTTTCTCTGTAGAATAGTAGCAATATGTATGAACCCACTCATGCGCTTCTGCCTCTTTTTTATCATATGAATAGATTCTCCGGGGAAGAAAATGCGACAACGCTGGTTGAATCCGTTTCAGTTCGGCATCTCCCAAGCAAGAAAGTGTATCGACAAACAGCAGGCCATAGCAGATATGTTTCATCCTCAAATAGTCAAGAAATGAGGGATCGACATTCCTCAGTACGGGATTAAGAAACAAGATACAACTGTCACGGTGATCTTTAATCCGCCAGCGAGCAAGAATATATTGGAACCAAACATTACGCAATAGATGATATGCATAGTGATTGCAGCAAATTTTAAACAGCAGCAATCCAAGCTTATCAGACCATTGATCGTTATATGGATATACCTGAATATTATCAGATAGATTTATATCCGAAAAGATGCATGTCCATAACGGGTTCTCATTTGTTACAACGATAGCTCTCATTTATACCTCAGCTTGTTTGAACAATATCAAGTATTATGTACCAAACCGAAAGGCCAGCCATAACACCTGGTCAAAACCGGCCGAAGTGCAAAAATGATATGTATGTATACTCGCATCTGAGGCTTCTCCCCTTTCTCGTGCTGTCATCGCAGGATAGAGCGAAGCTTATTTGCGACCCGCTTTCCCATCGTCATATGATAAAGGGAATAGATACTTTTGGCATCTCCAGCAAGGATGCTTTTCTGGAGCATTTTTTCTTCTTTGTCTGACGGATTCACACCTTTTACCCAACGAATAACCAAGGGTTCTTTGATTACCTGCTCCAATTCTGCCAGCGCATCCCGCCCAAAAGTGGTGACCATTCGCTGGAAGAGGCGCTTTAGCACATTGAAATTTGACCTGCAGTAGTGATCGCCCGCAAAAGCTATCCTGTCGCCATACTGAGCGATAAATGCTTTTTCATCTTCTATGTATTGCCGCGTCTGCCCCGAGAAAAACTTTGATGACAGATGTTCCACTTTCTCGGTGCAGTATGCGTTGTATAGAACATCTGGGACAATGCAAAGGGCCTTTGCCGAACCCAGGCAGTCAACAACAAAAATGCCGTCTTCCCACAGTTTTCTGTTTTCATCAAATATGATTCCATTTTCCTGCAGGAACACGCGTCGGAAACATTTATTCCAAATATAGTTCTGAAGAAAATCATTATCCTGAGCAACAACATTAAAATGGGCGGGCAGAACATGCTGATAAATCCATGGGCTGTCATATACCAGTTGGTTCCTGCTCATTCGGGGAATAATATCTCTTTCTGCAGAACTGCTGAAGCCAAAACAATAAACATCAGCATCCGGGCACCGCTTTATTTCCCGCTCCAGGCATTCCAGCATATTTGATTTCATGCTGTTGTCGGAATCAAGAAACAGAACATACTCCCCGCGGGATACCGACAACGCACTGTTTCTGGCGTGGCACACCCCTTGATGGTCCCCGCGAAGCAATCGAATCCTTTGATCCTCTTCCGCATAGCGGCAGCAGATCTCCTGTGTCCCATCCGTGGAACCATCGTCCGCCAAAAGCAGCTCCCATGCCTGGTATGACTGGTGCCGCACACTATCTACAGCCTGAGCAATGGTATTCTCCCGATTATAAATTGGAAGGATAATAGAAAAAAACGGATTTTCCATATTACCAGCCTCTCTTTCCAGAAATCTTTCTGTAGTATTGCCAGAGAAAATTGCCGCATTCCTGCAGCGAATTCTGTTGATTATTGTGTTTGGTGATCAGTTGTTTTACTGTTTTATAGTCTGAGAATGCAGCCGGCCCGCCATCCACTGGTTCAAATCCGTTTCGAGAGATAATAAAGGTATCGTCCTGGAGACATTCCAGATGAATTGGCACTTCTCGCCGAAAATGGATATATGCGAACTCTTCCCGTTCCACTCTCCCCGTCTTTAGAAATACGCGATAAACTTTTCCCTGAATAACAGCAAAAAGTTGCTTGGCACTGTTCTTTGGGGCATACGTTATTTCTTTCGAATCCAAGAGACAATGGAGCGTGTTTATATCCACACAGCGCATTCGCCAGTAAAAGATATCAATATCCGCAGCCCATGGGCCGGTATAGATCCGCAAGCCCTGGTCGATTAGTTTTTTGTTGTAATCTCGCTCATCAAAGCCACAGTTTTTTTCTGTCGCCAGCACGTCAAAAGCATCTTTAGTTCCCGCACAGTTATGAAAGACGGCATTAACACAGCGCTCCGTGTTACGGATAAACGTCAGATGGCCCATCCAGTTGATTTTGTCGTAATCTGAAGCATGTATTTTAGTCAAAAACCCGGAAACATCTCCATAAATGACGTCCATGTCTCCGTATCCCCAGTAGGAGTAATCTACTAGATAATCATCAAATATCGCTCCGTAAAAAGGCTTAAGGTCACAGAGCTTATAGGGCCTATCCCAAGAAAGAGTCGTGTTTAGTTTTCTTTCCGTTCGTCTCAGGAAATCGCTAAACTTCATATGATGATAATGAATATTAGATTCGGAAATATGAGAAAGGCCAAAATCATTATCACTGAATATGATCCAGTCAATTTTGGGATTTCGACGGCAGCTTTCAAAAAACAGATCTGCGCTGGGTTTAAATTTTCCAAAATAGGGAATTATAACAGCATAGTTTTCCATAGCTATCACCTTTTAGTTGAGGAGAAGTATCAGTCGAGTAATAAGAATATTATCACTTCTCGCCGTTTATAGCAACTATCTTGTTGATTTTTTTGAAAATATTAGAAAAACGGTTATACTTTCGTCAGGTGATGAGATATGATTGGTGAACGGCTGGCGGAGGTCAGAAAGGATCATGGAGATCGGCAGGCAGATCTTGCAAAGAAACTGAATGTCGCTCTGTATACCGTGCGGAGTTGGGAGCAAAACAAGAGCTCACCATCCCATGATGTTCTGGTACAGATCTGTCTCTTATACCATGTATCTTCCGATTATCTCCTGGGTTTGACGAATCAGGACCCGCTTTTGGAGAAGGTTCCCGAGCAGGATTCTTTCACGGAAGAAGAACTCCTGAAATTGTTGGAATATGTCAAGTTTATTAAATGGCAGAGAAGCAATTAACATCATCTTTTGATAGATTCCTCAACAGCAAAAAAGACAGCGCCGACGTTATCACGTCGAAGCTGTCTTTTTTATACTTTTCCTACACCACCCCCAGTACGCGCAGCGCGGCGCCCGCCGCGAGGAGCAGCAGCGGCAGCAGGACCCAGAGGAAGCGGCGCGGCGGCGTCGGGCTGCCCGGCCCGGCAAAGGAGGCCGCGGCCTCCCGCGCCTGGCGCAGCAGGGTCTCCCGGTTCTCCCCCGCGTCGCTCACATACTCATCCCGAAGGATGAACAGCGCCTCCCGGAAGCAGGGCGCCGGGGCCTTGACCACGATCACGCTACTCACAGTGCCCCGCACCGGCACGGCAGCCCCACGGCGGGGTGGAAGCGTGAGCCGTCTCAGACGCAGCTTCATGCCCGCTCCTCCACCCGGACGGTGACCACGGTCATATCGTCCGACGCGCCGAAGCGCTTCTCCGCCTCCCGCAGCACCAGGCGGGCCAGACTCTTCATGTCCGTCCCCTCCTGGGAGAGCATATCCTTGAGCCATTCATCCTCTGCGTCCGCCAGCACCCCGTCGGAGGCCACCAATGCCAGCGCACCTGGACTCAAGCGCATGTGCACGGTGTCCGGCGCGAGGCCGCTCCCGTCCCCGGGCGAGAGACCCACGGCCAGGCTCTCCCCCTGGATGCGGCGAATGCTCTTGCCGCTCTTCACATAGGAGGGCGCCGCGCCGTATTTGTAGAAGCAGGCGTCCCCGCTGAAAAGGTCCACGCACATCAGATCCACCGTGGCATAACCCCAGGAATCCGGGCTCTGCAGCAGCATGACGGAGTTTAATATCTTCATGGCCACCGCCGGGTCCACGCCGGAGCGCAGAAACTTCTCCAGGATCGCAATGACCCGGTTGCTGTCCTCAGCAGCCTCGTCCCCGGTGCCCATGCCGTCGGAGAGGATCACGCAGAGGACGCCGCTGTCGGTCTTGAAGTAGCTGCCCCGGTCGCCGCTGACCCGTTCGCCTTTCTTTTTGAGCGCCGCGATGCCCACCGACACGGCCAGCGGCTCCGCCTCCAGCAGCGTGAGGCGGGAAGAACCCGCGCTCAGCTCCTCGGGCTGGCAGAGCCGCACCCCCGCGATGGCGGAGAGTTTTTCCAGATAGTCCGGCTCTTTGGTCAGCGGTGTCAGACGGCCGCTCTCGATCACGATGCGAAGCCGACCGCTGCCGTCCCGGTAGACGGCGGCCTCGGCGTCGATGTCCAGGGTGCGCAGATAGCGCAGGAGCCGCCGCTCGGCCAGGGGGTCTGCTCCGTTGATGCTGCCCAGCTCGTCCGCCACGCTGCCCAGCACCTGGGCGATATCGGCATACTGGCCCCAGGCCAGACTCCGGTTCTCGGCGAGGCGGCTGCGCAGCTGGCGCCGGTAGGTCATGGCCCGCAGCTCCCCGTTCACGGCGGTGACAAAGGCGGAGAGATTGCCGCAGCTGGCCCGAAAGTGCCCGGGCAGATCCTCCGCCGTGAGGCGGCCCCTCGCCACCATGGCCCGCGTGGCGTCGTTCATGGCCGATAGCGTGTCCATGTAGTTCGTGTTCCAGCACTGGTTCTTGTTCCGGCATCTGACGCACACAGCGTCGGCTGCCCGGTCGAAAACCCGCGCCACGTTTTCGTCGTTGCCCGGGGATTCCAGGCTCTGGCGCACCGTGTCATAGAGTTCGCCGTAGGCCTCGCTCAGGTTCTTGACCCGCCGGGCGTCAAAGCGCCGCAGCCCCGACTCGCCGCTCCCCCGCCCCGCACTCTGCAGCAGCAGGCCTAGCCTGCTCAGCCAGGAACCCGGCACCAGCATGAACAGCACCGAGGCGCAGAAGGTCTCAAACAGGGCGCTGACATACATCTCCGTCCGCCAGGCCGCCGCCACGGCCAGTGCGCCGCTCAGCACAAAGGAGAGCACGAACAGGAAACGCCCGTGCCGCCCGAACACGCCGGAGAGCAGGCCCGAGAGCGCGTAAGCCATCGTATAGAAGGGCGCGCCGGGGTTTCCGATGTCCATGGCGAGCCCCAGCACAGTGCCTACCGCCGTGCCGGTGAGCACCCCGCCCTTCATGGCAGACGCCATGACCAGCAGCAGCGCCGCCGTCCTGCCGATGGAAACCGTGTCGAACACGATGATGCGCGAGAGCGCCATGCACAGCACCGCAAGCAGGATCATCACGGCTACGCCGTGGCACAGCTCGCTCCCCTCCGTATTGCCGCCCTCCCCGGCCAGGGCCTCCCGGAAGAAATACGCCCCGCCGAAGGCCAGGGCCGTCTCCAGAAACAGCCCCGCGAGCAGCGTGATCCAGCTCTCCGCCAGGGCGAAGCCTCCCAGCCAGGCCGTCAGCGCCATGATCGCCCCGGCCGTCACCGGCATGAAGAAGGGCCGCCGGTAGATCGGAAGCTCGTGGAACACGAAGGCCACCGTGTACACCAGCACCGACGCCGCCACATAGCGCACGCCCCATTCCAGCCCGCCGCCCAGCAGATAGCCCGCCGCCGCGCCCAGCAGCGCCGAAACGCCGCTGATGCCCGGCCCCGCAGCCGCCGCCATCGCCATGCCGAAGGGCGCGCCGTCCTCCGGCACCCGGGCGCAGGCCATCGCCGCGCCCATGGCAAAGTAAATCCCGCAGTGAGCCGCCGTGAAGAAGCGGCGGTCCATGCCCGCCCCTGCGCTTCGCCGCAGTCCCAGCGGCTGCCCCTGCTCTTCCAACGCCATAGTATCGCCTCCTGAGTTTACATAAATGTGTGATCATTATAATTATGTAATTCAAAGAAGCCTGTCATATGGCGCTGTTGAAGAGGAGAACTTTACCCGGAGAAATCGGGGAAAATGTGAGGTGCCGCCATATATGGCCTTGTCATGTGATTTGTTTCCCGTTTCGCCCGTACCCGGCGGCCAGGAAGGCCGGGCAAGATAAACGCCCCGGAAGATGCGCCTGCACCTCCCGGGGCATTTTCCCTTTTAACACTCCGGCAGAACGCCGAAAGAGCTGTCCATTTTTTCTCCCTTCGTTCTTGACTCTGCACACCAAATACCTTAATATAAAATTATTAATGATTAAATGGGTGGAACAGGAAGATTTTCCGCCGGCTTATGACTGTACTCTATTTGGAAAGATCGGAAGGAGAAGAACATGAGAAGAACGTGGAAGAGAGCCTTTGCCCTGTTTCTCTGTCTGGTGATGTGCCTGTCGCTGATGCCGGCGTCGGCCTTCGCCGAGGGGGACATTGCGGAGGAAACGACCGAGCCTGTCATCCTGAGCGACAGCGAAGGATCTCAGGCTGCCGAGCCCGAAACCGACCCTGCAGGGGCCGATGCTCCCGGCGACCCGGAAAACGAGCCGGCTGAGCCTCCCCTGGAAGGGGAGGTGGCTGCGGAGCAGCCGGAGGGGTCTGAACCCCTCAGCCCCGCCGAGGGCGGGACAGCTCCCCTTGCAGGGGAGCCGGAGGAAGAGCCTGTCTGCGTACTCTTCGTCTGCGAGCCGGAGGAGCTGACGCTCACGGTTTATGTCTTGGACGAGGAAGAGAATAAGCAGATCTTTGAGCCGGAAGAAGACGGCTCCTATCTCCTGCTGCCCGGTGAGTACTATTACGACGCCGAGTGTGAGGGCTATATGTCCGCCGAAAAGGAAGAGATACTGGTAGAAGCATCCGAAATTCCTGTACAAATCACGCTTAGTCTTACCTTGATTGACGAGAATCTAAGATTGGGCTCAATCGCATTGTCCGCAGATGAGGACGCTGCAGACGATGAAGCTGAAGAAATCACGATCCATGAGGGTGACTATGTCAAGTTCGGACGTTTTTCTGATGGAACAGACGAAATATGGCAAGTTATCCATATTGAAGGCGACAATGTGATGCTTCTGCATACTAACGCTTTTTTCTGGCCCTATGATTCTACATTCCACGGATTGACCAACTCTGTAAGCCTTACAAGATACAATACCTATGGTTCTGCGACCTGGGAGTATAGCGAAGCCCGTCAGTGGCTCAACGCGGAAGGGCCTGTAGGCACGTTTCGCGATGTCGTATTTGATTATGATAAATGTGGAATCGCCTCCGTTGACTGGGGAGACGGCGAATGTGAAGGTTATAATACTGCGGACGGCTTTTTGAGTCCATCTCATTTCACGGCATTGGAACTGGGCATGTTGGTAGGCACGACGCATGAGACTCTTATTCCGCGGACGCAATCCGGGAAAGAAGGTGTCATGGATACCAGTCTGGCGAATCTGGGAAATGATATTTCAGCGATATATTATGCGGCGCCCAGGACGACAACAACAGAACGAGTATTTTTGCTCAATGCTTTGGAGTTCAAGCAGTACGTTGTAGATAACGGGCTGGATGCTTTTTACTTTGAATCGGGGAATGCATACCCCGCATGCTGGCTCCGAGACTCCGTTGAAACAAATTTCTCCGGATTCTACTATTATTATGGCACGCATGCTCTTCTCACGTCAAACGGAGGACTAGACTCAGGTGAGACGGACGCCGTAAACGGAATGAGGCCCGCCTGCTGCATTGACAGCAGTTTGATCATTGAAATGTCGGGGCTAGGCACTTTTGAGGATCCCATCGTATTTGTGGACGTTGAGATGGGGCCCGGAGGAGGAGAAAGCGGCTCCGAAGAAGATCTTTCCTGCCCTTCGCTCGCTGAGCTCACCACCCTGGATTATCTTGCGTTCTCCAAAATTGCTTATTCTTCTTTTGCCTCTTCTGATATGGAGAAACCGATCCGGGAAATCGT
>Ga0310697_10004576_pt1 | contig 13617 bp, 4 predicted proteins | sample 172DNAGHGlowgp2_FD_203883 | JGI IMG/M metagenome (GOLD analysis project Ga0310697, IMG submission 203883) | Sheep rumen microbial communities from Palmerston North, Manawatu-Wanganui, New Zealand - 1728 DNA GHGlow gp2 (v2) (version 2) | ecosystem: Host-associated > Mammals > Digestive system >...
GAGCATGCGAACAGTCTGTTAAAAGCCCACCCAAGCACTCCCCAAGGGAGGGATGTTGAGATAGATACTTCCGCCTCATCATCTATTCAGACATCCCCTCCTTGGGAGGGGCTTGGGGAGGCTTATAACAAGGCTGTGCGCCAGGCTGCCTACGAGGCCGGCAAGCGCCGCATGGTGCCCATCTTCCTGACCACGGCGACTACGGCCGTGGGTGTGGTGCCGATGATTATCGCCCAGAGTTCGTTCTGGATGCCCGTGGGTGTCACCATCTTCGCCGGCGGCATCGGCTCGCTCATCATGGTAGTCACCATGCTGCCCGTCACTTATTGGAAAGTGAGAAATAAGAGCGAAAAAGTGAAAAGGTAAAAAATGAAAAATAGAAATAAAAATGAAGATGAATGATAATATGATTATAAAGAGAAAAAGACTGGCGATAAGTGTTTCACTTCTTTGCCTTTTCACCTTTTCACCTTTATCTGCCCAAGTCACTACTCCCCTCTCTTCGGGACATGAGTCGGGGGTGAGGCTTTATACTCTTTCGCAGATTAAGGACTCCGCTCTTCAGAATAACATTGCCATCCGTAGTGCCAAATACGACATTCAGGCTGCCCGGCAGCAGCGCAAGGAGGCGTTTACCAAGTACTTCCCCAACGTGAGCGGTACCGGCCTGTGGTTTAATGCCAACAAGGGAATGGCGCAGACTGCCATCAATCCCTCTGAGGCCATTCCGTCGTCGCTGGCACCGTCGCTGGCAGCACTGCTGCCCGCCGAAGCACTCGCTGCCTTGGGCAACCCCATCAGCATCTCGATGATGAAAAACGGCACCATTGGTTCGCTGATGGCTGTACAACCTGTGTTTGCAGGCGGACAGATTATCAATGGCAACAAACTGGCGAAGGTAGGCGAGGATGTGAGCCGCTTGCAGTTACAACTGTCGGAAAACGAGGTCGAGAGAACTGCCGAACAGTACTTCTGGCAGTTGGCTTCGCTACAGGAGAAGATGAAGACGATTGATGCTGTTGACACGCTGCTACACGATATCTACAAAGATGTAGAGGTAGCCGTGCGCGCTGGTGTCGCTATGCGTAACGATCTGCTACAGGTGCAGCTGCGCCAGAACGACATCGAGAGTCAGCGTCTGAAACTGCAAAACGGCATCTCCATCGTCCGTCTCCTGCTGTCGCAATATTGCGGTCTCCGTGATAGTGCAGAGTTTAGAGTTGAGAGTTTAGAGTTGAGAGACTTTAGTCTTGCTGATAGAGAGTGGGACAAAACTAAAGTCTCTCAACTCTCAACTCTCAACCCTCAACTCTCCAATCTTCCCGAGTACCAGTTGCTTGGCAAACAGGTCGAAGCCACTCATCTCCAAAAGAAGATAGCCGTCGGCCAGCATCTGCCCTCCGTGGCTGTGGGTGCAGGCTACAACTATCATAACCTGATGGAGAACGATCACTCCTTTGGTATGATTTTCGCTACCGTCAGCGTTCCCATCTCCGACTGGTGGGGCGGCTCTCACGCCATCAAGCGCAAGAAGATTGAGCACCAAAAGGCTCAGGAACAGTTAGAGGATAATGCCATGCTGCTACAAATCCGCATGCAGAACGCCTGGAATGGTGTCGAGGAGTCCTACCAGCAGCTCCTGTTGGCTCAGCGCGGCATCGAGCAGGCCGAAGAGAACCTCCGCCTGAACCGCGACTACTACCGTGCGGGCACCTCGAAGATGAGCGACCTCCTCCAAGCCCAGCTGCTCTATCAGCAGTCGCTCGACCGCCGCACCGATGCCTATGCCGACTACCAGAACAAGCTTCTGGAATACCGCCAGGCCACAGGGCAGTAACGGCGGCGCTGAAGGCAAAGCCTCCACGTGGGCGGCACACACACCGCGGCCCTTCACTTACAAAAGACGCTTACAAAGAAAAGAAAACCGGGAAAGACTGTTTTCACGTTTTTCCCGGTTTTCTTTTTAGGGATGCTATATAAATTAAAGTGTTAAGTAGATGAACACAATTACCTTATATATAAAACAACGGATTACACGGATTTAACGGATTGCTTTCCATACTTGCAATCATCCGTGCAAATCCGTGTAATCCGTTGTTTCCATGTACATAGATGTTTAGTGTCAATTATTTTTGAGTAGTTACTTACAAAACAGTGCTTTTTAAGAAGTGGGGGGCTTACAATTCGCGCTGAACGGCAAGACCGTTCAGCGCGAATTGTGACAGCATTCAGGCCGCATTGCGAGGCCGTTCAGCCTCAATCTCACAGTACTCGTTCTCCCAGGTAGGTCACGGAGTCGAGTTCTACCCTGACAGCATCGAAACCGGTGGCGGAACCCGCAGGAGAACCGATGGGGAAAACGGTGCGGGGACGGGCGGGCGCGGCGGCGGGGGCTTTGGCTCTCGACTCGGAGAAGTCGTAGTCGTCCCTGATTTCGGCATCGTAGCGTGGGAAGAACTTGGCCTCGTCCCAGTTGCTCTTGTTGCCGTCCTTGGCGAAGAGGTAGGGCTGGAGGGAGATTTTCACTTTCGACTTCCGGGTGTTCTTGATGCTCCAGTGGTGGATGTACTGTCCGCTCTTCAGCGAAGCGCTCTTCGAGGTGTGTATGCGCGTCTGCTCGTTGTTGTCGTTGAGGTCGATGAGTCCCCATTCGCTCACGTTGCGGGAGCCCTTCACGTCGCAGTAGGTGTCGAAGGCGTAGCTGTAGGTGACGCCTGCGGGGTTGCCTTTGTCGTCGAACTGCTCGTGGCGCTCTGTCTTGGTCACCTTCAGGTCTGTGATGCTGATGGATGGCGTTGTGGCCGAGAAGGTGAGCGCCTTGTCCCAGATGTCAGGCCTTTCTCTGCCTGCGACGGCATAGCCCGGCACGCAGGTATAGACCTGGTCTGGGGCGAGCCCCGGGAAGGACGCTGAGAACTTCTTGCCGCTTGGCGTTTTGTTGTTCAGTTTCTCGCCGTTGTTGGCCATTTCGTAGAGCACCTCCTCGCTGCCCAGCTTGATGAGGAAGCCGGGGTAGTAGTCCTGGTACATGGAGAACAGTCCGGGGTCTTCGAGTATGTACTCGGCTGTGAAGACGAGCTTCTCCTTCTTGCTGTCCCAGTTGCGCCCCATGCGGAAGGAGCCTTCCCTCATTTTGGGGAAGAGGTATGCGTTGAGCAGGGGGACGTTGAACATGGCGGGATAGAAGGGTCCGAGCCGGAGGGCGAACTCTTTGTCCCTGTCCAGTTTTTGGCCGTCTGCATTGTCCCAGTCGATGTCGTCGGGCAGTTTCGCCGTTTTGTTCGAGCCGTTTTTCAGTGCCTGCTCGGCAAACATGTCTATATACTTGTCTCGCATGCTGGCGGGTACGGCTTTCATTTTTTCCTCTATGTCTTTCTTGACGTTGGGGTCGAGGGTCTTCCCCTCTTTGTAGCGTATCCAGTCTATGTATCCCGCCGTGTGCACAGCCTTTTCTATGGCCTTGACGGCCGTGGCCTTTTCCTTGAGGTAGTTGTCTATTTTCTCGAGGAATTTCTCTATGATGGCTCCTTCTGCCACCAGAGCGAAGGCGTAGCCGAACTTGAGGTCGCACGTGAGCTTGGGGTCGTGCTCAATCATCTTCACCTTGTCCATGTCGAAGGTGGCCGTTGCCTGCACTTTTGTCTCGAGCGTGATGTAGATTTCGGTGCGCAGCGAGAGGGCCGAGGTGTAGAGTCCGAATCCGACGCTGATTTTGAGGATGGGCAGCTGCAGGGCTGCGCTTGCCTCGTAGTCGATGGTGTGGGTGGGCTCTCCGAAGTGGCTCTGGCTGTAGGTGTCTTCTCCGTCAAAGCCGGCTCTGATGTCGAAGGGCTGAATGTGGTGGAAGGTGGCCTGCACCTTTCCCTCTGCGTTGAGGTTGACGCTGACGCCCAGTACGGGGACGACGACCACGGGTCCGACGGTCAGTTTCGTTCTTCCCTGGTTGATGTCGTTCTTGCCGAAGAGTTTCCTTTTCACCTTGCCGGAGATTTTCACGATGAGTCCCAGGTCGTAGGTTCCGTCCTTGAGGTGGAAGTCGCACTTGAATCCCTCTGACATGGAGAAGCTGGCCTTTGCGTAGAGCTTGGCCTTGAGGCTGCCCCTCATGTCGATGTCGGCCGTGACGGATCCGCTTCCGTAGTCGCGCTGCGGCAGTCCGAAGGGTATCTCCAGCTGGTAGTAGCTGCTGCCGGCCTCGTCGCCGCCGCGGGTAAGTCTTGCTTCCTCCTGTTCTTCCGGCGGGCCGACGTGGGCCACGAAGTTTCCCTCTTCGTCATACACGTCGTAGGCCGTGACATCGTCGCCGCAGGCCATGTCGGCCGTGAACTCAAGGCTGTCGAAGGCGTTCCTCACGTCGGTATGCCCGCTGACGACCACCGTCATGCCGTTCTCCTCTCTTACGATGCCTACCAGGTCGCACAGTCCGTAGGGGAACAGCTGCAGGTTGGTGCTGACGATGCACTGCCCCGGGCGGGGCAGCTGTTCGCGCGGCGTCGAGCTGTCGAACCAGATGTAGTGATAGCCTAACTCGTCGTCGCCCTCCACCCTGACGATATGGCTGGTCAGGGGGTTGTCGGCATTGAGCTCCAGGGTGGTCTTCTTGTACTGATAGTCCACGGTGTATTCGCCGGTGGTTTCTGTCACCACCTCGTCGTAGCCCCTGCCGCTGTACTCCAGCAGCTGTCGCTCCAGGTCTTCATCGATGAACAGGTTGCACGATGTGAGCATCACCGTGCAGAACAGCAGGAAGAGTTTATAGTGAATAGTGAGTAGTTTATAGTTCATAGATTATAGTGAATCTTTTATTGTGAATAGTCTTTTTAGTCTGCGTCGCCGGGCACGATCTCCTGCTCTTCTTCCTCGTCGAAGATTTCGTCAGAGCCGAACTCCAGTCCGAAGTCATATTCCTCGGCATCGTCGTCGATGACCATCTGATAGAGGTTCGACAGGGTGCCGTGGGTCTCGCCGTCGAAAGTGAGCCCGCCCGGGAACAGCTCTACCTTCGCCTTGCCGCGGTAGTAGCAGCGGAAGTCTATCGGGTCACCATACTCGAAGGGGCTCCAGATGCGGATCTCCATGTAGGGCCGACCGTTCCACTCGCGCATCACGCCGATGCCGCGCAGGTCGTCCTCGCAGTAGGCGCAGACAATGAGCGAGTCTTGCGTGGCTGTGGTATAGGGCTGTCCGTGTACCGTCACCTGGGCGTAGACCACCATGTCGAAGACGTAGCTGGCCGGACTGACATACATAGTGGGCAGCACGTTGACCAGACAAGAATCCTGCCTACGGTCGGTCACACTGGTGACGTAGGCCACGGTCGTTCCCTGTGACACCCCCACCAGGGTGTCGTTCTCGAAGTGGGCAATGGTCGAGTCGGCCAGCTGCCACCACACCGATTGCTCAGTAGACTGCTCGGGGGTGAACTTCACGGGGATGCGGTAGCGGTCGCCCACCACGAGGTTCACCACCTTTCTGGGCAGCCTGACCTGGCTTGCGGGCACAGGCTCGGAGGTGGGGAACTCGTAGAAGTCGCCACAGGAGGAGAGCCCTGCCCATCCTCCCCATAGAGAGAGGAGGAGTGTGAAGCTCTTCCTTCCTATCCTCTTGACCGTGCTGTATATCTTTTTTACTGTCATATCTCTTGTTTTTAAAAGCCTCTCCCCAACCCCTCTCGTGGAAGGGCCTCACCCCCGACCCCTCTCCGACCAGAGAGGGGAGAAGCCTCCACAGAGGAGGCAGGGAGCTTTTTCCTTTTCAGTCTCTACCCCCCTCTCTTCTGGGGGGTTAGGTTTTTCTTACCGGATGGCAGCTCCCCCCTATTGGAGGGGGCTTCCCCCCTCTCTTCTGGGGGGTTAGGTTTTTCTTACCGGATGGCAGCTCCCCCCTATTGGAGGGGGCTTCCCCCCTCTCCAGTCGGAGAGGGGTTGGGGGTGAGGCTTTTCCTTACTCTAACCCTCTGCGAGGCCGTGCTCTGCCGTCCGTCTTCCCACTGAATCATGACGTAGTACTCAGCCTCCTCGCCGGCATTGAGCTGTCCGTCGACGTAGGTCGGCTCCTCCGGTTGGACGCTCATCTGGTAGACGAAGCCGTTCTCGCCGGCACGTTTGCGATAGACGCAGTAGTAGTAGGGCGCGTCGAAGGGGAGCTTCTCTACGCTCCAGGCCAGCTTCACCTGGTCGTCGGTCTTCATGTAGTCGCCGGCCAGGTCAATCTTCACGCTGTAGACCTTTGGCCCCTGGTGTAGCCAGCTGACCGCCAGACTGCTGGATGTGAACGGCGACGAGTTGAACGACTCCATATAGTAGAAGTAACGCTGCCGGCGGTCGTAGGGCGGATTGTCGTCGACCTTGATGGTGTAGTTGTCGGCCAGCACGATCGAGTCGGCATCATAGCGTCCGACCACCTCCCAGCTGCCCTCGTCGCCCAGGCGGCGATAGAGCACGTGGTGGCTCATGTCGGCATCTTTGCCCACCACCCATTCCATGTGCATGCCCTTCGTCTCGTCGTAGGCAGACTCGGCCAGATGGGGTTCTGACGGCGGCGTGACATGGGGTCGGAGCACCCGGATATAGTCGCCCCAGGCACCTACATTGCCGGAGAAGTCGACGGCACGTACACGGTAGTAGACGTACTTCTGGTTCACGTCGAGGGCCAGCGAATCGATATAGCCATGCTCGTGGATGCCCTCATCGTTGAGCTTCAGGAACTCGTGGGTGAGGTCGTTGGCAAAGGCCACGTCGTAGTAGTCGATGTCGGTATCAATGGGGTTCGGCTCCCAGGTGAGGATCACGAAGCCGTCGGGCATTACCTCGCATGCCAACGAGTCGGGAGGCTCGGGTGCCTTGTAGTCGGTGATGCGGATGAGCTGTGCCAGCGAAGAGGCCTCATTGCCCGACTTGTCGTAGGCAGTCACACAGAGCATGCCAGTCTTCAGGTGGGTGACATCCATCGTGAAGAGCGTGTCGGTGAGGGGGATGAGGCGGTCGCTGACCACCACCCACTGCTGGCCGTAGAGCTCTTCGTTGTAGTACTTGATGGTGTAGCCTTCGGCATCGTCGGACTGCTCTTCAGGGTTCTCCCAAACGATGTGGGCCACCACCTTCTTGTGCAGGAGGGTGTCGGGATGCTCCATCACGATATACTTCAGCTGCGGGGGCACCGGCGGTTCAATGTCGTAGATGTTAGCCGTATGGACGGGCGACGGCTCCGTCAGTTCACCGAAGGGGTCGTGCGCCATCACGCGGTATTCCCACAGTCCGTTGTGATTGACCGAGTCGTTGAAGAGCGTCAATCCCTCGAAGTCAGTATCCACCATGATGACGTAGGGACGGGTGTTGACACGCTCCCACTTCTTCTCCCCCCTCGGCCGGCGGTCGATCTCGAAACTGGTGTGCTCAGTGTCTACCCACGTGAGGTTCACGCGGCGTGGACTGACCAGCGAGTCCTGTATCCCGGGGTCGTAGGGCTTGGGCTTATACGCCTCGTTGAGCACATCCTCGCGCACTCCGGGCTCGAAGATCACCTTCCCGCCGTTGTCCCATTCGGTGGGCTGGATGTAGTAGTCGTAACGCTCGCCACGCTTGGCCGTGCGGTCGACGAAGGCTACCGCCATAGCCTCAGCCAGGTCAAGGCGCCACTCTGCCACCATCATGGCGAAGCCGAAAGAGATGTCTTGTTCGCCGTTCAGCTCCATGCTGGCCCCCACGCTGCCCGGCTTCTCCTCGGTCTGCCCCTCGCCCTTGCGTCCTTCGCCATAGAGCACACCGACGGCCACGGCAGCATTGCTGTCTTTCTGAATGTCATACTTCTGAGTGAACTGCTCCTCGGTCCAGGGCTTCAGGGCGTAGGCCAGGGTGTCTATGTCGGGCGACCCCACCTTCTGTCGCAGCACGTTTACCCCGTCGTGAACGAGGAAGAGCCACGACACATAGTCCTCAGCCACCCATCGCAGCACCACGCGGTCGCCGTAGGGGCGCACCATGAGGTGAATCTTCGAGGTGAGGATGGGATAGTAGGGCTGGTTTGCCGCTACTCTCGCAGCACCGGCCGCGAGGGTAGTGTCAACGGCTGTGGCGTCAGCCGCTGTCTGTGCCGTGGCCGCTCTGCCCGTCAGGAGCAGCACCGCCGTGAGTATGGTCGTTTTCAGTCGGTTATTCATTGATCATGTTCAATCTTGGTGTTATTTCTTTTTGTCCTTGTCGAAGCTGTCTTCCTGCTGGGTGTCGTTGGTGGTGACAGTGGGGCTGCCTACCGTGTCAATCCACTTCCAGGCATCGCCCTTGGCTCTGCTATTACTATCTTTGATGGGGTCGAATGTCTGTTCCTTGAAGTATTTTGAGTATGCGGTTATGGAAGCAGCCCCGCGGCCTTTATAGTAATACTGTCCGTTGTTGAGATTATAGGTGTCGACACGATAGATTTTCAACGGCATCGACGTCACCTTCCGGAGAGCTATGGATGCGTCGAAATCATCCATGCCAACATAATCCTTTCCAATGATGGTTCTGTAGGCATTACCATACGAAGTCGATTTATACTTAGCCCAGGGGTATCCACCCATCAAACGGAAGAACACAAGGTTGGAAGCCTCAACATTCCACCGCATCGGGTCAAATTTGCCACTGGCAACACTGTAATTGAAGCTGCGGTTCCGGTGGTCTATAGGTTTGTTACTGCCAATGTTCGGATCGTACCCAAAGAAACCGGTACCCGAGCCGAAGCAGTCACCGAAGATGAGCGGGAACTGATAGTAAGGCACCTTCACTGAGAAGCCTCGGCTCTCAATGGTGAGATACTGCCCACGGTGCAGCTTGTTCCAATTCTTAACTGCATTATTCAGCGCAGTGTTATATTTGTTATTTCCAGTACTGCTGTTGGTATAAGCGATACGATTGTCACGATGATAGTTATAGAGTGTGGTGGCAATATCACTCATCTTGATTTTAAGCTGTTTTGCCACATAGTACGGGGCGGCAAAGTCTCTGATATATTCTCTCAGGGCGTAGATGTATGGATAGTCTGGATGGTCGTTGTCATAGGCCCGCAGATAAGAAGAGGTCTTCCCGTCCTGATTGGCAAAGGTATAGTCGAAAATCGGGCCGTTGCCACTTGGGAGCGGATACTCCGGCTGAGCGCTGTTGCTGCCATAGTGCCAGTCGTTCCAGATACCGTACATACTGTTCCGGACACCGAACATGTTTCCATTGATACCTTCAATGAAAGCACCGCCTTGCACATCTATCCCATTATAGCTGAAGGTGAGTGTCTCTGTGGCATGCGGTATCCTCACATCGTCGAAGTCATACTTGTTCAGTTGCAAGCCTGCAAGGAACACCCAGTTCGACAGGTAAGCAAAATACAAGTACGGGTCGTCGGTACGATTCATGATACCTGCTTGGTTACGGAACCCTACATTTATGTCCAGATATTGTGCCTGACTGTTCTTTGCCGTATTGTAAACGGAAGTATATTGGTACTGAGGCTCAGCATTTGGCCTTACGCCCACGAAAGCCTTCTCGTATGGCAAGATACTATTCAGATAGTAGCTGCCGTTCGCCTTCATGCCTTTTGTGCACCAGCTCTTTTCATCCATCCCACGGAAATACAGGTCGCTCAGCAGGATGACAGTGTCTTGGTAACAAGTCTTTTCCTTGGCACGACCCGTTAGCCATTTATTATCCCAGGTACTTTTGACACCAGCATCTGATTCTATCCACTTCTTTGCAACCAGAAGCATTTTGGTGCACTCTTTCGCATTCAGCACCTGATCAATGTCCATATTCCCAAATCCCTTACTGTTTTTGTAAGTATTGAACTTGTTAACATAGCCCACATAATTTTTGATGAAACCTCGATAGGCAGCCCACTTCTCCTGATCAGAGGCATATTCCTCCAAGCCCGTAGCACAATTCATGGGTTTCCGGTACTGATAGCATAGTCGCAGATTGTACTCCATGTCGCTCTTGTTCTTCGCAGCGCTGTTCATGTAAATAGAGAAGGAACTTGCTGGCTCCATATTGACAGAGGAGCTGCCAGTGCCATACTTGTAGACATTGTCACGTTTCTGAGTGTTGTCCCAATCAGTATAGCCTGCACGGCGGTCGCGCAACTCCCAGTACAACTTGCCGTCCTTATAGGCCTTGGTGCTGATGTCCTGGTTCAGGGCAATTGTCGGAACGGCAAGGTCACCGTCGTAGGCCTTAGCCTTGTCTGCCGGGCTGTTGAACAGTGCAAGGTCGTCACCGGCAGGATAGGCCAGTGCCACGTAGGGCTTCAGGTTGGGAGGTGTGGCAGGAATGCTTTCCTCGCCCTTGGTGCGGAAGTAGAAGAACTTGTGCTGGATCCACTGCTGGTGGAAAGTCTCCAGCTTGCCTTTGCTGTTCGTCTCCACTTTGTCAATCCAGTAGCGCTTGCCGCCCTCTACCTCGTAGCCCTTGCCTGTGAGTACAAGCATGTAATAGCGATTGGGCTTCAATGTTGCACTCAGGTGATAGCGGGTGCCTTGCGTCTCGCGGATGTAGACAGGTACATCCGTTATGCCAGACATATTCCATAAATCATCCTCCAGCATCTTTTCAAACTCTGCATTTTCAGCATCATCCTTGACTTTTTCGCTGTTCAGGTCTCTGTTTTTCATGATGATACTCGTTTCCTTGGTTTTCCAGGTAGCGTTCATCACAGTATACCATGTCCCGTTCGAGCTGGATGATGAGTGCCGGTTCGTATTAATGGCGAGTGCCGTTTTTCCGTATTTTTTTGTTTTCAGATTTTGCAATCCTTTTTCGTCAATCTCAATCAGACGTGCCCCTTGAATGCTTCTGCCTGCAGCACTTGCTTTATATTCTACAGTGTTGTCGAAGTCGAAGATATAGGTGCGTGATGAGTGCATCTTCAGTTGTTCGGCATCATAACCGCTCTGGTCGGCCAAGTTCTTCTGTGTCGACGGGTCAAGCAGACGGTACTGGCTGTTCAGCGATGCCGTTGTCGTAATCATCATCTTGTTGCCGTCGCGAGCCAGAATGGCATTGTTCTCGTCCCAACCCAGTGCAAGGCTGTCGGCAGCGATGTTACAGTCACCGAAGAGTGAGAAGCCGTCGACGGCATTGCCCACAAAGGATTCACAGTAGTCGCCGCACTCGAAGTGGAACGATTTGTTGATGTTGATGAGTCCGCCAAGCAGCTTCAGCTTCACACGGGCACGCCCATCAATCCATGAGGGACTGGGCAGACCAGCCTGGAACACGCCGCCGATACCTGCATCGACAATGTCGATTCTTCGGTCAAGGAGCTTGCCCAAGTAGATGTGCAGGCCGAACTTGGCAGCAAGGTAGGCATAGAACTGACCAGTGGCATACCAGCCATTCTTACCCATTGAGCGCTTCAGGTTCGTGCAATAGGCAGCATCGCCGTAGTTCACAAGCGCCATGTCGAAGCCGGCAATGGCTTTCAAGCCGCCGTAGAACAGACCGAGGTCAATGTCGATGAAGCCCCATGCCGAGGCACCCACCATCACGCCGCCCTTCACGTCGGTACCCATCATGGCCTGACAGGCGGCATTGCGCGACCGCTGAGCCTTCGCCATGTCGGCACCTGTGTCAATACCGTTAGGTGTCAGGAAGCTGGTAATCTCTGTGGGAATGTCGGGCAGTTTGCCGTTGCCTGGCAACTCGTTGCCTATGCAGAGGTATGCATCTGCACCGATGTTCACGTTGACAATCTTCGACTTGAAGTCCAGGAGCACGATCTGGCAGCGCTTGCTCTTCTCCGGCTCACCCAGATAGAGATGCCAGCGTACGGGGCTCTTCGTCACGCCGTTCTCCTTCCACGTGATCTTCAGCTGGTAGGGCAGATACGAGGTGGTTCCCCTGCTCTTTTCGCTACTCTCTACTTTCTTCTTCGCGTCCTGTTCCACATCGCCCGTCTGGGTGCTTGCGGTAGATCTCGCATGATTGTCATTGTCGCCCAAGGCTTTGTCCAAGCCTCCCTTCGCGTCTGGCACGAAGTCCTTCACCTTGCTGTCAATACTGGTCTGGAACTTTTCCAACTCCTTCTTCACCGACTGCAACTCACTGTTGGCAGCCGTCATCAGTTTGCCGGCAACGCCCGTCTCCAGACCCGCAGTCACGGTGATGTCGAGCGAGAGGAAGCGGTCGTTGTTGTCGTTCTGGTAGAGCATCGTCATCTTCGCGTCGACCATACCGCTCAAAGCAGTCACCGTGCCCTTGAAGAGGAACGTGGTGAGCCTGCCGCCCTTCCCGTTGTCGTTCTTCTTGTAGACGACATTCACGTCCACATTGGCCTTGAGCACATTCTCACCGGCCGAGGTAGAGAAGCCCATGCCCAGCGACACGCCGATGCAGCCATAGTCGGCAATGGGGGCTTCGAACTTCTTCGCGCTGTCGTTCCATTTCGGACGGCAGTTGAAGTAGAAGCCGCCGGCTATGCGATTGATGACGAGCGGGTCTATACGGATGCCGGCACCGCTCTCGATGGCAACCATGAAGTAACCGTAGGCGTAGGTGTTGTCGTTCGCATATTGCTCGACACCCTCTTCCTTGGCATCGGCCTTGATCTGCTTCAGTACAGTCTGGTCCGTTTCCTTAACGCTGAAGTAGCCGCCCTGACAGTCGACGGCCAGCAGACCCTTGATTTCCATGTTCACCTTGCCGGCATAGCCGTTAAGCTTGTTGCCGTTGGCATCGGTCGAGTCCTTTACCACCTTGAGCAGGCCGTTCAGCTTCAGCACACTGGCAAAGTCGCAGTTCAGTTCGATGCTCCTGAACTCCACCTGTCCGTCGGAGAGCTTATAGCCCGAGATGTCGGTCTTATCGGAAGGCATCGACAGGGCAGAGCTGATGGTGAGGCCGGCATCGGCCGTCACCTTGTCGCCACAGAGCCCCACCTTACCGTTGATGTCGAGCTTCAGCTTCGACCCCTCATAGCCAAACTTATAATTGCTCAGCTCGAACGAGAAGGGACCCAGCTTCTTCTTCACCGAAGCCAGCGACCACTCGCCCAGGTCGAGATAGCAGTTGCCAGGACTCAGCTCCAGCTCCTTGCTGCTGGCCAGGGTCTTCAGGATTTTGTTGGTCTCCGCCCAGGTCTTTGCCGCATTGTCGGCCTCATCAATCTTGTCCTTGGCATACTTATAGACCAACGAGTTTTTCCGGTCTTTGTCCCTGAAGTTACTCAGTCGCAGCTTGGCAAAATGGATGCCCGGCATCGAGATCTTCATGGGCAGGCCCTTCGAGATGTCGGCCAGCCGCTTGTTGGCCGACTCCGCGTTGGCAATGGTGATGTCGCCGGCCATGCGCAGCTCCACGTCGGTCTTCATCTGGCCGTTCTCCTGCTCCTCGGCAGCCACGACGAAGTAGCTCTGCTCCTTGATGACTGTCAGGTCGGCCACGAAGCAGTTCATGTAAAGGTCATCCACCTGGTCGGTCTTGAAGATGTAGGCATAGCGGTTCTTGTCGCCGTAGGAAGTGCGCTTATGCGCAATCTTGTTCCTGCCCGTCTCGTCGTAGGTGTAGTAGGTCTCCGTCTTCGTGGGGTCGGTAAGATGACGTATCTGACAGGTATAGGAGACGTCGGTCTCGGCATCACTGCTGCCACCTGAGC
>Ga0310697_10004579_pt1 | contig 13609 bp, 12 predicted proteins | sample 172DNAGHGlowgp2_FD_203883 | JGI IMG/M metagenome (GOLD analysis project Ga0310697, IMG submission 203883) | Sheep rumen microbial communities from Palmerston North, Manawatu-Wanganui, New Zealand - 1728 DNA GHGlow gp2 (v2) (version 2) | ecosystem: Host-associated > Mammals > Digestive system >...
GAGGACCCAGAGAGGGGGTAGAGAGGACCCAGAGAGGGGGTAGAGGGGGTGGGGGGAGAGATAAAGTTTTTGTGCGGGTACAATAAATGGGGGGTTACGGTGTTATGTATAGAGTCCCGACGGCGGTGCGAGTGCGCGGCGTCGGGGTGCGAACCAAGACAGAGAGGAGACCTATGAGATACAGACATATAGTGATATGCGTGGCTTTGGCGGCCGTGGTGTGCGGCTGCGGGAGCCGTAGGGCGTCGGTGCCGGTGGCGCCGAGCCGCTACGAGCGGCCGGCGCTGCGCGAGGTGAGCCAGGAGCAGCTGGACGAGGACAGCGAGCTGATCGGGGCGGTGTCGCTCCAGGAGAGCGGGCATGTGGAGGAGGCGCTTGCGGCCTACAGCCGGTTGGCGGAGCGGAGGCCGGAGTGCGCGGCGGCGTGGTACGGCATGGGCCGGATACTGCTGCAGCGCGGGTGGGCGGACAGTGCGATGGCTTGTGTGAGCAGGGCCACGGCTTTGTCGCCTACGAACCGGTGGTACCTGATGCTGCAGGGTGAGGTGTGCGGCTTCCGCGGCGACGCGCGAGGACGCATCGACGCCTGGGAGCGGATAGTGGCGGCGGACCCGTCGAGGCTGGAGAACTACTACGAGCTTTCCAATGCTTACGTCATGGCAGGTGATGTGGACAGGGCTGTGGAGGTGCTGGACCGCGTGGAGAAGCGGGTCGGCATCAGCGAGCCAGTGTCGCTGCAGAAGCAGCGGCTATGGGTGGCAGCGGGGAAGCAGGACAAGGCGGAGCGCGAGCTGGAGCGGCTTGCGGGTGCCATGCCATCGGAGAAGCGCTACCAGGCCATGATGGCGGAGATGAACATGAACCGCGGACGTTATGCCAAGGCCAAGCAGTACTACGACAGGGTGCTGGCGGCGGACCCGGACGACGAGTACATACACATACAGCTGGCGGAGTACTATAAGCGGATAGGGCAGCCGGAGGCGGCGGACCGCGAGATGGGGCTGGCCTTCGAGAACCGTCGGCTGGACTGCAAGACCAAGGTGCAGCTGCTGGCGCAGTTCTACACCAACGAGGAGTTCTACGGCAGCCGCAGCGCTACGACCTTCGCGCTGTTGGAGCGGGCGATGCAGGACTGTGCCGACTCGGCGCAGTTCGCGCTGGTGTACGGCGACGTGCTGATGAGGCAGCGGAAGTACGCGGAGGCGGCGCGGAGGCTCGAGCTGAGCCTCGGCAACGACTCGAGCCGCTACGAGGTGTGGGAGGCGCTGCTGATTTGCCTGAGCGAGGTGCCTGAGAGGGAGGGCGAGATGCTGAAGGTGGCCGCCCGGGCCGAGAGGCTTTTCCCGATGAAGACGCTGCCGCTGTACATGCAAGCCATTGACGCCATAGGGCGCAAGAAATACGACGAGGGGCTGGAGAAGCTGGAGAAGGCCGCCAAGTGGGGCTTCCTGAACGGATACCTGGAGGCGGAGAGCTATGCCGCCATGGCGGAGTGCCACTACCGTCTGGGGCACTACGAGCAGGCGTGGCGCGCCTTCGACCGCAGTGTGGCCCTTCAGCCGGACAATATGGGGGTGCTGAACAACTATGCCTACTACCTCTCGGAGCAGAACCTGGAGCTGGAGAAGGCGGAGGCGATGAGCCGCCGGACCATAGAGGCGGAGCCGGACAACGCCAACAGCCTTGACACCTACGGGTGGATACTTCACCTGATGGGGCGTGACGGCGAGGCGCGCCGGTACCTCGAGAAGGCCGTCCGGCTCGACCCCAAGAGCGACACATTGCGCCGTCACCTCGAAGCCGTGGGCGGCGGGACAGAAACAAAGAAGAAACCATGACGACGAAGAGACAGACAGCGGTATGGGCATGTGTGCTGACGCTGGCGGCGCTTACGCTGGGCGGCTGCCGCAGCACCCGCGAGACGGTCGCGCCCGCGGGGCCGACGACGGACACGGTGACGCCGGTGCGGATGCCGCAGCGCGAGTATACGGTGGCCAACTTCACGGCCAGCGTGGCAGGCATCACGGCGTCGGGGCAGATGCGCATAGCGCAGGACAGCGCCCTGTGGGTCTCGGTGAGCAAGCTGATGGAGATAGGGCGAGCCATGGCCACGGTGGACTCGGTGTGGGTCACGGCACCGATGGCGGGCATACGCTTTGCCGGCACCTATGCCGAGCTGAGCAAGCGCATAGGGCGCACGGTGAGTTACGACGAGCTGCAGGAGATAGCCACGTCCGACGATGCGGCAGAGCGCATGGTGCGCCTGGCCCGCGAGCTGGGCTTCGACGCCTCGGTGTCGTTCAAGCGGCGCCAGCAGGTGGAGCACCTCTCCTTCCCGTACAAGAAACCATAAGACCAGAAGAACGATGATAAAGAAGACCATAATAGCGCTGCTCGTGGTGCTGCCGATGGCGGCCGCGGGGCAGGGTGTGGAGACCAACGCCGACACGGCGGCCCGCATTGTGGACCGCTACATAGGCATGCTCAACTACGGGGCTTTGCCGTCGGACAGCGTCCTCACCATGCGCACCGTGGTGACGGTCGGCGACCAGGGCGACACCTTCGTCATGCTGAGGTGGTTCGTGCCGCCGCAGATGATGCGCCTCGAGGTGTGGAAAGGGAAGCGGCTGCACGCGGCGCTCTGCACCAACGGCAAGGACCGCTACCGGCAGTACAAACCCGACCTTGGCTACTGGGTGACAGTGGAGAAGGTGGGCTTCTACGAGCGCCTTGTGGGTTACGACTTCCGTGGGCCGCTCTACAACTGGCGCGCCCACGGTGCCTCGCTCAAATACAAGGGGCTCACCACGGCCATGGGCGGACACCGCCTGGAGACTGTCGAGGTGGAGGCCCCGGGCCAGTACAAGCGCTACTACTTCTTCGAGCCCACGGGTCTGCTGTCCGTCATCGTGGAGACCGACGAGATAGACGTCGACGAGTACAAGAAGAGCGACCTGACCCGCATAGAGTGGAAGTGCTTCCACGAATACCTGCAGATAGGGGAGAGCCTCTTGCCGAAGCAGGAGAGTTTCCTGCGCCAAGGCATGCTGACCGTAGAGGAGACGGAGGCTCACTTCGAACCCTTTGACGCACTGCTTTTCAATATCGACCGGCGATGAGTATTTTCGACAACGAGGACGAATACTATATGCGCGAGGCGCTGCGCGAGGCGCGTGCCGCGGCATCGGAGGACGAGGTGCCGATAGGCGCCGTCATCGTCTGCGCGGGGCGCGTCATAGCCAGGGCCCACAACCAGACCGAGCTGCTGCACGACGTGACGGCCCACGCCGAGATGCTGGCCTATACCGCCGCCAGCGAAGCCCTCGGGGCCAAATACCTGCAGGACTGCACGCTCTATGTCACCGTGGAGCCCTGTCCGATGTGTGCCGGGGCGGCGGGTTGGACGCAGGTGGGCCGCATAGTATACGGCGCTCCGGACCCCAAGCGCGGATACACGCTCCTCACGGGGCCCCTGCTGCACCCCAAGACCGAGGTGACGGCCGGCGTGCTGCGCGACGAGTGCGAGGCCCTGATGAAAGACTTCTTCAAGAAGAAACGCTGACAATAAACACACAACACAATAGCATAAAGATTATGAAACCAACATTACTTGTTCTAGCTGCCGGCATGGGTAGCCGCTATGGCGGATTGAAGCAGATGGACGGCGTAGGCCCCCACGGCGAGATTATCATGGACTACAGCGTCGAGGACGCCATACGCGCCGGTTTCGGCAAGGTGGTCTTCGTTATACGCCACTCGTTTGCCGAGGAGTTCAAGCGCCACATCAACGCCGACCATTTCGGCGGCCGCATAGCGGTGGAGTATGTCTACCAGGAGCTCGACAAGCTGCCCGCAGGCTTCAGCGTTCCGGAAGGACGCGAGAAACCGTGGGGCACGAACCACGCCATCCTCATGGCCAAGGATGTCATCCACGAGCCCTTCGCCATCATCAACGCCGACGATTTCTACGGTCGCGACGCTTTCATGGTCATGGCCGACCACCTGCGCACCCTCGAGGGCAAGACGGGCGACTACTGCATGGTGGGCTACCGCCTGGAGAACACGTTGAGCGAGAACGGCACGGTGAGCCGCGGGGTCTGCGAGATAGACGCCCAGGGGCATCTGGCCGGCATGACCGAGCGCACCTCGATAGGACTCACGGCGAACGGCATCGAATACAAGGACGCCGACGGTACGATGCACCCGCTCAGCGCTGACGCCACGGTGAGTATGAACCTCTTCGGCTTCACGCCGGACTACTTCGGCAAGAGCGAGAAGCTCTTCGTGGACTTCCTGCGCGAGCACGGTCAGGAGATGAAGAGCGAGTACTACATACCCTTCGCGGTGAACACTTTCATAGCCGACGGGAGCGCCACTATGACGGTGCTGAAGACCACGGCACAGTGGTTCGGTGTCACCTACAAGGAGGATCGTCCGATGGTGGTGGAGAGGCTGGCGCGCCTGCATGGTGAGGGGGTGTATTGATTGAAATGCCTCCCGCTCCGCGAGATCTTGGAAATCCTGGAAATCTGTTTTCCTGCCGGTGCCCAAGAAAATCTTGGAAATCATAGGGAATCTGTTTTTCTGCCGGAGGCCTGAGAAAACCTTGGAACTGGTTAAGGTGTTTCCCGCTACGCGAGATCTTGGAAATCCTGGAAATCTGTTTTCCTGCCGGAGACCTGAGAAAATCTTGGAAATCATAGGGAATCTGTTTTCCTGCCGGAGGCCTGAGAAAACCTTGGAACTGGTTAAGGTGTTTCCCGCTACGCGAGATCTTGGAAATCCTGGAAATCATTTTCCTGCCGGTGCCCAAGAAAATCTTGGAAATCATAGGGAATCTGGTTTTCTTGGCGGGGGCCTATGAAAATCTTGGAAATCCTGGGAAATCTGGTTTTCCTGGCGGAGGCCTGAGATGATTTTGGAAATATGAAAGAATAAGGATATGTTAGACAGAGAACTGCTTGACACACTCTCATATGAGATTCGAGGTGCCGCCATGGAAGTGTATAATCATTTCGGGCCTGGGTTGTTGGAATCACTTTATGAAAAGGCTCTGATAATTGAGCTCCAAATGCGTGGTATAAAGGTGGAATCGCAGGTTCCGATAAAGGTGGCATACAAAGGGGTTCCCATCAACGGTGACTACAGGATTGACCTCATGGTTGAGGATACCATCATACTGGAACTTAAATCTGTGACCGAGCTGAATGCCCTACACTATAAACAGCTGCGAAGCTACTTGAAACTGATGAACAAACCTCTGGGTTGGCTAATCAACTTCAACGAGGACGATTTTGCCCATGGTATGATAAAAGTTCCCAACCGATACTACAAACGATAGAGTCTGTCTGATTTCCAAGATTTGCCATGGCCAAGCAAGTAAGTACTAATGAAAGTATCCTTGATTTCGCTAAGAGGGAGGTTGTTGAGTTTGCGAGGGGGCATGAGGGGGAGGATACTGCGCGGCTGCTGTTGAGTGGGGCGCGGTATCCGGGTGTCGACATGGGGGCGGTGGTGCAGCAAATCGAGGGGCGGCGGACGGCACGGGAGAAGTGGCCGGGGCTGCTGGAGTGCGAGGACTTCCTCTACCCTCCACGCCTGAACCGCGAGCAGGCCTCGTCGGACGAGACGGCGTTGCACAAGGTATGCGTGGCCGATGAACTCTGCGGCAAAGAGGCGTTCATCACCGTGGCCGACCTCACAGGGGGCATGGGTGTAGACAGCATTGCCTTCGCGCGTCGCTCACACTCCACCAATTTGGACTATGTGGAGCGCAACGAGCAGCTCTGCACCCTGATGGAGCATAACAGCAGGGCCCTCGGATTGGAGAATATCAGCGTGCATTGCGGCGACAGCATGGAATGGCTTGCCAACGAAGACCGCCGCTTCGACATCCTCTTCATCGACCCCGCCCGCCGCTCGGCCACAGGCCGCAAGGTGGCCGCCTTCGAGGACTGCGAGCCCGACATACTTCAACACATGGAACTGCTGCGCTCAAGGTGCCGATGGCTGATGGTGAAGGCGTCGCCCATGATAGACATCGACCTGGCCTGCCGCCAGTTGGGCGACGTAGCCGAGGTGCACGTTGTCTCCGTCAAAGGCGAGTGCAAAGAGGTGCTCTTCGTCTGTGGCGACCACGACGGCGAAACCAAAATACAATGCATCGTCAGGGGCGGAAAAGAGGAGGGGGTCCACGGCTGCGACTTCACACGCAGCGAGGAGGCCGCCGCCGAGCCGCGCTTCTGCACTGCCGTTGGCCAATACCTCTACGAGCCCGATGCCGCCTTGATGAAAGGAGGGCCATTCAACCTCATCTGCCAGTGGATGGACCTCGAGAAACTGGCGCCCAACACGCACCTCTACACCTCAGAGAGACTGGAAAGCGACTTCTACGGCCGCACCTTCTGTGTGCTGCAGGAGGTGAAGCCCAGCCGCAAAGCCGTGGCGGCGGTCATTCCCGACGGCAAAGCCCATGTGGTTACGCGCAACTACCCCGTGGCGGCGGCCGAGCTGCAGAAGCAGCTGGGGCTTAGGGAGGGCGGCGACCTCTTCGTGGTGGCCACCACCGTGGGCCAGCGCAGGGTGGTGCTGCTATGCAAAAAAAAGACGCACCCCGGAGCGGAGTGCGTCTTTGTGTAGTAAACCTCGCTTATTTTTTCTTCTTCGCAGCCTTCTTGGCGACGATGAGGTTGCTGCCGGCTTTGAATTTGGCAACTTTCTTGGCGGGGACTTTCACCGCGGCACCCGTCTGGGGGTTCTTGGCGGTGCGGGCCTTACGCTCGGCGACGCTGAAGGTACCAAAGCCGATGAGGCTGACCTTCTGGCCTTTGTTCAGCTGCTCGGCGATGGTGGCGAAGCAGGCGTTCATGGCGGCCTTGGCGGCGACTTTCGTCATGCCGGTCTTTTCGGCCATTGCGTTAACAAGTTCGGTTTTGTTCATGATGTAATGTGTTAAAATGTTAATAATGATGGTCTTCGTTTTTCTGCTGCAAATGTAAGACTTTTTTTTAATATGCACCAAATTTTTTTTTCGCTTTTTGGGATTTTTTTTTAGCGGGTGAATATTATAGTCTTAGTTTCCAGTCGGTTAGCTGATTTCCGCGGAGGAAATTTTCTACGCTATTCCTGTTCTTGCCAGCCATTTGCAGTTCCAAAATGTTTACAAAACCGTCTGTCGTTGCGATTTTTAGGACCCTTTTTCCGTCGCAAACCAGTGTGCCGCAGGGTAGATTGTGGGTTGCGGACTCGGGCCGGGTGTCGAATATTTTGAACTGTACGGACTCGCCTTTTGGGTTGACGAGGGAGAGGAAGGCGGCGGGGTAGGGAGCGAGGCCTCGCACGAGGCGGTCCACCTCGACGGCGGAGCGAGAGAAGTCGATGCGGCAGTCGTCCTTGAATATCTTTGGTGCGGGGCAGGGGGTGCCCTGCTGCGGTTGTGGCGTGATGGAGCCGTCGGCCAGACCGTCGAGGGTGCGGACGACCAGAGAGCGGCCCATTTCGGCCAGGCGGTCATGGAGTGTCTCGGCGGTTTCGCGAGGAGTCATGGGGGTGGACTCCTGAAGGAGGATGTTGCCCTCGTCGATGCGGTGGTTGAGGAGGAAGGTGGTGACGCCGGTGCGTGGCTCGCCCTGGATGATGGACCAGTTGATGGGTGCGGCGCCGCGGAAGCGAGGCAGGAGGGAGGCGTGGAGGTTGAAGGTGCCGCGAGGAGGCATGGCCCATACCGCTTCGGGGAGCATGCGGAAAGCCACCACGACGAAGCAGTCGGCCTCGACGGCGTGCAGAGCGTCGATGAAAGCGGGGTCGCGCAGTTTTTCGGGTTGTAGCAGGGGGATGTGGTGTTCGAGGGCGTACTGCTTCACGGGGCTGTAGACCACCTTCTGTCCGCGGCCTGCCTGTCGGTCGGGGACGGTTACGACGGCAGCCACCTCGTGGCGGCCGCACTGGACAATGGCGTCGAGGTTGGCGACGGCAAAGTCGGGAGTTCCGAAGAATACTGTTTTCATCAGAAGGGGATCTCTTTAGACAGCGATTTGCGGTAGTCCACCATCTTGAGTGCGGTGACGGCGCCTTCGACGCCCTTGTTGCCGTGGCGGCCGCCGGCGCGGTCGAGGGCTTGCTGCATGGTGTCGCAGGTGAGGACGCTGAAGATGACGGGGCGTCGTTCTTTCAGAGCGACGTTGGTGATGCCTTGCGAGACGGCCTGGCAGATGAACTCGAAGTGTCGGGTGTCGCCCTGGATGACGCAGCCGATGCAGATGACGGCGTCGGGGTTGCAGAGTTGAAACATGGTGTCGGCGGCGGAGGGGAGTTCGAAGGTGCCGGGCACGCGGCGTACGATGAGGTTCTCCTCCTTGACGCCGTACTGGCGCAGGGTGTCGACAGCCCCCTGCAGGAGAGCGTCGGTCACGTTGGAGTTCCATTCGGCGGCGATGACGCCTATCTTGTACTGGCTTCCGTCGGGTACGGCGGAGGGGTCGTAGTCGGAGAGGTTGGTTTTCTTTTCGGTCATGTTCGTTGCTATTGATGTGAAACCCCTGCGGGGTAATGTTTATATCATATTATATATTATGATTGTCCGTATGCGTCCGAAAGACGGGCTGAAAGGACAAAAGAATCATTCAGAGATAACGCTTTTGCCCTTACAGGGCGATTTCTACGGGTCGATTTTACCCAGGGCGTAGCCCTGGGCTAACCGTTCATTGCCCCTTCGGGGCGCTATCGGATAGTTGCGGATAATCATTTATATATCGGTATCGTTTGGAGGCGTCGAGGCGGCGGGCGGTCAGAAGTCTTTCGTGGTGTATTCGCGGGGTTGGGTTTTGCGTTTTTTCTTCGGTTCGGCGATGCTGCTGTCGTCGGCTTTGTATTCGAGGGTTTTGCCTTTCTGTGGCTGGTGGATGCCGAAGTAGCTCTTGTCGAGGTGGAGCCGTCGGGTGCGGAGGGAGTAGTTCTCGAAGTCGAGGATCCATTCGGGGTCGAAGGTCTGGTACATGAAGCGGCATTCGAAGTGGAGGTGCGGGCCGGTGGAGTTGCCGGTGCTGCCGCCGAGGCCGACTATCTCGCCGGCTTCGACGTGCTGTCCGAACTTGACGTGTATCTTGGAGAGGTGTCCGTATAGTGTTTCGAGGCCGTTGGGATGGCGGACGACGACGCAGTTGCCGTAGCCGCCCATGCGCGATGCCACGCGGACGGTGCCGGCGAAGGCGGCGCGGACGGGGTCGCCGGTGTTGAGCCGGATGTCGACGCCGTGGTGACCGCGGCGCCAGCGCCAGCCGTAGGGGCTGGTCTTGCTGTTGCGGACGGGGAAGCAGAAGTCGGAGGAGTCCTTGGCCAGTCGCAGGTTGATTTCGTCGGGCATCTGGTCGACGCGGGTGCGTCCCAGTGGGTTGACCCGATGCTGGGGGAAGGCGTCGTACCACATGGGCACGATGGCGGGATCGACGGAGGCTGAGGGGGATGGGTTGGCCGGGGCTTCCGCCGTGGGCGCGGGAGCGGGCGCTTTGGGAGCGGGCTTGTCCGCCTTGGGGGGCTTGGGAGCGGCGACGGGCTTGGCGGTGGCTTCGATGCGTTTCTGCCGGCGCGCGCCGGCCTCGATGCGGGCGGCCATGATGCTGTCGTAGTAGGACATCTGGGCTTCGGCGCCGGCGGCGCCGAGGAGCATGAGGACCAGGACCACCAGGCGTCGCAGACGCGCCACGGGGATGCCCAGCTGCTCGCGGTATTTGGCCACGGTGCGGCGCGCGAGCGGCATGCCCTGCTCCTTCAGGGCCTGGGCGAGCGCGTCGTCGGAGAGGGGGGCGGACTTGTCCTCGGCGGCGATGGCTTCGGCGAGGCGCTGCTTGATGGTCTCGACGGCCACCTCTTCGCCGCTTTCGGTCTGTAGGCCTTTGGAGAAGCAGTTCTTGAGGGGTATGGTGCCGAAGTCGGTCTGGAGGTATTTGCTGTTGGCCATGCGGGACACGGTGCTGATGTCGAGGCCGGTGGCTTCGGCCACTTCGCGCTGGCGCATGGGAACCAGGAGGTCGGGGTTGCCGGAGAGCAGGTAGCGCCCCTGGTGGCGGACGATGTAGCGCATGACGCGCACGATGGTGTCGTGGCGCTGTGAGAGCAGGTCGATGAAACCTTGTGCGTCGGCCTGTTTGGAGCGCAGGAACTGGATGGTGGCCTTGTCGCCGTGCTGCTGCTCGAGGCTGTGGAGCATGTCGGTGTAGTAGCTGTTGAGGCTGAGGCGAGGGAGGCCGGTGTCGTTGATGTAGAACTGCAGTTGTCCGTCGTGCTGTGTGAGGATGATGTCGGGAGTGACGAAGGCCGAGGTGTCGGTGTCTTCGCCTGCGGAGCCGGCGGGTTTGGGGTTGAGGCGCCGGATTACGTCGGCGGCGTTGTCCAGCTCTTGCTGCGAGATGCCCATGTCGGCGCAGATGCGCTCGTAGCGGTGGTTGGCGAAGTCGTCGAAGTGGTGCTGCACGATGGCGAGCGCTGTGGGCTGAGCGGCGGTGCGCTGGAGCTGGAGGGCGAGGCACTCCTGGAGGGAGCGAGCGCCGATGCCGGGTGGGTCGAGGCTCTGTACGATGCGGAGGGCCTCTTCGGCCTCGTGGAGGTCGATGTCGAGGCCGCGGCGGAAGGCCATGTCGTTGGCGACGAGGGCGAGGTCGCGGCTGAGGTAGCCGGCGTCGTCGAGTGTGCCCACGATTTCGGCGGCGATGGTGCGCTGTCGGTCGTCGATGGGCAGCATGGAGAGCTGGAGGAGGAGCCGGTCGGTGAAGGAGGCGTTGTCTGAGACGGTGAACTCGCGCCGGGAGGCGTTGGGGTCGGAGGGGAGATGCTCGCGGTAGTCGTAGTCGAAGTCGTCGCCGTCGTCGTCTGGGTCCCAATCGGAAGTGTTGTCGACCGAGGGGAGAGGTTCTTCGTCGGGCGGTTCGGCGTCGAGGAGCGGGTTTTTCTCCACTTCCTCCTTGATGGCTTGCTCCAAGTCGGTGACAGGCAACTGCAGCAGCTTCATCAGCTGGATTTGCTGAGGAGAGAATTTCTGCTGCAGTTGCTGTCGCTGGACTTGTTGCATGAAATCAGGATATGAGTTGGTGTGAGTTTATCTCACGATGTCCATCTCGGCGATGAGGTTTTTGGCGCCGGCGTAGACGTCGATGACCCAGAGCATGTAGCGGCTGTCGAGGCAGATGCAGCGCTGGAGGTTCTCTTCGAAGTCGATGTCGCCGCTCATGGCTTCGCTGTTGCCGTCGAAGGCGAGGCCGATGAGCTGGCCGCGTGCGTTGATGACGGGGGAGCCGGAGTTGCCGCCGGTGATGTCGTTGTTGGTGATGAAGCAGGTGGGCATTTCGCCTTTGCGGTTGGCGTAGGGGCCGAACTGCTTCTTCGCGTAGAGTTCTTTAAGACGTTTGGGGACGTTGAACTCGGCGTTGTCCGGGTCTTCCTTCTGGATGACGCCGGCCATGGTGGTGTAGTAGTGGTAGGAGACGCCGTCGCGGGGTTCGTAGCTCATGACGTTGCCGTAGGTGAGGCGGATGGTGGAGTTGGCGTCGGGGGACATGAGTTTGCCTTTCTTGTCGTTGATTTGGAGGATGCCGTCGGTGAAGTCGCGGATGCCGCGCTGGAGGTTCTCCTGAGAGGCCTGGGGGAGGGACTGGTTGAGGGTGATGTAGGCTTTGAGGGCTTCGTTGCCGGCGGCGGCGAGGCCGTCTTTAGCGACCTTCTTGGCGTCGGGTTTCTGCATGAACTTGGCGAGGGCCTCGGGGTTGGCGAAGATGCTCTTCTCGTAGAGGTTGGCGGCGTATTTCTCCCAGTTGCCTTTGTACTTCTTGTTGGCGTCGATGAGGAACTGCGGGCACTGTTCGGGGTTCATGTGGCTGTAGACGTAGCCGAAGAGGGCGGCGGTGAGGCGCTGGTCGACGGCCTGGTCGTAGTCTTTGAAGAAGTTGTCGATGTAGCCTTCGAAGCGGCTGAGGTCGGCTTTCTTGTCTTTCTCGAGTTCGGAGGTGAAGGTGTTGGCCAGTCGGGCGGCGAAGAGGGGAGCTTCGGAGCCGGTGAGGAGGCCTTCGAGGATGTACTGGTTGGCCTCTTCGACGTTGCGGCGGTCGGCGTAGCCTTCGCGGATGAGGTCGAGTGCGCGGCCGTACTTGGGAGCCTGGAAGCGAGCCCACTCGCTGTATTCCTCTTCGACCTGCTTCTTGACACCCATGGTGTTGAGGGCTTTGAGGGCTTTGTTCTGCTCGTTGCTGTATTTCCAGTAGTTGGAGCAGGAGGCGTACTTGGAGGCGTATTTGATGCGAGTGGCCTGGCTGGCTGCCATTTCCTCGCGGAGGATGTTGATTTTCACGGTGCGGATTTCGTAGCGGAGCTTGTTGGTGATGTCCATGGTCTCGTCGAGGCCGTAGGAGGTGAGGAAGTGGTCGGTGGTGCCGGGGAAGCCCATGACCATGGCGAAGTCGCCGTCGTTGATCTCACCGGCGTTGACGGGGAGGTGGTGTTTGGGGCTGAGGGGGATGTTGTCCTTGCTGTAGTCGGCGGGGCTACCGTCGGGTGCGGTGTAGATGCGGAAGAGGGAGAAGTCGCAGGTGTGACGAGGCCAGGACCAGTTGTCGGTGTCGCCGCCGAATTTGCCCATGGACGAGGGGGGAGCGCCGACGAGGCGTACGTCGCGGTAGATGATGTGGACGAAGAGGAAGAACTGGTTGCCGTTGAACATGGGGCGGACCTTGGCGCTGTAGGGAGTGCCTTCGACGGCCTCTTTTTCAATTTCTTCGCTGACTTTCTTGATGGCGGCGGCGCGGTCGCTCTCGCTCATGTCGTCGCTGAGGGTTTCTTTGACGCGCTTGGTGACGTCTTCCATGCGGACGAGGATGGAGGCGGTGAGGCCGGGGTTGGGGAGTTCCTGGTCGAGGGTGTAGGCCCAGAAGCCGTCGCGGAGGTAGTCGTGCTCGACGGTGGAGTGCTCCTGGAGCTTGCCGTAGCCGCAGTGGTGGTTGGTGGACATAAGACCCTGGCTGGAGATGATTTCGCCGGTGCAGAAGTGCCAGAAAGGCTGGCCGGCGTTGCCGAGACCCACGATGGCGTCTTTGAGGCAGGACTTGTTGACGCTGTAGATGTCTTCAGGAGTGAGTTTGAAACCGGCGCGCTGCATGTCGCTGTAATTCTTCCCGATTAGTGACAGAAGCCACATTCCTTCGTCGGCTTTGGCCGTGGCGGGCAGGAGTGCCAGCATGGCGATGGCCAATACTAATGTACGAACTTTCATTGTTTTACTTTGTTTTGTTGATGTTAAATGACTAATGTATCAAAGTTGCAAATTTACGAAAAAAATCCCATACGGCAAGGAGAAATTGAAAAATGGAGGGTAAAAAGTGGGAAGGATATAGTAGACAGGAGGCAGTAGTCAAGTAGTTAAGCCGAATGAACAGGAGGGGAGAGGTGAAAGTTAGGAGTTATGAGTTTGGGTAGACAGGAGGCAGTAGTTAAGTAGTTAAGCCGAATGAACGGGAGGGGAAGGGGGGGTAGTGAGGAGTTCGGGTGGGGTAGGGAGGGGGTAGGGAGGGGGTAGAGAAGAGGTAGAGAGGGGGTAGAGAGGGGGTAGAGAGGGTGGGGGGCAGATGGC
>Ga0310697_10004580_pt1 | contig 13608 bp, 7 predicted proteins | sample 172DNAGHGlowgp2_FD_203883 | JGI IMG/M metagenome (GOLD analysis project Ga0310697, IMG submission 203883) | Sheep rumen microbial communities from Palmerston North, Manawatu-Wanganui, New Zealand - 1728 DNA GHGlow gp2 (v2) (version 2) | ecosystem: Host-associated > Mammals > Digestive system >...
TTTACCTCAAGTATTTCAAGGCACGCATAAGTTACGACGGCCTGATTCGGGTGGAACGCTACCCCATTCCAAAGGATGCCATGCGCGAAGCCGTTTACAATGCCCTGATGCATTCGAATTACTCGTCTGGAGTTCCGATTCAAATTCGCATACACGAGAACGAAGTCCTTATAAGCAATGACTGCGTTTTTCCAGCCAATTGGACTGCAGAAACTTTGATGCGACGGCACCGTTCGGAACAATACAATCCCAAAATCGCAAACGCGTTCTTTAGGGCGGGCTACGTGGAAGCGTGGGGCCGGGGCATCGAAAACATGTGCAAGCTTTGCAAGGATTATGGAGTCAAGACGGAATATACCGTACATCCCGAAGATGTGATGCTTGCGTTTTTTGCCAAGCAAGAGACTGCGGCCACCCAATCGACCACCCAATCCGCCACCCAATCCGCCACCCAATCGACTCAAAAATACTTGCCGGTTGAAATTAAACTTATGCATTATCTGGTAGCCAATCCACGTGCAACTCAGGGACAAATTGCAAAATACTTGGGAATGAACTTGAATACCACCAAGTATTATTTGAACAAACTAGGTAAACTTGAAGTCCCCGCGATTAAGCACGAAGGCACGACAAGAAAAGGCACGTGGATGGTTTTGATAGACTTGGAGAATCTATGACAGGGCAGAATATGAAACGGCTTGGAGACTACATACGGCCCGTAGATGTGCGGAACAGGGACTTGAAAGTCGAACGACTGCTTGGGATAAGCGTGACTAAAGAGTTTATCCCGTCTATCGCAAATACGATTGGCACGGATATGTCATCGTATAAAATTGTGTATCCGAATCAATTTGTTTATATCGCAGATACGTCACGACGTGGAGATAAAATTGCAATTGCCTATCTAAAAGAAAATGAAGAACCGGCTTTGGTTTCGGCAATTTATACCGTTTTTGAAGTTGTTGACAAGAACGCCTTGGATCCCGAATATCTGATGATGTGGTTCCGTCGCCCGGAATTTGACCGCTACGCCCGCTTCCATTCTCACGGCAGCGCCCGCGAAGTCTTTGATTGGAACGAAATGTGCGAAGTCCTGGTCCCCGTCCCCGCAATTGAAAAACAGCGCGAAATCGTCGCCGAATACAATACCCTCGCCACCCGCATCCAAACCAACAAGAAACTCATCGCCACCCTCGAACAAACCGCCCAAACCCTCTACCGCCACACCTTCGTCGACAACATCGACCCCAACAATTTGCCTGAAGGTTGGAGGATGGGGACCGTTGCAGATTTGGTTACCACGCAGTATGGTTACACTGAAATTGCAACGGAAGAAAAGGTTGGACCCAAATTCCTGAGAATCACCGACATTGTTGGTTCTCAGATAGATTGGAATTCTGTTCCTCATTGTCCAATAACAGAATCCGAATATAAAAAGTATCAGCTGAAAGAAGGTGATATCGTTGTTTCTCGAACAGGAGCGAATATCGGTTACGCGAAACAGATTCGTGGTGAAATACCAGAAGCAGTTTACGCATCATTTCTAGTTCGCTTAAAACCAATTGATGAAATATATAATTGGTATTTAGGACTATCTGTCGATTCTCAAGAATACAAGGATTTCATCTTTGCTAATCAGCAAGGTTCGGCCCAACCGCAAGCGAATGCCAACGTCATGGGGCAATATCCGATTGCGATACCTGATGAAAAAACATTGAAAAATTTCAATTCTGTAATCTATCCAATATTAAGAAAAATATCCTTACATCAACTAGAAATCAATAAACTGAGTGAAATGAAACCCCTTCTCCTCTCCAAAATGGGAGCGTAACGATACTATGAGAAAAATACTTCGAATCAGTTTTGAAGGGGAAACCTATGAGGTTGAAGTAGATAATCAACCATTTCAAAATTCTCAAACAAGTACTATGAATCTTTTAAAAGAAATAAAAAATAAAAGCAGAAAAGATTGCAAGGACTTTTTTTCGAGATATTCTGGTGAATCGCTAAGCGATGGATCTATTTTAGAAATAGAAACGGAAAAATGTTTTTCGATCTCACAACAATATAAATGTTCTTTAGTAAAAAATTGCCAATACAATGCAAGCGGAAAAATTTTTAAAACGGATGCCATACGATTTGAGGTAAACCAAATTGAACTGACTAATTGTGTTTTTTTTGGCGGAGTTGATATTGTATTAAATGGAGATAATTCGAATGTAATGATAGATAAGTCATTTATATTTGGATATATTCGAATATTTGGAAAGAATTCAAATAGTTCTGTAGTAATTCAAGGATCTGCTTTAGATAGAATTGAAATTAGAAAACAATTTGGTTCCATAGAATTAGTTCAAAGTACTTTTGGATGGTTGGTTTTTTATAACGCCACGGTATTTGATTTGTCTTTATACGATTCTTTTGTTGAAGTTCTACGTATAGGTTCCGATTCAAAAGTAAATATTTCTGAAAAAGGAATGTTTAAGATTGATGTAAAAAAAACTCTGACTACAAAGAATATAACAGAAGAATGGGTTCGCTTTCCAATGGATATTTCGGCAGCTGATTATCCTGAAAAAGATTATGAAGAAGCCGAAATAAATGAAACTGAAGAATGCGCACAATTTCTAGAAAGAAATAATTTTTGCACTACTGTAGATGAACATGCTGACCTGACTTATTACAAAAATTTAGTCTATCTAAAATTACCATGGTCATTTTTCTATAAAATATTTGGAGGAATGATAAAGCCTGCAATAATCATAGCTTGGTATTTTGGATTGATAATTTTATTTGCAGTAGTTTTTGCGTTTGGCAAACAGCCTTTTGCTGATAACATAGATAACTCGTTTTGGAATTCTTTATACTTTTCTGTCATAACAATGACTTCAGTTGGATATGGAGATATCAAACCTGTAGAATGGGCGCAGTTATGTGCTGCTATTGAAGGCATATTGGGTGTATTCCTGGGTGGAGCATTTTTGGTGGCATTGACGAGAAAGTATTTTAGTCGGTAACTCTAATACAAAGGAAAGATTCATATGCAGTCAATTAAAGATTTTTATAAACAACTTCGTCCAGAACGTTTTTCAGATTCTTCTTATGAACATGAAGTTTTGTTACCTCGTGAACAATTAGACTACATCTTATCGCAAATCTCAATTAATCAAAAACAAGATGAATTTGAAACGTTGGCGAAACGTTTTGCCGAAAGATTGATTGCACCTAATCTTATTCCTCAAGTTGGACCTACAGGCGGGGGTGATGGAAAAACTGATTTTGAAACGCATTCCGTTGCAGAAGAAATAGCGTTTCACTGGTTTACGCCTTCGGAATATTGCAGTGTTGGCGGAAAATGGGCTTTTGCAGTTAGTGCGAAATCTGATTGGCTGCCTAAAATCACAAGTGATGTAAAGAAAATCGTAGAAACACAACGTGGTTATGATAAGATTTTCTTTATAACAAATCAAAAGCCATCAAGTAAACAAAAAAAAGATAAACAAGATTCTTTAAAAAAGGAATTTGGTATTGATGTTGAAATTCTTGATAGAGAATGGATTTTAGAAGGGGCGTATAATCAGGATTTATTGAATGTTGTAATAGATTCGTTGCATCTCTCGGAAAATTATCGACAGAAAAAGAAATTAGGGCCAAGAGATTTGGAGCGAGAAAGAGAACTTAAAGAAATCGAAGAAAGGATAAATAATAAAGGCTGCTATTTTGGAATTGATTATTTATTCATTGAAGATTTACTCCAGTCGGCATTGCTATCTCGATCATTGGAGCGTTCCCCGAGTGAAATTTTGGGGAAATTTGATAGAGCACTAACGAATTGTGAACGAGTAGGAATTCCTTCTCAGACGTATAATATTCTTTATCAGAAAGCTTTTACAGCAAATAATTGGTTAGAAATGCCCGAACTGACCCTATCTTGCTATCAACATATGAAGGAGTTGATTAAAGATAATATTTCGGTTGACAAAATAGAAAAACTGATTACTCTATATATTTTATTACGTTATTCTCCTTTTTATGGAAAGGATACTTCTTTTAAAGAAGATGAAGAACTGGCTTTTTTTGATGAAATTGAAACGAAATGCGAAAATCTACAACTTGTATCCTCTAAACTATATCTAGCAATTTGGAAAAGACAAGTTGAAATAATGAATTTGCTTCCTTCAAAAAATGTTCCTGAAAAATCAATCAAAGATCTTCAACAACTTTTAAATAAAGCCTTATCTCATCTAGATATACCGATAGATAGTCTTTTTAAAACTGTGGAAAATATAGGGAAAAAAATAGGAGATAATTCAGCGTTTGAAAAACTGCTTGATTGGGTTATAGAAAAAGAAGCTGAGCTAGCATCTGATACAGAAGCAAGTTTTTTGTTCTATAAACGAGGCATAGAGAAAATTGATAAAGGAAATTATAAAGATGCATTGCGGTATTTGGGAAGAACTTTAGCCTTGACTTTAAAAAGCGATGAGTCTCCTATTTTAACAAGAGTTTTGTTTGCTCTAGCTTGTGTATATAAAGAAGAAAACTTGTTCTATGCCTCAAATAGTTGCCTTATACAAGTCTGTCGTTTCGAGTTAAAGAAAATGCAGACTTCTTCTTTGGATGATTCTGGCATTCTTTTGCATAGTGTGCTAATGCTATGTAAAAATGAACTACAAATAGGTCGAATTACAGTGATGTGGTGTTGGTATGAATTGTATAAACGTTTGGAATGCGCCCTTTCTGCTCCAGAAGAAATAATTAATGAATCCAAGAATATTGAACTTTACCTAACAGCAAGGCTTTGTTTGTGTAAAAACGAAAAGAACTCTTTAGAAAAAGTTCCGAATATTTTATCACGCCTAGCTTTTGTTACTACTGAAGATTGTGCATATGGATTACTAGGATATAATGAAAAGCTGAGTCCCGAATTTATTGAACAATTTGAAAGCTTTGAAAAATTTTATAGTGCGGTGACATCGCAACCAATAAAAGATCAGTTCTTTTATGAAAATAATTTTTTCCATAATGAAAAAGCAGAATGCAAGACTCTCATTAATGGATGTGAAATAGTCGCTCTTTTTACTTATGGGGAGATTACGGTATCATACGTTGAAATAATGCTTTCTTATTTAGAATGTCTTTTTGCGTCTGCAAAAGAAAGTATGATGCCAATGGAAAAGCGATTTACCATTGAAATCAAACCTAATGATTCGCTATTTAATGTTGAAAAAGACGAAAATACACCCAAAGTTTATTTTGCATGCGATGTTGAACATTATGATTCTAAAAAATTCATTGAATCATTAAACGAAATTTTTGCTTATGTTTTCAGCAATGTGTATTTGCCAAAAGAAGAACCATTGGCATTATTAGAAAAGCTGTATAAGGAAGAATATGTACAAGAAAGAGTTTCTTTAATTCATTTGCACAAAGATAATAAGAACTATATCTTTGGCCCTCAAATGAAATATAGGCTTGACGATTGGGTAAAGGAAACTGACGAAGTTTTTCCGCAAAAAGAGGTTTCTTTTGCTCAAGTTGAGTGCGGAAAAGGAAATGTTCAAAAAACGGTTATAGTTCAATCCATTATTAACAAGCCATTATGGGATGCTGCTGGATGGATTGGTTTAGGTTGTTTAAGAACCTCCCCATTATCAGTAGCGTTATTTTATGAAAACTTTGCCGCTGGAATGCAAATTTTCAAGGAGTGGAATTCACTAGAGCGAGAAGAAAATCTTCCTCTACGAATATCAATAATAAAAGGGTTTGACAAAAATTATCCGTATGCCTATAAGGTTCATATAACAACAGCGCTAAATGAAGTAAAAGAAGATGATAAAATAGCAATATGTTCAAGAATTCACAAAATGGATGCTCGAGATTTTGATAATCTGGATAAGATATGTAATGAGTATGCCAGGGCAGGTGAATTGATATTTGTTCCAATAGGCTTAAAAAACGGAATTATTTCCCCTAGTGACCTAAAATCGTTGCCTCAAGTTAGGGTTCGGAATTTCGTTGTGAGAAATGCCTGGGAAATAGGCCCTAATGATGTGGATGTTGTTGCAATTGATGCGTCAGATAATCCTATTATACCTGATGGTGTTGAGGCTCCTGTGCTGAAATTGCTGAACCAATAAAGAATGTCGCGAAAAAAGATGAGGAAGTAAAATGTATCGTAATGAAAATGATCCGTCATTTGATTATGCATCTGCCGAATTGGCTTTTGTATATATAAAACGATTGAAAACATGGTACAATCAATGTGTTTCGTTGCACCCCAATATAGATTGCGCTGTTACCGAGAGTAATGGTGTTGATTGTCCATGTGTGAGTGTATTTGAAAAGAAAGAGCTGGATCTTTTTCAAAGAGAAAATCTGAATGTTAAGGTTTTTGTCGGAGAAAATGGAACTGGAAAGACAACGTTGTTAGATGCGTTGCGCAAGGGAATGGAAAATGTTGCTGTTGTTTTGCGAGATTCCTCAGGAAAATATATATCGAGCGATAAAATTTCTTTAAAAGTTTATAGAGACGAGTTGAATGCAAGTGATGTAAAATTGACCCATCCTATTTGGGGACCGATTGAACATCTTTCAGAGTGTTCAATGTTAACCCCACTGGCTGATAGAGATTCAAAAAATATCATTCGGGAAGAACCTTTTTTCTTTGGAATTCGTTTTTTCCAGATATATCAGAAAAATCCATTGCTGTATAAATTTGAAAAAGACAATGAATTGATGCCTTTTTTTTGTATAAAGCCTCGACCAACTTTTATTTCAAATATAAAATTCTATATAGAAGAATTTTGTGGAAAAATTTTTAATGATGCTCTATTTGAAGAAGAATTTTGTAAAGATCCAGTTGGCTTCATTATGCTTTTCCAGTTCTTAGAAGAAAAAGAATTTTGGAGTGATTTAGAAACAGAAAATACGATTATATATCCTGCTGATATATTAAGTTATTTTAAGCAAAAATTTGAATTGCTAAGATCATCATGTGATCAAGATGTTTGTAATAAAATTAATGAAATAACACAGTCGATAAAATGTATTTTGATTGATGAACATGGTGAATTTAAGTGTTATAATACCTCTGATTTTGATAATGTGAAATTAAATTTGGAAGAAAAGCTTCAGTTGTTAATTGGACCATTTCAAACTATAATTCATCACTCGTTTAATATGGATTTATTTTATTATCATGGTTTTGCTATAATTGATGGAGAAAAGCGATATTTATCCGATTTAAGTGATGGTGAAATATCATCCTTAAAACAGCGCTATATATGGTACGCTGCACTAACTCAAATAAGTGAATGTTCAGGATATTATCTGACAATGGACGAACCGGATGAGTCTTTACATCCTGAATGGAAACGACTTTTTTGGAAAAATTTTATAGATAACTTCAAGTTTGTAAAAGAATATGTTATGCAGGAATTTCAAGTTCTGGCTGATTGCAGACCGGATGATAGAGAGTCGTATTTGGAAAGAAAAGAAATTGTTGCAACAAGGCATTTTGGATTAATTTTATCTACACATTCTCCTTTTTTATTATCAGACTTATTTGCTCATAATGTTGTATATTTAGATAAAGAAAAGAAGAACAATCTGTGGCATACCATCATAAAAAAATCTGCCAAAACATTTGCAGGAAATATTGGAGAAATGTTCTATAGTTCTTTTTTTATGGATAGTACGATTGGTGCCGTAGCTGAGGAATATGTAAAAAGAATTTTAAATATCCGTAAGGGATTAAATCCTGATAATCCTGATGAAATGCTTACTGAAGAGCAATTGCAAGAATATAAACATGAGGCGGATGCGATTTGCCAAAATATTGGTGATCCTGTAATTAAATGCTTGTTGGAGTAAGCTATGATTCAGATTGTATTAGATCCCACGACCAAAAAGTCGATAGAACAAATTCATTGGAATTGGTTTAAATTTCGAGTAATGCAACTGAAGTTTTCTTTTTTCCCTTTTCCTACATATTATAGCTATATAAAAAAACATGTAGTTTTTTTTGATTCATCAGAGAAAAAATTAAGTACTTCTCAAAAAAGAAGGTTGTTTTATAAAAGGTTGAAAAATTTAGTTGTTGGTGAATTTTCTGAAACAGGAGAAAATTCGTTTATTCGTTTTATAAATCTAAATGGGAAAAAGAAAGGACTTGAAAAAAAAAGATTGCTTATTGCTTTTGGATATGATGATTTTTCAATGATGCCGGGCCATTCTAAATGGACGACATGGTATAATAAAAACAAATTGTGGTATGATCGCTTCAAAGCAAGTAATAATGGTGAAGATTGGAATACAAAGGTATTGTGTGAAAAATTAGGTGTTGATGTTTGCCCATATTGCAATAGGCAATACATTTATACTTATGAGAGGGATAATGTTGGGAAAAAAAACACTGCAGAAATAGATCACTTTAAACCTAAATCAAAATATCCCTATTTTTCTTGTTCTTTATATAATATGATTCCGTCATGTGGTATTTGCAATTCAATAAAAAGAGATGATGATAGAGATATTGTTTATCCATATAAGGAATCATTTGAAAAAAAGAATATTCTAGATAAAAATTTTGCGTTTTTTCGTATGCGTCGTAAGGATAAGGTTCCTTTTAAAACAACAAATGTCTATAGGATCCCTAAAACAATTAAACTTGATGTTGTTGGCTCGGGTATTCCTAAATCACGAATGGATAATTCAAAAGAAATGTTTGCTTTGGAAGAATTGTATTCTAGACATGAGCTAGATTTAAATGATTTGTTGTTGCGTTATAGTTTGTATGGGAAGTTGAATATTCGGGCATTGTCTCAACTACTAAAAACACCTGAAGCTCTTATAAAAAAAGTGATTTTGGGCATACCTTTGCAAATAGGCACCAAAAAGGAATTTGTGTTGAGAAAATTTAAGGAAGATATTACTCGACAATTAGATGAAGCTGCGGAAAATTAAAAACAATTAAAAGGCTACAAAAATGACTCCCCAAATCTTCTCCAAAATCTTCTGGAAGCAGTATCTTCTACTTGAAAAGGACTTCCTTGAAACGGATGAGTTCGTGACGATTGACAAGAGCAACTTCAAGACGTTCTCCAGTCGTTACACTTATCTGTTCTTGAACATCTGCAGTGAAATTGATTCCATCGCAGAAGAATATTGCAAGGTTGTGAAGGCCCCTTCGAAGGTCAAGAACATCTTGCAGAAAATGACTGTCATTGTGAATGACGACCCGAAGATTAAAGATCAAAGGGTTTCTACGAAATATCCCTACGAGATTATCAATTTTGTCCCGTTTGCCGGTTTTGACAGTGAGTCGGCTGCTGGCTGGTGGCAAGATTATAACCTGGTCAAGCATTTCCGTGCGGATGTTCCAGAAAAGGGAATCCCGAACTATCAGCGAACGCACTTGAAAAATGTGATGAACGCCCTCGCCGCCCTCTACATCCTCTGCCAGAATCTCTACAAACTCCTTGGCGAATCCGACCTGCAACTGGAACCATCAAAGCTGTTTGAATAACGGAACGGTAATTGCACTGCAAAAATTGAGTGATAGGTTAAATGATAGAATAAGCGATAGGATAAATGATAGGATAAACTTTATCAATTGTAAAATTTCCTTAGGCCCCTTGCCAACTTTGGCATATATGCTACATTTCAGCTGCGGTTCCTAATAGTGTAGGCTCCGAAAGGCATTTGATGATTATCAAATGTTTTTCTTTTTTTCAAAGGAGTCACTATGTCTAAAAAGAAACCCGCTTCGTTAAAGAGTAATGCGAACCCATGCGCCGACTTTATAGCGGATTTGAATAGCATCGTTTCTACGGCACGGAATATGAGTTTTCGTGCGGCAAATTTGATGCAGGTTGCCTGCAATTGGCTGTTGGGTTGGCGGATTGTGGAACAGGAACAGCGGGGAAAGGCGAGGGCTGATTATGGGAAGCGTATTATTGAAGAAGCTTCCAAGGTTTTGACTGAAAATTTCGGCAGCGGTTTTTCTGAGACTCAACTTAGAAATTTCAGAAAATTTTATCAAATGTTTGGTTTTCTGCAAATTCAGCAGGCATTGCCTGCTGAATTCAAAAATGAGGTTCTCAAGATTCAGCAGACATTGTCTGCTAAATCAATACAATCGCCAAAACAACAGTCTGATGAGGCTAATCAACAACAAGTTGAGCAGCCGTTGTTGCCTCAATTGTCATGGAGTCATTACGAATGTCTTATGCGTGTTGCAGACCTCAAAGCTCGAACGTGGTACATGCAGGAAACCGCCTCGCAACAATGGGATTATCGCACCCTAAAGCGGAATATTGCGTCTCAATATTACTATCGATTAATGCAAACGCCCAAGGCCCAAAAGCCTGCTGTTGTCAAGGAAATGAAAAAGCTAACAGCCGATTATCAGAAGGAACGTTCGGAATTTATCAAGAATCCTTTGATTGCAGAATTTCTTGGAGTAAATCAGGGAGCCGCTGTGACAGAGTCAACATTGGAAAATGCGATTTTGAATCACTTGCAAAAATTTCTGATGGAAATGGGGAAAGGCTATGCCTTCGTTGGTCGTCAGCAACATATCCATACAGAAGATGACGACTATTATATCGACTTGGTGTTTTACAATTATATGCTGAAATGTTTTGTGCTGATAGACTTGAAAACAAGAAAAATATCGTATGAAGATGTTGGGCAAATGGACATGTATCTCAAGCTCTACGACACTTACAAAAAGACAGAAGGAGATAACCCGACAATTGGCATAATCCTCTGTTCCGACACAAATGCCGATGTCGCTCGTTTTTCAACTCTTGCAACAAATAAGCGTATGTATGCAGCGAAATATCTGACCTACATTCCGTCTAAGGAAATACTTGCCCGCGAAATTGAAATGCAAAAGGAACTGTTTATTGAACAACATGGAAACGTAAAAAAGGAACGAAAGCAAAGGGTTAAGAATGAGTTTCCGAGGAAATCTCGGTAACTCAGAAGGTTTTGCCCAAATTATTGTATAAAATGCCCTATTTCGCCCCAAAATCGCTATTTTGTCTATTGCGCAGAAAAATAATGAATTTATTTTTACTGCATGGCGTTCAAGGAAGCCGACTTAGAGAAAGTGTTTATTGACCTCCTGGTTCAGGAGGGGTGCAAGTACGTGCCCGGCGAGGCGATTGACCGCGGCGAGGGCGAGGTCTTGATAGAGCAGGACCTGCGCGACTACTTGCACCGTCGTTACGATTCCGAGGGCATTACCGAGAACGAGATCCGTTCGGTTGTTCTGCAGTTGCGTTCGCTTTCGGCGAGTGCGCTCTACGAGAGCAACAAGAAGTTCTGTTCCTGGCTTTCGGACGGCTTTATGCTCAAGCGCGAGAACCCGAAGGACAAGGACTTTCTCATCGAGCTTTTGGATTTCAGGCCGCTGGGTGAGCGGAGAAAGTCGGGTTTCGGTGTCGATGATGATGAAGAGGCGATGCCGCTGGCGGCCGATGTGGCGGCGAAATACTGCGCCGACTGCAATATCGTCAAGATTGTAAACCAATTTGAAATTGTCGGTTCCGAAAAGCGTATTCCCGACGCAATCCTTTTTGTGAACGGCTTGCCGCTTGTGGTGTTCGAGTTCAAGAGCGCCGTGCGCGAAGAGGCTACGGTTTTTAACGCGTACGAGCAGTTGACAGTGCGCTACCGTCGCGATATTCCGCAGTTGTTTGTCTATAACGCCTTCTGCGTGATTAGCGATGGCGTGAACAATCGGGCGGGCAGTTTCTTTGCCAAGTACGATTACTTTTATGCGTGGCGTCGTGTGGAATTTGGCGACAAGCGGATTGAAGCCGAGGGCATCGAAAGCCTGTACTCCATGATTCAGGGGATGTTCAATCGCAAACGCCTGTTGGACATTTTCAAGAACTTCCAGTATTTTCCGGACAGCAGCAAAAAGGAGCAGAAGGTTTTGTGCCGTTATCCGCAATATTATGCGGCGCGGTCTTTGTACGAGAATATTTGCAAGGCCCGCAAGCCTTATGGCGACGGCAGGGGAGGCACGTATTTTGGCGCGACCGGTTGTGGCAAGAGCTTTACGATGCTTTTCTTGACGCGGTTGCTCATGAAGTCGCTAGAATTCAAGACGCCGACGATTGTGCTGATTACCGACCGCACCGATTTGGACGATCAACTTTCGGGATTGTTTACGGCGTCCAAGAAGTATATTGGCGACGAGCGTGTTGAAAGCGTGGAGAGCCGTGCCGACCTGCGCGAAAAGTTGCAGGGCCGCAAGAGCGGTGGCGTGTTCCTCACCACCATCCAGAAATTCAGCGAAGATATTGAGCTGCTGACCGACCGCGATAATGTTGTCTGCATTTCGGACGAAGCGCACCGCACGCAGACGAACCTGGATCAGAAAATTACGGTGACCGATAAGGGCGTCAAGACGAGTTTCGGTTTTGCGCGTTACTTGCACAACTCCTTGCCCAATGCGACTTACGTGGGCTTTACGGGAACGCCGATTGATGCGACGCTCGATGTGTTCGGCCCTGAGGTCGATATTTACACCATGACCGAATCGGTGAAGGACGGCATTACGGTGCCCATCGTTTACGAGGGCCGTGCCGCCAAGGTGGTGCTGAACAATTCTGTTCTCGAAGAAATCGAGAAGTATTACGAAGAAGCTGCGGAAGCAGGTGCCAACGAATACCAGATTGACCAGAGCAAGCAGGATGTGGCCCAGATGGGCGTGATTCTCGGCGACCCCGACCGTTTGAAGGCCGTGGCGAGGGATTTCGTGGCGCATTACGAAGCCCGCGTACAGGAAAAATCGACGGTTCGCGGCAAGGCGATGTTCGTTTGTTATAGTCGCCAGATTGCGTATGCATTGTATAAGAATATTTTGGACTTGCGCCCAGAATGGGGCGTGGCGAAAATCTGCGACGATGCGGAATTTGCGGGCGAGGCGACCGAACTTACCGACAAAGAAAAGCGGGAACTGAAGCCGGTCGAAAAAATCAAGATGGTCATGACCCGCAGCAAGGACGACGAGAAGGAACTTTACGACTTGCTCGGTGACAAGGACGCCCGCAAGGAACTGGACCGCCTTTTCAAACAGGAACGCTCCAACTTCAAGATTGCGATTGTCGTGGATATGTGGCTCACGGGTTTTGACGTTCCGTGCCTCGACGCCATTTACATCGACAAGCCGATTCAGCAGCATTCCCTAATTCAGACGATTTCCCGCGTGAACAGAACGTTCGCGGGCAAGGACAAGGGAATTGTCGTTGATTATATCGGCATCAAGCGCAAGATGAACTTGGCACTAAAGCAGTACGGAGCCGGTTCGGAGCAGAATGTAGAAGACATTACCGCAGCGATTACGGAATTCCGCAACCATCTGGATTTGCTTGACAAGTTGATGTACAAGTTCGATGCGTCGGCGTATTTCAAGAGTACGGGCAATGGTGCAGAACTGAAGAAACTGGAATGCCTCAAGCAGGCGCAGGAATTCGTGCAGACCACGAAGGAAAAGGAAGCCCGCTTTATGGGCCTCGCGAAACGCCTGAAGGCCGCATACGACATTTGCGTCGGCAACGAGGGAATTACGCAGGCCGAGCGCGACCG
>Ga0310697_10004581_pt1 | contig 13604 bp, 9 predicted proteins | sample 172DNAGHGlowgp2_FD_203883 | JGI IMG/M metagenome (GOLD analysis project Ga0310697, IMG submission 203883) | Sheep rumen microbial communities from Palmerston North, Manawatu-Wanganui, New Zealand - 1728 DNA GHGlow gp2 (v2) (version 2) | ecosystem: Host-associated > Mammals > Digestive system >...
GAATCAGACAGTTATCAACAAAAAAACGGACAGTTATGAACAATGCTGTTCCGAAAAAACGGAGCAAATCCGTTCATAAGCGACCGACAAGATCAAAAGGAAAGAATTAAACGACAATCCCTATATACTTCAGGAGATTTTCAGGACGATAAACTTCCTTCGTCGGCCATAGAAATTTCTCAAGATTGTGTACTCATCTCCAATACGGGTGGATTAAGAAGCGTTTGTATTGAAACAGATGGTTGTAAACTATATAGCAATCCTTCCTTATTTTGTTTCATTCCTAACAAATTGATCCTTCCACAGTATCTGATACTCCAGTTGATGCAGGATTATGTGCAAAAACAGGTCGGTGCTAGTTATAGCCACATAACAATATCTCGCCCATTATTTGAAAGAATCAAGATCATTGTCCCATCTATTGATGATCAACAAAAAGCCATTGATGAATATAAAGCTAAAATCATCAGTGATTTGGGTATGGAGATTTCTTTTTTAAAGCTGCAACATTTTAATGAATATGAACGGAATATGCATTTACGCAAACATCATCTGAAACAGGTGATGAATGATGTCATCCCGGCAGCAAGACGTATAGCCAACTTTGTTTCAGAACAAGAAGGTCCTTTTACAAAATACAGCATTGTTGCAGAACGTTCACAAGCCACTCTCAAAGATTATTCGATAAAACTTTTCCAAAATGTGGAGAAAATCAACAAACTAATAACGGCACTTACTGAAGAAACACAATATGGTCAATCCGAAGTGTTAGACCTGACAATGTTTATTGCTTCTTACTGTAATTCTAAAATAAATGAGAGGTTTGAAATAAGTTATTATGGACATTCGGATTTTTTCCAAGACGATTCCTTAATAGAAGAGCAATTACGAGATGCTTTGCCAAGTTCCGGAAAAGTCTATATTACTGCACCACCTATTACAGCATACATCTCTCCTGACAGCTTAGTATCTGTATTTGACAATATAGTTGCCAATGCCGTCGAACACGGTTTCACTGATCCTGAAAGATTGGATTATGCCATACGAATAGAGTTCAACAGTTTTATTCAAGATGAAAAAGAAATGGTGGAAATACGTGTTCAAAATAATGGAAGTAAATTACCCATCGGTATGGCACCAGACCGTATTTTCACTTGGGGAGTTGGTTCAAATACTGGGCTTGGCGCCTGGCAAGCTAAAAATATTGTTGAACACTACGGAGGAACTATGAAATTTGTTCAATACGACGACGAAGCTGATGGCTTCAATATCGAATATCGTTTTTCATTACCAATGAAAGAATAAAATGAGAGATAATAATAGACGAATAAAGGTTTTATGGATTGATGACAATCCAACAGAATTTTCAAATTTTCTGGATGATGCATACGACGAAGGCCTTGATATCATCATACAAAGAAATGTGGCCGATGGATTGAAAGAGCTGAAAGATCGTAATAACATCTTTGAAGCAATTATCCTAGATGCGAATTGTTTGGTTACTGGTATGGACAATGAAGTGCCTCATTTGGACGCTTTGTCTCATGCAATTGCTGGAATTCATACCAACAAAATAATTGTTCCGTGGTTTGTTTATACCGGCGGATCTTATGAGGGCAAAGAGGCGTTAAGACACATAATTCCTCAGCATTATCGAAATTGGGACGAAAATCAATGGTATAACAAACCCGATCAAGAATTTGAATTGTTTGCTGCCATCAAGCAGGCTGTCTCTAATCGTGAAGTCACAAAGGTGTTGGATAACCATCCTGAAGCATTTTCGGTTATTTCTTCTCGTGAACTGTTGGATCTTCTACTGCGGGTGGATTTGGAGGAATTTCCTCGCGATGAAACAGTTCCTAATACTATCCGTAATATTATGGAAAGTGTTTGTTTCTTTCTTCGTGACAATGGTATTTACCCTGACACCTATAAAACAAACAATAAAGTGAAAGAATGTAGTATGCTTTTTTCAAAAGACAAGGAAACAACATATGTTCCTATATATCCTAATTTCCGCAATACCCCCTTCAGCCTCCGGCGGGTGCCTCAAGGCCGCGCAGATGTGCTCTCGGTTGACGAAAAATGCGGTGGCGCGGCCTCCGGAAGCGCGTTTTGCTGACGAGAGCGCATAAGTTCCCCCACCCAAGCGAATGGGGATAGGAGGAAAACCGTAAGAAGATGGAACTACAAGCGCAGTCGGTCGTAAGGACGGCTGGTGAACAGCTGCAGGTACCACTGACGGCTGCGGAAGACCCAGCGGAACGGCACCTGAACGAAGCGGAAGACGAACTTTTTCACACGCGAGGTCGCCTCCAGACCGAAAGCCTTGTTGGCGGCGATCTCCCCCACGAGCCAGACGTAGAAGTTGCGGATCAAGGCCGTAAGTATCATGAACACAGTGTTTTCTTTCATGAAAGAGAAGGGCAGGTGTTTCCAGCCTAAGTCGTTGTTCTGCATGTCGAAGGTGCGCTCCGACGTGCCGCGCTGGTTGTAGAACTCCACCACCTCGCGCTCGCTGCTCTCCCAGTCGTTGGTCAGGACGCAGCGATAGACGTAGCTGTCGAACAGGGTGGACTGCTTGTCTTCGACGAGCGTGCGCTGCACCACAAGCCGGTAGCCGCGCTCGGCGAAGAAGGCCGTGAACGGCAGGCTCGCCAGCCCGCATTCTTGGTAGTTGATTTCCGTCGTCTGCCATTCCTCCTCCTTGATCTCCGCAATGCGCTTCTCCAGCTTTTGGCAACCCATAGCCCTGATATAGAATGTTTTGCAGTTGCAGGAAACGACCTCCACCACCTCCTGACTGTACGAGCCGCAGTCCATGCGCGCCTTGTCCACCTTGATGCCGTTGGCTTTCAACTGCGCGAATGCCCGCTCCAGGGTCTCGGCCTGCTCGAATTTCACATTGGCATTGCCGTCGCGGTTCTCGATGTAGAAGGGGTGCAGGTTGATCTGCGCGATGCCGGGGAAGTAGCCGTTGGCTTTCTTGTAGGAGTAGGTCGCGTCGTACTTCTCAGTCTCGATGAACTGGTTGTCGTAGTCGAACGTCACAGGCTGCTCTTTGTTGACCACGCCGAGTTGTAGCAGTGACTTGAGCAGCAGACCGTTCAGCCTGTCGTTGATGTTGAACTGGTAGGTCTTTCCGCTTTCCACCGTCTGGAACTCGGTGTTCTCCACTGCAAGGCCGCGCAGGTCGCGCCCTATGGTGTCCGCGCTACAGAAGCGGTAGTCGGGGTTAGCCTTGAAAGCCTCCTGCCGGAAGAAGTTCACGTCCTCCAGTACTTCGCCGCCGCTCACGAAGACGGACGTGAGATTCTCAATGACGTTGGAATATGAATATCTCGTATTTATTCCATTGATTCCCAGTGTCTTGTCAACCAATGCGGTAAGTCCGGAAGAATGGAATTGGCTGATGACGTAAAAAATTCCGCCGAAGCTGTTGATTTGTTTGTCTAAAATTTGTATCTTCGCTGCCATATTTCTCACCAATTGTTTGCTGAAGTAAGCGATCGCAAAGATAGGTGAAAAATACGAGAACAGCAAGTCATTGCTAATTTATTTATTAACAATGATTTGCTGATTTATCAACAGTTAAAATTGAAAGTAATTTACGGAATTAAAGTATATATACAACGAATGTTTCATTTCTTATCTGACTATGGGAACAATGGGAGTCACGAATCAGATCCTAAAGAGCCGGACAATATTCGCACAGATATTAAGTCTGGACGAGCAAAATATCTTAATCAAACTGGAGTTGATGCTCTGCTGAATGTTTTATTCTGGTGTTCAGAGTTTCCAATTAATGACAACGAAAAAATGAAAGCTATTCAAACCTTTTTTATGAATATATATAACTTGAAAGATACCGCTAAAGTAACTACATCAAAGCATTTTAACAATCAATAAGGATTATACCTATCATATGAATAAACAACAACTCGCCAATAAAATTTGGGCATCGGCCAATAAGATGAGGTCTAAGATTGATGCCAATGAGTATAAGGACTATATTCTGGGACTTATCTTCTATAAGTTCCTTTCAGATAACGAAGTGGCGTATCTGATACGGTGCGGCTGGACGGAGGAAGACTTGCCGGACTTGGCAGAAAATTACGACGACCCTGAAATGTCTATCATCATTGAAGACTGTAAAAACAGTATCGGGTACTTTATCGAGTATAAGAATCTGTTCTCTACTTGGCTTCTGCCTGACAGCACGTTCAATGTAGCAGACTTGAGTGTTGCACTCAACACCTTTGACCGACTGATAAGTCCTAACTATAAGCACGTGTATGAGAAGATTTTCATTACGCTGCAAGCCGGACTGAGCAAACTTGGCGAGAACCCCGCTTCGCAAACCAAAGCCTTGAAAGAGCTCATCAAGCTTATCAAGGACATTCCTACCGATGGATCACAGGACTACGATGTTCTTGGCTATGTGTACGAGTATCTTATCAGCAACTTTGCTGCTAACGCGGGAAAAAAGGCCGGAGAGTTTTACACCCCACACGAGGTGGCTATGCTGATGTCTGAGATTGTGGCCGAACACCACAAGAACAAGAAACAGATTGAAATATACGACCCCACAAGCGGTTCAGGGTCCCTGCTTATTACTATTGGTAAAAGTGTTGGCCGCCACATTGAAGATCGCAACCGTGTGAAATATTACGCACAGGAGTTGAAGGAGAACACCTATAACCTAACCCGTATGAACCTTGTGATGCGTGGAATCAGACCGGGTAATATTGACACACGTTGCGCCGATTCATTGGGCGAGGATTGGCCGATTGAGAAGACTGGCCCTAATGCGGGACGACCGCTGTATGTGGATGCTGTGGTCAGCAATCCACCATACTCGCAACATTGGGATCCGTCGGACGCGGAAATGGATTCTCGCTTCAAAGATTATGGTGTTGCTCCCAAGAGCAAAGCCGACTATGCTTTTCTGTTGCACGAGCTGCACCACCTGAAGCCCGATGGCATTCTCACCATTGTTCTGCCTCACGGTGTTCTTTTCCGTGGTGATCCCGGAGACGATGGTGAAGGGAAGATCCGTAAGAAACTGATTGAGAAGAACCAAATTGATTGTATCATAGGTTTGCCTGCAAACATCTTCTTCGGAACGGGTATCCCCACGCTTATTATGGTACTGAAACAGCACCGCCAGAACGATGATGTTCTGATAATTGATGCTTCCAAGGGATTTGTGAAAGATGGCAAGAACAACAAACTTCGTGACTGCGACATCAAGCGTATTGCTGATGCTGTTCGTATGCGTAGCGATGTGCCCGGATTCTCCCGCAAGGTCAGTCGTGAGACTATCCGTCAAAACAACTACAATCTGAACATCCCTCGTTATGTGGATTCGTCAGAAGCTCCTGAACAATATGACATCTATGCCACTATGTTCGGCGGAATACCGCATAGCGAGATTGATCTATTAGAGGAATATTGGAAAGCCATCCCAACATTACGTCGAGAACTATTCGAGACAGCCAGCGACAAACCGTATTCAACCCTGATAACAGATGATGTGGCTGCGACCATTGCTAAAAACAACGACACGGTTGATTTATGCAAACGCTTTGACAAGGCGTTTCAAGGATTTGCAGACGAGTTGCATCACCGGCTGATTTCGAATGTGACAACAGCAAAAGAGCTGAAAGAACGCTATGAAATAGCCGATGGTATATTCCGACGTTTGAAAGACATCCCGTTGGTGGATCCCTATGCTGCTTATCAAGCGATGAGCAACGGGTGGCAGACGATAGCCAATGATATTGAGACCATACAAACCGACGGTATAGATGCAACACGTGTTGTGGAGACTGCCTACAAACTGGTAAAGAAAGGCGATGAGGAGATTGAAGTGCCCGACGGTTTGAAAGGGAAAATCATCCCATTTCCTTTGGTGCAGGTATCAATGTTCCAATCGGAACTGAAATCCATTAGCGACAAGGAATCGCATATTGAAGAGATTCTTTCTGAGATTGAAGAACTGAGTGATGGTTTCACAGATGAGGAAACACAGGAATATATGGAAGATGACGATAATCAGAAGCTCGACAAAGCGAAGATCAAGAAAGACGCCAAGTCAAAGGGCGATGAGGTTGAACCTGAAACCAAAGAAAAGCTAAAGCGGTTTGTGAAGCTTTGGGATGACCAGTCTAAACTGAATAAAGCCATCAAGGAAGAACGGTTGGCATTGATAGACAAGACTAAGGCAGCTATCGAAAACTTGTCCGATGAAGAGGTGGAACATTTCCTTCATAAGAAGTGGATTGACCCCGTGATGGAAGGGATTAACGGTACACTTACTTCTGTTTTAGGCGAAATGGAGAAACAAATCACCGCTCTTGCCCGTAAGTATGCAGTCCCATACAACGACCTTGGGAAGAAGTTGACCATAGCGCAAAAGGATTTTTCCGATATGGTGGCCGATCTCACGGGTGATGAGTTTGCTTTGAAAGGTTTACAATTGTTGAACAAATAAAAGAGAAGTTTATGGCAAAACAAAAGATAACAATTGGAAATTTGGATGATTGCGCCCGGATGCTGTTCCCGCAGGAAGGCGAAGTAACACCACGGTTACGCTTTAAGGGATTTGAAGGTGAATGGGAAAGAAGGTTGTTGAGCGACTGTTTGGAAATATCAGAAGAGAAAAATACCGACAACATCTATGGTGTTGACGATGTGTTGTCGGTTTCTGATGACTATGGTGTAGTTAACCAGATAGAATTGCTTGGCCGAAGCTATGCTGGGAAATCTGTAAGTGGATATAAAATATTGCACCCTAATCAAATTGTCTATACGAAATCGCCATTGAAAGCAAAACCATACGGAATAATAAAACAAAACACGGGGAAAGCAGGTATTGTGTCAGTACTTTATGCCGTATATAATACTAAAGATGGAGTTGCACCAGAATACATTCATTATTACTTTGATCCTGCTTGGCGGTTGAATGCTTATATGCGGCCATTGGTAAACAAAGGAGCCAAGAATACAATGAACATAAGTGATGAGACTGCCTTGACCGGTTACATTATGATTCCAAAAGACATTGAAGAACAGAAGCTTATTGCTTCTTATTTGCGGAATCTTGACGAGCAAATAGCTATTCAACAACAGCAATTAGATCGTCTCAAGCAGATGAAGCAAGCCTGTCTTAGTTCGTTATTTCCTGATAATCAAACATTTACCCCCCCCCCCATTTGAGATTTAAAGGATTTGATGGACAATGGATTATGAGACAATTGACAACAATAGCTTCATTCTCAAAAGGTAAAGGATATTCTAAGAATGACCTACAAGATACTGGGACACCCATTATACTATACGGAAGAATGTATACAGACTACAGTACGATAATTGACGATGTTGATACCTATGCTACGCAGAAGCCTAATTCTGTTTTGTCGCAAGGAAATGAGATCATCATTCCAGCTTCTGGAGAAACACCAGAGGACATTGCTTGTGCTTCTGTTGTCGAGAAAACGGGTGTTATTCTTGGCGGTGACTTAAATATAATCAGGTTGAAAAACTCTTCGTGTGATTCGCAATTCACCGCTTTAGCAATTACCTATGGAAGAACTCACAATGAGTTAGCAAAATATGCACAGGGGAAAACAGTTGTGCATTTGCATAATTCAGAGATCAGCAAGGTTTATATTGCATATCCGCCAACCATTGAAGAGCAACGTCGCATTGCTTCTTTCTTCCGCACTATAGACAAAAAGATTTTAGTCCAATCTCATCAAATTGAGAAGTTAAAGCAGCTGAAAAAAGCTTGCTTGAATAAAATTATAGCATAAAAACACCCAATAATATGAGCAACGAACTAAATATTCACCCTTTTGAAAAGGAATTGGATTTTGAGAACGCATTGTGCGCCTTGCTTCCGGAACACGGATGGAGCCCTGAGATTTTGATACACCCCACTGAACAGGACTTGATAGACAACTGGGCTGGCATCATTTTCGATATGAACCGAGAACAAGAGCGTTTGGGAGACTATCCTCTCACACCATCTGAAATGCAACAAATCATTGATGGTGTAAATATCTGCGGCAGTCCGTACAAGGTGAACAAGTTCATTAACGGAAAGTTTGTCTGCATTAAGCGCGATAATCCCGAAGATGCAATGAATTTCGGCAAAGAGGTTTACCTTAAGATTTTCGACCCGGCTGAAATCAGTGCCGGGCAAAGCCGCTATCAGATAGCCCGCCAACCTCGTTTCCAAACCTCCAATCCTCTGGCGGGCAACCGTCGGGGGGATGTGATGCTGCTCATAAACGGTATGCCTGTCATCCACGTTGAATTGAAACGAAGCCGCGTGGATGTGTCGCAAGCTGTTTTCCAATTGAAACGCTATATGCACGAAGGTGTTTTCAGCAACGGCATCTTTTCTATGGTACAGATATTCGTGGCAATGACACCTGAAAAGACACTCTATTTTGCCAATCCCGGTGCAGAAGACCGTTTCCAAAAAGAGTTTCAGTTCCATTGGGCAGATTTCAACAACCAAGAGATATTTGACTGGCACCGTGTGACCACGGAGTTGCTGAACATACCAATGGCACATCAGTTGATTGGCTACTACACTATTGCTGACGACAAAGACCAAACACTGAAAGTATTGCGTTCTTACCAATATTATGCAACCAGTAAAATCTGCGATGTTACGCACAGCACCAATTGGGACGAGCACGAACACCGTGGTGGTTATATTTGGCACACCACAGGATCCGGTAAAACGATGACCAGTTTTAAGTCGGCGCAGCTTATTGCCAACAGCGGGGATGCCGACAAGGTGGTGTTCCTGATGGATAGAATAGAATTAAGCATACAGTCGCTTGACGAGTATCGTGGTTTTGCCGGGGAAGACGAAAGCATACAGGACACGCAGAACACCGTCATCTTGGTTTCCAAACTGGATAGCACAAGCAATGAAGACCGCTTGATCGTGACCTCTATACAGAAGATGTCGAACATCAAGCCCGGATCCAGTATCTCAGAGGAAATGATAGATCGTATCGGGAAAAAACGCCTCGTGTTTATCATCGACGAATGCCACCGTTCTGTGTTTGGAGAAATGCTTCAGAGCATCAAGCGTACATTCCCCCGTGCATTGCTTTTTGGCTTCACAGGAACCCCCGTGTTCGAAGAGAATGCCCACAACGAAATTATGACCGAGACATTGTTTGGCGATATGTTACACAAATACACCATTGCCAACGGCATTCCTGATGGAAATGTTTTAGGTTTCGACCCCTATCGCGTCAACACTTACAGTGACGAGGAACTTCGTGAGAAAGCGGCATTTTATAAACTTGGGGTTCACAGTTTGGAGGAAATTGAAGACGATGGAGATGCTATGCAGGTGTATAACCGTTTTATGACGGAGTTGCAAATGCCGGATACTTACACGGAAAATGGAGAGACAAAACACGGCGTGGAACACTACCTGCCCAAGGACCTCTATCAACAAGAGATACATCATCAGGCTGTGGCTGCCGACATTGTGAGCAAGTTTGATCGTGTGAGCAAAAACCGTAAGTTCCACGCAATCCTTGCAACCCAAAACATTCCAGAAGCCATAGCTTATTATCATCTGTTCAAGTCGCAGTATTCATCATTGAATGTGGTGGCCGTCTTTGATAATAACATTGATAATAGCGATGAGGGCATTGCCCGTGAAGATGCTATTCTGGAGATGCTTGATGATTACGACAAGCATTATCAGACCAGTTTCGGGCTTCCCAACTATGCCAAATACAAGAAAGATGTGGCTAAACGGTTGGCACACAAAAAGCCTTACGTAGGCATAGAACACGACCACTCTCAACAGATTGACCTTTTGATTGTGGTTACTCAAATGCTGACAGGTTATGATTCCAAGTGGGTCAACACACTATATGTCGATAAGGTGATGAAGTATGTGGACGTCATTCAGGCTTTTTCACGCACCAATCGCTTGTTTGGCCCAGATAAACCTTTTGGCACCATATACTACTACACTTTCCCTTATACTATGGAACGAAACATAGAGGATGCTCTTGAGGTGTATGTTGATCGTCCGCTTGGTGTGTTCGTGGATAAGCTGGAAGATAACCTTATGAACATTAACAGAAAGTTTCTGCATATTCGTGACATTTTCCACTCGCACGAGATATTCAACTTTGAGCGTCTTCCTGAAACTCGTGAAGACCGTAGGATGTTCGCACAAGACTTTAGCAGTATGACCCGATTGCTGGAAGCTGCCAAGTTACAGGGCTTTGTATGGGAGAAGAACGAATACGAGTTCAAGCACGGGGACACCTATACTCATATCACAATGGAACTGGACGAGCAGACCTATCTTGTCCTGTTGCAACGCTATCGTGAACTGTTTGAAGGTGGCGGTGGCGGTGGAGAAAGTCACGATTTTGATTATCCTGTTGACACCTATATTACAGAAACAGGCACAGGAGCTATTGATGTGGAATATATAAACTCTAAATTTGTACGTTTTATCAAGCGGCTTTATACAGATGGTCCCGGAAGTGAACCAACGAAGGAGGCTCTGCAAGAATTGCATAAAACATTCGCTTCGTTGCCACAGAAAGACCAACGTACCGCTATACTTATTCTCCACGACATCCAACGAGGTGACTTGCGTCCGGAGGCGGGGAAGACGATTCAGGACTATATCAATGAGTATCAGTTGCAAGAATTGCATAAGCAAATTCTTCTCTTGTCGGAGGCAACGGGAGTGAACATCAGTATGCTTCAGCAGATTATTCTCTCCAGCCCAACCGAGGAGAATTTAGACGACTTCAATCGCTTTGCCGAGTTGCGACTAACCCTTGATCAAGGCAAAACGCGAGTGTTCATCACAAAAGTTGAAGGAGAAGAACCGAAAGCCCGCTTGGTGATGGCCAAGGGGGGCAAGTTGCTGAAAGACTTTATTCTCTATCCAGAACAACGCGAGAAGATATTGGCGGCTTACTTGAATGATGACGTAACTCTGGACACTGCCGTTGTGAAACATATTGATGTGGAAGAGGAATTCAATCATTTGGAGAACGATAATAAAGAAAGTGACTCCAATGTGAGTGTTACGGCGATAAAAGATGGAATATTAGGTGTGGTTAGCACTACTTTGTCTGATTTAAACCGTTATATGCCGCCCAAAGAGGTAGTTGTTGACACCTTATTTGACATCATTGACAAAGAGTCTATCGAGACGCTTGATGGGGTTGGTGTGTTCCTGCATCGTGCATTTGAGAACCTTTATAAAGAGAAATCATCAATTATTGACAAATCCGTAGCATTCAATTTATTGGTTACCAAATATGAGGCCTACCTCAAAAAGCTGTATTTCTTGATACACGGGAAAGAAGTGCCTCCTCAAAATGAAGGAGAAGATGTGACTTGGGCGAATGTAATTCACGCCTTCAGCTGTTTATGGGGACTCAAGAACAACCCGAAACCGGCTTACCAACAACTGTATCAATATCTGCTCCTGATCAAAGGGTGGCGCAATGATGAATCTCACATCTCGCCCACGGCTTCCGACCAAGAACTTAAAGCTGCTCTTGACATTGTGATTACAATGTACTGCTTTGTGACGGGGTCAAGCATAGGCGATCTCAACAACTAAGAATAAAAAGTTTAGAAATTACAGACAGGTTCAATATCACTGAACCTGTCTGTTTTATTTTTGCAGCGTCAATTCAACTGAGGATTGACGTTGTAGTTTTTAGTATTCACAAAATTGTTATGTTATGAAGGAATTGAAATGCCCGAAGTGTGGAAATGTCTTTCAAGTGGACGAAGCTGACTATGCTTCTATTGTTAACCAAGTAAAAACCGCCGAATTCAACGACGAGGTGTCTCGTCGTATTGAAGAACTGCATAGACAACAGCAGGCGGAAGAACAGGCAAGAGCTGCTACAAAAGAGCAAGCTCATCAGAACGAGCTCCTCAAGAAAGACCAAACCATCAGCGAGAGGGATAATGAGATTGCCCGGCTGAAAGCTCAGATCGCTTCCGAGAACGACCGACAGAAACTTGCTGTAAGTACCGCTGTAACTGACAAGGACCAAGAAATCGCCAGACTCAAGTCAGTCATTAACCAGAAAGACCAAGAGTTGGAGATTGCCGTGATGAAAGAACGCCAGCAAGCACAGACGGACGCACAGGCTAAAGACAAAGAAATAGCAGGTCTCAAAGCATCCGCTGAACTGGAGAAATCCAAAAAGCAACTTGAGGAAAAGTCCATCCGTGAGGCCTATGAAAATAAACTTCGCGTAGCCCAGGAACAGATAGATTACTACAAAGACCTCAAGGCAAAAATGTCCACCAAGATGGTCGGCGAAAGTCTCGAAGCCCATTGCAGCAACATTTATAATGGCGAGATGCGTCCGATGATGCCGAGTGCTTCCTTCGAAAAGGATAACGATGCTTCTAATGGGAGCAAAGGCGACTTCATCTTCCGTGACACGGAAGACGGGGTGGAATATATCTCCATTATGTTCGAGATGAAAAATGAGATGGACGAAACCGCCACCAAGCACAAAAACGAAGACTTCTTCAAGAAACTCGATGCAGATCGCAACGCAAAGGGTTGTGAATATGCCGTGTTGGTATCACTGCTTGAACCCGACAGTGAATTGTACAATGGTGGTATCGTAGATGTATCCTATAAGTATCAGAAAATGTATGTCATTCGACCGCAGTTCTTCAAATCAATGATAACACTGCTGGTGAACACATCAAAAAAGAGCTTGGAATACAAGAAACAACTTGCTGTTGCACAGAGTCAGTCTATTGATGTTACCAACTTTGAAAAGCAACTATTGGATTTCAAAGACAAATTCGGCCGCAACTATCGTCTTGCTAGCGAGAAGTTCCAGACGGCCATTAAAGAGATTGACAATTCGATAAGTCATTTGCAGAAAATCAAGGAGGCGTTGATTGGTTCAGAGAACAACTTGAGGTTGGCTAATGATAAAGCGGAGGATTTGACCATCAAAAAACTCACGCGGGGCAATCCCACAATGAAGGCCAAATTTGATGAAGCCCGAGAGTTGGATAAATGGGAACCCGTGAACGAGGCTTGATAATCTGGTGACCGAAAAAACGCAGCAAATCCGTTCACCTATCTCTTATTACTACTTCAAGATCATTATGAAAAAGTAATTTAGAGTACTGGGTGAACGGATTTCTGTCCTGTCCACGGACACTATGGACAGTTTGGACAATAATATCAGAACCAATTAAGTATTTCTGTAGTTGCCTGAAAAGAGATATCCTTTCTATGGGTGTTTTGCGGGAGTTCCACGGTGTTCTTTCATTAGGGGTAAGGTAGTTCTACTAACCAAGAGATAGTTGTTTTAAGAGGGTTTCTGGGGTGCCCTTGGGTCTTTCCCCGGTAGGAGGAGGTGATGATGTTGTTGCTTAACTTAACCCTAAAAAATAAAAGTTCTATAAACAAAGATACTCCACCTATCCATCCTCCTCATCCCCTAAATACACTCCCTACGAAGCGTAGCAAAGCGGAGCGTGTAGGGAGTGTCATTGTGAAAACAAGAATCCTTTTCAGTAAGTTCAATGTC
>Ga0310697_10004583_pt1 | contig 13598 bp, 8 predicted proteins | sample 172DNAGHGlowgp2_FD_203883 | JGI IMG/M metagenome (GOLD analysis project Ga0310697, IMG submission 203883) | Sheep rumen microbial communities from Palmerston North, Manawatu-Wanganui, New Zealand - 1728 DNA GHGlow gp2 (v2) (version 2) | ecosystem: Host-associated > Mammals > Digestive system >...
CGTTTCATCGACTACTATATAACGTCAGATACTCTCGACGAAGAGTATGACTTGTTCGCGCTCCTGCTTCGACAGGTTGCGGAACTTCACGACCGACTGGTAAGCATCGCTCGTGCCACCCTCGTTCTTGCAGCCGTGCCAGAGAATCGCCTCGAGGACGTTGCGGGCGCGGCAGTCATGTAGGCGCTCCGTGCCAGAGCCAGTACGCCCGGCGAGGCCGCGTCCCCAGAGCGGTGTGGTGCGGCACCATCCTGTGCGAATATCGTTCTTCATCCAGAGACGGTGCTGTACGAAGTCGGTATAGGGCCATATCTTCTGGTGCGGATAGCGAGGCATGTCGCTGTCGGATGTAAAGAACTTCGCGGGATCCTGGATGTGGTCGTCGCCCGTCTGCCACGAGGGACGGTGACAGGCGGCGCAGCCAATCTGCGAGAAGAGCTGCTTGCCCTTCTTGAAGTCGTCGGTGGTGGTGTTGCGGGCGGCGGGCACAGCCAGTCCGCGATGCCAGATCATCAGGTTCGTGTACTGCGCATCGGTCATTTCGGCGTCGAGGTTCTTGCTGGTCAGATAGGTATAGATATCCTTCTGCAGGTCACCCGTGTGCCATTCGGGATGTGCCTTCTTGGGGTCGATGCGGTTGATGTACTCCGTAAATCCTGCCTGCACCTCCGGGTCTTTCGACGACTGCGTGGCATAGTACGTGCCAGCGAGGTCGAGGTAGTGGTATCGGCGGTCGCTGCGGTTCACGTTGGTGATGTTCCAGATGGCGTTGGCGCCGGCAGCATCGAGGATGGGACCGCGCGAGAGCGCATAGGTATAGCGGCGCACGTACTTGGTGCCGTCACCCTGCAGGGCGTTCGAGTAGTAGCTCTTCCACGTATTCGAGACCTGGTCCCACATCGCGGGATTCAGGGCGTCGGTGCGGCCGATGCTGTTGAAGTACTTACTCTCAGCCGTCCACTGCGCGGTGATCGAGTCATCAGGGATGGCATCGGTGAGGCCGGTGCCGTAGATGCCGATGGTGCTCTCCAACAGTACGCCCACCTCATTATTATATTGCGCCTCAGAGAGCGTCACGTCAGTGCCGCCACGAGCCACCACCACGGGGGCGTAGTAGGCCGAATAGGGGATGCTGACCTCAGGATAGATGAGCGAGTAGGTCTCGCCATCGGGGAAGCGGTTGCCCCATTCGTCGGTGTACTCACGCCAGTCGATGCTGATCTGGTTCTCGTCGATAGGCGCCTTGAAGGGCTTCACGGCCCCCGTCTGCGGCATACCGGCCACCGAGCGGATATAGGCGTTGGTGGTCTTGTCGTAGATGACCAGCAGGTAGCCGTTCCTGTGCGTATCGGCCTTGTAATCGGTCTGGCGTGCACCATGGCCGTAGCCGGGATGGCAGTAAAGGCAGCCGCGACGGACGTAGACGGGGCCGAGACCGTGGAACGCGCCCTCGGTATTGGTGTTGTAGTCCTTCTCGAAGAGGTACTCGCCCTCGTTGAAGGCGGTCATCATGCCAGCAGTCTCCACGGCCTTCGAGGGCTGTTTGAAGGCGGTAGAGGAGTTCTCGGCGGTAGTACCGAGCAGTCCGCCGGCATAGTAGTCCTCTGGGAAGTCGGTGGCCGTCGGGTCGCCTATGTCCCAAGTCAGTGGCTGCGGGTCGTCGTCGGAGCAGGCGGCGAGGGCGAGGGCAGCGATAAATAGTATTGATAGTCTGTTCATAACTGGTGTTTTACTGCTTGATGTTTACTATCGACTGGTAGAGCTTCTGCGCGTTGTCGGCCAGCAGGCGGTAGGTGGCTACGACGACGTTGTCAACATAGTTCTCGTTGATGACCTGGCACTGCTTCTCCACGGTCTCATTGCCGGCGTAGGCTTTCAGCGTCTCGGCCATTTCGCCCAGCGTATCATCCAACTCGCCCAGTGCATCGATGGCCACTTTGCAGGAAGCGTCAGAATAGTTCAGGGCAAACGGCGCCTTCATCGCCTTGATCTTCGCCAGTGCGTTGTCGAGCTTCGTCTGCACGGTCTTGGCCTGAGTTGCGAGTGTGGCATTGCCGGCGTTCAGACAGAAATAGATGAGCGACTTCTCGTTAGGAGCAGCAGCATCCATGCTGCCATAGAGGGCGTTCTTGCACGAGACGATATTGTCATAGAAGTCGGTGATGCTGTTGTAGGCGTAGGGTGACTCGATATAGCTCGCGTCCTCTCCCGTGTAGGGCAGGCCTATCTTCGACTGCCCCACCTCACCAATGATATCCTGACAGCCGGAGATAATCTCCAGCGTAGCGTCGAGCGCGGTGTCCCAATCGCCAGTGCCAGGGTTCTTGAATGCCTTGCCGAAGTTCTGGAAGCCCTCCAGTGCACCCTCCTGGTTGCCGTCGTCGTCGATGGCCAGGTGGGTAGCCACGTATTCCTTGGCTATCTTCTGGCGCTCAGCGTTGCTCTCCTTCGAGTCCCAGCAGGCCTCCAGCGTGGCGGTGGCGTTGTACAGGTCCTTGGCCACGGCGCAGATGTAGTTGTACTCTAACGTAGTAATCTGGTCAATCTTTCGCGGCTGGCCCTCACGGAACAGCACGTACTCCAAGCCGTGATAGCCGAGGATGCCTGAGTTGGCCGTCTTGATGAAGTTATCAAGGTTGGCCATTGCCTTCGCGTCGCGCAGCACGTCGGCCAGGTCGTTGGCGGCTACTGGCCACGTGTCGGTGTGGGGGTCGATGCTGTACACATCGGCTGCGCCGAAGAGGAATGCCTCGGTATTTTCCCAGTTGGCGCGAGCGGTCTTCCAGTCGGCGCAGGCTTTGTCGAGTGCGGCCTGTGAGCCGTTTACTACACTGTTGTCGGCATCGTCGTCGCTCGAGCAGGCGGCGAGGCCGAATGTCATTGCGGCAGCGACAGCTGCCATCGTCAGATACTTTCTCATGTTCATTGTTATTTTTGCGTTATTTCGTTATTTCGACATTACGACATTTCGACATTTCGTTATTTCGACATTTTGATGTTGCGACATTGTAACTCTATAGGAACCATCCCGTGTAGGTGACGCCGATGCTCACGCTCGGCTCGTTGTTGTATGGCTGCTTGTAGAGCGGACTGTCCGACGCGAGGCCGTTGTTGTCAGGCTTCTCAAAGAAGCGGTACGAGTATTCGCCCTTGATGGTGAGCTGCTTCACCGGCTGGTAGTTCACACCAAAGGCACAGCGGTATTTCTTCGTGTACTTATACATCTCTTTATATGTCCCGCTCGCCATCGTGTTGTAGTGCTCAAAGCGGCCGAAGACATAGAATTTCTCGTCCTTTAGTCTGGGAATCTGCGAGAAGATGTTGTAGCCCGCTTCCACGGCATACGCCACAGCATGGCTACCTATATTTGAGTAGTGGTGCGGGTTGCCGTCCTGATATTTGTGGTGCGTCCAGTTCGCCTGGTTGTAAGCCGAAATCTCGTCGGCGTCGCTGAAGTGTGCATAATCCACGTTGCCCCGCACAATCCAGTTCCAACGGTTCAGCGTGAAGTCTGCCGCCACGATGGCCAGCGCCCCTGTCACGTCGTCGTACTTCGCTCCCGGTGTCCGCAGCGTGTTACGGAACGTGTAGCCGTAATACCCGCTCAGTCCCACACGCAGCCACGGTGCCTGAGGCGCCAGCCTCGGGTTCGCGCCGCTCCTAGCCGCCGCTCCCCCCGCGTAGTAATCGATCCTCGCCGCCCCCGCATAGCTGTTGGCCACCTTAAACTCATAGGGACTGGTGGCGCCATAGTGCACAAAGTTCTCGGCCGTGAAACTCTCTGAGTTCAGGCCCGACAGGAACTGTGCCTCATAACGCCAGTTTTTCACCTTGCCCCACACTGACAGCCCTAACTGGTGCCACGTGTTCGGCATGATGGTCGCCTCGCCTTCCGGCCTGTACACCGTAAAAAACTGGTTTGGTTCATGGTGCGCGTTCGAGTATCCCACGGGCACGATGATTTCACCCGCCTTGACATTGAGCTGACCGTCCAGGAATGCCTTGTTGATCCAGAACTGCTCGATGTTCACCTCGCCGCCTTTCTCCACCTCGGCCTCATATTCGCCAGCCTCCTCGGCCTCAATTTCCACGGCCGTGCCGTTGCCGCCGTGCTCAAACTCTATCTCCGAGCCTAAGGTCCAGCCCTTGCCGAAGTCATACCCCAGGTTCAGGCATACATGCGGCAGATCGAACCGTCCGTGGCTTGCATCGTCCTTATAGTTCTCTGGTTTCTTATACCTATTAAAACTCTGGCTATAGAAGTTCCGCGTCATCACCGCCTCGCCGTAGCCACCGATATGCAGGCGCGACAAAGCATTCGTCACCTTCTCGGTCTTCGATACCTGTTGCGTGGCTCCCGTTGTGGCATCCACCTCCACTTCCTGTGCAGCTGCATGAAGGTTTGATAGCGTCATCAGTACCGTCAGTGCGGTAGCAATTTTCTTACTTTTCATGATCACTTTTCTCTTTTTGCGAGTGCAAAGGTACGGCGAAAAGGCATGAACTACCAATACCTAAAAATGGTGAAAAGGCCTGAAAATAGGCTTCTTGCACCTTCGCCGAACCGAAAAATACCTAAAAGTAATTATTGTACATATCGGAAATATTGATTACCTTTGCAGCGTGTAATCATTATTTGGTATTAGCAGTCAGATGAAGAACCAGAAGATGTATGAGGCGGACGACAAGATGATCTCGCTCATCCGCGATAACTACGACCTGTTGCAGATGCTGGGCAGCTTCGGCATCAGCCTCGGTTTCGGCGACAAGACGGTGAAGGAAACGTGTGAGAGCAACGGCGTGGATACGTACACATTCCTGGCCGTGGTCAACTACAGTATTAACGGATACGGGGATTTCGATGCCGACGAACAGTTGTCTGTCCCCACGTTGATGCACTACCTGGAGGCCAGCCACGCCTACTTCCTCGACTTCCAGTTGCCCTACATACGCCGTGAGTTGCAGGAGTCGCTCAACGAGCGCGACTCACTCGCCAAGCTCATCCTCCGTTTCTACGACGAGTATGCCCACGAGATACGACGCCACATGAAGTATGAGCAGAAGACGCTTTTCCCGTACGTGGAGTCGCTCATCAACGGTCACCCCATCAATGACTACAACGTGGAGACATTCTCGAAACATCACGGCGCGACCGACAAGAAACTGCGCGAACTGAAACTCCTTATTATTAAGTACCTGCCGCAGGACGGCCTGCACAACAACCAGCTCACCGCCACGCTCCACGACATCTACGAGAACGAGGTGTGGCTCCGTCAGCACGCCGAGGTGGAGGATCATATCTTTGTGCCAGCCATCCGCCGCCTGGAACAACTGGCCAGGCAGAGCGACGTGACGCGCAACATCTCCGACATGGTGTTCAAGACCGGCATGAGCAGCGACGAGGCCCTCAGCGACCGCGAGAAAGACGTCATCATCGCACTCGTCCAAGGTATGTCGAACAAGGAAATTGCCGACCACCTTTGTATCTCTGTCAACACCGTCATTACCCATCGCCGCAACATCGCCCGCAAGCTGCAGATACACAGTCCAGCCGGTCTCACCATCTACGCCATCGTCAACGGCTTTGTCGACATCTCGAGCGTAAAACTATAGCATGGTCGCTAGTGAGACTACAGGGGCAAAGATGCTGCGGACGCCCTGCTGTGCCGCCAATCACTTGGAAATCATAATGTCGAGCACACGCTCATCCGTTTTGCACATCGCATCAGCTCCGATAGAAGTCAGGTTGTGAATGGACTGGTCGACGCTATCGTCGACAATTCCCTCCTCAGAGGTGACGCACTTCCCCTCCATGGCAAGCAGTGAGGAGAGAAGGGCCGTAGAGACGCCGCTGGTAATCTTCAACGAACAGGCGGGTTTTGCCCCGTCGCAAATCATGCCCGTGAGGTTGGCTATCATGTTTTTCACCGAACGGCAGATGCGCTCATAGTCGCCACCCATGAGATAGGTGATACCGCAACTGCTGCCTATCGATGCTACCACACAACCGCAAAGGGCTGAGAGCTTGCCTAACGATTGTTTGATATAGATGGCCGTCAGGTGACTGAGCGTCAAGGCACGTATGAGTTCCTCCTCCGTGTTCTCGTTCTCCTTGGCATATGCGCTTCTCTTCAACAAAACGTTTGCCTTCAGCCACAGCCTCGGGTGTGAGGTCTTTCAGCACTTCCAGTTGGTATTCACTCTTGCCGACGAGCGCTCCCAGGGCGACGGCTATGGGCAGTCCTATCATGCCGGTGCCGGGAATGCCAACCCCCATGGCATTTTTCAGGACATTGCCACTTAGCAGCACCTCTATCTGCTCTGGCCGACGGCCCAGCTGTACTGTGGCCTTGGCCGTACAGAGTGCCACAGCCATAGGCTCTGTACAGCCAATAGCGGGCACCACTTCGTGATGGATGAGAGAGATGATTCGCTCACGTATTGTCTTCTCAATCATTTCTTGTAATTCTTCAGTCCTTTGTTCAAGTATTCCAGATATCCGTCGATGTTCTCGTCGTAAGCACGGCTGCCAGTCAGGGGCTTTCCCGTGGCGGGGTCGACAATGACATAGAAAGGCTGGGCATTGGCGCCGAACTTATGGCTTTGCAGATAGCTCCACTTGGCGCCAACGGTTCGCAGGGTCTTCGTGTTGCCCTCAGCATCCTTCACCTCGAAGGGCTCTGCCAGTGGAGTCTTGTCGTCGACGAAGAGCGAGATGAGCACGAAGTCGTTCTTTAGCTTGTCGGCCACCCGGGGGTCGGTCCACACGGCTGCCTCCATCTTACGGCAATTCACACAGCCGTAGCCCGTGAAGTCAATCATCACGGGCTTGCCCTGTGCCTGCGCTGCAGCCATGCCCTCATCAAAGTCCAGGTACTTGGCCTCTACAGTCTTGCTGTTGAGGTTGAAGTCCTGCGTGTTCATCGGTGGGGCGAAGGCGCTCACGGCCTTGCAGGGTGCGCCCCACAGACCAGGCACCATATAGACGGCGAAGGCGAACGAGACGAGTCCTCCCACGATGCAGACGACGGGCATGGGCTTGTTGGATTCTCCACCATCCTCACCTTCTTGGAACTTCAGCCAGCCGCAGAGGTAGGCGCCGAGCAGGGCAAAGATGACAATCCAGAGCGACAGGAAGACCTCGCGGTCTAACAAGTGCCAGCCGTAGGCCAAGTCGGCTACCGAGAAGAACTTCAGGGCGAAGGCCAGTTCGATGAATCCCAGCACCACCTTGATGGTGGTCATCCACGAACCCGACTTCGGTGCCTGTTTCAGCCATGCGGGGAACAGGGCGAAGAGGGTGAAGGGCAGGGCAAGAGCCAGGGCGAAGCCGAACATGCCGACAGCCGGCGCGAGCCAGTTGCCGCTGGTGGTGGTCTCTACGAGCAGCAGGCCGATGATTGGGGCCGTACATGAGAATGACACGAGCACCAGGGTGAAGGCCATGAGGAATATACTCAGCAGCCCACTGGTCTCAGAGGCTTTCGTGTCGACGCTGTTTGCCCAAGAGTCGGGCAGCCTGATTTCGAACCATCCAAAGAACGACAGGGCAAACACCACGAGCAGCAGGAAGAGGAAGATATTGAAGACGGCATTCGTCGACATCGCGTTCAGCGTGTCGCTGCCGAAGAGCGCCGTCACCAGCAGTCCCAGTCCCAGATAGATCACGATAATGCTCAGACCGTAAGTCATGGCATCGCGCACCCCCTTGCGTTTGTCCGTCTTGGCCCGCTTCAGAAAGAAACTGACCGTCATGGGGATGATGGGCCAGATACAGGGCATGCACACTGCCAGCAGTCCGCCGATGAAGCCCATGAGCAATATATATAATAAGGAGTGATCGGCGATGCTATCGGCACCCCCCATCGCCTTCAGTTCGTCGACGACGGGAGACCATAGACCGCTACTTTCGGTGTCAGAACGAGAGATGACGAATGAGGAATGAGAAATGGTATCGGCCTCCGCCGAATCAGACTTGTCTATTGACGCCTCGTCATTTTTCATTTCTTCGTTTCCTTTTCCATTTCTTATTTCTAATTTCTCATTTCTAATTTTTCCCTTGGCATTCAGCTCCACCTGCGTCGGTGGCAGGCAGCTACGGTCGTTGCAGGCGCCATATTCCAGATAGCAGTCGATGGCGTATTCGGGCTTGGTGAAGCGGATCTTCTGGATGAAGGTGACCGCGTTCTCAAAGAATTTCAGCTCCATGCCGAACATCTCGTCATACTTCTTGATGACGTTACCCTTTGGCGTCAGCTTGCCCACCGTCTCCACGCCCTCCATCTTCACGGCATTGAACGTGGCGGCAATGGGGCCGTCACCACCCAGGTCGGTGGAATAGACATGCCATCCCGCATCGATGGTGGCGGAAAACACAATCTCGGCTTCCGATGAGCCCTCAGTGGCCTTCAGTTCCGACTTGAAGTGGACGGGATCCTGCAGCTGTCCGTTGACAGCCGCTGAAACAAAGAGAAACAGCAGGAAGATAGTTCTTCTGAGAGTTTTATTCATAGTCGATTCAATCAAGTTCATTTCTGCTTGATGATATATTTCTGGTAGTAGTTGATGAGCAGCGTGGTCATGGGCAGGGCGATAATCATGCCAAGGATGCCGAGGAGCGACCCCCAGATGGAGAGCGAGAGGAGGATGATGGCTGAGTTCAAGCCGGTGACGTGACCCATAATCTTCGGCGTGAGGATGGTATCCTGAATGGTCTGCACGACGGCAAAGACAATAAGCGCCATGAGGAGTATCATCCAGAAGTTCTGCCCCGTGTCGGCGGCCTTGACGATGGCAAGGATGATGGTGGGGATGAAGCCCACGAGCTGCAGGTAAGGCACCATATTGAGCAGTCCGATGAACATGCCGAGGGCGATGGCCATGGGGAAGTCGATGATGACGAAACCGATGCTGAAGAGGACGCCGACGCAGAGTGCGACGAGTGCCTGTCCACGGAAGTACTTGTTCATACCCTCCTCGATATCGGCCACGAGGTGCTTGGCGAAGGGACGGTAGCGGCGGGGCAGGAGCAGCGCCCAGCCGTTGGTGATCTCTTCGTAGTCGAGCAATATAAATAAGGTGTAGAGCAGCACCATCGTCAGCGTCAACACGCTCGACAGCAGGCTGATGCTCTGCGAGATGACGGCCCACACCTTGGGGATGGTCTCCTTGACAGTGTCGATGAAGCCATCCTGGGTGACGATTTTCTTCAGTTGGACGATGTCGACGTTGTCGTGGACGTACCTATGAACCATCGACGGGATGCTGCTGATGGTCTCGTCGGTCTGCACGTAGCGTACCAGAAGGTCGGCCACGCGCCCACCTTCGGCAATCATCGGCGGTATCATCAGCCAGAAGACACCGGTGAGCACCGCCCCAACGATGAGGAACGACACCAGAATGGCGGCGATGCGGTAGTGCAGTCGGCAGCGGTACTGGAAGAACTTGACCAGGGGGAACAGCAGGTAGGACACCAGCCATGCCAGGAAGAATGGCACGAGGACGCCGCTCAGTCGGTTGAGCAGCATGACGATGCCGACGATGATGACGGCGGCCATGATGCCGCGTATGAATGTATCGAAAGTGATTTGTTTTCTCTCCATCATTTCTCTATTTGCCTGCAAAAATAGTGCAAGTTACGGAAAAAACAAAACTTTTCAGACGTTTTTTATTGTCCGTCTAAGAGAAAATGCGTACTTTTGCAGTCTGGAAACCATAAAAACTATTATTATCACTATGCACAATCGTTCATTTGAGAAGAGAGAGAGGAAAGAAAAGAGACACGTCTTACTTGCCGCCCTGATGGCAATGGCTTGCTTGAACGTCAGCGCACAGACCGGCAAGGAGTGGGACGACCCCCTGATAACCAGCGTGAACCGCGAGACGGCTCACACCATCGCCATACCCGTAGCGGCGGAGGCCGACATCGCCCAGAACGACATGACGCTGTCGCCCTGGTTCGAGTCGCTGAACGGCCAGTGGAAGTTCAAGTGGGTGGGCAACCCCACGAACGCCCAGGACGCCTGGTGCGCCAAGGACTTTGCCGACGCCGGCTGGACGACCATCGACGTGCCATCGAGCTGGCAGGTGTGGGGACTGCACCACAACATGTCGTGGGACAAGCCGCTGTACGTGAACTGGGTGTGGTACCCGTTCGCCTATGATAAGCAGACCTTCTCGGTCATGGCCAGCCGTCCCGGCGACTACACCTACAACAACTCGATGCCCAACCCCGTGGGCACCTACCGCCGCACCTTTTCCATCCCCAGCACCTGGAAGGACCGCGACGTCTACGTGCGCTTCAACAGTGTGGGTCACGGATATTATCTCTGGGTGAACGGTCAGCGCGTTGGCTACTCGGAGGACTCGTACCTGCCGTCGGAGTTTAGGATTACCGACTACGTCACCGAGGGTGAAAACACGCTGGCCCTGCAGGTCTACCGTTTCACCAGCGGCTCGTTCCTCGAGAGCCAGGACTACTGGCGACTGACGGGCATCCACCGCGGCTGCTTCCTCTGGTCGGCACCAAAGACGCAGATTCGCGACTATTTCTTCACGACCGATCTGGACTCTAGTTACAAGAACGCGAAGGCCAACGTGAAGGTGGCGGTAGACAACGCCTACCAGCTGGGCGAAGGCAGTCGGTTGGAGGCGAAGATTATGGACGGTAGCACCGTCATCGCCCAGGCATCGACGCAGGGTTATAACCCCATATCGTCGGCCACCACCCACGAGATGAACCTCGCGATGGACGTGACGGCACCACGCCTGTGGAGCGCCGAGACGCCCAACCTCTACGACCTCGTGCTGACGCTGAAGGACAAGGAGGGCAAGGTCGTCGACATCCGCGGCTCAAAGGTGGGCTTCCGCGAAGTGGAAATCCGCAAGAGCGACGGGGCGCTGCTCATCAACGGCCAGCGCATGGTCTTCCACGGCGTCAACCGCCACGATTTCTCGCCTATCAACGGCCGCGCCATCTCGCCCGAGGAGGTAGAACAGGACATCCTCTCCATGAAACGGCTGAACATCAACGCCGTACGCACGTCACACTATCCCAACGACCCGGTGTTCTACGATCTCTGCGACAAGTACGGCCTGTACGTGCTGGCCGAGGCCAACGTGGAGTGCCACAGCGAACGGTCGCTGTCGTCGAACGCGAAGTTCAAGAACGCCATGGTGGAGCGTTCAGCCAACCACGTGCGCTGGCTGCGCAACCACGTCTGCATCTTCATGTGGTCGTTTGGCAACGAGAGTGGCGACGGCGACAACTTCCAGGCTGTCAGCGACGCCATCAAGTCGCTGGACAAGACACGACTGACGCACTATGAGGGTGCCAGCAAATATGCTGACGTCTCGTCGTCGATGTATGCCAGCTACGAGACCATCAACTGGATAGGCTCGTCGCAGAAAGACCGGCCGCACATACAGTGTGAGAACTCCCACTCCATGGGTAACTCGATGGGCAACGTCCGTGAGATGTTCAACCTCTACGAGAAGTACCCATGCCTGACGGGTGAGTTCATCTGGGACTTCAAGGACCAGGGACTGCTGACCACGAGCACCACGGGCAAGGAGTACTGGGCCTACGGCGGCGACTTCGGCGACTATCCCAACGACGGCAATTTCTGCATCAACGGTCTGGTACACCCCGACCTGAGCTACACGGCGAAGACCTACAACACGAAGAAGATCTACCAGCCGTTGGAATGGACGGCCGTCAGCGGCAAGACTGATGTGTTCCGCATGAAGAACAAGACACAGTTCACAGCCTCGTCGGCCTACGACGTCAGCTACACCGTCGTTGACGAGGAGGGTAACATCCTGGGCAGCGGCACCATCAGCGACGACGTGGCAGCCGGCAAGGCCAAGGACATCACCATCCAGAATCTCTCCTCTCTCCTCTCTCCTCTCTCCTCTGACAAAGAGGCTTTCATCTACTTCGCCGCCAAGCTGCGCGAGAAGACCGCATGGGCCGATGCCGGTTACGTGGTGGCCGAGGAGAAGCTGCCCGTACAGACAGCCAAGAAGCCGATGAAGGATCTCACCTTCGCCAATGCCGAAGCGCTCACCGTGGATGACGGTTCGACTGCCGTCACCGTCACCGGCGCCAACTTCAAAGCTACGTTCAGCAAGAGCAAGGGCACGCTAACGGCCTACACCTACGACAACAAGCAGATGATTGGTACGGGCAAGGGGCTGCTGCTGAACGCGTTCCGTCTGCCTACCGACAACGACGGCAGCAAGAAGAGCGGCTGGGACGCCATGGGACTGCCTCGTCTGAGCACCACCGGCAAGGGCACGGGGACCACCGTGACGCGGGCCGACGATGGCAAGACCGTCACCGTGGCCATGACCAGCACCTACGGCAGCGGTGCCAATACGTTCGACGTGAACATGAACTTCATCGTCTGTGCTGACGGCACGCTAATGGTCAACGCGTTCATCCGTCCGAAGAACGTCGGCGCCGTGGTGCCGAAGATAGGCTTCCGACTGGAGATGCCGAAGGAGATGGAACAGCTGCAGTGGTTCGGACGCGGCCCGTGGGACAGCTATGTCGACCGCAAGGAGGCCTGTCTGCCCGCCATCTATCAGAGCACCGTCAGCGACCAGTACGAGGCGTATATCCTACCGCAGGAGCACGGCACGAAACAGGAGGTGCGCTGGCTCTCGGTGACCAACGGCGATGGCCAGGGATTGCTCTTCGTGTCGCCCGACCAGATGGCGGCCTCGGCCGTACACTTCCGCCCGGAGGATAACTACACCAACGCCAACAGCCGTGCCAAGCATACCTACCAGTTCAAAAGCTGCGACAACACGGTGGTGAACCTCGACGCTGCCACCCGAGGGCTCGGCAACAACTCGTGCGGCCCCGACGTCATGGATAAGTACGAACTCAAGACGCAGAACACCACCTTCCGCTTCTTCATCATCCCCCTCTCCTCTCTCCCCTCTCCTCTCTCCTCTAACCACGCTCAACTGGCGAGAATTGACATGCCCGTCTGCCAGATGGTCAGCGTGGAGCGCCAGTCGAACGGGCGACTGAAGATGTCGACCACGACGAAGAACGCCGTCATCATGTATAGCATCGACGGCGGCGAATACCAGAAATACAGCGCCGCCGTCACCTGCAACGACGCCTGCACCGTCACCGCCTACTGCACGGCCGACGGCATGATGGCCAGTCCGAAGATGAGCTACGACTTCGACGCCTACGTCAACAAGAGCGCATGGAAGATCGTCAGCGTCGACAGCGAGCACAACGACAACAAGGCCACCTACGCCATCGACGGCAAGACAGCCACCTTCTGGCACACCAACTGGTCGTGGGGCGGCGGCGACCCGGTCTGCCCCCACACCATCGTCATCGACATGGGCAAGACCTACACCGTCGCTGCCGTCACCTATCTGGCACGTCAAGACGGCGAACAGAACGGCATGATCAAGGCCTACGAGATTTACCTGAGCACCGACGGCACCACCTGGGGACAGGCCGTGGCCAAGGGCGAGTTCCAGAAGACCACCGCCGAACAGGAGGCCAAGCTCTCTACGCCGAAGGCCGCCCGATACCTGAAGCTGGTGGCTAAGAGCGAGATCAATGG
>Ga0310697_10004584_pt1 | contig 13596 bp, 1 predicted proteins | sample 172DNAGHGlowgp2_FD_203883 | JGI IMG/M metagenome (GOLD analysis project Ga0310697, IMG submission 203883) | Sheep rumen microbial communities from Palmerston North, Manawatu-Wanganui, New Zealand - 1728 DNA GHGlow gp2 (v2) (version 2) | ecosystem: Host-associated > Mammals > Digestive system >...
CCAATCCCCAATCCCCAATCCCCAGATATATTTATATTCAATATAAAATTTAAATTTTTAAATTATAAATTAAATATTTTATTGTTATTAATATATATTTAAAAATTTAAAATAAAAAAATAATAACTTATATCAAAAATAAAAGTTACATTATTTAAAATATTTTTTTTTGAAATAATTTTTGCTTAAATAAATAATATTTTTTAACTTATATTAGATTTAATTTAACCTAATATTCATCTTTTAATTATTTTTGATTTATCAATTATTTTAATCTAGAAAACCTTAACAGTTACTGAAATAAATATATTAAAAATTATTTCAAAACAAAATAAATATTTAAAAGAATTATTTAAAAAGTTTCTAAAAATAATAATAACAGATTCTTTCGATTTAATAAATTCAAATTCTTAATATTTATTTTATTTAATTAATAATATTGATTCTCTTAATAAAACTATAAGATCTTTTTATAATTTTATAATTAAAAAAAATAAAAAATTAATTTTTTTATGAATGAATTTGTATCTAAATAAAAAAAAATAAATTTTTATATAAGAAAATTTAATTAAGAAAAAACAAATAAAATGAATGCAATTCTGCAAGATGTAAAGCCCGTTTTATGGGTTAAGTGGAAAAATAGGGATCCACAAATAGCTCCTTTAAGCAGAAGTGGACATTCTTTAACACAATTCGGAGGAAAAATAATTTTATTTGGTGGTACTATAAATGGCTTAGAAGACCCTTCATTAAAGAAAGTAGGACCTTCGAATGATCTATGGCTTTTAGATATATTCCAAAAAAATACATATGGATGGCAAAAATTAGTTCCAAAAGGTGATATTCCTTCTCCTAGAACAAACCACACAGCTACTACTGTTAAAAAAAATAATAGAGATGAATTTATTTTTATCTTTGGTGGAATGGGAGAAAAAGGAAAATTGGAAGATTGCTATAGATTTGATTATAATGAAGCTAAATTTACCAAATATGAAATAAAAGATGGTCCTGTACCTGCTCCAAGAGCTAATCACTCTGCTTGTTGTTATGATGGAAAAGTATATGTTTTTGGAGGAAATGGAGGTAGAGGCTATGAAAATAGTATATTTAAAGATTTATGGGAATTTGATCCAGATCAAACAAAATGGACTGAAATAGTTGGAAAAGAAAATCCCACTTATCCAGAATTCAGAACTTGTCATTCTATGTTTATTTTTAATAAAAATATTTATATATATGGAGGATGGAATAATCTTCAAGGATTTAATACTGCAGTTAAATATTCTTTTGAAACTCAAGAATGGGAATCAACTAATATGCTAATGGAAAATTTCCCTGTATGGAATCATTGTGGTTTGGAAGTTGAAAGTGGACCTGGATGGAAATATTTTATTTTTGGAGGAACTTCAAAAGAATTTGATGAAACTAAATTAAGAGAAAGAGCTGAATCAACAAATAAAATGATATATTGTGATATGGAAGATGAAGAATTAAAAGAAGTAAATTTAAATGATTCAAAAGTTTTGCCAGAACCAAGAGAAGATTCTGCTATGATTTATTACCAGCATACAAAAAATTTAATATTATTTGGAGGATGGAATAATGAGTGGTTCGGAGATATATATGGGATATGCGTTTCTGCTATTGTTGGTCCTTCTTACAGTGTTAAATCAATATATCCAAACATGGGCAGAATATCTGGAAATCAAGAAATTACATTAACCGGAAGTAAACTTAGTAATGGAAATATTACTGTTTATTTTATTTTAGGTTCAAAATATGCTCAAACTTCAGGAACATTAGTTGAAGATAGTAATAATACTCAATTAACTTTTATAACACCTGTTTTTAGTGATCCTTCTTTTATTAATCCAGGAACTCGTTTCCAAGGAACTAAAGATTGTGAAGTATATATTAAAATAGATAATGAAGAATTATCTACAAACCCAATTAAATTTAGTATTTATTATGATACAGATGCAGGTAAAAGTATTTTCTTCGGGCCAGCATGTATTTCTGGAGGTACTCCAAATATTCCAACTTATCTAAAAATTAGAGCTAGGAATGATGAAAATGAAAATAGATTAAGCGGATTAGATAAATTTGAAGTAAGTGTTGTTTCAGAAACTGATATGACTAAAAGTGTTGAAACGAAAATTGAAGATAATAATGACGGAACTTATTTATGTACATTTACTCCCCCTGATAATGATAGATATAGAATTTCAGTTAAATTAATTGGAGATAAAGAAAAAGTCGATATAAGAGGTTCTCCAGTAAGTGTTGAATTTTCTGGTACTGATCCTGAAAATAATGTAATGGTTGGAAAATATATGGTTGATAATTTCTTGAAAGAAAATGTTGAAAAATTAGAAAAGGAAATGAAAAGATTAGAAGAATCTTCTTCTACTGCTGGAAAAAATTTAGATGATATTAAAGTCGTTATTGCAATTAAGAATTCTAATAAAGAAATTGAAAAAGTTTGGGATAATTTTGATTTGATTATAAATCAATTAATGGAATATTATGTAGATTCTAAAATCGGTGAAAAAAAAGCATTATCAAAAGAAGTTCATAAAGATAGAATTGAAAACTTAATTAAACAGCATGCCAAATTAGAAGAAATAAGAAAACAAAGTGCACAAGAAATAAGTCCAATAATTAATGATAAGACAATAGAATACCAAAATGAAATAAAAGATTTTTATTCAGAGTTAAATAAATTTGGCCCTGCAATTAAAAAAGAAAGCTTTGCAACTCAATATGAAATGGGATATGAAAAAGCTTTTGAGGAAATAGATAAAAAGAAAAAAGAATTGCAAGAATTAGAAGAAAAATTAAAAAATTATTCAGAAATTATGACAAATTTAGGATATCCAGAAGAAACAGCAGGATGTGTTAAATCTATAGAAAATTCAAAAAATGAAATAGAATTAGTAACTGAAATGTGGAAATTTATTCATGATACTCAAGACTTATTTGAACAATTCAAAGCAAAGCCATGGCCTGAAATTGATGGACAAGCAATGGATGAAGCTATTTCACAAAAGCTTACCAAGCAAAATAATGCAATGAGAAAAAAATTAGGTTCTTATTCACTTGTTATGGATTGTGTTCAAAAAGAAATAAATGTTTGGAAAAAATTAGTACCTTTAATAACTTATCTTAAAAATGATTATATGAAAGACCGTCATTGGGAAGATGTTAAAAAAGAATTAAACGCTCCAGATTTAGTTATTGGGGAAGAATTAAAATTGCAAAAATTTTATGATATGAAAATTCAAGATAAAGCTGAACAAATTCAAGAAATTACAGATAAAGCTTCTTCCGAAGATAAAATGGGCAAAAAATTAGATGAAATTGATAAAAATTGGGGAGAGGCTGAATATATATTTAAAGATTATGCTCGTGTCCCTGGTATAAAATTAATGCATATAGATGAAGATCAATATGCTGTTCTAGAAGAAAATATGCAACAAATTCAAACAATGATAAGAAATAAATATAAAGCTTTTTATGAAGAAAGAATTGTAACTTGGAAAAAAGATTTAAATGAAATAAATGAAGTTTGGGTTGCTTTAAGCGATACACAAAAAACATGGTCATTTTTAGAAAGTTTATTCATTGGCTCTGATGAAATAAAAAGAGAATTACCAAAAGAGACGGAAGAGTTCCAAAAAATAGATCAAGAAGTTAAAGAAATATTAAAGAATGGGGTAGAAATTAAAAATATTAGAAAATTTTCCAATTCAAAATATCCTATGCCACCTCAAGAAACACCTGATGGCGAGGGTTCTCCTGATGCAAGTGAAGAAAAAGAAAGAAGTTTATTAGATTGGCTTAAAGATATTTTAATACGTTTATCAAAATGTGAAAAAGCTCTTAATTTATTTATGGAAAGAAAAAGAGCAGATTTTCCAAGATTTTATTTTATGTCTAGTGTTGATCTTTTAGACGTTTTATCTAATGGTAATGACCCTATGTCAATAAATAAGCATATATCTAAAATTATTATAGCTATGGAAAAATTAGTAATGGAAGAAAATAAAGATGGAGGAAATAATAGAAGGCCAAGTGCTAAAGAAATGGTAACAAGAACAGGAATTGAAAAAATTCCATTTGATACAGCATTCCCATTAATGGGTAAAGTTGAAGTATATTTAGTAGATATTTTAAATCATATGAAAAGTACAATCAAAGCAATAGTTAAAAAATCAATTCAAGAGGTAGATAGTAAAGGACAGAGAGAATGGATAGAATCAACTCCTTCACAAGCTTGTTTATTAACTGATTTAATGAGATTTGTAACATCTGTAGAAGCAGCAATAAAAAATTTGGCAAAAAATGGAGATTCATTAAAACAAGCTTTAGAAGCTCAGTCAAAATCTTTAAGTTATTTAATTAATTTAATTTTAGAAGATTTAACTGAAGAAACAATGTCAAAAGTAATGGTTTTAATTAAAAGTGAAACTCACTCAAGAGATGTAATAGATAAATTAATTCAAGAAAAAGTTAACAGAACAGATGATTTTATTTGGCAATCACAAATGAAAGCTTATTGGGATAGTCAAAATGATGATTGCCATTTAGATGTATGTGATGCTTCAATATGGTATGGATATGAATATTTAGGAAATGGTGATCGTTTAGTTGTTACACCTTTAACAGATCGTATTTATGTAACAGCTACACAAGCATTACATTTAAAGATGGGATGCTCTCCTGCAGGTCCAGCTGGTACAGGTAAAACAGAAACAACAAAAGATTTAGCATCAGCTATGGGTAAAGCTTGTTATGTATTTAATTGTTCTGAACAAATGGATTATAAAGGAATGGGTGATATTTTTAAAGGATTAGCAGCATCTGGTTCTTGGGGATGTTTTGACGAATTTAATCGTCTTGTTCCAGAAGTATTATCTGTATGTTCTATGCAATTTAAATGTGTTATAGATGCTCTTAAAAGAGGGGATAAAGAATTTATAATGGAAGAAAAAAAATGCCAATTAGATCCAAGCTGTGGTGTATTTATTACAATGAATCCAGGTTATTTAGGTCGTTCAGAATTGCCTGAAGGTCTAAAAGCATTATTTAGACCTATTACAGTAGTAGTGCCAGATTTTGGTATGATTTCTGAGAACTGTTTGATGGCACAAGGTTTCCAAGATGCTAAAATGTTAGCTAAAAAATTTGTTGTATTATATGCTTTATGCCAAGATTTACTTAGTAAACAAATGCATTATGATTGGGGTCTTCGTGCTATTAAATCTGTATTAGTTGTTGCTGGTGCATTTAAAAGAGCTGATAGAGATATGACTGAATTACAATTATTAAAAAGGGCATTGAGAGACTTCAACTATCCAAAAATAGTTCAAGATGATATTCCTATTTTTGATGGTTTAATTGGTGATTTATTCCCTAATGTAGAAGTTGAGCGTAAGAGAGATATGAACTTTGAAAAGAAAGTAGAAGAAGCATGTGATGTTGTAAATGAAAAGAAAATGGCTAAAGGAATGGATGATGATAGTACACCTACATTTAAATTCTCTAAAGAAGCTGGTTTTATTTTAAAATGTGTACAATTAAAAGAACTTATTGAAATCCGTCACTCTGTATTTATAATGGGAAATGCAGGTTCAGGAAAAACAGCAACATGGAGAACATTAGCAAAAGCATTTGATTTATATGGAGTTAAAACAGAAACAAAAGATTTAAATCCAAAGTCAATAGATAGTAATGATTTATATGGTAAATACATAAATATTCAAACAAGAGACTTCAAATATGGTATTTTATCCAATATTATGAAAGCAATGAGTACAGCAGAAGATAAAAATCAAAAATGGATTATTTTAGATGGAGATCTTGATGCACATTGGATTGAAAATATGAACTCTGTTATGGATGATAACAAAGTATTAACTTTACCAAATAATGATCGTATTGATTTAAAACCAAATATGAGAATGTTTTTTGAAATAAGAGATCTTAAATTTGCATCAAAAGCTACAGTATCTCGTGCTGGTATTTTATATATTACAGATGATGAAGGTTATCAATGGAGGGGATATTATAAATCATGGATGAATCAAATGAATTTCAGAAAAAAAGTAAGGCAAGATACACTAGATTATTTTGATACATTTTTAGAACCATGTCTTAAATTTTTAAAATCAACAAGATTAATAGTAGATTTGGTTTTCCAAATTACTTTTGTTATAGGCTTTTGTAAAATATTAGAAGCTTATATAGATAAAAAAGAAGCATGTCTAAATAGGGATCCTAAAAAACAAATAAAAGGCGATGATGAACCATATCCTGGATATGATTTATTATTTTGTTTTGCAGCAATTTGGTCAATGGGTGGTATTTTAACTGATAAAGATGGTATTGATTTTAAAAGAAATTTCTCTGATTGGTTTAGACAAAATTTCAAACAATATAAAATACCTCCAAAAGGAACTATATTTGATTATTATGTTATAATGGACCCAGAAAATCCAAGATTTGAAGAATGGACTAAAAAGATTGAAGAAATAGAATATCATCCTGGTGAAAATATTAGATACATTACTGTACCAACAAGTGAAACTGTTTCTGTTTCTGAATTAATGGAAAAATTATTAGATGTAGGACATCCATCATTATTAATTGGAATGGCTGGATGTGGTAAAACTCAGATAGCTAATGGTATGCTTGAAAATAATAGAAAAAAAAATGAAAAAAATAATTCATTTACATATGTTTCAGTTGCTTTTAACTATTATTCTGATACTTATGTTATGCAAAGTGTATTAATTCAAAATACAGAAAAATTCTCTCAAAGAACATTTGTACCAAAAGGTAATCCAAAATTAATGGCTATTTTCATTGATGATCTAAATATGCAAAAACTTGATAGTTGTTTAACACAAAATGCTATAGAATTAGTAAGACAATTTATGGATTATAAGCATATTTATGAATGCCAAAAAATGGAACTTATGGAATTTATGAATATTCAATTTATAGCTTCAATGAATCCAACAGCTGGTTCATTTAATATTAATCCAAGACTTCAAAGACATTTTTGGATTTGCTCAATACCATTCCCTTCAGATGATTCAATAAGAACTATATTCCAATTTTTCTTAGATGGTCATTTTAAGCAATTTGGAACACATATTCAAGAATTAAGTAAAGGATTAGTTGCAGGTATTATTAAATTACATAAATGTGTATATGCTAAATTTAAAAAATCAGCAATCAACTTCCATTATGAATTTAATATAAGACACATTACAGGAGTATTCCAAGGTATTCTTATGTCAACAGTTGAAAAGTTTAAGGAGCCTGAAAAAATGGCTAAATTATGGATACATGAATGTGAAAGAGTATATGGAGATAGACTAGTATCTGTAAAAGATTTAAACACTTTAAGAGGAGAATTAGGAGGAGAAGTTATTAAAATAGCATTTGGTGGTAAATTTAATTTAGGTAAATATTTAACAGATAAATCGGAACCAATTATATTCTGTAGATTTGTAGGAGGATATTTAGATAGTGTATATGATATGGCAAATAAATTAAGTGATGTAAAAGATAAAGCAAATCAAGCATTAAGTGAATATAATGATCAAAATACTCGTATGGATTTAGTTTTATTCGATGATGCAGTTAAGCATGTATGTAGAATTACTCGTATTATAACACAGCCTTCTGGACATTCAATGCTCGTTGGTGTTGGTGGTTCAGGTAAACAATCCTTATCTAAATTATCTTCATTTATTTGTCAATATAATAATTATATGATTACAATATCAAGTGACTATAGATTAAATTCATTTAAAGAAGATTTACAAAAAATGTATAATATAACTGGACTTAGTGATGATGCTGGCCTTCTTTTTATTTTAACTGAAAATCAAATAATAGATGAGAAATTCATGGTATTAGTAAATGATTTACTTTCTTCTGGTGATATTCAAGATTTGTTTAGTCCTGATGATAAAGAGGTTATATTTAATAAAGTTAAAGCCGCTTGTAAAGCAGCTACCAGAAAAGAAACAATGCAAGATGTTTGGAATTTCTTCATTGGAAGAGTTAAAAAGAATTTACATGTATGCTTATGTTTCTCTCCAGGGGAAAACTTAAGAAATAAAGCAAGAAAATTCCCATCTATTATAAATAGTACTGTAATTGACTGGTTCCAACCATGGCCTGAAGAAGCTCTTACCTCAGTAGCAAGAGAACAACTTAAAAAAGACTTTGAAGAAATGGCACAAGCCGAATACTTTGAAGCAGTTGTTAAATTTATGCCTTCTTCATTTAATATAGTAGGATTAAAAGCTCAAGATATGTTAGAAGCTGATAGAAGATATACTTATATTACACCAAAATCATTTTTAGAATTATTAAAATTATTTGGGTCTATGTATAAACAAAAAGTCAATGCTATTTTAGATAACAAACAAAAATTAGAATCAGGTTTAAATAAATTAAAAGATGCAAAAGAATCTATAGCTAATTTGGAAAAAGAATTAGAAATAAAATCAGTTGAAATTTCAAAAATTAAAGTTGAAGCTGAAGCCAAAAACAAAATAGCTCAAGAAAAGGCTGAAATTGTAGGAGGTGAATCAAAAATAGCCCAAGAAGAAGAAAAAAAAGTATCTGAAATGAAATCAAGAATAGAAGAAGAAAGTGCAAAATGTCAAGCAGAATTGAATAAATTCAAACCTATTATGGATAACTGTATGACTTTGGCTAAATCAATTAAAAAAGAAGATTTAGATAAAGTTAGACAAATTAAACCAAAACCACCAGATAAAATCATGAATATTATTATAGCTATGCGTCTTATGCTAGCTGGTCAAATTAATGAATATATTCCAATTGAAGTAGATAATAAAGCCTTACCAAAGAAGAATGAAAAAAATGATATTTTAGCATTACTATTAGACACAAAAAAATTAATTGAAGGTTTGCAATATTTCTTAGAAGTTATTAAACAATTTAAATATAATACTAAAAACTTTGATAACTTAACAAGTAGATTCCCTGATTACTTTAAACAAGAATTATTTGATAAAAATGCAGATGAATCTGCAAAAGCCTCAAAAGGTGTTGATATTTTGTTTAAATGGCTTTACTATATGAATGAATTTTATAATGCAGCAAAAACAGTTGAACCAATGCAAAAAAATGTCGATGAGAAAACAATAGAATTGAAAGAGGCCTCAGAAAAATTGGAAATTGTTCAAGAAAAAGTAAGGAAATTACAAGAAGAATTAGATATAGTTATGGGAGAAAAAGAAAAAGCAGAAAAAGAGCTTAATGATGCTGTCACAAATGAAACAAATTGTAAAAATAAATTATCTTTAGCAAGAAGATTTATTGGAGCTTTAGGATCATCAAGTGAACGTTGGACTTTAAATATTCAAGAATATAATTCTCAATTAGATGTTATTATTGGAGATATTTTAATTTCATCGGCTTTTGTTTCATATTGTGGTCCATTCCCTAAAAAATATAGAGAAGGAATTAAATCTTCTTTCTTTGAATTTATTGAAAATAATAAAATACCAAAAAGTGAAACTGCAATGGATCCTCTAAAAATATTAACTAATGATGCAGAAAAAGCTAAATGGAATAATCAAAAATTGCCAGCCGATCCAGTATCTATAGAAAATGCAACAATATTAACTAATTCAGAAAGATGGTCTCTTATGATTGATCCTCAGTTACAAGGTATAAAATGGATAAAAGAAAAAGAAAAAGATAATCAACTTACATTATTAAGAATGAATAATAAAAAATTAATAAATATTATAGGAGAATGTATTGAAGATGGTAAAACAGTAGTTTTAGAAAATTTAGATGAAATGATAGATGCCACATTATCACCTATTATAGGTAGAAATGTTTTTAAAAAGAAATACTATAAATTAGGTAATAATCAGCATGAAATTCATAAAAATTTCAGATTTATTATGCATACTAAATTATCAAATCCACATTATCCTCCAGAAATTCAAGCTGAGGCATGCTTAATAAACTTTGCAGTTACTGAAGATGGTCTTGCTGACCAATTATTAGCAATTATAGTTAAGATGGAAAGACCAAAATTAGCTCAAAGAAAAGAACAAGTTATTCAAGAACAAAATGAATGTAAAATTAAATTAGGTGATTTAGAAAATCAAATATTAACAGATTTAAATACTCCAGGAGATCCTTTAGAAAATGAACCTATGGTAGAAAGATTGGAAAATTCAAAAAAAGTATCAGAACAAGTATCAGTCGCAATGAAAGAATCAAAAGAAGCAGAAAAAGAAATAGCTGAATCATCAAATCAATATTCACCTGCAGCAATTCGAGGTTCATTAATATTTTTCTTATTTACAGAATTATATAAATTACATACATTTTATAAATTTTCTTTAGAATCATTTATATTCGTAGTAAGAAGAGCAGTCAAAGATGTAGCAGCAAAATGGAAAATAAAATTACATCCTGAAGAAAAGAAAAAAAAAGAAGGTGAAGAAAAGGAGGAAGGTGCAGCAGCAACAGAAGGACAACAGCCGAAACCAGAAGAAAAAAAAGAAGAGAAACAAGAAGTTCAAGGTGAACCAGCTAAAAAAGAAGGAGAAGGAGAAGGTGAAGGAGAGGAGAAAAAAGAAGGTGAAGGAGAAGAGAAGAAGGAAGGAGAAGGTGAAGGTGAAGAAAAAAAAGAAGGAGAGGAAGGTGAAGAGAAAAAAGAAGGAGAAGGAGAAGAAGGTGAAGAAAAGAAAAAAGAAAATAAAGAAGAGAAAAAAGAAGAAGAAGAGGAAGAGGATATTGAAGATGAAGATATGACAGATCAACAAAGAATCCAAAGAGTTAATGATTTAGTTACAGCTGTTACTGAATTCTCATTCTTTTATGTAAGAAGAGGTCTTTTTGAAGCACATAAATTAATATTTTCAACATTATTAACATTTAGAATATTATTAAAAGCAGGAAAAATAGTTCCTAGAGAATTAGCATTTTTAATTGAAGGTAAAAAAGGAGAATTAGAAGAAGTTAGTGCTACCACAAAAGAAATATTAAAAGATTATCAAATAGCAAATGTAAAAGGTTTAGAAGAATTAGAAATATTTTCAGGATTATTAGATATAATAAGTTCTAATAGTGAAAGTACATATTGGAGAAAATGGCTTAAAGATGAAAAAGCAGAAGAATCAGATATGCCTAAATCTCAATCAAAATTAACAGAATTCCAAAAATTATTAGTAATTAAGGCATTAAGACCAGATCGTATAACTTCAGCTATAACAAATTATATAAGAGAAAATATGGGAGATAAATATATAGAATCAACAACATTTGATATGGCTGCAACATTTAAAGAAACTAGTTGTCTTACTCCAATATTTTTCGTACTATTCCCAGGTATAGATCCAACTAAAAATGTAGAAGAATTAGGAGCAACAATGGGTAAATCAATAGAAAAAGGAACATTTATTAATATTCCTATGGGTCAAGGTCAAGAAGATAGAGCTAATAAAATGTTAGAAGAATGTGCCAAAGAAGGTAAATGGATTATGTTACAAAATCTTCATTTAATGTCAAAATGGATTAAAAGATTTGAAAATGATTTAGAAAGAGTATCCCAAACAGCTGATCCCAATTTCAGATGCTTCATATCTTCAGAACCACCAGCATTACCAACTATAGATATTATACCAGAGCCTATATTACAAGCATCAATTAAAGTATCTAATGAAGCCCCACAAGATCTTAAAGCAAATATGAAAAGAGCTCTTGGTAATTTTAATCAAGCAAGACTTGATTCATGCTCTAAAAAGAATGAATTTAAAGCTATATTATTCTCTTTATGCTTTTTCCATTCCCTTATTATTGGTAGAAGAAAATTTGGAGCAATTGGATGGTCTACCAAATATAATTTCAATGAAGGTGACTTGCAAATTTGTGCAGATGTATTAAATAACTACTTAGAAAAATATGAAAAGGTACCTTATGAGGATTTGAGATATTTATATGGAGAAATTATGTATGGAGGGCATATTACTGATAACTGGGATAGAAGAACTAATAATGCTTATCTTAAAACTTTAATTAAGCCAGAATTATTAACAGGATGTAATTTAGCCAAAAACTTTAAATCTCCAGATCCAAGCAAATTTAATTATGATCAATATATGAAATATATAATTGAAAAATTACCTCCTGAATCTCCTATATTATTCTATTTGCATCCTAATGCAGAAATATCTTATTTAACAAGTCAAGGACAATATGTATTTAATTCAATATTAGATATTCAAGGAGGTTCAACAACAGGTTCTGAAGAAAAAGAAGATGATAAAAAGAAACAAGGGGGAGGAGGAAATAAACCAAAAGCAGACCCAATGATGGAATCAATTAAAAGATATGCAGATAGACTTAAAGAAAAAAATACTTATTCTTTATCAACATTACGTCAAAAAGCAGGAAAATCTCCTTCTCCATATGAAATTGTAGCATTCCAAGAATGTGAAAGACTTAATTCTATATTCTCTTCTTGCTTAAAATCATTAGAAGATTTAGAAAAAGGTCTTAATGGTGAATTAAATATGACAGATGCTATGGAAAGTTTAATGCAATCTATTAAATATAATAAATTACCAAGTTCATGGGATTCAGCCGCAGGATATCCAAGTAAAAAGCCTTTATCATTTTGGTTTGATGATTTATTAAAAAGACATGATCAAATGGATGAATGGGTATCTGATTTAAAAACACCAAAATGTCTTAATATTACTTTATTATGCAATCCAATGTCATTTATTACTGCTGTTAAACAATTTACTGCAAGACAAAAAGTATTACCTTTAGATGATTTAGATACTATGACTGAAATTACAAATATGACTGAAGATATGGTTAAAGATTATCCACCAGATGGTGGTGTTTATCTTACTGGAATGTTCTTACAAGGAGCAAAATGGGAAGATTCAAATCCTGATGCTCCTGGATTTTTGACAGAGATGGTAAATAAAGAACTTGACCCTAAAATCCCAGTTATGCATGTATTTGCTATTGAATTAAAAAATAAAAATACTACAGGATATTATGAATGCCCTGTATATTATACTACTGCAAGAGGTGGTACATATATATTTACTGCTTATCTTAAAATGGAGAGTGAAGAAACTGATCCCATTCAATGGATTCTTGCTGGAGTTGCACTTATATTGTCAACTGATGAATAAATAAAATATCATTTTTTAATATTGATTTTATTTTTTATATATTTATTTATTTTTTTATATAGGACCTCAGAAGATTTTCGTTTTGTTGGGATGAGATCCTTTTATTTATTAATTAAACAAATTTAATTATTATTAAATTAAAATTATATATAATTTTTTTTTAATAAATTATTTTTAAAAATAATTAATTAATTAATTTATTAAAAATTTAAAATTATGATAAACATGGGGATTGGGGATTGGGGATTGGGGTTTGGGGGGTGGGGGTTGGGGCCCCAACCGCATGACCCCACCCCCCAGGCCCAAAACCCCAACCCACACCCCACACAAAAAATTAAAAATTTAAATAATAAAAAAAATAAAAAAAAAA
>Ga0310697_10004585_pt1 | contig 13594 bp, 9 predicted proteins | sample 172DNAGHGlowgp2_FD_203883 | JGI IMG/M metagenome (GOLD analysis project Ga0310697, IMG submission 203883) | Sheep rumen microbial communities from Palmerston North, Manawatu-Wanganui, New Zealand - 1728 DNA GHGlow gp2 (v2) (version 2) | ecosystem: Host-associated > Mammals > Digestive system >...
TTTCACTGAATGAGACAATTACAAATATTGAGTCGGGAAAAATTCCGGACTCAATATGTGCAATTCACTGGCAATCAACGATATGCATTTCACGCCAATTTTGTGCTCATCTGGAAACACCCGAACACTATGATGTAAGCGCCACGGGATGTACACTTCACAGCCTCACAGCAACGTCAGGGTCTTGTGTCACCTCGGCCTGTGTCGGAAATTGGGCCCAGACCCGTTCGCTTGACGGCTAACTCCTCCTTTTTAGCCACGCCCGGGGCGTGTCTAACAGTCGTCAAACACACGCCGTCATGCCGCCGAGAGCGGCACCGCTCACTGCACTGCCATCGCGCAGGCTCACCGCACCCGCCCCGCATGCCCATTTCCGCCAGAGGCAGCTCGGTGCCACAAGCCCTGCCGTATTTGCTGTGAGGCGTGCACACAGGTACAGGCGGGTTGCAGAGTGGGTGCAAAAACCAGGGAAAAGTGATCCTACAGGTGCCGGGACGTGGACCGGTGTGCACGGGGAGAGACAGGCAAGGCACGGGGAAAGGGGCGAGGCGTGCACACAGGTCCATGCGAGTGGCAGGGTGGGTGCGAAAACGGGCTTTTTTGATCCTACAGGTGCCGTGAAGTGGACCGGTGTGTACGGTTCAGGGCGTGCCGGACGCGGGAGAACGGGGATAGTGTACCCGCGGGTGCTGGCAACTGGACCGGTGTGTACGGCGCTACAAGGCGGAATTTTGATTTTTCGGGCAAAAACTGTATCTTTCGGACGCTAAAACCTAAACTATGGAAAAGAGAAAGAGGAGTTGGCGTGACCGGAAGGATGCTTATTACATCTCCGGCCTGGACTCGATGCACGTGATGATGCCGTATATGTTCGGCAACCGTACGGCCAACGAGGCCGTGATGGGGGAGGTGATAGACCTCACGGAAGTGGACAAGTATCTGGCTAAGAAAAATGCCGGTAATCCCGAATCCAAATACACCTGGTTCCAAGTAATTGCCGCGGCCCTCGCAAAGACCGTGCTCCTGCGCCCGAAGATGAACTGGTTCATCGCCGGCGGCCACTATTACGAGCGAAAGAAGATCCAGATCTCCTTCAATGTAAAGCGCCAGTTTGCCGATGAAGCCGAAGAAGCCATGGCCAAGTTCGTCCTGGATCCCGAAGGAGGCTCGCCAATGGAGCAGGTACACAGCTACGTGCACAACTTCGTCCATAAGGTGAGGGTGGAAGACAAGACCGAAGGCATCTCCAACGCCCTGGACATAGTGAAACACCTTCCAAGGCCGCTTTTCCGCCTCCTTGCCTGGACTCTCAAAAAACTGGAATACTACGGCCACTACCCCCAGGGCCTTGCCGTGGACGATCCCGCTTATTCCAGCATATATGTCACCAACCTTGGCAGCATCAAGCTACACGCAGACTATCATCATCTTTTCGACTGGGGAACCCTCTCCAACTTCGTGGTTATAAGCGAAAAGAAGATTCGTCCCTTCTTCAGGGAAGACGGAACGTTCGAACTTAGAAATACCATAAAACTGGGCCTGACGGTGGACGAACGCATTGCAGACGGCTACTATTTCTCAAAGTGCATAGCCCTCCTGCGCCACATCTTCGCTCATCCGGAACTACTGGACGAGCCCGCATCGACCCCTGTAGAATTCAACTTCTAAAACTATGACATTCAATCTGGAAAATGTTAAGACGCCGTGGCTGGAAAGCTATGGCGAAGTGCCTTTTCACCTTACCTACAGCGACAAATCCATGGTGGATACCGTAGAGGAAACGGCCGCCGCTGATCCCGATTTCCCCTCGCTCTCGTTCATGGGCAGGAACATCTCCTTCAAGGAAATGATGAAGGAAATCAACCGCACGGCACGCGCATTCCACGCCCTTGGCGTAAAGGAAGGCCAGAGGGTGCTGGTGTGCCTTCCCAACGTGCCCCAGGCCATCTACTGCCTGTACGGCCTCAACCGCATAGGCGCCGTGGCCTCCATGGTGCATCCGCTGTCGGCAGTGGGGGAGATTGTCCATTATATGAACGAGGCCGACTGTGAAATAGCCGTGACCCTGGACCAGTTCTACGCCAAATTCCTTGACGTGAAGGCGCACAGGCCCATCAAGCAGCTCATCATCGCCCGAGTATCCGACGAACTGCCGTTCCCCCTCAACATCGGCCAGAAACTTATGACCGAGCGCAAATTCCCCAAAGTGGCGGAAGACGGCAGTGCTCTCACCTGGAAGCATTTCATTGCCGGGGGAGAGGGAAAGGCCGATGAAGGCTTCGTTCACAAGAACCCGCTCGCGGAGGCGGTTGTGCTGTTCTCCGGCGGAACCACCGGTGTCACGAAGGGCATAATGCTCTCCGACCTGAACTTCAACGCCCTGGCGGTGCAGACCCAGGCAATGTGCCACAAGGAAGTGCGCCGCTCAAGGATGCTCGCCGCTATGCCCGTATTCCACGGCTTCGGCCTTGGAGTGTGCATACACACGCTCCAGGTGTGCGGCGGAACGTCCATCCTGGTTCCCCGCTTCAACGTGAAGAGCTACGCCAAGCTTATCAAGAAAACCAGGCCCAACTATATCGCAGGCGTTCCCACCCTGTTCGAGGCCATCACCCGCAACCGCTATCTGGACGGGGCCGACCTGAGTTGCCTCCGCGGCGTATTCTCCGGCGGCGATTCGCTCACCATCGAGCTGAAGAAGAAATTCGACAAGTTCCTGGCCGACCACAATGCCGATGTCCGCGTGCGCGAGGGCTACGGCACCACCGAATGCGTCACGGCCAGCTGCCTCACTCCCTACAACAAGGAGAAGGAAGGCAGCATCGGCCTGCCATATCCCGACACCTATTATATGATATGCAAGGTGGGCACGAACGAGGAGGCTCCCTATGGCGATGAGGGCGAAATCTGCCTCACAGGGCCTTCGGTGATGCTGGGCTATATCAATCACGAAGAAGAGAATGCCCAGACGCTCCGCAGGCATGACGACGGCCACATCTGGCTACACACCGGCGACCTTGGCGTGATGGACCAGGAAGGTTTCATCTACTTCCGCCAGAGGATCAAGAGGATGATCATCACCAGCGGCTACAATGTGTATCCTTCCCAGATAGAGAATATCCTGGAGGGCCATCCTTCAGTTCAGAGGAGCTGCGTGATAGGTGTCCCCGATCCCCTCAAGATGCAGAAAGTGAAGGCCTTCGTGGTGCTGAAAGACGGAGTGGAAGACACCCCCGAGGTTCGCGAAAGCATAATGGCACACTGCCGCAAGAACATTGCGAAGTATGCTATGCCGGCCGAACTGGAGATAAGGGATTCCCTTCCCACAACCCTGGTGGGCAAGGTTGCCTATACCCAGTTGCAATAAACAAACTGCTCATCCTATGGGACTTTTTATTTCAAAGGCCGCCAAAAAGGCCGTTGGCAAAAAGGAGATGGCCACGAGCTATTTCCTCACCGGCGCCTGCTTTTTCCTCATTGCCTGCAATGCCGGCCTTTTCGTGTTCATGCCGAACATCGTGGCACCGCTTGCCATCATCCTTTCCAATGCCATTACAGTTGCGCTCATGCTGGTGGCACTCAGGCCCATCAACCGCCTGTTGCAGCGCGAGTTTGAGAAGAAGGCCGATGAACTGGTGGAGCAGCGCCAGGAGGAAACCGCACTCCGTGAGAGAGTGGCGGAACTGGAATCGGCAAATATGGAGCTGGAGCGCAAGATAGATTCCTGGACGCAGACTTCCGGAGTTCCCGCGAATGTGAACCTGAGCTTCAAGGTGGAGACGATGACCTACGACAAGTCCGGCTATATCGTGAAGGAGGAACCCCTGGAGCGGTTCCTGGAGGACCCTGCCTATGGGCTCTCCGGCAAGAAAGGCATTGTGGACCGCTTCGGCAAGTGGCTGGATTCCGTGTCGCATCCGGGAGAAAGGAAGGTCCTGTACATAGGGAAGTACTATATCAAGGCATCCATCGGCCTGGACTTCACCCGAATCAAGTTCTCTGTGAGGGATGGCGCCCTGACCCTTTTCGGGGTGCGTTTTTCCAAGCTCAACGACCTTGCCGTTGTCCGGGACGATGATGAAGTGAGCCACTGCTGGCTGCTGAACGAGGGCTTTGACGGGACCACCATCAACCGAAGCGAGCTCTATCGCGAATTCACCGAGGTTTATGCCGAATATCGCGAGCAGGAGGCTCAGGAAGCGCTGGAGAATGAAATCGAGGGACTCTGCGACCGTTACACGGCCGTCTTCCGCTCAAATCTCGCAGGCCGGTTCCCCGGCATCGAGTTCTGCGACCACATAGAGGATTCTCCCGCCACCTGGTATTCCCTGAAGGATCATATGCAGGACCGGCGTGTGTTCCCGATCGCATCCAATATGCTCCTTATGGCCGATGTCCTCAGCGGCACTACGGATATACAGAAATGAAAAAGGCAATATCAGTTCTGCTTTCATGCCTGATGTCCTGTCTTGTGGCAGGGGCTCAGGGTGGGGATGTGAATAAAACCCACATCGACAATATCACCGTGGAGGCTCGCGGCACTTTCCATCAGGAAACGCGCGAAGGGGCCTACGATTCGCATTTTCAGGGCGATTACCTGAACTTCATCATGACGGGGCAGTTCACCCCGAAGCTCACTTTCAAATTCCGCCAGAGGCTTAACAAGGACATCGAGGCCAAGAATCCGTTCAAGGCCACGGACCTCCTGTGGCTCAACTGGCAGCCAAGTCCGCACTGGGGCTTCACCTTCGGCAAGCAGGGGATCCTTGTGGGCGGTTACGAGTTCGATTCGGCCCCCATCGAAGTCTATTACTACAGTGAGTTCTGCAACAATATGGAGCAGTACTACGCTTTCGGCGCCAGCGCCCACTACATGCCCGCCGCTGGCCAGACCATCACCCTGCAGTTCATCCCTTCCCCCGTCTCCCCGGCAACGCAGGACGCATATTCCTATAATCTGTACTGGAACGGCAGCATCTTCCCCTTCTGGAAAACCCTCTGGAGCGTGAACCTGGTGGAAGACGGTTTCAAGCATAGAATGAACTACATAGCCCTTGGCAACAAGTTCGACTTCGGCAGCTTCTTCGTGGATGTGGACTGGATAAACCGCGCCGCCATCGGCCATCAGAAAGACTTCTTCTCCGACTGGACTGTCATAGGTAAGGCCATCTGGAGCATAGGAAAATGGAATCTCTGCACCAAGGTCGGCTACGAGCGCAACGATGCCGCCAACGTGGACGATGAGGGCAATTCATACGATGTGGTGCTCAAGGCCGGAGGCGACTTCTTCTATTACGGAGCCGGCGTGGAGTTTTTCCCGCTTGCCGATGAACGCCTGAGGCTTCACGCCGTGTATTTCCGCAACAATCACAGCGTGGTGAACAACTTCGACGTGGGTATAACCTGGAGGATGAGAATCCTTTAAATACCGCTGTACCGGCCTGCAAAGAGTACCGCTGAGGTGCTCTTTTCGCTTATTATATAAAGGAAGGGACGGACTGCGTGGAATTCCTTGGTAACCATCGGGGGTGCGACGGAGGTGTTCTTCATCATTCCGGCGCTGGAAACCACAGCAGCCTCGGTGCCTTCTTCATCGACCTTTATCTTTGCGTCCTGGTTCACGAAACTGAGGCAGAGCGCGTCGTCGGACATGGGGGTGAATTCGGCTGCTACGGGGCTGAACGATGAGGGCATACCCATATCGGCAAGGATATCGTTCAGATTGATATGGAAGGTGGTTTCGAAGCGGGGCAGCCAAAGATCCACCTCGAAGGAGCCGAATTCTCCCAGGACCTCTTTCCAGGGCGTGGCCTTGAGGTAGCTGCAAACATCGGCGATTGAACTGCCTTCAGCGGGAAGGAAAACGGTCATCGTGTATGCGCCGTTGCCATAGTTCAGACGCACGGCCTTGAAGGCTTTGTTCTCCATGTAGCGCATTTCGGCCAGGCGGGACATCATCGGGAGTTTCTTCTTGCTTCCGCCAGAGAGGGTGAACTCCCGGTCCTGGGTATCGGCCTTCTTGAACGGGCTGCTCCACATGCTCTTGAAGTACATGGCGTTCAGAAGATAGGCCAGCATGTCCGGATCCGTTTGGTCGAGGATCTTGGGAATCATGCCGTTAGTGTGGTCCGAGCACCACTTGTTAATCTTCTGGGCGCTGCCGGTACGGTCGGCGAAATCCAGGTTGGAGACCTCTGCCTGATAGTATTTCTTCACTGCGGACACGTAGTCTTTCTTGAGGGCGAATCCCTTGTCCACGATTATCGCATTTGCGATGCTCAGGCTTGTGGCCTTGTCCAGACTCGGCAGCTGGGTGAGCATTTCAAGGCAATACTCGTTCACCTCCTGCGCTCCGTCGGCCCCATAGCCCAGGACTTCGCTTATTTCCCGGGCTGTCTGGCCTTCCGCTCCGTCCAGAATCATTCCCAGCAGGAACTGCATGCTCAGGGGCGAGATTATATAGTCCTTGTCGCTTGCAGCCTCCACCTTGTCGATGAAGTTGAATGCGAAACTGTTACCGGTTTCCACCATAAGCGACTGCTTCGTGGTGAGTTCTATATCCTTGCGGGGATTGTTCTTCAGGTCATTGCCGCTTTTGTCGCAGGATGCGACAAGGGCAAGGGCGGCGGCGAGTATCATCAGATGCTTCATGGCACAATAATTTGAATTACTTCCCAAATATACGTATATTTATCCGTTTTTATATGGAAAAACGTCTGGTATTATTCTTTTCGGCGCTATTTCTTAGCCTTTCGGCCTCCTTCGCACAGAGTGCCGACACTTTGTCATCGGCCGATGCTCTCCGCTTCATCCGGGCGGAATTCCAGCCCTTCTCTGAAATGATAACCCGCTCCAGGGTCCAGGTGCCCCTGCTTGGCAACAGCCTGGAGATAATGCGCGGGATGCGGAAACACGAGCTGCTCACCGATGATATCGGGAATGCCTCTGAGTGCATCAACTTCGAATACTATGAATTCGGCACCAGCAGCATCCCCGAACAGGTGAGGGAAATGCTCATGGAGAAGGCCCGGGACAGCGTCACTGTCCGTTTCCTTGCGGAAAACATCACCAACGCCCCAAGGCGCCGCGACTATTACCGCGACATGCGCTCTTCCGGCATGGACGTACGGTTTTTCTCCCCCATTACCAGGCCTCTCCGCTTCCTTTTCAGGCTCAATCACCGCAACCACCAGAAGATTGCCGTCATCGACAACAGGATTGCCTATATCGGCGGGATGAATATGGACGACCGCTACTTCAAGGACTGGGACGACACCCACATGCGCATCGAGGGCCCTGCGGCCGCGGTGGGGGTGAACGGGGTGTTCTGGAAGATGTGGGAAGATTCGTTCAGGCATTATGACGCGCCTTCTTTTGCCGATACCGTCTCATACCCTGCAGTGGAGTCCGTCGGCAAGATAGTGCAGGTGGTGAGCGACGGTCCTCTGGATGGGATGAACATAATGGAGGACGCTTATAAATGGCTTCTGGACAACTCCACCGGCTATTTCTACGTCAATACGCCATATTTTGCTCCGCCACGCGGTGTGAGGCGCGCCATGAAGGCCGCAGCAAGCAGGGGGGCCGATATTAGGATAATGCTGCCCGGAGAATCGGATGTTCCCATAATGGATCCCGTGAACAGATCTTTCTACCGCACGCTGCTCCGAAGCGGCGTGAGGATCTACTCCTGCGACGGCCGGTTCAACCACAGCAAGACCTTCGTAACCGACGACTATCTCTTCAGCATCGGCTCGGTGAATCTGGACTACCGCAGCTTCCGCATAAACTATGAAGACAACGCTTTCGTGTACGACTCTCCCGTGGCCGCGCATATGAAAGCTGAATTCGAGACCGGCTGCGCTGAAAGCTGCAGGGAAGTTACCCTACAGGAAGTGTACGACTGGTCCATCTGGGAAAGGCTTTTGTACGGCCTGGTGAGGCTTATTGCATTCGAAATGTAAAATTTTTTCATAAAGGTATTGCAGAATAAAAAATTCTTCTTACCTTTGTGGTCCCGAAAGGGAAGTTCACTGAAAACTTGGTGCGGTAGTTCAGTCGGTTTAGAATACCGGCCTGTCACGCCGGGGGTCGCGAGTTCGAGCCTCGTCCGCACCGCAAAAAGGGTAATTTACTGAAAGTCAGTAAGTTACCCTTTCTTTTTTGTCCTTTTTAGGACCAATTATCAGGTTTTTCGGCAAAAAACAGTGCCGAAAAATGCCGAAAAAAATCGAAAAACAAGGCAAAAATCGTGTGTTAGCGTCATTAGAAGATAATCGGCCACTAATCTGATATAACAGGTATAATAACAGACTTTTTCGCAACGTTTTTCAATTTTGTAAAATATATTTCATAAATTTGTAAAACAGATTTTTGAAAGATGAATTACGAAAGACAGCACTTAGCCATATTGAAGAGCCGGATGGCTGAGCCCCGCAGGCGGATGCAAATCATCATGGGGCCCCGCCAGGTTGGCAAATCAACCGTCGTGTATCAGTTCTGCGACGGCATTGACACCCCATACGATTACTTCGCAGCAGACGGGGTAAACCGCTTTGACACCACCTGGATTCCCAACCATTGGCAGGAAGCCCGGATGAAGATGGATCTCCACGGTGACAAGGAACGCATCCTTATTATCGACGAGGTGCAGAAGATTGACGGCTGGAGCGAGCAGGTAAAGAAAGAATGGGACGAGGATACCCGAAAAAAACGCAATCTGAAAGTCATTCTCCTGGGGTCGTCACGCGTTCTTCTTCAAAAGGGGCTGAACGAATCTCTCGAAGGCCGGTTCGAGCCCATAAAGATGGGATACTGGGAGTGGAATGAAATGAGGGACGCATTCGGTTTCACTATGCAGCAGTACATCTATTTCGGAGGTTTCCCCGGTCTGGCACCGGACATCCACGACGAAGACCGCTGGCGCAGCCTTATGGAGGACACCATTATAACCCCGATTCTTACCCGCGACATTTTGGAGATTGAGGAAATCCGCAATCCCGCCCTTCTGCGACAGGTCTTTGAGCTTGCCTGTATTGAGTCGGCCCGGGAACTGTCGCTGACCAAGATGCAGGGAACGATGAACAGCGGGACGGTACCGACCATCAAGAACTACCTGAATGTCCTGGATCAGACCATGACGGTAAAGCCCCTGCAGAAATATGCGCCATCTGTCATCAAGGAGAAAAACTCAGTTCCCAAGATGCAGGTCTACAACAGTGCCTTCCGCAATCGGTATGGTCAGTTTACCTTTGAGGAGGCCGTAACCAATCCCACCGAGTGGGGACGCCAGGTAGAATCCGCTGTCGGTGCGCATCTGGCCAACCGTTCGCAGTTGGACGGATTTGAACTTCTGTACTGGCGGGACGAGCATAAAAAGGAGTGCGATTACGTCCTTAAAAAAGGACAGGCACTTGTGGCAATCGAAGTCAAAAGCAGCAGCGCCGATGACACCTCCGGCTTTGAGAAATTTAGGCAACTTTACGCAGAGCACATAACGTCCGCGTTCATTGTAGGTCCGGAGGGCCTCCCGCTGGAAGATTTCTTCAGTCTTGACATCAAGAAACTTTTTTAGGACGATCCTTAATAGGCACTATTGAAGAAAATTGATTGCTAATATAATATAGATATACGTTATGGCTAACAGAATACTGAACAAATATGCTACTGTCTTCGGAAAGACGGACCATCGGCCGTTTGCCTTCTATGAGGAGAAACCCTCCGATGGCATTCATCCAGCAGAATGGATTGCCATCGAGTTATAGAACGATCTGATCATAGAAACTATAAAAAGAGGTCGCGAGTTCGAGCCTCGTCCGCATCGCAAAAAGAGCCTTCTACGTATGTAGGTGGCTCTTTTTGTATCTGGCGCTAAGCGACCGCATAGATGTGTCCGGGGCCCGGACTAATTCAGATCATTTTCTTCTATTTGGCGCAATTCCAAATCTCGTTAATCCTTTAAAATGTAGCTTTCACCCTGCCAATTGGCATATTCACAGAATATAATTCCATTGTAATAGGAAAAATGGGAGTAATGTTTCGCGGAAAATGAAAACTATTTCGTAACTGAATGGAAAAAGTCAGTTCAGTTCCTTCAGGAGTGTGATGAGAATAATGATAGAAAGATAGTCTTTCAAAGATATGCGTAGCCGTTTGAGGACGGCGTGTATGTCTTTTGCAACTCGGCTGTATTGGATTCCCATAGCCTGGGCAATCTCTTCGTAAGAGAGGCCTTCGACACGATTCTTCAGAAACGCTTGCTTTTGTTCGTCAGGAACTTTCTTTAAGCTTTCGCGTGCAATAGCTAATATGTCTTCTGTAAAGAGTTCTGAAGGATCGGTGTTTTGAATGGTCTCGGTAAACAATTCCATCAGTTCGCCTTCTTTGTTCAGTAGGGATTCGCGGATTTCATTGTTGTGACGGGCAGATTTTCGGTAATCAAGACAGGCATTCTTAACTGTCTTGAACATATACGCCAATACTGTCTCGGAGAGAATGGTGTCCCTCTTCTCCCATAACTTAGCAAAGCAGTCGCTTACAATGTCACGGGCTTGTTCGTGGTCACCGACATAGGAGTATGCCAAGAATTCAAAGATCTCCCTGTTTTCTTTGAAGAGGTCTTCGTAAAGTTTTTTCGATAATGATTCATCTTTTAGCATACAAAAGACAAAGTTAAAAAGTTTTTGTCATTCTTCGCAAACTTGTGCTCATTTCGGTTATTGTGAGTGAAATACATCCCTCCTTTTTTTTTGACAAACCTTGCAAAGATTAGAGGAATATGAAAAAAAAATGCAGAAATTCGGGAAACCTTGTCAGCCTTTCTCGTATTAATAAGTGAACGCGGGAAAGATGACGAGTTAATAATACAACTTGAAGTCTTTAACCAAATGTAATTATGAAGGTGGATAACGAATTACTTTACAAGTTCTTCGCTAAGGAAACATCCTTGGAGGAGGCTAATGCCATTGCTTCGTGGGCAAAAGAAAAGAAGGCTAACCAAGAGCAATTCAGGAAAGCATACAAGCTCTTTCTTATCAGCCAATTCGCGCTGAAAGGGCGTACATTTGAGCAGTTGGCCGTCAAGGAAAGTCATAGAAGTAGAGCAAGACATATTGTGTTTACTTCTTTCGGGTGGCTTACGGCGGCAGCTGCGGCTATTGCAATCGGTGTCTTTGTCAGTAACCATTATAAGAATGAATCTTCAATCAAAGATACAGTGCTGACAACAGAGGCAAAATGGGGGAAAATGCTAACCCAAACTCTTTCGGACGGAACTGTCATTGAAATGAATTCTGGTTCCAGAATAGAGTACCCTGCCGTATTTCTTGATAAGGAACGCCGAGTAAAACTGGAAGGTGAAGCCATTTTTGATGTGGCCCACAATGAAAAGCAGCCGTTTATTGTTGAGACGTTTGCTTATGATATTCGTGTGTTGGGGACCAGATTCGACATCGTGGCCAACCAGAGAGAAGGGGAATTCTCAGCAACTCTGCTTGAAGGTAGTATCGAAGTTCTGGATAAGCATCATAAAGTCCAAGCCCGTCTTTCTCCTAATCAAGTTGTCAAAATGGATGAGAACGGCAACCTTTATTCGGCCGATTTCGCAGATGCTAAGGAAGATATGGCATGGAGTGATGGACTGATTTCAGTTGCCGGAGTGAGCTTTTTGGATATAATGAAACGCATGGAAAAGGCTTTTGGAGTAACCATCGTGGTTGATATGCCCAATGTTCCGGAAGAGGTTCTTCCGTATGGCAAGATAAGGATTACAGACGGGATTGTTTCGGCCTTTGGCGTTTTGAAACATCACTATGATTTTGATTACGAGTTTGATGTACAGAATAACTTGTATAAAATCAAGTAGTTATTGAGGCCGCCGGCTCCTTTAATAACCGGATGGCTGGCAGGAAAGACTGTCACCGCAAAATAACATTATAACTAAAGAACAGGCCTATGAAGAAAGGTATTCTTCGGCGTTTATATGTAATGGTATCGGTGGGTATCGCCTTACTGTTACCTATGTCCTATGCCAAGGCTCAGGATGTACGGGTCAGTTTGGACATGAAGGATGTCGCCCTTGAAAAGGTACTTGGCTCCATTGAGTCGCAGACCCGGTATCTTTTCTCGCCAGCTGCCGATGTAAATGTCAAACAGATTGTTACCGTTCAAGTCTCCAACGCCGAGCTCGGGGAAGTCTTATCTCAATTAAGGGTGCAGACGGGGCTTGATTTCTCTGTGGAGAATGCTACCATATACATCACTAAACCCAAACTTCCATCTTCCAGAACAGTCCACGGAAAGGTAATTGATCCATCTGCTTTGCCGGTCCCAGGCGTATCCGTGTTCGTTAAAGGGACAACAATAGGTACTACTACTGATTTAGACGGATTGTTTTCTCTTACGGTCCCCGGGGATTTGCTCGGAGGCCGCTTAGTGTTTTCTTCAATCGGCTATTCCGATGTGGAAATATCCATTGGGAATCGTCGGACATTCGATGTGACTCTGCAAGAATCAGCCGTAGAACTTGAAGCAACCGTTGTAACGGCACTTGGCATCCGAAGAGACCAGAAGGCGCTTAGTTACAACGTACAGGAAGTTAAATCCGACCTGGTGACCACCGTTAAGGATGCGAACTTCATCAACAGCCTTTCAGGAAAGGTCGCCGGCGTTACCATCAACGCTAGCTCTTCCGGCGTTGGCGGCGCTTCCAAGGTGGTATTAAGAGGTAACAAGTCCATTTCCCAATCTTCCAATGCCCTTTATGTCATTGATGGCGTACCCATGTATAACTTCGGCGGGGGCGGCGGAACCGAGTTCGATTCCAAAGGTGCCACTGAAAGCATCGCCGATATCAACCCGGAGGACATTGAGAGTATCTCGGTCCTTACCGGAGCAGCAGCTGCTGCACTTTACGGCTCAGAAGCCGCCAATGGAGCCATCATGATAACTACCAAGAAGGGCCAGGCTGGAAAAATGAATGTAACTTTCAGCAGTAACACTGAGTTCCTTAGCCCTTTTGCACTGCCTGAGTTCCAAAGCCGGTATGGAACAGGGCTGAATGGTAAATCCGGCGACCAGACATATAGCTGGGGTGCTTATCTTCCGGAAAGTGCCCGTTATAACTATAGTCCTAAAGATTTCTTCCAGACGGGCACAACTCTCACCAACGCATTTTCCCTTTCCGGTGGTACGGACAAGAACCAGACATACTTCTCTGCGGCTGCGGTAAACTCGGACGGTATTATCCCCAACAATAAATACGACCGTTACAACTTCACATTCCGCAATACCAGCTGGTTCCTTCACGACAAACTTCGCCTTGATTTCAACGGCAGCTACATTATCCAGAAGGATCAGAATATGACCAACCAGGGTGTTTATTCTAACCCTCTGACAGCTGTTTATCTGTTCCCCCGGGGAAACGACTTCTCCATCTACAAGTCTTATGAGCGTTACAACCCGGGAACCAAGATGATGGAGCAGTTCTGGAGCGATGCACTTGCAGGAGACCTGCGTATGCAAAATCCTTACTGGATAGCTTACAGGAATCTCCGCAATAACAACAAGCACCGCTATATGCTTAATCTGACGGCAT
>Ga0310697_10004587_pt1 | contig 13592 bp, 8 predicted proteins | sample 172DNAGHGlowgp2_FD_203883 | JGI IMG/M metagenome (GOLD analysis project Ga0310697, IMG submission 203883) | Sheep rumen microbial communities from Palmerston North, Manawatu-Wanganui, New Zealand - 1728 DNA GHGlow gp2 (v2) (version 2) | ecosystem: Host-associated > Mammals > Digestive system >...
TATGTCGTGGTTGTTCTGCATGAAGACATAGACGCCCTCGTAGATGGTGCGGTCCTGGATGACGGTCTTGTCACTCTGCTGAATGGACAGCAGGTCGCGGAATCGCTGCTTGAGGAAGTAAACCTCAAGGTTAAACGACCACCGCTCGATGTCACGATAGTAGTCTTCCAGATAGGGATTGTCGTCGACCGACTCGAACCGAGGCTCCCAGTGGTAGTGACGGGCCAGCATCCGTGTGAGCGTCGACTTCCCGCTGCCAATGTTTCCTGCTACTGCGATATACATCGTGCAAACTGTGGTTACAGGTGTGAGAACTTGGTGATCGTGTCGACGAGTGCGGCGGGGTTGCCCATGTCGAAACGTTGGCTGTAGAGTCGTACGCCAATCATGCCAGAACGGCTGCGTACAGCCTCCAACGCCGACGTCAGTTCTATCTCCTTCTGGCTTCCCTCTGCGTCGGCCTGACGGATGTCTTCTTCGAGTTGTTTGAACACCTCCGGCGTCAGGATATACTGGCCGAAGACCGAACAGTACTCGCGGTTGCCCATGCTGCCACGCACGCCCAGATACTCCTCGGCATAGTTTGACGTGGGCTTCTCATAGACGGTCGACACGTTGAGTATGCGCTCGTCCTTGTCTTCCCAGACGCCAGTCATAATGCCAAAGTGGCTGACGTCGTTCAGCGCGACTGGATAGAGGCCGACGACCAGTCGGTTGTATAGCTCATACTCTTCAATCAGCTGTAGCGCACACGGCTTGTTGGTCAGCGAGCGATAGAGCGTGTCGCCCAGCATCAGCAGCACGGGCTCGTTGCGGGCGAACTCGGCAGCCTGATAGACGGCGTGGCCAAAGCCGCGCTTCTCGCGCTGATAGACGTAGCGCAGGCGCTTGCCGATGTCGTGGATGCGGTTCTCATATTCTTGGTACACCTTCGGCAGCTTACGGAGGTGGTCGTCGCTGAGCGGGCGCTCAAAGAAGTCGGCATACAGCTGACGCTCCTCCTCACCGCCCAGCACGAGGCAGATCTCCTCGATACCGCTCAGGATCAGTTCCTCGAGCAGGATGAGTATGACGGGGCGCACCATGCCGTCGGGACAGGGAATCGGGAAGAAGTCCTTCTTCAGCGCGCGTGTGGCTGGATAGAGCCGCGTGCCGAAGCCTGCCACGGGGATGATGGCGCGACGGACGGTGTGGACGGGTTTGATGGTCAGCGGATAGGCCTTCATGCCGATGCTGTTCAGATAGTCGATCAGTTTCTGCTGACAGTCGGGGTCGCGTGCCAGGAACTGCACGGAGCCGTCGCCATGCGAGCCTACGCCCTTGCCGCCATAGACGAGCGCCGTCACCTGCGGGTCGCTCAACGTGGCCCGAAGCTTGGGGGCTTCCAGCTCGTCGGGACACATCGGGGCAACATGGCTGTTGAACAGATCCTCGGCCTCGGTCATCAGGCGCCCCAGCTGTTCGACTTCGCCCTCGGCCATATACTGGATGGCACGGTCTACAATCTGGCGGTTCAGTTCGCCCAGTGCCCGATGCTCCATCTCCTCCTGTTCGGTCGACGCGAAGGGATAGCCTCGGTTCAGGTCGCGCAGGATCTTCACCGTGTTCTTCTCGCCGCCCAGGTCGGCAAACACCCAGTACAGCGGCTTCTTGACGTTGAGTGAGTGTACCTCTACCTCGTCGCCGTCGAAGGTCATCAGGTTGGGCTTGACACCAAAGGCGCAGGCCTGGTCCAGACGACCGCAACGGCTCGACGTGCGCAGCTCGCCGACATAGGCAATGTTCATCTCGCCCAGCGTGTTGAGGTTCAGATTATATAATAAATTGAACGCGCGCGCGACGAGCACACAGATGGCGGCACTCGACGACAGGCCCGACTTCATGGGCAGCGACATCGACGTGATCTTGATGCGCACGCCGCCCACCTTGTACCACTCCAGCATGTAGCTGGCCACACCGGCACAGTAGCAGAAGAACGAGCCCGACTTGGCAATACGTTTCAACTCCTGTTCGTCCATCCGGCAGGCAAAGTTCTGCCATTCACCCTCTATCTCGGGGGCCACGCTCTGGACCTCAAACAGCGACGACTTGTCGACCTCGGCATAGATGCCCTGCTCTATACCCGTCACGATGGCTGCACCAGGAGCGATGTCGGCATTCATCGTCCGGTAGTGACCAGCCCAGTCAGTATGTTCGCCAAAAAGACACAGACGACCGGGCACAAATAGCTTGATCATAGTTGCAAAAATTTATAGTTATGCTCTTTTTGATGACAAAGATACAATAAATTTCTTTTTTTTCGGCAATTTATTTGGTAAATTTAATTATTTTGCCTACTTTTGCACCGTCAACAAACAGTAATAACTCATTATTTAAACTTTATTGCCTATCGGAACAATTTTACTTCATACCAAAACGAAACCAATATGAAGGAATTTGAAGGAATGACCAACGAGTCGTTGGCGTTGCTTTACATAGGGGGAAACAATAAAGCGTTCGACGAGTTATTAGCAAGGACTCAGTCAAGCTTGTTCACGTACATCATGTTCGTGGTGCGCAACGAGGATGTGGCCAACGACCTCTTCCAGGAGACGTTCGTCAAGGTCATCACCAAGCTGCAGGAGGGACGTTACACCGACTCCGGGCAGTTCACATTCTGGTTGACGCGCATCGCCCACAACGTCATCATGGACTGGTATCGCGACCAGCTGGGCGAGCGCACCATTGACCTGGCCGACGACAACGACCTGAGCAAGCTGAAGTGTGATCAGGTGATGGACATCAACCGCGAGAGTGAGATCGTGAACGAGCAGGTGATGAACGACGTGAAGCGGATGATGGAATCGCTGCCGGCCCCCCAGCGCGAGGTGGTCTATATGCGCTTCTACCAGCAGCTGTCGTTCAAGGAGATAGCCCAACTGACGGGTGTCAGCATCAACACGTCGCTCGGACGTATGCGCTACGCACTTATGAACCTGCGCCGCATGGCCAAGGTCCATCAGATTGAGTTGGCACTCTGCGAGTAATCCCCCGCGTCTCTCTATGCTGACACCCCGTGTCAGCCCCCCAATGCTCTCAACTGGCTAATGACCGTTTCAGGTTCTTTGGCCTTGAAGACGTAGCTGCCACTGACCAGCACGTCGACCCCCGCCTCCACCAGCCGTGGAGCCGTCTCGCCCTGAACGCCGCCGTCCACCTCGATGAGCGCCTTCGACCCGCTCTCGTCGATGAGCTGGCGCAGCTGGCGCGCCTTCTTCAGCGTATTCTCAATGAACTTCTGTCCGCCAAATCCTGGGTTGACACTCATCAGCAGCACCATGTCGACGTCGCCGATGATGTCCTCCAGCAGCGATACCGGCGTCGCGGGGTTCAGCGTCACGCCAGCTTTCATGCCTGCGTCGTGGATCTCCTGTACCGTGCGGTGCAGGTGGTCGCAAGCCTCCAGGTGGACGTTCATCATCATGGCGCCCAGCTTGGCGGTCTGCTTGATATATCGCTCGGGCTTCACGATCATGTAGTGTACGTCGAGCGGCTTCTTGCACAGCGAGGCAACGGCCTCGAGCACAGGGAAACCGAAAGATATATTGGGGACGAACACACCGTCCATCACATCCAGATGAAGCCAGTCGGCCTCACTACGGTTTATCATTTCAAGCTCACGGTCGAGGTGCAGGAAGTCGGCTGCAAGCAACGACGGAGAAACTAATGCCATTTGCTGATTCTTCTTTTCTATTAGTTTAAACAATACGCCTGACCATTGCTGACTCGGTAGGTGTAGGCGAAATTCCTGATGAATTGCAGCGTCTTCTCGCTTGGTTTTACTCCCTCGCTCATCGAGGCGACTGCGTCAATAATCTGTTGGGTAGATATTTGCATAGGCTGCGCGGTTTTAAATGTTCTTACATAATTAAAAACGCAACAGTCGCCGAATTATTATATCATCGCGCAAAATATTTTTCTATCTCCTTCATGCCGTTCAGGAATGCGGCGGCATCCATCCGCTTCTTCCCTGCCAACTGCAGTTCGTCGATCTGTAGCTGACAGTCGGCAGCCGAGATATACAGGTGTTTGCGGTCGGTGGTGATGCGGCCTGGCTCCGTGGCCGCGAGGTCGGTCTTCGTCGTACGGAACAGCTTCAGCACCGTCTCGCGCCCATCGCTGCCGACCAGCGTCGTCCACGCTCCGGGATAGGGACTCAGGCCGCGCACGAAGTCGTAGACACGCTTCGCCGTCTGGTGCCAGTCCACCTCGCACGTCTCCTTGAAAATCTTCGGAGCCAACTTCAGTTCGTCGGTAGCCTCCTGTGCTATGCTCGCAGGATGTCCGTCGGCGGCCACGATGGCCTCAAGCGTCTGCAGACAGATGTCGGCGCCGAGGTGCATCAGCCCGTCGTAGACGTATTCCACGTCGGCCGTGTCGGGAATCGGGAACGGCAGTTGCTTGATGATGCGTCCCGTGTCGATGTCGTGGTCGAGGAAGAACGTCGTCACGCCCGTCATCGTCTCGCCGTTGATCACCGCCCAGTTGATGGGCGCCGCACCACGGTACTGCGGCAGCAGGGCAGCGTGGACGTTGAACGTGCCGTACTCAGGCATCGCCCACACCACCTCGGGCAGCATGCGGAAGGCCACGACCACCTGGAGGTTGGCTGCGTACGACCGCAGCTCGTCGACAAACGCCGGGTCTTTCATCTTCTCCGGCTGTAGCACGGGCAGCCCATGTTCCAGTGCATATTGCTTCACGGCCGACGGCTGCAACACGGAGCCGTGACGGCCCACGGGCTTGTCGGGCTGCGTCACCACAGCCACCACGTTATACTGGTTCTCTACCAGGGCCTTCAGGGTCTCCACCGCAAACTCCGGCGTACCCATGAATACTATTCTCAAGTCGTCTTTTGTCATATTTGTCTTATTTGTCAGATTGATGCGCGACAGCGCACTCCTATTTTACCACGACCGCACGGCCTCCGTGGATGTACACGCCCTTCGCCGTCGGCTTCCCGTCGAGCTTCCGTCCGTCGAGCGTGTACCACGCGTCAGCCTCATTGTGCATTGTGAATTGTGCATTGTGCATTGAACTGGTTTCTTCGCCAAAGTTTAGCACAAACGAGCGGACGGCGTTGGCACCACCGTTCATTTCGAAGTACGCGCGGCAGGCACCGATGCTGGCACCGCTCTGCGGCCAATACAGCGCATTAGCCTCGCCGAGGAGCAGGATGCTCTTGTTCTCAGCGTTGAACGTGGTGCTGGCGTAAGTGCCGCGGAAGCCGACTTGGCCGTCCTCGCTTGTGAGGGTCTGGGGGCTGGAGATAACCTTCACGCCCTCGAAGGTGAGGTCGCCGGTGATGTCGGTGCCGCCGCTGGGCCACTTCATCAGATAGGGCGTGCCGGCCTTGAGGAGGTTGTCGTCGCTATCGGCCGTGGCGTCTTTGAAGTAGAGGTAGAGCGTGCCGTTCTCCGCATCGAAGCCGGTGCGCCTGAGGTTCGCGGCTGCATAGGAGTAGTACACACCCTCTTCGCTGTAGTAGCCGTAGAGGTCGAGCTCCTTGACGGTGGCGTCAGTGAGGAGGCTGTTGTCCGATTTGACGTCGAACGGCAGGCAGATGGTGTTCCAGTTGCCGTCCTTATAGAGCGTGCGGCCCTTGATGGTCACTTCAGCAGTAGCGGCGTTGGCCATCAGGCTGAGCATCGTGGTGTTGTCGCCGTTGTTGGTGAGTGTGCCGACGATGCAGCCCACCTGGTTGAAGGCATTATCGCCGATGGTGACGCCTTGGGCTATCAGGTTGTCGGCGTTAAAGGTCGCGCCCGTGCAGTAGGCAAAAGCGTTCTCGCCGATGGTAGTCAGCGTCGAGGGCAGGTCGACGGTGGTCACGCCGCCGTAGGGGTTCGTATTATTGTCACCACCGAAGGCTTTGGCTGCAACGGTGGTGATTCCCTCACCGATAGTGATAGAGGTGAAATAACTGCTGTAGTTATACCAATCATAATCACTGTTGTCTGAAGCAGCGTCCATGGCACCCGTGCCGGTGATGGTGAATTTACCGTCGCCGTCGAGGTTCCACGTGAGACTGCCCCACTTGGCGTTGGTGACCGTTGCGGGCGCAATCACCACATCCTTGTACAATATGCCAGCGTATGCGCCGATACCTTGGAGATAAACGCGGCAGTGCTCGCCCAGCTCCTCGCAGTCTTTGTCGTCGAGGCTCTCCATCATTGTAAATTGATAGTCGGTGCCGTAGGTCAGTAGCGTCTTACCGTCGTAAACCTTGATACCACCATGGTTGTCGTTCCACGTGCCATCGTAGAAGTATCCATGAAAAGAGTATGGGTGATAGATAGGATCGGGCACATCGGCGGTACACAGATTGATGTCCTTGCCCCACTGTGCATAGAGCGTGACTGTGGCTCCCTGCTCGTTGGCCAGGTTGCGGAAGTCACCATACTCTGCATAGAAGCTGTCGCCGCTGCCGTCGGCCTCAGTGTTCCATCCGTATTCCTTCATGGCTTTGCCATCGGGGGCGGTGAAAGTGCAGTTGGGGATGCTGGTCCACTGGTCGTAGGTGGCCACGACGGCGTCCATCGTGCCCGAGCCGCCGTTATTGTCAAACTGGACGGTGTAGGTGATGGGTGTCCACTTGGCGGTGAGGTAGAGGTTGCTGGTCACGGCGGCGCTGAAGTCATAGTCAGCATCTCCGTTCTTCCATCCGCCGAAGTTGTAGCCTTCGCGTGTCGGGTCGGCAGGCTCGGTGGCCTTCTCGCCGAGGAGCACGGTCTGCGCCTCGGGGTTGGTGCCCTCGTCATAGTTGATGTCGAACGTCACGGCGTAGGTCACGGGGCGCAGCGTCACGTTCGTCAGGGCTACCAGCGTGGCCGATGGGGTCTGGTCGTCGTAGATATTCGTGCCGTCTGTCATCACTTTGCCGTCGGCTATCCTCACGGTGCCGTCGGTGTCGTAGCTGCTGGCGTGGATGTAGTCGTCGGCGTTGGTCCAGCCGAGGGTGACGTCGTTGACGCTGATGGCGGTGGCGCTGGTGCCGGTAACGGTGGCATCGAGCTGTCCGCCGGTAGCGATGAGGGTACCTGCGTGGATGGCATGGGCAGTGGTGCTGTTGGCACTGACGGTGAGGGCACCACCGAGTAAGGTGACGTTGAAGGCTGCGATGCCTCTCGCACCCGAAGAGGGGTTGGTGGCTATGCTGACGCTGCCGCTGTGCTGGTTGTAGTTGTTCACCCAGATGCCATAAGAAGTGCCGTCGTAGATGATAGTGCCGGCGGTGGCGGGGTCGAGGCTCTGGCCGTAGATGGTAAGGTCGTTGTTACTGTCGAAGCCTATCTCGTCGCTGGCGAGAGTCATGGTGCAGCCGTCCTTGAGGATGAGGGTGACGTCGCCTTCGAGCCATAATCTGTTGGTGTAGGTGATGTCGCGGCCGACGTAGTAGGTGCCAGCGGCGAGGTTGATGTCGCCATAATTATCCGGCGTCTCGCCGCCGCCCAACGCGATGGCGTTGATATTGTCATGCCGTGTGCCGTCGGCATCGACGTAGTAGGTCGTGACGCTCCACTTAGCCACGAGCGTGATGTTGTCGGTCACGGCATTGTCGAAGTCATAGTCCGCGCCGTTCAGCGTCCAGCCGGCAAAGGTGCATCCCTCGCGCGTCGGGTCGGCAGGCGCGGTGGCCTTGCCGCCTGATGTCAGAATCTGCGCGTCCACGGCGCTGCCGCCGTTGGAGTCGAAGGTCACGGTGCGGTAGTCATAGTTGCGCAGGGTCACGTTGGTCAGCGCCGCCAGCACCGAAGATTCCGTCTGGTAGTTGTAGCTGGCGCCCGTGCCGTCGTAGAGCGTCTGGCCGGTGGCTATCTTCACCTCGCCCTCACTACTTTGACCGCTATTGTTGTATATCGTGTTGGTGCTGATGAAGTCGGTTGCCTTAGAGCAGCCCAGCGTCAGCACGCCGAGATTTGGGCTACGGTCAATGATGCCTAATCCGCCATATTCCCCGCCCGTGGCTGTCACCTGTCCGCCGAGGATGTCGAAGTGTCCGCCATAGCAGAAGATGCCGGAATTGTTGCCCGAGGCCGTCACCCGTCCGCCGTCGATAATGATGCCGCCGGCGTCAGTGGCGCTCTGCACACAGATGCCGAACCCATTCTCATACTCCGTCGAGGCCGTGACCTCACCACCGTGGATGCCAAGCAAGCTGCCAGCGCCGTTATTTGCCCCAATGATGATTGCATAGCCACCTCCGACAGCCGTGGCCGTCAGCTCGCCCGTGCCTTGGCTCTGCCCGTAGATGTGCAGCGCCTTCGACTCTCCGTGGATGGCATAGTCATCATCGCCCGTCCCCGTGTTCGCCACGGTCATCGTCTTGCCGTCGCCGAGGATGATGTTCACGTCGCCCCCGAGGGTAATTTGGCCCGTATAGGTGATATCATCGTTCACCACGTACCAGCCATCATCGAGCGTCGCACCGCCCTCAGCGTTGCCCGTCAGCGCGGTGGCGGTGACAGTCTGCTCGTTGCCGTCGGTATCGATATAGTTGACAATCTCCCCCTCTCTCCACGAGGCTGTCAGCGTAAGGTCGCTGGTTACGGCGCTGTTGAAGTCGTAGTCAGCCTCACCCAGCTTCCATCCGCTTAAGACGTAGCCCCAACGAGTCGGAGCGGGCTTGGGCTTGGTGGCTTTCATGCCTGGAATCACGTTCTGCGATGCCACGTCGCTGCCGCCATTGGAGTCGAACGTCACGGTGTAGGTCACAGGGCGCAGCGTTTTGTTCGTTAAGGTCTTTAGAACGTCCGATGCCGTCTGATCGTCGTAGGTGTTCGTGCCGTCAGTCATCACTTTGCCGTTGGCAATCTTCACCGAGCCTTTAGTAGAAATCTTTTCAAAAGTAATGAAGTCGTCGGCGTTCGTGTAACCAAGGGTAATATTACAATCTGATGTCTCAGTAGCTATAACACCGTCATCTCCTCCTGCTGTCACCTGACCACCATTGATGAGGACTCCACTGGAGCCATAGATGGCAGGAAGACGGTTATAGTTCGTTGCCGTTACTACGCCGCCATTGATGTAGACTTCTCCCGCTGCGATGGCGTAATGGTTGTTGGAGGTCGTATTGACGGTGCCGCTGTTGACGTCAATGTACGCACAACCGATGCCTTCACCGTTAGCTGTCGTAACGTTGAGCGTGCCACCCTGCGCCGTCTGTCCGAAGATGGTGAGATCTTTATCGTTATTAACACCGTCGATGCCCCTGGCGCCAGAGGAGGTGGTGACGGTCATCGTCTTACCGTCGCCGAGGATGAGGATAACGTCGCCCGTGAGGGTAATCGTGCCCGTGTACTCGATGTCGCTGTTCACGACATACGTGCCCTCGGCGAGCGTGGTTGCTCCGCCGCCCGTCAGCACGGTGGCGGTGGCGCTATGCCGCGTGCCGTTCGCATCGACGTAGTAGGTCTCTATGGTCTCTGCCCACGCCGTCATCGTCGTGAACACACACAGGAGCAGCATCATGGCTGCCCGCCTAATCATTTCTTTGTTTAAGATTTCTCTTTTCATTGTTCCTTCGTTAAAGTTTATGTCGTCGGGCCTGAATGCCCGGTTAAGTTGTCGGTTGATTAGTAGAGCTGTGCCGTTGACATCGCACAGCGTCGTCGCCTGTTACTACCGGAATAGGTCTGATTGGTGTTGCCATGTTAGTCTTGGTTTTGATGTTTCGCCTGCAAAGGTACGAAATAATTTCCAAATAAACGGGAATCGCAGGGGAAAAGTTGCAATGTTTAACGGAAAGCGGGCGAAAGTGCTGTGGTTTAGCTCCTGACTTCGGCGATGCGTCACCCTGCTCGCGCGCCAGTTAGCCAATTCTGGTATTTTCGGATGTGTTAGTTAGTGGAAAAAACACTTTTTCCTTTTCTATTTCATGGATTTTTTATACTTTTGTGTCGGATTTCACATACTCTACCCAAGGTGTAGCCAAGGTGTAGCCAAGGTGTAGCCAAGGTGTACCCAAGCTTAAAATGCTGACATTGCCTTGGATTGAACCTGAGTAATGCTTGGATAGGGTATGGAGTATGTAACCCGAGGGGATGTAACCTTTGCGCGTTCCACGCCCACTATGCCCGCACACGTCTATACAACTCCTGCGGCAAAAAAACGTCGGGCCATTTTTAACATGATTCAGATGCATTTAATGTTTAACGGAAAGCGGGCGAAAGTGCTGTGGTTTAGCTACTTTCGCCCGCCTGAGCAGTTAAGTTAATTGCCTGTCTATCGGTTCACTATACCGCAGCGGCGGCAATCCAGCCGTAGATGCACGAGAAGACACCGAAGGCGACGATGCCGAGGGTGCACAGGGCGAGGGCAAACTTGGTGTTGACATCGCTCTGGAACGTGGGCAGCGGCGTGGTGGTCTTCTTGATGTACATGGCCTTGACGATGAGCAGGTAGTAGTAGAGTGACACCACCGTGTTGATCAAGGCGACGAAGACGACGAGGTAGACCCAGAAGGGAGCGGCCTCGTGGCCACCGACGGCAGCCATGAACACGAAGAACTTAGAGAACATACCGGCAAACGGGGGGATACCAGCCAGCGAGAACAGGGCCAGCGTCATAAGGAACGAGAGCTTGGGGTTGGTGGTATAGAATCCGTTGTAGGCGTCCATGTCGGTGCGGCCACCGTTGTTCTGCTCGACGACGCTGATGACTGAGAAGACAGCCATGTTGGCAACAACGTAGACGAGCACGTAGTAGCTCAGCGCCGTGGCTCCCACCTGCGAGCCACCGAGGGCGGCAAGCATGATGTAACCGGCCTGCGAGATACTGGAGAAGGCCATGAAGCGCTTCAGCTCCGACTGACGGATGGCGAAGAGGTTACCAACGGTGATGGTGAGCATGATGATGATGCCGAGCATCATCTCCCACTGCTCGACCAGCGGGCCGAAGACCTTCGTCAGGATGATGAACGCAGCCAGTGCGGCAGCACCCTTCGAGACGACGCTCAGATAACCGGTGACGGGCGTCGGGGCACCCTGATAGGTGTCGGCCGTCCAGAAGTGGAAGGGCACGAGCGAAAGCTTGAAGCCCAGTCCGCTGAAGGAGAACACCAGTCCGGCAACAGGCAGCAGGAAGTTGTCGCTGAAGGGCGAGATGCCAGCCAGCGCGGCGGCGATGTCGTCGAAGTAGAGCGTGCCGGCGGCAGCGTAGACGAGCGAGATGCCATAGAGCATGACGCCGCTGGAGAACGTAGCCGTCAGGATGTACTTGGCAGCGGCCTCGGCACTCTGCTTCTTCATCTTATCGAGGGCGACCAGGCAGGCCATAGGCACGGAGGCCGTCTCAAGTCCGAGGAAGAACATGAGGAAGTTGCCAGAGGAAATCATCATGAACATACCCAGGAGCGTAGAGATGATGAGCATGTAGAACTCGCCGCGATACTTGGAGGCTTCGTTCTTCAGCCAAGGCTCAGCCATGACCAGCACGATAAACGTGCCAAAGCTCAGGATGACCTTCATGACGTTAGCAGCCTGCGAAGCGACATACAAGCCTCCGAAAGCCTCGGCGGGCTCGGTGACCAATGCGAGGCGGAACGGCAGCACAGCCATCAGCGCCAAGGTCACAGCAAAGAGGATCTCGCCCTTCTTCTGACTACGATGAACGATGAAGTCTACCGCAAAAACAGCCAACAAGATGATAACGAGATAAAACTCGGGAATCATATTTAGGAATTGTCCGTAATTCATTGTCTATCCTCCTATCGTTTACATGTTAATATTCATCAGAATGGGAACAACGGCGTCGTTGATGACGTTGGAAGCCCAGAAGGGGAACGTACCGAGACCGGCCACACAGAAGATGAGGCAGGCCACGGAGAGACGCTCGTCCCACGTGGCATCGGTGAGCTGCAGGTAGTGCGGGTCGCTGACCTCGCCGTACAGGATCTTACCCACAAGGCGCAGGATGTAGACGGCGGTGACGACCACTGACGTACAGGCCACGATGGTGCAGACGCGGTGGAACATGTCGGGATTCTCGAACGAGCCGACGAAGATGGTCATCTCAGCGATGAAACCGGAGAAACCGGGCAAGCCGAGGTTGGCCAAACCGGCGAGCACGTAGCCCACGGCAAGGAACGGCATGATCTTCATCAGGCCACCCAACTTGCGGACGTCACGGGTGTGGGTACGTCCGTAGATCATACCGATGAGGGCAAAGAAGAGGGCCGTCATCAGACCGTGCGACAGCATCTGCAGGATAGCACCCGTGCAGGCCGTCTTGGTCATCATCAGCAGGGCAAAGAGCACGAGGCCGCAATGCGATACCGACGAGTAGGCGTTGATGTACTTCAGGTCGGTCTGCACACAGGCCGAGAGGGCACCGTAGACCACCGAGATGGTCGTGAGAATCAGGAATATCCACGACAGCTCCTGGGCAGCCTCAGGCAGCAAGTACATAGCCACGCGGAAGCAGCCGTAGCCTCCGAGCTTCATCAGCACACCAGCGTGCAGCATAGACACAGCCGTGGGGGCCGAAGCATGACCGTCGGGAGACCATGTGTGGAACGGAAACAAGGCACCGAGCACGCCGAAACCGATGAAGATGAAGGGGAAGAACACCTTCTGCATGTCGACGGGAATGTTGTGCAGGGCGGCAATCTCGTTGACGTTCATCGTCGTGGCACCACTGAAGAAGTAGATGCCGAGAATACCGATGATCAGCAGGGCCGAGCCACCCATCAGCATCAGCGTCAGCTTCATGGCGGCGTACTCCTTGGCTCCGCTACCCCAGACGCCAATCAGCAGGTACATGGGGATGAGGGCCACCTCGTAGAACATGAACATGGTGAACATGTCGGTGCAGATGAAGAAGCCAAACACACCCGTCGAGAGCAGGGTGAACCACAGGAAGTACTCCTTGGTCAGCGGCTTCAGTTGCCACGAGGCGAACGTGCCGGTGAACACGATGATGCTCGACAGCAACAGCATGACCACCGAGATGCCGTCGACACCCACGGAGTAGGCAATATTCAGCGGCTTGAACCACGGGGTCGACGCCGTGAGCAGCATGATGTCGCGGTTGCCGCCGGCACGCTGCTCGATGAAATAGAATGTCAGCCAGATGGAGAGGGCGAGCAATGCCGTAGAGCCTGCCACCATCACGCCACGCACCTGGTTCAGGTTGCGGGCCATCCACAATCCCAAAAGCATCAGGACGGGAATCAATACAAATAAACTTAATATATTCATAGAAAGCCCACCCAAGCCCTCCCCAAGGGAGGGATGTTTAATAACATATTGGGTGCTCCTTTTGTTAAGTGTTGAACATTTTTATTATTTCCTTTACCTCCCACCCGCTACTGTCTATTCAGACATCCCTCCCTTGGGGAGGGCTTGGGTGGGCCTTTTACTTAGATGGCCAATAGGATCAGCGTTAATGCCACAGCACCGGTGAGGAACCAGACGGCATACTGGCGGACATCGCCGCTCTGCCATACACGGATAGACTCGCCGGCCTCGTTGGTGCCCCAAGCTGCGAAGTTGAACGTGCCGTCGATGATGTGACGGTCGAACCAGGCAATAGGACGCGAGACGCAACGGAAG
>Ga0310697_10004588_pt1 | contig 13588 bp, 11 predicted proteins | sample 172DNAGHGlowgp2_FD_203883 | JGI IMG/M metagenome (GOLD analysis project Ga0310697, IMG submission 203883) | Sheep rumen microbial communities from Palmerston North, Manawatu-Wanganui, New Zealand - 1728 DNA GHGlow gp2 (v2) (version 2) | ecosystem: Host-associated > Mammals > Digestive system >...
CGGCGCAGATGCTGCGCGAGCTTGTGAGCCGCATTACCTCCTTCAGCCTTTTTAAGCCCTGCGTGCTGGCCTGTGTGCCGAGCTCCATCACAGGCGTGGAGGAGCGCGCCATGATCGACGCCGCCATCGAAGCGGGCGCACGCAAGGTATACCTTCTTGAGACCGCCGTCGCCACTGCCATGGGTGCCGGTGTGGATATCTCCAAGGCCGACGGCCACATGGTCATCGACATCGGCGGCGGCACCACGGAGGTGGCGGTCGTCTCCGGCGGCGGCGTGGTGGAATGCCAGTCCATCAAGGTGGCGGGCACCAGCTTCGATGAATCCATCGTCAAATTTATCCGCCGCAAGTATGATCTGCTCATCGGCCTGAGTACGGCGGAAGAGCTCAAGCGCAGCATCGGCTGCGTGATCCAGCGCCCGGACATCAGCTATGAGGAGGTCAAGGGCCGCGATCTCTCCAACGGCCTTCCCAAGACGGTGCGCGTCAGCTCCACGGAGCTGATCGAGGCCTTTGTCGAACCGATGAACCGCATCCTCGAAACCATTCATATCGTGCTGGAGAGCACGCCGCCCCAGCTCGTTGGGGATCTGGACAAAAACGGTATTATCATGTCCGGCGGCGGCAGCCTCATTTACGGTATCGACAGGCTCATTGAGCGCAGCACCGGCATCCGCACCATCGTGGTGGATGACGCGGTCTCCTGCGCGGCCTACGGCGCGGGCAAGATGCTGATGCACCTGGACATGCTGCAGGACGGCATGATGAACTTCTATCGCAAACGCCAGTTGAAGGGATAAATAGTTTTTTCGACAGGGGGGTAATCGCATGTTGGAATGCCTGTTCAAAAAGAAGGAAGAAAAGCCGCGCTGCTCTGCGGTCATCGTTGCGGCGGGCAGCTCCCAGCGCATGGGAACCGACAAGATCATGATGAAGCTCGGCGCAATGCCGGTTCTCGCCAGAACGATCCTTGCCTTTGAGAATAACGAGTATATTGATGAGATCATCATTGTGACCAAGACGGAGAAGCTTGGGGAGATCTCGGATATGTGCTACAAAAACGGCCTGCATAAGGTGAAGCAGGTGGTCAGCGGCGGGGCGACACGCATGGAATCCGCGCTGGCCGGTGTTGTTGCCGCCCGGCATGAGGCGGAGCTGATCGCCATTCATGACGGGGCAAGGCCCCTTGTTTCCCAGGATGTGATCACACGGACGGTGGAGGCGGCGAAAAAATACCGGGCTGCCGCCCCGGGACTCAAAAGCGTTGACACGCTCAAATGTGTGGATGAAGGGGGCTTTATTGCCGGCACGGTTGACCGTGCCACGACGGTGAGGATCCAGACACCGCAGATCTTTGAGGCCGATCTTATCAAGGGGGCGCTCACAAAAGCGGTCGAGCGCGGCCTGACCCTGACGGACGACTGTGCCGCCATGGAGATGATGGGCGTGAAAACCTTTGTGGTCGAAGGCTCGGCGGACAATCTCAAAATCACGACACCGGAGGATCTGGTCGCGGCGCGCGCGATCATAGAGAGCAGGGGGGACTGGAATGCGAATCGGACATGGGTATGATGTACACAGACTGGTCGAGGGGAGAAGGCTGATTCTCGGCGGGGTGGAGATCCCCTATGAAAAGGGGCTTCTGGGCCATTCCGACGCGGATGTGCTGACCCACGCGCTGATGGACGCGCTGCTGGGCGCGGCGGCGCTCGGCGATATCGGCAAGCTCTTCCCTGACAACGATCCGCGCTATGAAGGCGCCGACAGTGTAGAGCTTCTGCGCGAGGTCCGGCGCGTTCTCAATAAGGCAGGTTTCTGCGTCGGCAATGTCGACTGCACGATCATTGCCCAGCGGCCGAAGCTGGCCCCGTTTATCCCGCAGATGCGGGAGAGACTGGCCGAGGCCATGGAGATCGACGTGGGGCGCGTCAGCGTGAAGGCCACCACGGAGGAGGGCCTTGGCTTTTCCGGAGAAGGGCTTGGAATCGCCGCCCACACGGTTGCCTTGATCGAAGAAAAATAACAGGATCCACTATCGAAGCATAGGATAGAGCAGTCCTGTGTGATGTTTCCAAAATACAGCGATCTTTTCCGCAGGATCTCCTGCGCGGGAAGGATCGCTGTTTTTCTTTTTTCGGAGGTAATGACGCATGAAATATATCATAATGTGCAAGTCCCTTACCAATGCGCAGCGGGGCAGTCTCCTGCTGGAGCGGCGCGGGATCAGCGCGTCCGTCGTCAAGGCGCCGCAGAGCCTGCGCGGCAGCGGCTGCGGATATGCGATCAGCCTGTACAGGCGGCTCAGAGAGGCCGTCGAGGCATTGCGAAGCAGCAGTCTCCTGACCGGGAAGATCTATACCCGGAGTGAAAACGGAGAATACCTGGAGGTCGGGGAGCATGATCTATCTCGATAACGCGGCTACTACGCTCATAAAGCCGGTTTCCGTTTCAAGCGCCATGCTGCGCGCCATGCAAAGCTGCGCAAGCCCGGGCCGCGGCGGTCACCGCGCGGCGATGCTGGCGGCGGAGACGGTTTTCCGCTGCCGGGAGTCGGCCGCGGCGCTCTTTCGCGTTCCGGAGCCGGAGCGCGTGGTCTTTACGATGAACGCCACACACGCCCTGAATATTGCGATCTGCTCCCTGGCCCGCGCCGGATCGCGGGTTCTTATATCCGGCTATGAGCACAATGCCGTCACGCGCCCACTCAAAAGGCTCGGCGCGCAGATCCTGGTTGCCGAGTCCCCGCTGTTTGACCGCGAGTCCTGTCTTGCGGCTTTTGATCGGCAGCTCAGAGAGGCCGAGCTTGTCGTGTGCACCATGGTCTCGAACGTCTTCGGCTTCATCCTTCCGATTGAGGAAATCGCAGGCCTGTGCAGAGAGAGGCGGGTGCCGCTGATCGTGGACGCCTCGCAGGCGGCGGGCGTGCTGGAGCTTGACTTTGAAAGGCTGGGGGCGGCCTTTATCGGCATGCCGGGGCACAAGGGCCTGCTCGGCCCCCAGGGAACGGGAATTTTGCTCTGCGGGGAGAGGGGAGAGCCGCTTCTCTCCGGCGGCTCCGGCTCGGACAGTCTCCTGCAGGAGATGCCGGCGTATCTGCCGGACCGCCTGGAGGCGGGAACGCACAATGTCCCGGGAATCGCCGGACTTGCGGCGGGGATCGACTATATACGCGCCCGCGGAACCGGGGAGATCCTGGAGCGAGAACAGGCGCTTTTGTCCGAACTTTTGGCACGTCTGAGAGACGAGGAAGGAATTGAGCTGTTTTCCGGCCCGGAGGGGAGCCAGAGCGGGGTGCTGTCGCTGCGCATCTGCGGACTCGACTGCGAGGAGGCGGCTGCGCGCCTGTCGGAAAAGGGAATCTGCGTGCGAAGCGGACTGCACTGTGCTCCGCTTGCGCACCGTAGTGCCGGTACGCTGGAGACAGGGACTGTCCGACTCAGTCTTTCTCCCTTTGTACGGTTGGAGGAAATCAGAAGCTGTTGTGAAGCGATCCGGGAGCTTGCGCGTGAAAGCAACAGCGAAGCGTGCCCATAATCCGAGACACGGCCTGCTGACAGGAATTGCGCCATGCAGGAAGAAACTGCCGCTTTTTGTGCGGTTTTTGGCCTGTATGGCGCGATTCATCCTTAAAAGCGTCGAAAAAGAAAAGACACCGAAAGAGAAAATGAGCGCATGAAGACGGGAAAGCCTTGTTTTTATTACGGTTTTATGTTAATATAAGGTTTACGATAATTATGGGGGTCTCGACAATGACCATATGGAATGCGGTGCTGCTGGGCCTGATACAGGGAATCGCGGAGTTTCTGCCGATTTCCAGCTCGGGACATCTTGCCATTGTCAATAATCTGTTTAAGCTCTCCAATCTCTCGGAGGGGCACGCGCTGTTTGAGTCAATGCTGTATCTGTCCACGATGGTTTCGGTTTGCCTTGTGTACTGGCCGGAGCTGCGCGCCATGTATTTTGATCTGCTCGCCCTCGCGGGGGTCGGGCCGCTGGCCGGGGAGGAGAGAGGGCACTACGCGGCGGCGCGCTGCTTTTTCATGCTGGTGCTTGCAACGCTCCCGCTGCTGCTGGCGCTGCCCATCAACAGCCGGATGGAGCTTTTGAACGGCAGGAACATTTTTATCGGCATCATGCTGATCCTGACGGGCTGTCTTCTCTATGTATCGGACAAGATGATTCCCGGAAAAAAGAATCAGAACAGCATGACGGTGTTCGATGCGCTGATCATCGGCCTGTGCCAGAGCGTGTCAACGATTCCCGGATTGTCCCGTTCCGCCGTGACCATAACGGCGGGCGTGGCCACAGGCCTGCGGCGGAGCTTTGCGGTGAACTTCTCCTTTCTGCTGAGTATCCCCGCCGTATTCGGCGCGGCGATCCTCTCTTTTGCCGATGCGATGAGAGACGGGATCACCTGGGCCTTTGTACCGGCTTATCTGGTCGGCACGGCAGTGGCCATACTCAGCGGCGTTGCCGCGATCCACGTGATGCGCTACATAAGCAGAAAGGGCAAATTCGGCGGTTTTTCCTATTATTGCTGGGTCGTCGGCGTACTGTCGATCATCCTGCATCTGATTTTCTGAACCCCGGAAAGGAACTTATTTCATGGCACAAACAAAAAGCACAAGCAGAAAAACAACAACAAAAACAAGCAAGGCGAAAAGCTCGGCTCCGAAACGGACAAGCCGCGCCTCTGCAGCCATGACGCCGCCGGAGCCGGTCGCGCCCATCCGACGGGAGCTCGGGGGCGTGTTCTTCCTGTTTCTCGCACTGGTCATTGTCATCAGCTATTTTAAGGACGAGGGGGCCTTTGTCCAGTTCTTCTCCGGCCTCATCAAGGGCTTTGAGGGCTGGGGCTACTGGCTTACCGCCCCGGTGTTCCTGCTCATGGCCTATATCCTCTTCTTCCATCGGGGAAGACCTGTCGCGCTGCGCTGCTTCTGCGCCTTCATGGTGCCGATCCTGGTGGCCGCGATCGTGCACCTGTTCGCAAATCCCTTTGATTTTTCCCGCGCCAATATTGCCGAAATGGCGGATATGCTGTTTGATTACGGCAAAACGCTCGAAAGCGCGGGTGTGTTCGGCGGGCTTCTCGCCCATGGACTGGAGAGCGCGCTGAGCATATACGGGGCGCTGCCCGTCCTGATTGTTCTGACGTTGGTATGCGGCGTGTATGCCTGCAGCGGCAGCATGAAGAAGGCCGCCGACAAGGTAAAGATCCAGGTACAGGGACAGTATGATCCCGCCATGTATGAAAACTCCCTTTCTCCCATTACCGCTGTCGCGGGGAACTTTGCTGGCAAACAGCCCAGAAAGATCGAACGCGTCCAGCGCGGGGCATACAGCCCGGACATCCCGCTTGGCGAGGATGACGACGCGATGAGCCTGCTGACGAAGGGCCCGGACCCCGTCCCCGCTGCGGAGAAGGAGGAGAAGCCCCGCCGCAAGCCGAAGATCACGGTCATCAGCGAAAAGCCGACGGCGGATGTGGCCCCCCTCAGCGCGGAGGAGGCTGCCGCCATCGCGGGCGTGGATCTCAAGCCCTTTGATGCGCCGAAGCCGGAGACAGTTAAGGCGCGAAAGCCCGAAAAGAGCGTGAATGTGAAGCCCGCCGCCCGTGGGACGACCGTGTCTGCCGAAATCTCCGATCCCCCGAAGATCCAGCGCCTCAGCCGGGACGAACTGAACGCGGAGACCCAGGCGGTGGCCTCGGCCATCAACGCCACGGAGGATGCCCCTGACTATGTATTTCCGCCCGTGGAGCTGCTCAGAAGCGGCACGGCGGCCTCCGGCGACAGCCGGGAGGAGATCCTGGTCAACAAGGAGCGACTGGAGGGTGCGCTGCACAGCTTCGGCATAGCGTCCAACATTGTGGGCGTCATCCGCGGCCCCACGGTTACCCGCTATGATATCGAGCTTGAGCAGGGCGTGAAGCTCTCCAGAGTGACCAACCTTGCGGGCGATCTGGCCCTGGCCCTCGGCGTTGTGAACGTGCGCATTGCGCCCATTCCGGATAAAATCTCCACGGTCGGTATTGAGGTCCCGAACAAGATCGTCAGCACCGTCTGCCTCCGGGATATCATCGACACGCCGAAGTTTGCCTCCGCGAAATCCAAGCTCAGCTTTGCCATCGGCAAGGACATCAGCGGCGAGGGAATCATCGGCAATATCGCAAAGCTTCCCCACATGCTCATTGCCGGCACCACCGGCTCCGGCAAATCAGTCTGCATGAACTCGCTGATCCTCTCTCTTCTCTACAAAGCGAGACCGGACGAGGTCAAGCTCATCATGATCGACCCGAAGATGGTTGAGCTCGGCATCTATAACGGCATCCCGCACCTCTATGTGCCCGTCGTGACCGATCCGAAAAAGGCCGCAGGCGCCCTGCAGTGGTCCGTGGTGGAGATGCTCAAGCGCTATCGTCTCTTCTCCGAGATCGGCGTAAGAGATCTTGAAAACTACAACAAGCACTGCCGCGCCTCCGGGGAACCCACGATGCCTCAGGTCGTGATCGTCATTGACGAGCTGGCCGACCTGATGATGATCGCCTCCAAGGACGTGGAGGAGAGCATCTGCCGCGTCGCCCAGATGGGCCGCGCAGCCGGAATGCATCTGGTCATTGCCACGCAGCGTCCGTCCGCCGATGTCATTACCGGCCTGATGAAGGCAAACATCCCCTCGCGTATCGCCTTCGCAGTTTCCTCCACCCTTGAAAGCCGCATCATTCTAGACCAGGGCGGTGCCGAAAAGCTGATCGGTATGGGCGATATGCTCTTCTCACCGGTCGGCATCGGTAAGCCCATCCGCATCCAGGGTGCCTATGTCTCGGACGAGGAGCGCGAGGAGATCATCCAGTTCATCAAGGAGAACACGGGCGAGAGCCAGCGCAATGCTGAGATCGAGGAGTTTATGAACAAGGCGGCCGAGGATAAAAACGGCGGCGATTCCGCCTCTTCCTCCAAGGAGGAAAAGGGCAGCGGCTCCGGCTATGACGATATGCTGCCCCAGGCGGTGGAGGTCGTACTGGAGACCAAGTCCTGCTCTGTCTCCATGCTGCAGCGGCGCATCAAGCTCGGCTATTCCCGCGCGGCGCGCATCGTCGATCAGATGGAGGAGCTGGGTGTCGTCGGCCCCTATGAGGGGGCCAAGCCGCGATCTGTCATCGTTGACCGCGACGGCTGGAACCAGATCCGTGCCCAGTACGGTCTGGGCGGGGACGATATGGCCCTGGCCGCGGAGATGAACGAGGACGCCCCGACGGACTATATCAGCGAATAAAACAGGAAAAGGGCGTATTCACGCCCTTTTCTTATGGAGGATCGAATATGGACGGCCTATATCCGCAGCTTCCGCTGAAGGAAGTCAATCAGATGAACATGCTGGCCCTGGCCCATGTGGGGGACGCGGTGTATGAGCTGCTTGTGCGCAGCATGCTCTGCAGCGAAAGAAAGGCTTCCGTGATGCAGCTTCATCGCCTGACGGTGCAGAAGGTGCGGGCGGAGGCCCAGGCGGAGGCGGTGGAAAAGCTGTTCCCGAAGCTCACGGAAGAGGAACTGTCTGTCTACAAGCGCGGGCGCAACACGAAGGTAAACTCCGCGCCGCACCACGCCGACATTGCCCAGTACCACGCCGCCACCGGCCTGGAGGCGCTGTTCGGCTGGCTCTATCTGCAGGGGAAAACCGAACGGGTGGGCGAGCTTTTCAGCGCGATTACGGAGGAATGAGTCATGCCGCTTGATGCCATTACCCTTTCAGCCTTGGCCTCGGAGCTGTCCAAAAAGCTGGAGGGGGCAAAAATCGACAAAATCCAACAGCCGGAACGGGATATGATCCTCCTCTCCCTGCACGGGAGAGAGGGCAAGCAGAAGCTCCTGCTGGCGGCGGGAACGGGAAACGCGCGGGTACACCTCACGGGCGCGTCCTTTGAGAACCCCGCAGAGCCGCCCATGTTCTGCATGCTTCTAAGAAAGCATCTGACCGGGGCACGCATTCTCTCCGTCGTGCAGCCTGCGCATGAGCGCGTTTTGAAGCTGGAGCTTGAGACGCGCGACGAGCTGGATCTCACGGGGAAAAAGACCCTGATTGCAGAGCTCATCGGACGCAGCGCCAATCTCGTTCTTGCAGACGGGGACGGGCGCATCGTGGACTGTATGCGCCGCATGGATTTCGGCGGGGACGCGCTGCGCCACATGCTGCCCGGCATGTTCTACCGGGAGCCTCCGTCACAGCAGAAGCAGGCGCTGCTTGACAGCACGGAGGATGAGCGGCAGAGCATGATCGATTCTGCCGACAGGAGCAGACCTGTCGATCAGTGGCTGCTGGACAGCTTTGCGGGGCTATCGCCTCTCGTCTGCCGCGAGCTTGCGTTTCGCTGCAAAGGGGACTGGAGCCTGCTGCCCGCGCTGCTCGATTCCTTTATTGAGAGCGTTCAGGCCGGTGAGCTGCGGCCCTTCCTTTACTATGATGGGAAGAAGCCCGCGGATTTCAGCTTCATGCGCCTGACTCAGTACGGTGATTCCCTGCGCTGCGAGGAGGCGGAGAGCTTTTCTGACCTGCTTGACAGCTTTTATGCCGGGCGCGATAAAATCGAGCAGCAGCGCAGGCGCAGCCATGAGCTGACAAAGACTGTGCGTACACTCCGGGACCGCCAGCAGCGAAAGCTGATCATCCAGCGCACCGAGCTTGAAAAGAGCGAGGATCGGGAGAGCCTGCGCAAAACGGCGGAGCTGATCACAGCCAATTTGTACCGGCTCAAAAAGGGAGATACAAAGCTTGTCTGTCAGGACTATTATCAGGAGGACTGCCCCGAAATCGAGATAAGGCTTGACCCGCTCAAGACCCCGCAGCAGAACGCGGCGGCCATGTTCAAGGAATACAACAAGCGCAAGGCGGCGTCAGAGCATCTGACAAAGCTGATTACCGAAGGCGATGCGCAGCTTGAATACCTCAACAGCGTCCTGGAGCTGATCGGCGCGGCGGAGAGCGAGAAGGATCTCTCTGACCTCCGGCGGGAGCTGATCGACACCGGCTACCTCAAGCCCTCCGGCGGCAGAAAGCAGGACAAGGGCAAGGCCCAGGCCCCGCTTCGCTTCCGGTCGACGGACGGAAACGAAATTCTTGTCGGGCGCAGCAACCTGCAAAACGACGAGCTGACCACAAAGCTTGGCCGACGCACGGATTACTGGCTGCATACCCAGAAGATCCACGGCAGCCATGTGCTGATCCGCTGCGAGGGGGAGGAGCCGACCGCGCAATGCCTCGAGCAGGCCGCGTGCATTGCGGCATATTATTCCCAGGGCCGCGACGGCGGAAAGATCCCGGTGGATTACACGATGCTTAAAAACGTGCGCAAGCCCTCCGGCTCGCTTCCCGGGAAGGTCATCTACACCGATTATAAAACACTCCTCGTCCAGTGCGACGAGGAGCTGGTAAAGAAGCTTCGTGTATAAATCAAAATATCCATGGATCAAAAAAGGGGGCTGTGAACTTCACAGCCCCCTGAATTTATTTAGCGATTTCGTGCTTGCCGGTCCGCTGCTTTTCCAGCGCGTCCCATCTGTACCACTTGCGCGGCAGCTTTTGCGCAATGACGGTGCCGAGGCACCCGGCCGCGATGCCGACGATCATGCCGCCCAGCACATCGCTGGGGAAGTGGACGCAGAGATAGATGCGCGCAATGCCCATCAGGATCGCAAAGCAGAGCGCAAGCACCTTGAAGCGCTTTTTCTTTGCAATCAGACACACGGGGATCATGCTGTCAAAGGCAGCCGTGGTGTGACCGGAGGGAAAGCTCATATCGCTCTCCACGTTCTGCCCGACGGTCAGCCAGTACTGGTAGAAAATACTCGCCTGATCCGCATAGGGGCGCGGACGGGCAATCCAGGGCTTCAGAATCAGGTTCGTGACAATGGCCCCGATCGAAAGGCCCAGCAGCATGGCCGTGCCGAAGCGCCTGGTGGGACGGAAGAACATAAGCAGCAGAGAGAGCAGGATCAGAAAGATTCCGCCTTTTCCGAGAACGGACACACACTCAAAGAAGGGCGTGAAGAAGGGCCCGGCCAGTTCGTAAAGCTTGTGGATGGCGGTGGTGACGCCCACATCGAAGCTGTTGAAGGTCTGGTTGATCCACAGTGCGGGAGCGGTTAATTCCATATCGGCACCTCTGTATTTTCATGATATCCTATCATAACACAATTGCCGGAAAAATGCCAGTTCTATTTGCATAACGGGCGAAATTGCGCAAAAGCTATGACCGGTATAGAAACGGAGGTGTCGAGAATGAAGAACCTGTCCCTGTCGATCGGCGCATTTATCCTGTTGCTGCTGTTCTGTTTTCCCTTTGCCGGGCAGGCCTGCGCCGAGGTCAGTGTGCCGATTGCGGAGAATATGGAAATCACGGCAAAAAGAAATGCACCGACTACGGGGCGGCTGAGAGCGCAGGACGCCGATAATGACCTGAAGGGCTTTGAGATCACGACAAAACCTGTAAAGGGCGAAATCAGATTGGAGGAGGATGGGCGCTTTGTATATACGCCGCGGCCGAACGGAAAGGGACGCGACTATTTCGGCTATAGGGCAATAGACGAAGCGGGCAAGGTCTCTGAGGAGGCGACTGTCTTGATCCGCATTGAAAAATGAAGCGACCGGGCATGCCAAACGGCATGGCCCGGCTTTTCTGTTTTGGGAAAAACCGTACCTTTATGCTTGTGATAAACCATAGGATATGTTATAATATAACAGTTATTATGCCGCATGAAGGAGGGAGCGCGCATGGACGGATTCAAGCTTGTTTCGGATTATAAGCCCACCGGGGATCAGCCCGAAGCTATTGACGCGCTGGTCAGCGGCATTGAAAACGGCATTGACGAGCAGGTTTTGCTTGGTGTCACCGGTTCGGGCAAGACCTTCACGATGGCCAATGTCATCGCAAGACTCAATCGGCCGACCCTGGTGCTGGCGCACAACAAGACCCTTGCCGCCCAGCTTTGCAGCGAATTCAAGGAGTTCTTCCCGGAAAACGCCGTGGAGTACTTTGTCTCCTATTACGACTATTACCAGCCGGAGGCGTACATCCCCCACACAGATACCTACATCGAAAAGGATGCCTCCATCAATGACGAGATCGAGCGCCTGCGCCATAGCGCCACTTCCAGCCTCTTTGAGCGGCGGGATGTGATCGTGGTGGCCTCCGTCTCCTGCATCTACGGTCTCGGTGACCCCATTGACTACGCGAACATGGTGATCTCTCTGCGGCCCGGCCAGACCCGGGACTTCGACGAGCTGCTGAAAAAGCTGGTCGAGATCCGCTATGAGCGAAACGACATCGCCTTCGAGCGCAACAAATTCCGTGTCCGGGGCGACACGCTGGAAATCTTCCCGGCCTACTCCAATGACAAGGCCATTCGGGTGGAGTTTTTCGGCGATGAGGTGGACCGGATCAGCGAGATCAACGTCGTCACCGGCACGGCGACCCGCTACCTCAATCATGCCGCCATTTATCCCGCGAGTCACTATGTCACCACCAAGGAGAAAATGGCGAGCGCCATCGAGCGCATCCGCGAGGAATGCGACGAGCGTGTAAAGTTTTTCACCGACAACGGGAAGCTTTTGGAGGCGCAGCGCATCAAACAGCGCACCGATTACGATATCGAGATGATGCAGGAGCTGGGTTACTGTACCGGCATCGAAAACTATTCCCGCGTCATCTCCAACCGCGCGCCCGGCAGCCCGCCCATGACGCTGCTGGATTATTTCCCGAAGGATTTTCTGCTCTTCGTGGACGAGAGCCACGTGACCCTGCCCCAGGTACGGGCCATGTACCGGGGCGACCGGGCGCGAAAGGAATCGCTGGTGGATTTCGGCTTCCGCCTGCCCTCGGCCTTTGATAACCGGCCGCTGAAATTTGACGAGTTTACCCAGCGCATCCACCAGCGCGTCTATGTCTCGGCCACACCGGGGGAATATGAGCGCGAGCGCGCCGGGCAGATTGCCGAGCAGATCATCCGCCCCACCGGCCTTCTGGACCCGGAGATCTTTGTCCGCCCGGTGGAGGGGCAGATTGACGACCTGATCGGGGAGATCAACGCCAAGATCGAAAAGGGCCAGCGAACCCTGGTCACAACCCTGACCAAGAAAATGGCAGAGGATTTGTCCGCCTACCTCACCAGCGCGGGTATCCGCTGCCGCTATATGCACCACGACATCAGCACCATCGAGCGCATGGAGATCATCCGCGATCTCCGATTGGGCGAATTTGACGTTCTGGTGGGGATCAACCTCCTTCGTGAGGGACTGGACATCCCGGAAGTGGGGCTTGTCGCCATTTTGGACGCGGATAAAGAGGGCTTCCTGCGAAGTGAGACGAGCCTGATCCAGACTGTCGGCCGCGCCGCCCGCAACGCCGAGAGCTTTGTCATCATGTACGCTGATACCGTCACGCCCTCCATGCGCGCCTGCATCACCGAGACAGAGCGCCGCCGCGCCAAGCAGATGGCCTACAACGAGGCAAACGGCATAGTCCCGAAGACCATCGTCAAGAGCGTGCGCGAGCTGCTGGAGATCTCCACGGACGCTGCGCCGAAGCTCAAGGCCAAGGGCGTCAAGATGACCGAGCGCGAGCGCAGGGAGCTGATCGCCTCACTTGAGACGCAGATGAAAAAAGCGGCCAAAATGCTTGAGTACGAGATCGCGGCGCAATTGCGCGATGAGATCATCCGTCTTAGAGGCGAAGCGTAAAGGGGAGAATACACATGAAACTCATGATCCTGGACGGAAACAGCATCGTCAACCGCGCCTTCTATGGAGTACGGACGCTCAATGCGCCCGACGGTACGCCCACAAACGCCATCTTCGGCTTTCTGAATATCCTGCAGCGCATGCTCGACGAGCAGAAGCCGGACGCGCTCTGCGTGAGCTTTGACCGGCGCGAGCCTACCTTCCGCCACAAGGCCTACGAGGGCTACAAAGCCCAGCGCAAGGGTATGCCGGAGGAACTCCAACAGCAGATGCCGGTTTTGAAGGAGATACTGGATGCCATGGGCATCCGCCGCTACGAGCTTGCGGGCTATGAGGCGGACGATATTCTGGGCACCGTCTCCGTCAAATGTGCGCAGAAGGGCTGGGACTGCGTGGTCGTCACCGGCGACAAGGACAGCCTGCAGCTCATTACTGATACCACGACGGTCTGCAATGTCAAGACCCGCATGGGCGCGACGGAGACCATCAACTATACGCCCAATGTTTTTCGGGAGGAATACGGCTTCGAGCCGCCGCTGATGGTGGATCTCAAGGCCCTGATGGGCGACAGCTCCGACAACATCCCGGGCGTGCCCGGCGTCGGAGAGAAGACAGCGCTGGAGCTGGTCAGAAAATACGGCACGATTGAAAATATCTATGCCGATCTCGCGGCCCTCGACGTGAAGGAGGGAGTGCGCAAAAAGCTTGCCGCCGGGGAGCAGAGCGCCCGCATGTCCTATTGGCTGGCCACGATCCTGAAAGAGGTCCCCATGGACTTCGACCCGGAGGAAAACCGCTGGAACCGGAACTATACCGACGCGCTTTACCCGCTCTTCAAACGCCTGGGCTTTCA
>Ga0310697_10004589_pt1 | contig 13586 bp, 13 predicted proteins | sample 172DNAGHGlowgp2_FD_203883 | JGI IMG/M metagenome (GOLD analysis project Ga0310697, IMG submission 203883) | Sheep rumen microbial communities from Palmerston North, Manawatu-Wanganui, New Zealand - 1728 DNA GHGlow gp2 (v2) (version 2) | ecosystem: Host-associated > Mammals > Digestive system >...
ATCTTGTAAGTAATGCAGCGCGTCTTTCCCGAACCTGCACCGGCTAGAATCAACATCGGGCCGTCAATTTTCTTCGCGGCGGCCGCCTGTTCCGGGTTCAGTTCACGATCTAAAACACTTCCATCAACAACATTACTTTCTTCAGCATCTACCATCTAGCACCTCTAGTCGATATACAGATGTGCAATATAGTAATTTGATTGCTTAAGAACTCTTACAAAAAGGAGATCCCCGCTCGGAGGCGGGGATGACAGATTAAAAGGCGGGCATGACAGGACGAAAAGTCCGGGATGACAAGGCAAAAATTTCTATAACCTAGCGGCTATTCGTCTGCAGTGGATGCACCGACAGCTTGTTCGAGCGTGGTGAGTCCTTGCAACGCCTTGTTGATGCCGTCCATACGCAGCGTAATCATTTCGCAAGACTTGATGGCCTCGCGCTTGATTTCGTCACCGGAAGCACGCTTAATCACAAGGTTACGCACAGCTTCGTTCGGCACGAGGAACTCGTAAATACCGCAACGGCCCTTGAATCCCGAGCCATCGCACTTGGGGCAACCCTTGCCATGATAGAACTGCATGTCCGGCGAGAGGTGAAGCTCTTCGCGAAGTTCCGGCGAGATGTCGACCGGTTCCTTGCAGTTCTTGCAAATGCGGCGCACAAGTCGCTGGGCCAAGACGCCCTTGATAGCGGTCGAAACAAGGAACGGTTCCAGCCCCATTTCGAGCAAACGAGGGAAAGCACCAGCAGCATCATTCGTATGGAGCGTACTGAAGACCAAGTGACCCGTCAAAGCAGCTTCAATAGCCATCGTCGAGGTTTCTTGGTCACGCATTTCACCGATCATGATGACGTCCGGGTCCTGACGCAAGAGGGCGCGGATGCCCGCCGCGAACGTAAAGCCTGCGGCGTTGTTAATCTGTCCTTGGTTCACACCGTCAATATTCAATTCCACCGGGTCTTCCATCGTCGAGATGTTGATGGTGGAATCCAAAATTTCTCGAATAGAAGCGTAAAGCGTCGTAGATTTACCGGAACCCGTCGGACCGGTCACCAGCACAATTCCGTTAGGAGCGTTAATCGCATCGATGAACTGCTTGAGCACGCGGGCGTCAAAGCCCATTTCTCTCAGCGGGAACTGACCCGAGTTCGGGTCCAAAATACGCATAACGATTTTTTCGCAGACGCCGCGCTTACGGAGCGATATCGGGAACGAGCTCACACGAAGGTCAACTTCTGAGCCCTTGTAACGCACGGTAAAACGTCCGTCCAACGGTTTACGTTTTTCTGCAATGTCCATTTTGGACAAAAGCTTGATACGCGAAAGAATCTGCGGCATGAGCCTTGCCGGAATCGGGGACATCACCTGCAGGTCACCGTCAATGCGGTAACGCAACTTGAGGAACGTTTCCTGCGGTTCCAGGTGAATATCGGATGCGTGGCGGGCAATCGCTTCGTGAATCAACGTCGTCACGATTTTCACCACCGCGCGGCCTTCTTCGTCCGTCAATTCCGGTTCGTCGTTCGCCCCCTGACCGCGTTCGACGGTTTCAAGTTCGTCATCCTTGTTTTCGCCAATAAGTTCCGCAAGGGATTCTTCTGCCGGACCATGCCCAGCATAGAGAACATCAATAGTCTTCTTGATGTCCTGCTCGGATGCCATGACGACATCGACATTGCGCTTGACCTTGAACTTGATGGAGTCCCTGAGGCGCACGTTTGTCGGGTCCGCCATCGCGACCACAAGCGCCTGGCGAGCATCCCTCGACACATAAAGCGGGACAATCTTGTAAGTCTTGCACTGGTCTTCCGACAGGAACTCATAGACTTTTTCGTCCAGCTTAATGGCATCCAATTTGACAAACGGGACTTCGAACTGGCAGCAAAGAATATCGGTGAGCTTTTTCTCGTCGATAAATCCCAATTCGATAAGCACGCGCCCAAGACGCTTGCCACCGGACGTTTTCTGCTTTTCAAGAGCCTCGTTCAACTGATCCGGAGTAATGAAGCCCTGATCTATAAGCATTTCACCAATACGTTTCTTGGTGACGCTCTGCATCTGGACGCCAAGAATGTCCGTGAGCGCCTCTTGCTTGACCATCCCGGCCCTCACAAGAATCTGGGCAAGAGTAACCCTCTTCCCTAACTGCGCCTGGTACTTGACTTCTTCTTCGGCGTACCTCAACTGGTCTTCGTTAATCAAGTTGACGCGAACCAGTAATTGTCCTAAGCTGCTTGAATCCTTCATAGATGCGACCACGCTTGCGCGATTAAATTTATCCTGCCACCATCCGGTTTCCTCAGATATACGCCATTGCCTATATCCACGGAACCGATCTCGTGGACTCCTCCCTTTTGGGGTTCACTATCCAAATATATACTTTTTGTAAGATTCGAAGTAAAAAGAAGTTCGTATTCTTCCCCTCCATTTAACGCAAAATCAAGGGGAGATAGCCCAAAATACGTGCACATTTCCAAAACATCGGGGTCAATCGGCAGTTTTTTCTCGTCAATTTCGATGGAAACGCCCGACGAAAGTGCCAAATGGTTCGTTTCGGAGCTGAGTCCGTCGCTGATATCCATACAGGCGCCACGCACGCCGGCCTTCACCAGTCGCGCCCCCATGTCCTCGCAAATCCTTGGGGAAAGGTGGTAATCGATCAACCTTGGGAAGCGTGCAGCCTCTTCCGGACGGTTCATCAGAATCCAAAGTCCCGCAGCGGACTTGCCAAGTGTCCCTGCCACATAGACACGGTCACCCGGTTTTGCACCACTGCGAAGGAGAGTCGTTTCGCCATCCGTTGTTCCCAGGAGCGTTGTCGAAAACATTCCGACATCACCGACAACCGTATCTCCCCCAATCAATGTAACTCCTCTTCTCGCAAAGCCTTGCGCAAAAAATTTTGCAATTTGGTTTCGAGTTTCTTCGCTCCAGTTTCGATTTACACAAAGTCCGAGCAACGCAATTTTGGGGCGACCACCCATCGAAGACACGTCTGATACGTTGGATACAATGTGCTTCTCGACCGCCTGTTCAGGACTAGACCAGTCCAACCGGAAGTGCACGTTCTCGACCGACAAGTCCTTTGTTGCAAGCCATCCGTCGAAGATAGCGCAGTCATCCCCCGCCGCAAGCCAGCCGCGGTGCAAAGGCGCATCCTGTTTCAACGGTGCGGCTCCCTCTAATAATTTGCTTACAAACCTAAATTCGCCAAGGTCAGGGAAGTTCATATTCTTTTCAAGGGAAAATTAAAGTAACCGACCAATAATTTAACAATAAACTTTCTATACTTTAGGCGTGGGACACATATTTTTCATAACGCCATCATCGCCCGGCAGTTTGGACAAGCTGAACCAGTGGACATTCCGCTGGCTGTTGGAGCATGGCAACATGGCAGATGATTCCACACTTTATACGTGCAATTCCATCGAAAGCGCACAAAGTCTTTTGGAATCCGCGCTGATTATCGGACAGTCGCCCGCGCTCATCATCTTTGACCACGCCGACCATGCGACCGAGAAGAATCTCGCGTTCAGCAAGGAACTCCACAACGCCATTCCCGAATCGTGGATTATCGAAATCATCCCCGAAGACATGCCGCTCCCCGAAGATTCGAGAGACGACAGCATATTCTGGATTAGGCGCCCTGTCAGCGAAGAAGAATGGAATGCCACGCTCGAAAGTGTCTTGCACAAAAACGGTTGTCCGCAATGGGCAAAGTGGACCGGCAACAAGACATACAAAAGTTTTTAATTAGTGGTTATCAATCGTGATAAAAGGCGTCAGCTATTTTGGAGTGCGCTCCCCGAGGCTCGCACGCATTGACCTTGCGCAAATCAAGGAAGCCGGGTTCAACGCAGTTCTTCACACATGGAGTGAAGAAGACCTGCAATATTACTTCGATACGATGAAACAAATCGTGAACGAGTCCGCCGCCATGGGCCTTAGCGTTTACGTGAACCCGTGGGGCGTAGGCCGCGTGTTTGGCGGCGAAGCTTATTCGGAACTCACCGCGAGGAATCACGACTTGTGCCAGGTGGCGCTCGACGGGAAGCCGAAAGTGGCCGCCTGCCCGAACCATCCGGAGTTCCGTGCCTACATGCACCGCTGGATAGAAGTTGTCTGTAACACGGACGTTTCAACGATTTTCTGGGACGAGCCGCACTTTTACTTCGAGAAGGGCGGGCTCAGTAACTGGAGTTGCCGTTGCAAAAAATGCCGCGAGTTGTTCCGCGCACGTTTCGGCTACGAGATGCCCGCCGAACTTACAGACGACGTAAAGCAGTTCCGCGAAGATAGCCTAATTGATTTTCTGAAAGAAATGACCGAAGACGTTCACGCACGCGGCAAGCGTAACTGCGTTTGTATGCTACCGCCATGGTTCCCCGCCGGGCTCGACGATTGGAGCCGTGTGGCAAGCATCGATGCCGTCGATGAAATTGCAAGCGACCCGTACTGGGAACGTGGCGCCACCGAAGAATGGGTCCGCGAAAAGTACCGCGAGACCGCAAACAAACTTGTGGAAGTCGCCACGCGCTACGGCAAGTCCGTACAGATGTGGGTGAAAGCTTACCAAATCGAAGCGGGCCGTGAAAACGACCTCGCCATCGCCGTCGAAGAAAGTCGCGCCGCAGGCATCAAGAACATATTCGCCTGGAGCTACCGCGGCACCGAAACGCTCAGCTGGCTCAAAAGCGACGACCCGGACCACGTCGCGGAAGTATTCCGCTCCGCCGTAGGATGTAAGAAATAAGCAGGATATTACTTCATCACGCGGATGGTTGCGGAGCTGTTTTTCGACTTCACGAAGTACGCGCCTTTCTGCTTGACGAGTGCACGAACCTTCTGCGAAACGTCTTGAGCGGATGCCGCCTCGACACGGCCCACATGCGATCCGAGCATGTCAAAGACATCGTACGTGACGGGCGTTTTAGATACAGCAAAATTTGTCCGAATTGATGTAGAAGGATCCGCGAACTCAATCCAGTCAATATTCACAAAATTTCCCGTAATCAAGAGTTTCAGCACATGCTTGCCGGCATCGAGTTTCACGCTACCGAGTTCAACATCTTCATACACGCTCCAGTCCTCGCCCGTCTTCGGGACCGTCTTTGCAGGGACAAGTTCTTTATCGTCCAAGAGCAAGCTGAATCCGGACGTTTCCGACCCCGACGCGACATGAGCCTTGACATCGAATGAACCGTTGGCCGAAACATTCACGGTGTATTCCAGCCACTCGCCTTCTTGCGTGTAGCCAAGAGCGTAGTTGTCGCCGCCCTTTTCGATATCCACGCCATCCTTGCGGTACTCGCCACCCTTGTTTTCGGAATCGTTATCCTCGTACGAGGAATTGCCCGTGCCGACGCCGTTGATGTCGTAATTTTCGGCTTCGATTTTTCCCGGGATTTTTGCCGGTTCGCCAACGACAACGCTATCACCCTCGACCTTGCCAAACGGCTGTTGCGGAACGGGTTCCACGGGTTTGCGGTTCACTGCCTTAAGCATCTGCGCCGCATAGCGCTTGCCGAATTCCACGTAGGCATCGTGATTGAAGTGGTAGCGGTCCTGACCGTTGCCCTTCAAATTTTCGGACGAGGCATAGTAAGTATTGTCCATCGTGTTCGGGAGTTTGGACACGCGGTCGGAATAGCAGCAGCCTTCGCGCAAAAGTTCGCCCGCCACGAACGGCACCGTGTCGGAACTCATGTTGAGCGCCTTGAGGATATCGTCGCGAGTCTTTTTGACGATTTTAGCCCAATCCGGGTAGCCGCCGTCCGTTTCGCCCTGATGGAAAATGAAACCCTTGATGACACCCTTTTCCTGCGCCTTTTTCGCGATGTCGATAATGGTCTTGGTCACGTTACCATCGCTTGCGTATTCTTTCGCGTAGTTCTGGAGCCAGCTTTCGGCTGTCGAGAGGTAGCTCTTGTACTGGTCCTGGTCAAACAGCTTGATGCTTGCGCCGCCCACTGCCACCGGGATAATCGCGACAGTCACATCGGGCATGCTGTCGGCCATCGTGCGCCCGAACCAGTCGGCAATCGAAATCGTGTTGCCGCAGTTAAAGAGCGATGGCACCGCCGGATAAACTTCGCCGAGCGTGTTGCGGCCCTTGCCCGAGCACTTCTGTGTCGCAAAAATCTTGAAGCGCGGGTTTTCAGCCTTGTCGGCACTCTGGGCATCGGCCGTGCCGCCCATGTTGGACTGGCCATACGCGATGTAAACGTGGAAATTCGGGTCCGGAGCCGCTTTTGCCAAAGCCGCACCAAACAGCACAATGCCCGCGACAACGCATGCCACGGACGCAAAACCGGAAAATTTTTCAAACATTCCCATATACCCCTTTCGGTTAAACAACAATTATAAATTACCTTGAAATGCAAGAAAAAGGCGCCCGAAGCGCCCTTATTCTATAGACAGATTGTCAATGCGTGGATTTTTTAGGGGTCAGGGAGCGTCCTGGAGACAACGGACGGAGAACCCGTAGTTCTTGTTGCCGGTGCGCAGGCTCGCATCGTAGCAGTTGTTGTCCAAATCCATGTAATACGCGCCGTAGCTACTGTACTCAGTAGCACTCCAGAAGCGGGCGTTGAAGCCATCGTCGTCGAAGGCATCACCATCGTAGTTCCTTATGCCAACAGGGAGCCCGGAAAAGCCCACGTCATCCGTACCATCGTAATTATCGAACCAGCCCGTCTGCGACTTGAGAACTATACCGGTATTTGACTGTCCGCCCACTTCAGTAATCAAGGTGTCCCATTCTGCTCGTGTCGGCAAGTGCCAGCCCGGCGGGCAAATACCATACACTGTATCGGGCAAAGTACAGGTCTTGTGGTAACCGCAGTCTATAGACATATCCTTATAAAGCTTGGCAGAATCGATTGCCGCCGCCCAGGTGTAAAGGCGACCTGCCACGGCGCAATTTGCCGTAGTGGTACTATCCGAAGCTCCGAAACACCAACTGCGATTATTAAGGGTTTTGTCAAAGTAATTCAGGTTTTCGGCCATCCAAGTCTGGCCACCAATCTTTATGGTCTTGTACACCTTCTTGTCGCGGCTGTCCGTCATGGAGCCGTAGGTTATATTCGGATTGAAGCGGCACTCCTTAGGAATATTCCAATCCCAGCCAAACTCATCCTCTAAAAGAGCAGAACAATTCAATTCAACAGATGAGCTGCTAGAAGCAGCCTCTCCAATGCTGCTACTGGATTTAGTACTGCTACTAGTCCCTTCGGCAGGCTTAGGGACCTTTGAAGAACTGCTCGACTTCGGTGTGACGCTGGAAGAGGACTTCGCCGAACTGTTACTGGACTTAGTACTGGAACTAGACTTCGCTGAACTGCTGCTGGATTTAGTACTGCTACTAGTCCCTTCGGCAGGCTTAGGGACCTTTGAAGAACTGCTCGACTTCGGTGTGACGCTGGAAGAGGACTTCGCCGAACTGCGGCTGGACGAAGACTCGTCATCGCAGTCCTCGCACACGCTCGAAGACGAATCGTCCGAAGGACGGGTCACAGAGCCACTGTCGTCGTCACCGCAAGCAATAAAAAGCAGAGCAAATAAAAAAAGCAGTAAAGAATTTTTCATAGTTGTAAATATAACACTCTTTTGATAAACTTTCGGACCATCATTTTTTGTAAAAAATCTTTTCCAGTATTCTTGCAAACAGTTGGTTGCAAAATTTAAGGATTGTCCATTTTTCGTGGATTCCGTTTGTAGATTTGCATGAGTTACACTTCATCAACTTAAAAAATTATATATTACCAAGAAGGAAATTCCATGAGCTCCACTAGACCCATATCTGATTTGCAAGACTGTCTTGACGACATTTCCAAGACAGTCCATGAATCCGGACAGCCAGTCTTTTTAACAAAAGACGGTTATAACGATATGGTTTTAATGAGCATTGAAGCCTTTGAGCATCTCCAAATCGAAAATGAAATTTTCAAAAAATTGCACAAAGCTGAATTGCAAGCAAAACACTCTTCAAAAAGATATTCCTCGTCTGAAGTTCTTGCTGAACTAGAAAAAATCACAAACGTATGAGTTATAGAGTCGAGTTTCTTGAACTCGCACTCTTAGACTTACAGGCAATCACATCCTACATAACAAAAGAAATATTCTTTCCTTGCTGTAAGCCCACACCCTAGCCGCTATAGGAAGGGTATAAAATAGCCCCGTCGCTTGGACGAGGCTTTTGAAAGTCACTGGATGGGGCAAAGCCCCAACTCTTTGGCTCGGTTATGCCCATGCAAGCATGGTCGCAACACTCGCCTTCTGAGTTGTCTTCGGGTTCTGCGAACCCTCCAGGATGACAAGATTACTTAGCGCGTTCGAGGTAAGAACCGTCGCGGGTATCGACGCGGATCTTGGTGTTGTTTTCGATGAAGAGCGGAATCATCACCTTGGCGCCAGTTTCGAGAGTGGCTTCACGCATCACGTTACCGCTGGTGTTGCCCTGGACAGCCGGAGGAGCGTCAACAATCATCAAGTCAACGAATGTCGGCGGGATAACTTCGATCGGCATCGTGGACTGAGTCTTCGGATCCTTCCACCAAGTCACTTCGACAGTAGCACCGTCGAGGAGCCAAACTTCGCAGCCATTGAGAGCTTCCTTGGCAATTTCCATCGTTTCCTGAGTGGTGTTGTCCAAGAAATACCAAGTAGAACCGTCGTTGTAGAGGTAGGTCATTTCAGTGTAGGTCACATCAGCTTCTTCCACCGTGTCACCGCTCTTCCAAGTACGTTCGAGAGTACGGCCAGTCACCAAGTTCTTGATACGAACGCGGTTGAAAGCCTGACCCTTACCCGGCTTCACAAACTGGTTTTCGATGATTTCGTACGGCTGACCATCAACCATGATTTTCAATTTTTTACGGAATTCGTTGGTGCTTACAGTACCCATATTATCCTCTTGTTGATTTTGATTCTAAATTTAGCAATATAATGGACAATTCTGTTAAAGTTTTCACGCATATTTCTGAATTTTTAGATTATTTGGGCAAAGATTTTACAGGTTTGACAAGCGAGATGCAGGCAAACCTCGACCAAAGTCCCTCGTTTGCCTTCAACTGTTCCAAGCATTACGCCGACCTCATCCAAAAATCGGGCGAGCCCGCCAAACTGCTACGCGAGGTTCTGCCAAGCAAGGACGAACTCAAGGACGCACCCGGCTTTGTTGACGACCCTGTGGGCGACCTCCCCGCCGGCAAGTCCGAATGCATTCTGCAAAAGTACGATAACCGAGCCCTCATCGTTTCGACTTCTGCCTGCGGTGTGCGCTGCCGCTTCTGCTTCAGGCGCAACTACCCCTTCCAGGACACTCAGAATATCGCGAGCGAAGTTTCGAACTGGCTAGATGTCCATACAAGCATCTGGGAAGTCATCCTCTCGGGCGGAGACCCGCTCACGCTTGGACCGGGGCCGTTCCGAGACCTCGTAGAAGCGATTGCATTCCACCCGTCCGTGACGACACTCCGCATCCACACGCGGCTCCCGATTATGCGGCCAGACCTCGTGATGCAGCATTTTGAACTTTTGCGCGAACTGCCGGCACGATTCAACTGCGTTCTCGTTTCGCACGTGAACCACCCCGACGAACTCGACGAAGAATCCGCCGCTGTTTTTGCACAACTTAAATTCAGCGGTTGGACGCTCTTGAACCAGAGCGTTCTTTTGAAAGGCGTGAATGACGACGCTACAACTCTTGAAAACCTGAGTCGCAGGCTATTCGAGCAAGGTGTACTCCCCTACTACTTGCACCAGCTCGACCATGCGAAAGGAGTCGCCCATTTTGAAGTCAGCGACGAACGTGCCCGCGAACTCATCGCGCAAATTCGCACCAAACTCCCCGGCTATCTCGTACCGAAACTTGTCCGCGAAATAGCCGGTGAAAAGAGCAAGACGCCGGTGTAGAACTGGCGTCACGCTTTTTATTCACGTCCGATAATGTTATCGATGCACTTTGAAAATTCTCGAACATTATCCTTTTGATATTGCAGAGCATCTGATTTCGAATCATTTCTGGAAGATTGCAGATAAGCTGAATTTTCTTCACTGCATAATTCAGGCGGGACATCATTCTTCTTGCTATAACTGCCAACGCAAGCTATTCCATTAGACGAAAGAGTTACTGCCACGGTATCGCTATAACGAACAAAATCCACTTTCAAGTCAAATGTGCGACCTTCATGTGTAAACTTCATGCTCTTTTTCGTTTTTTCTTGAACCGTAATTCCATATTTTTCGGGACTAAAGTCAGACCTTGAATAAAAAACATCTTCGAACATAATGGAGTGTTTATCGTTCAAGAAACCGAATATATCCCCCACAAAATTCGTGTTCATATAATCATAGTTTGGCACATCACCAACACGATGTTCTAATTTGTCTCCATCGAGCTTAAAAAACTTTTCGTAAGCATCATTGCCGCAGCCATAGACACTATCGACATAGAGGCACGGCGAAGTACGCCAAGTGCCATCCAACACACCAGAAGTTCCGCCAACCCATTGTACAGTAACAAGCTCTTTTGCTATTACATCCTCATCAACGTACGAAAGTTGCAAAGTATCATTACGGAAGTTATAAGCAAAACGATCAACATCTTCAAAATAATAGTCCGCATCATAGTAAAGCTTTCCTTCTTTTCTAAAGCATCCCCCGAAGATTTCAAGTACAAATGTTACAGAATCCTTGGATTCATCAACAAAAGCTTTACCCACTTTATTCAAACGAGCTGATTCAAAAGCCGTTTGCACATCATTATTGCCAGTCCCGTCATTTGAAGATGTATTCGTTCCGCGACGAACAAGGCTTTTCACGCAGCTTGCAAATTCATCACTATTGTCTTTATGGTAGCTCAAGCTCCCTCTGCCATTTTCATAAAGATAATCTGCATTTTCTTCGCGGCACATTTCAGAAGAAACATTATCACGTTCACTCAAATAAGCTGTACAAGAAATCCCTTCAGAAGACAAAGTTACAGCAGCAGAATCGTTTATTTGAACGTAATCTACATTCAATTCATATTGGTGTTCTTTATAAACGAATTTCATATTTTTATTCGATCTTTCTTGAACTGTAAATCCTCTACCTGAAAGATCATTATCCATACTCATCACTTGACCGCGCAAATCAAAATCTATACGATTTTCATGTCCAGTCATAAATAACGCAAGATTTTCAACAAAGCCAGAATTCATATAATCATACGTTTTATTTTCAGAAACGCGGGTTTCCACACTTCTATTATTGAATTGGATAAATAAATTTTCCATATCATTGGAACAACCATATTCATCATCAAATGAAGTACATGGCAAATACATCCATACACCATTCAAATCACCGGGATTACCTCCAATAAGATAAAAGTTTAAGTCGTATAGCGAGCCCTTTTCATGATTGATGGAACCATAGGACAAGACGAGCGTATCACTATGGAAACTATAAGCATAAGTCCTTGAATTGGAAAAATAGAAATCGGAATTATAAGCATAAACGCCATTATTATTTTTCAAGCAGCCGCCAAAAGTTTCATAAACAATCGTTAAAGAATCCTGAGATTCATCAACTATAACCTTGCCCAATTGCGACACGCGTGCAGAAGCAAAAGCAGCCTGCACATCAATGATTCCGCCATCATCATTCGATGATGTATTCGTGTCCTCGGTAAAGCCGGAACACCCCGCAAGTAACGTAATCCCCGAGAGAACCGCTGCGCAAGCAAGGCCCATGGCAATTAAATTTTGCATCAGATTAATCTTTTTCATTTTTTTCTCCAACTTGTTTGCTCAATGGAAAGAGCTGTAAATTCATTCGATAAACGCGATCGTAACTTTTCACGTTCGCTACAATCTCCACTACTTTTTTGCGGAACGCATCGAGTTCTCTCGTCAAACGCTCATACGCTACTCGGTCAAGGCCCATCGTCATGCCCGAAATATGGCGATATTCTCGCGAATAACGTTCCAGAGATTCAGCCGCCAAATGCGCATACTGCTTTTGCATATTGACGACCGTCGCCGATACCACTTCACGAGAACTCGAAACACCTTCGCTCGTTTGATGGTAATTTCCACATTCGTCTTTTTTCAAGAGACCAAGCGATTCCTGCAAATCCAAGGATTCGCGGGCTTCGGCGGCAGAAATGGCGGGCACTAGAGCATGTCCCATTTCGAGCGGAGTTGCGCCCTTCATAATCGGGGCTAGTTCCCGAAGTGCAGGGTTTGCCCACGACGAGAAATACGCAAACGACTTGGCTTCTAGAAATTCCACGCGGTTTTCGCTTGCGATTTTCATCATCTTCTCAAAAGCAGCTTGACGGATTTCAGAGCGTGCGGAATCGCAAAATTCAACCATCGCCCGAAAATATTCGGCCTGTACACCAGACAAGTTCATCGCCGGCAGAACTTTTTCGACAGCCACTTTTGAAAGTCGCGTTTTACCGTCGCAAACAAGCTTCAAAAATCCGGACGAAGAAAACCCCGCAAGTTTTGCAAATTCGCGCCACGTAAATGCGGAACACTTTTTACGGCTTTCGTAAAAGTCTCGTATGTACGAGCGATAATCTCTATATTCAAAAACGGATTTCATAATTCTTAATCAGCTTTATCTGCTTTAAAAATAAAATCAATTCATCAAAAATTCAATATCAATGAAACAAAAATTATTATTTTCTTTAAATTTTAGCAATTTTATCAACAAATCAATTATTTTTACATCAGTATAAGAAACACGATGTTTCATATAAAAAATTCTCGCCCAGCATCGACTGAGGCGAGGAAAAAGTGACGTCATTCCGAATTTACGGCGCTAGTAGATCAGCTTTACAAGCAACGTTCCGACAATCGTCGAAACAATGACGCTTACCAAGCCCGGCCGCATAAAGCTGTGGTTCAGCAAGTACTTTCCGATGACGGTCGTGCCAGAACGGTCGAAGTTCACGGTCGCAATGTCGGACGGATAATTCGGGATGAAGAAGTAACCATAAACACTCGGGAGCACGCCCAACAGCACAGGGCCTTCGATGTTGAGGCTATAGGCCAGCGGGAGCATCGCAACCACCACGGCCCCCTGCGAATTGATAAGCACGCTCACCGCAAAGAACGCAAACGCGATTGCCCACGGGTAATGCTGCACAATATCCTTGAGCCCGCCCTGCATCACGTCCATGTAATTAGCAAAGTACGTATCGGCAAGCCACGCGATACCGTAAATGGCGACAACGGCGACCATGCCGCTCTGCCACACGGCTCCCGCCACGGCCTTCTTGGGTTTCGCATTGCAACAAAGAATCATGAACGCCGCCGCCGAAATCATCACGATTTGAATGATAATGTTCATCGCTAGCGGTTTCACCTGCTCCACGCCATCGACAATCTTGCCCGTCGGGAACTGGGGACGGATATCGAACCCCGCAATTTGGCAGATAGAAAACAGAGCTATTACGCCAAGAGCCGCAAAAAAGATATACACCGCACGTTTTGCCTCTTTCGGGACTTTTTTGTCAAGCACGGAAGCCGTACTCCCGAACATGTATTCCTTCATCTGCGGGTCCTTGAGGCGCGCCTGGAAAGCCGGG
>Ga0310697_10004591_pt1 | contig 13579 bp, 13 predicted proteins | sample 172DNAGHGlowgp2_FD_203883 | JGI IMG/M metagenome (GOLD analysis project Ga0310697, IMG submission 203883) | Sheep rumen microbial communities from Palmerston North, Manawatu-Wanganui, New Zealand - 1728 DNA GHGlow gp2 (v2) (version 2) | ecosystem: Host-associated > Mammals > Digestive system >...
GACGGTGGTTCGCGAACGGATTGGCGAAACGTTCAAGCACCGACTCCGCGTAGGCGCGCTTGTCGGCGTCCGGCAGGTCGATGGTTGGCAGAATCTCGTCGAAGAGTATCTGGCGGAAGAAGGCGTTGAACTTCGGGTCGGCCACGAGCTCGGCCACGAACGTAAAGCCGGCGAGGTGTCCTTCCAACACGGTCGCCGTGTGCGCGCCGTTCAGGAAGCGCACCTTGCGCGTGCGGTAGGGTGTCTGGTCCTTCGTGTAGACCACGTTGAGCCCCGCCTTCTGGAACGGGATTTCCTTTTCAAGGTCGAAGTCCGTCTGGATCACCCAGAAGTGGAACGGCTCGCCGCACACGAGTACGTCGTCCTGCTCACCGAGCTGCTTGGCGTAGCGCGCCGCCGATTCGGCGTCGGGACGCCCCGCCACGATGCGGTCCACGAGCGTGGAGCAGAACACGCAGTCCTTCTCCACCCACGCGGCGGCGGTGCTCTCGCCCCAGTCGGCGAGGTTGTGAAGCACGTGCTCGCGCAGCATCGCGCCGTTTTTGTCGATCAGCTCGCACGGAATGAAGATGAGGCCCGGCAGACCTGCCTTCGCGCGCGCCACGCAGAGTTTCGCGACCTTTGCGGGGAAAGTGTTCGCGCCCGCGCGGTACTCGATGCCAGTCTCGGTGGTGTTGGAGACGACGAATCGCAAATCCGGATTGCGCGCCACCTCCTCCACGGCCGGCCATTCCGAGAGGGCGTTCAGCACGCCCTTCACGCACGTGATCTCGCGGAACAGTTCCACGGGCTTGCCGCCCTCCACGCCGCGCAACACGGTGTGGTAGCGCCCGCCGCGCGCGTTGAGGATCTTCGAGGGCGGACTCAGCTCGTCGCCGATTGGCTGGACGATCTGCACGGCGGCGCCAAAGTCCGCCTTCTCGTTCATGATGTCCACCATCCAGTCCACGAAGCAGCGCAGGAAGTTTCCTTCGCCGAACTGCAGTATCTTGACTTTCTTCTCTATCGACATAATCGTTCCTTTCTTGAAGACACATTATTTCGCACCAGTCTCCTGCCAGAGCATCAAGCCCATGTATGCGGCAAAAAGCAGCAGCCACAACACGCCCGCCACACGTCCAACCGCCTTGGGTTCGCTCGGCTTGCGGTAGTTTAGGCCGAACACGGCGATGGAAACGGACATCACCACCATCATCGGCAGGTCGCGCGAAAGCAGATACGGGCTGATGTTCTTGAACGGCGAGATGGCCCCCGCAAGTCCCACAACCGCGAGCGTGTTGAAGAAGTTCGACCCCACGATGTTGCCTAGCACGAACTCGTGCTCGCCCTTCCGCGCCGAGGCGATAGCGCTTGCAAGCTCCGGCAGCGACGTGCCGACGGACACCACTGTAAGGCCGATAAGCAGCTCGCTCACGCCCATAGTACGCGCCAAATCAACGCACCCCCACACGAGCACATGCGACGACCCCACCAGAAACGCAAGCCCCAGCACCAAAAGCAGCCACCCCTTCCACAGCGGCATCGGTCTATCACGACCTTCAACGGGCGAGACGCCCGTTGTCCCAGTAGCCGGTAGGGCGCGCTCGCCGAGCGCGCCGACTGCATCCGCCTTCTTCTTCTGCGACTGGTCGAACCAGCAGTAGGCCGGCATCAGGACGGCGAATACGCCCAGGAGGATGAATCCGTCAACACGCGAGAATCCGTTGCCCGTGGTAACGAGGAAACAGGAAAGGAGCGCAATCGCAACGAGCGACGGCACCGCCACAAAAACTATAGACGGCTTCACTACAAGCGGCTTGATGAGCGCGGCCACGCCGAGGATCACCGCGATGTTGAATACGCAAGAGCCGTATGCGTTGCCGAGCGAGAGATCGGAATGGCCCGTCGCGCCCGACAGCGCCGACACGCACAGTTCCGGCGCGGACGTTCCGAAGCCGATGATAACCATGCCGATGATGAACGGACTCACCCCTAACGCCTTCGCCACCGCGCTCGCGCCATCCACGAACGCATTCGCGCTCCAGGCCAGCACGGCGAGTCCGCCGAACACGCATACGATTGAAAGCCAAAGGGGAAGATCTGGATACATGTCTCTTTGAAATGTTTGGAGGTTTAGAATGTGTTTGTTTTCGCGGCATGGTTCAGCGCGGCGTCCAGCGCACCCAGCTTCGCGTGGTGAACGAGCTTGAACGGAATGTGCAGGCCAAGAGGACGCAGGAAACGCGCCATGCGCCCGGACCTCACGTGGATTTCTCCGGGAGCACGTCCAAGGCGGAGCATCGCCTCCAGCATCCGTGCTGCGTGCCCTTCCCACAGCGCCTTCAGCGCTGCGTCCGTTCCGCCAACGGAAATCTTCAGCCACACCACGCGCTGGGCCGTGGCGGCATCTACGGCCGCGAACACGTATAAAAACCGCGGACGCGCCTCGCGCGTGTGGTAGGCGGGGACCAGTACGAAGTCTACTTCCCACTTTTCTTCCGCCACGACTGGCAGCTTCGCCGCGAGCTGGCACTTGGCGTTGTCAAGCTGCACGCGCTCCACGAACTTCACCTCTTCGTCCGGCGGCATCCGGAGCGGACCGTCCTGCCACACTCCCTCCACCACTTCCTTGCGCGCGAAGAGGGCGTGTTCCTTCTCGAAGTACTTGAGCGGCAGCTTGGGATCCTCCTCCACTCGCATGAGCACGCCCAGTGACTCGTAGAGAAGCGGCGCGAGAAACGCCTGGTCGGCGGCGGTGGGCGGTTGCGGCACATATCCTGGAACATAGCCGAATATCTCCGCCGGGCCCTTCTTCACCGCGATTACCTCCCAGTGGCGGAACTCGAGCGGACTCATCCACACGCCGAATTCGGGCACGCGTCGCGTGATTGCGAAATTGCGGAAATTCTCCAAGCCGGGGAACAGCAGCAGACGCCCCACCACTGGTCCCTTGTCGCGGTCTTTCTCGGGACCGACCGTCACTATGTACGGCTCCTCGCTCATCTGCGGCACAAGCGCCCAGTTGTGGGCCGAGACCTTGTCCCAGACATTCAGCTCGGCGATGGCCGCAGCGATTTCGTATGGATTATGCTTGTCCATTGCGGTCTTCAGCGGACTGGAGGCTGTAGGTAAAGTGGCAACGGCTCTGGGCACGGCAACTCGGGGTGGGCGAGCGCGACTTCGAGGAGACGCGACGCGAGCGGCGTGAGCGAGCCCTTGTAGTGGTGGCCGAATACCGCCGTGAGAAGCGGCTCTATGCGCGCTCCGTCCGGCGTTACGACGGCGTAATGTTCGGGCACGGCGGCGCTAAGTCCGTCCTTGCCGACGAGCGTGAAGTCGCCGACGGCCTGCACGCCGTCGTAGACCGCCACCCAGTAGCGGTCGCGGCGGGCGTCGCCAATCACGACCGTGTGTGCACCGTCGCGCGTGAGAGCGTATGTGCTAGGCAGGCCCACGACCGTGCAGGACGGATTGCCGAGGGCGATTCCCTGCGCGAACGCGAGCGCGGCGCGGATTCCGGCGAAGCTGCCGGGGCCCTGTCCCACGAGCACTTGGTCGAGGTCGCGCACCGTCTTGCCGTACGTGGCGAGGAAATCGCGGATTTTCACGGGCCAGTCGCTTGCGCGAGAGTCCAGGCCCGCGAAAACCTTCGCGCACACCTTGCCGTCAAGCGCAAGGGCAACGGACTGCGTGTCCGTGGACCTGTCTATCGCGAGGATGTTCATGCCGTTTTCTTGGCCGCCTGTTGCTGTAACCAAGCCTCGACGAATGGCTGGATGTGGCCGTCCATCACGCCGTCCACGTCGCTCGTCTCGTACTCGGTGCGGAGGTCCTTCACCATCGTGTAGGGACAAAATACGTACGACCGAATCTGGCTGCCCCAGCCGTTGGCGGACTTCGCGCCGTAGAAGCGGTCCATCTCGGCCTTCTTCTGGTCTTCGTAGTACTCGTAGAGTTGGGCGCGCAGCATGTTCATGGCTTTTTCCTTGTTCATGTGCTGCGAGCGTTCCTTCTGGCAGGCCACCACGATGCCGGTTGGGAGGTGCGTGAGGCGCACCGCCGAGTCGGTCTTGTTGACGTGCTGTCCGCCCGCGCCGCCGGAGCGGTATGTATCGATGCGCAGGTCCTCGTCCTTGATCTCCACGTCGATGTCGTCGTTGATCTCGGCAACCGTCTCGACGGAGGCGAAGGAGGTCTGGCGGCGCTTGTTCGCGTCGAAAGGCGAGATGCGCACGAGGCGGTGGATGCCGCGTTCGGCCTTCATGATGCCGTAGGCGTAGGGACCTTCGATGCGGAAGTAGACGTCCTTCAGGCCGGCTTCTTCGCCCGGCTGCTGGTCGTATTCCTCGATCTTCCAGCCCTGGTCCTCGGCGTAGCGCTGGTACATGCGGTAGAGCATCGTCACCCAGTCGCACGCCTCAGTGCCGCCCTGTCCGGCGTGGAGCTTCACGAACACGTTGCAGGCGTCGAACTTGCCGCCGAGGAGCGACTGCATCCTCAGCTTGGCGAAGTACTCGTCCGCCTTCGCGCACTCCGCCAGCGTGTCCTTGAGGGCGGTCTGCTGCGCAGGCCCCTCCTCCATCTCGGCGAGCTCGAACATCACGGCCGCGTCGTCCACGCTCTTCAGGAGCGCGTCGAACGGCACCACGTAGGCGCGCTCCGCGTTCGTCTTGGCGATGACGTCCTTCGCCTTCGCCTGGTCGTTCCAGAAGTCCGCGCCCGCCTGCAGACCCTCCAGTTCGGCAAGACGGCGGCGACGCTCGTCTATGCCGATGTAGGCGGCCATCTCGCCGACGGAAACCTTCAGCTTTTCAATGCGCTGGCGAACCTCTTCAGGTTCCAGCAGTTTTTCTTTCACTTCTTCAGCCATACTACCTCGCGTAAGCCGCTACATTATACCACAAATATCACTTGCGCGGGGCGACGGAGAGCATTTCAACGGCTTGCTCCAGAAAATTCTCTGGCGTGGATGCGCCGGCAGTCACGCCGAGTCGCCCTACGCCGGCGAAGTCGATTGCGCGCACCTCGTCCAACGTGCCCGCCCGCGTCGCAAACGCCGCGCCCGCAGCGCGGGCTACCTCGACGAGGCGGTTCGAGTTCGAGCTGCCCGCGCTGCCCAGCACGAGCACGCCGTCGCCGCCGCCTCGCACGAAAGCCTCTACCGCGCGCTGCCGGTCGCGCGTGGCCATGCAGATGTCCGCCGCCGGAGGAGTTTCAAGGCGTGAATAGCGCGCCTTCAGCGCATCCAGCACGGTGCGTACAGTTCCAGACGACATTGTCGTCTGGCACAGGACTCCGAGCGGCGAGTTTTCGGGATAGGGCAGCGCCGCCACATCTTCGGGCGAGGCGACAACGCCGCACTCTGATATCTCGCCGACGATTCCAAGCACTTCCGCGTGCTCTGCGTGCCCCACCACGACCACCGGCACGCCTCGTGCGGCGAAGTCACGCGCGGTGCGGTGCGCGCGCGCGACGAACGGACAAGTCGCGTCAACGACCTCCAACCCCCGCCGACGCGCCTCATCGCGCACCTCCGGCGCCACGCCATGCGCGCTGAAGAGCACGGTGGCACCATCAGGCACGTCGTCAAGCGAGTCGACGAAGCGCATCCCGCGTGCCTTCAAATCAGACACCACCTGCTCGTTGTGTACGAGTTCATGGAGGCAGTATACCGTCTTGGCATGAGAAAGCGAAAGGGTGCGAGAGGCTTTCTCAACGGCCGCCTTCACACCCATGCAAAACCCATGCGGTTCTATTACCTCTACTTCCACCTTTACCCCATCGAAACGAATTGTTCACAAATCTCAATTGTTCACAAATGCCACCAGTGCCACAAATACAAATGATTGTTATTTGTGATTTGTGAACAATGATGGCATTGAATATTTGTGAACAATCACAGGCCGTCCCTCTTGGCCTCTTCCCAGAGCGCGTCCATTTCGGCAAGAGTCATAGTCTTGAGGTCGCGGCCCTGCGCCTTCGCGGCGGCCTCGACGGCGCGGAAGCGCCGCGCGAACTTCGCCGTGGTGCCCTCGAGCGCGCTCTCGGCGTCCACCTTCAGATGCCGCGCGTAGTTGGTGACGGCGAAGAGCAGGTCGCCCAGTTCCTCCTTCACGTGGACGGAGTCCTCCGGGTTCTCGCTCGTGCGCTCGGCCACGGCCTCGCGAAGTTCACGAATCTCCTCCTCGATCTTGTCGAGGACGCCGGACGAGTCCTTCCAGTCGAAGCCCACGCGCGCGGCCTTCTCGGCCGTGCGCTGCGCCTTCAGGAGCGCGGGCAGGGCGGACGGCACGCCGTCGAGCGCGCTGTGGCGCGTCTCCTTCTTGTACTCCTGCTGCTTGATCTGCTCCCAGTTCTTCAGCACAGTGGCAGGATCTTTCGCCACCACGTCGCCGAACACGTGCGGGTGGCGGCGGACGAGCTTGTCCGAAATCGCGTTCGCCACGTCATCGAACGAGAACGTCCCCGCCTGCTCGGCCATGACGCACTGGAACATCACCTGGAGGAGCACGTCGCCGAGCTCCTCCACGTAGTTCGCGCGGTCCTCCGGACGGTCCATCGCCGCGAGGAGCTCGTAAGTCTCCTCCAGCACGCAGGGCTTGAGGGAGGACAGCGTCTGCACACGATCCCACGGACAGCCCGTCTCCGGGTCGCGGAGACGGACCATGATGGAATGCAATCTCTCGATGCCTGTCATCGTTACATGTGCAGCATGCGGAACACCTCGTCGGCGAGACTCGCGTCGAAGGATTCAACCGCTACGTCCGAACCGCCGAAGTCCTGGTACGCCACATGCTCGTGGACCACTGCAATGGCGCTCATGCCAGCCACGAGGGCGGCCTTCACGCCGAAGCCGCTGCCGGTCACGGCGACCGTCAGGACGTCCACGAGGCCGTTCTGGCTGCACGCACGACGCCAGGCGTCCCACTTGCCGTTGCCGTACGTCATCGACGGCTCGGCGTAGAGCACCACCTTCTCGGGGTCGAAGCCCTCGAACGCGGGGCGGAGCGTATCGAGGTTTGACCGCGTTGCGATCACCACCTTCACGCCACGCTCTACGAGCGCGGAGACAAACGCCTTGAAGCCAGGCGTCACCGCAGCGACGGCCCGCTCGGTCAGCGCCTTGCCGAATGCGTCGTGCAGGTCGCGAGCCGTGGCGGCCGCGTCGCACTTCTTGTCGAGCGTGCGGAACAGCTCGGCGAGTCCGCCCTGATAGTTGCCGCCAGCGAGGTGCAGCGCCTCAAGCTTGATCGTGAGGTCAACGCCCTTCGCGGCGAGGATCTTCTTCGCCGTGTCGAACAGGAGCTGGCCTCCGTCGATTGCCGTGAAGTCGAACTCCACGACCACGCCGCGAACCGGCGCAGAATTTTCTTTCTCTGCTTCTGCCATTTCTTTAGGCTCCACCTTTGGGTTACTTCTTCACGACGCGGGTCTTGCGCGGACGCGGCTGGCCGATTGAGACCAGGAGCTTGCGGAAGCGCGAGTTGCGCACGTTGAACGGCTTGCCTCCCTTGATGCGCTCGAATTCACACGCACGGAGGTCGTTGTGGTGGTCCTCGTCCTTACCAATCACGCCGCCCACGCCCGCGAGGGCGCACTCGACGGCCTTCTCGGCGCAGAGCTGGATGAGCTGGAGGTCCTTCTTGCACGGCGCGGCCGAGCGGGCGAAGTAGCCGCTCTTGAACACCTGCGTCTTCTCCGCGCCCAGCAGCTCGCCGAAGCGCTTCGCGAACCACTGGCCAACGTTCACCTTGTCGAGCCGTGGGTGGCCGAAGGCGTCCATGGGGATTTCCTCGCCGCGCTTCTGCATCTCCTTGATGATCTCCTTGACGCAGGCGCCCTCGGAGACGAAAATGTTCACGCAGTCGTATTTGTCCATGATCTTGCGCAGGCGCTCGGCCTCGGACGCGAAGTTGACGCGCGACTCGGGCACGTACACAGCGTGGATCGACTGGCGCTCGCGGGTGAGGCCGAATTCCGGCAGGAACTTGATCCGCCGCTTGAGAAGCTTGGTGTAGTAGATCGCTGTGAACGCCGTGAGCCAGCCGCAGTTGCGACCCATCACCTCGTGGATGATGAGCGAACGCGGATTGGCGCTGTTCTCCTTCACGACGTTCGCGAAGAACTGCGCTCCCTCCTCGGCGGCAGTGTATGCGCCGAGGGACTGCTTGATCGGGTAGACGTCGTTGTCGATCGTCTTCGGGAGGCCAACCACGATGAGCTTGTAGTTGTTCTTCGCGAGGTATGCCGCGAGATCGGCCGCGGTCGTGTTCGTGTCGTCACCGCCGATCGTGTGCAGCACGTCCACGCCGTCCTTCACGAGCTGGTCGGCCGCCACCTTGAGCGGATCCTCGCCTTCTTTCACGAGGCCGCGCTTCACGCAGTCCTTCACGTTCGTGAGCTTCACGCGGCTGTTGCCGATCGGGCTGCCGCCGTGCTGCGTGAGGAGGAGCGCGTTCTTGCGCACTTCCGGCGTCACGGGAATGGACTCGCCCTTCAGGAGGCCCATGTAACCGTTGATGTAGCCGATCATCTCCACTTCAGGAGCTTTCTTCGTGTACGTGTCGATCAGGAATCCGATCGAGGAACTGAGGCACGGCGCGAGTCCGCCGGCCGTCAGAAACGCAACTTTCTTTACTGCCATTTTGGTTTTTCCTTTTTCTTTGGTGTTTGGTTGGTTGTCAAATCTGCTTCAGGACGTTCGCGAGCTCAATTGCCGCCTGCATCGCCGCAAAGCCCTTGTTGCCCTGCTTGGTGCCGCAGCGCTCGACCGCCTGCTCGAGGTTCTCGGCGCTCACCACGCCATCCACGACGGGCACGCCCGTCTCAAGTGCAATCTCCGTGAACGCGCGCGCCGTCGTCTCGTTAATGAGCGCGGCGTGCGCCGTCGCGCCCTGCACGACCGCGCCGAGGCCCACCACGGCGTCGAACTTCTTCGACGCGGCGAGCTTCTTCGCCGTCACGGGGATTTCGTATGCGCCCGGCACGCGCACGAGCACGAGCCCCGCTGCGTCGCCGCCGAGGCGGTTGTACGCATCGGCTGCACCCTTCACGAGCTGCTCCACGAGGAACGAGTTGAACCGGCTCGCCACGAGCGCGATTTTCAGGCCTTTGGCCGTAAGCTTTCCTTCTATTTCTTTCATGTCGACGTCCTTTGATGGTCAAGAACGCCCCTATTATCGCACGCCAGGAGCGGATACGCAACCCCAAAACGCCGCCGATGCGACAAAAATGTAAGATGGCCAGGAAAAAAAACGCATCCCGCATGTCCGCAAATATGGTATCATATCGCCAGCCGATCAAAGAAAGGTGGTGAATAATGGATTTGAAATTGTTTGACCGCATGGCAGACTTCCTGCCAGACGTCTGCTTCGAGCGTCCGCCGGACGTCGCAATTGTGCTTGGCAGCGGCTGGGCCGACGCGCTTTCAGCCGACCGCACGTTCGCGCGCATCCCCTACGCGGACATCCCCGGACTTGGCGCCGCGACCGTCGTGGGGCACACCGGCGAGTTCTGGCTGTACGAGCGCGCCGGTCGTCGCGTGGCCGCCTTCTGCGGACGCCGCCACTGGTACGAGGGCGTAGGCTGGGAGACCGTCGTCTTCCCCGTGGAGCTGCTCCGGCGCATGGGCGGAACTAAGATCCTTCTCACGAACGCGGCGGGCGGCATCAACCCCGCGCTCAAGCCCGGCGACTTCGTGATCCTAAAGGACCACATCAACACCGTGGGCATCAACCCGCTAATCGGCCCGGTGGTCGAAGGCTGGGGGCCGCGCTTCCCCGACATGACGGAGGTCTACACCAAGCACCTGCGCGACGTGCTGCACGGCGCCGCGAACAGACGCGGCCTGCGCGTGATGGAGGGAATCTACGCATTTACGTCAGGCCCGGTCTTCGAGACGCCCGCCGAAATCCGCGCATACGGACACATCGGCGCCGACGTTGTGGGCATGAGCACGGTCCCCGAAGCCGTCTTCGCGCGCGCATGCGGCATCCAGGTGGCGGGACTCTCGCTCGTCTCGAACCTCGCCGCCGGCATTTCGCCGCGCCCCCTCTGCCATGAGGAGGTGCTCACGGCCACGAAAACCGCGCAAGGCGTGATGTCCGGGCTCGTCGAGGACTTCATCCTCGCCTGCTGATCAGCGGAACTCGCCCGTCGCGGCGGGGCGTCCTGTCTCGAAATACGGCCAACCTTCCGCGTCCCAGAAGATTTCCTGCAGGAAGAGCGGACGCGGGTTGTAGCCGTCTGGCTTGTAAGGCGCGATTTCCCGGTCGTGGCAGTGGTAGACCATGTACGTGCGCCCGGACGGCGCGGTAAAGATTTCGCCGTTGTGTCCGGGTCCGTAAAATCGGTCGCCCGGCCGCGAGCTGAGAATCTTCTCGGCAAAACCTTCCTTCATCAGCCGTCCAGCGCGGTCCGTGAAATCGTCAGTGATCCGCCGCGCGCGCCCGACGACGATTGCGTAGGTGCCATGGTTGTACTCGCCCGAACTCGCGAAGAGATACCACCAGCCCTTGCGCCGATGCAGGTACGTGCCCTCGAACACGCGGCGACGGTGCGGATGTGCCTTGGGATCGTCTGCGTGAAGCCCCGCCACATGAACGTATTTGGCACCCGGTGCAAGCGCGCGCCCGTCCGCCGTAAGTTGCACGCGGTGTACCTTACCAACGGAGCCGAAGAACATCCACACCTTCCCCGTTTCCGGGTCTTTCACCACTTCGGGGTCGATCGTGTCACAGATACCCGTCACTCGCCCGTCCGTCACGATCACGCCGTTCGTGAACGGGCCTTCTGGACGGTCGCTCGTGTAGACAGCTATGGCCGTGTTCTCCGCGCCGTTCCAATACGAGACGTAGAGATTCCATACGTTGCCGATGCGCACCACGTCAGGTGCCCATATCCCGCGCCAAGCACGCTTCACTCGCGCGCGCTCGCCTGGGGCGAGGAAGTCACCACGCACCTTCCGCCAATGTATAAGGTCTGGGCTTTTCAACAATGCCCTGGATGTTGATGTGAGATAGTAGTCACCGCCCGCCTGCCAGCATGTGGGATCGGCCGTGTTGACCCGCCAAACGGGATTAGTGAATGCCATGCCGTACGCCGCCGCGTGCAGGGCGGCTAACAGCAGGATTACGGAAATGCGGGATGACGCCATGTGTCCGTTACGAAAGGCTCCAGCCGTTGTAGTACTTGAGGCGGATAAGCGCGTCGGCTTCCGCGTTGTTCGTCACGTGTAGCGTCTTGGGGTCGAACGCGACGGCGCGTCCCGTGCGCACTGCTAGGTTGCCGAGCAACACGAACTCGGTGATGAGAAGCGCCCAGTCGAAGCTGCAGCCGGCCTTCTCGCCGCCCTTGCACGCGGTCAGCCACTCCTTGCTGATGTCGCCGCGACGCGGCAGGGTGCGCGGGATTGTCTTTGCCTTCTCGTTGAGCGCAGGGTCAAGGATGCGGATGCCGTCCACCAGTCCGGCAACGAGCATCGTCGCCTTCGTGCCGACGTACAGCACGCCTTCCTTCGGAAGTCCCTTGCCCTTCATCTCCTTCGGCGACGGCGGCTTGATGAGCCCGTCGTACCACACGAGACGCAGTTCCGGGAATCCGCCACGCTTCGGGTAGTCGTACGTCACGATGCTCGCAAGCGGAAACGCGACGTCGCTGAGGCGCGTGCTCGTGGCGCTGATCATCGAGGGATGTCCGAGGTTCAGCGCGCGGTAGAAGGTATTAGCCTGGTGGCAGCCCATGTCGCCGAGCGCGCCCGCGCCGAAGTCGTACCAGCCACGGTGGTTGAATGGATGGTAGACGACGTCGCGTCCCCACGCCCCCGGCGCCATCTTCACGATGGGATTGTTCGCCGGCCAACGGTGCGCGTACGGACGCTTCTCCGCCGAACCGAGCCACAGGTCCCAGTCGAACGTCTTCGGAACGGGCGATGTGAAATCGGGATACGACGGCATGCCCTGCGGCCACGTGGGACGGTTCGTCCAGGCGTGCGCCTCCACGATGTCGCCGAGAATCCCCGAGGCGATGATCTCGCACACGCGGCATGCGTTCTCGCTCGTGCAGGGCGTGGCCGTGACCTGCGTGGCGACGCCGGCCTTCTTCGCCTCCTCGACCACGAGGTAGCACTCCTCCATCGAGCGCGTGAGGGGTTTCACGCAGCAGACGTGCTTCTTCGCGCGAAGCGCGGCGAGCGTCACGAAGGCGTGCGTGTGGTCTGGCGTGCCGCAGTAAACGGCGTCAATCTTGTCGCCCTCCTTCGCAAGCATCTCGCGGAAGTCGCGGTAACGACGCGCTTGCGGGAACTTGTCGTACGTCTTCTTGGCGTGGACGTCATCCACGTCGCACAGCGCCTCAACCTGGAACCCAGCCTTGGCATGCGCCTGAATCTGGCTGTGTCCAACGCCGCCAATGCCCACGCATCCGAGCGTGATGCGGTTGCTAGGGGCAGTGGGTCCGCCAAGCACGTGACGTGGCACGATGGTTGGAACGGCCGCCGCGACGAGACCGTACTTCATGAAACTTCTGCGCGGCATATTGTTGCTTTTCATTTTTCCTCTGCCTTTATGCTTTGAGTTGCTGAATGTTCAGGTTTGCGCGACGATCGCGTTGATGCTCCAGCCAAAACGGTCAAGCAGTGCGCGCGCCTCGTCGCGGTCGACCTTGCGGATCTCAGCGACGATGCCGATCATCCGCGCGCGCAGCTTGTCGTTCGTCGGACGGAGGTTGACCATCATGTTCTCGTAGACGTTCCCCAGATGCACCATCGAGCAGGTGGAGAGCATGTTGAGGACAAGCTTGTGCGCCGTGCCGGCCTTCATACGCGTCGAGCCCGTCACGACCTCGGCTCCGGTGTCTGTGACGATCGCGATGTCCGCCAGTTCCGCGAGCGGCGACCCCTCGTTGCACGTGAGCCCCACCGTGACGCAGCCAATCGATTTCGCGTACCCGACCGCCGCGAGCACGTACTCCGCACCGCCCGCCGCGCTGATGCCCACCACGCAGTCGGCGGAAGTGAGGTTCACGGCCTTGATGTCGCGCTCGCCGAACGCCGCGCTGTCCTCCTCCGGTTCGCCCGCGCGGTGCAGGGCCTCCACGCCGCCCGCCATCACGCCCACGATCGTGCCCTCCGGCACGCCGAACGTCGGACACGCCTCGGAGGCGTCGAGGACGCCGATCCGCCCGGACGTCCCCGCGCCGACGTAGATGAGGCGTCCGCCCTTCCGCAAGGCTTCCGTCACGGCGTCGACGGCGCGTCCCACCGCGTCGAGACAACCGTCAACCGCCTTGACGGCGTTGTAGTTCTCGTCCTGGATCACGCGCAGCATCTCGGCCGTCGTCATGCGGTCGAGATGCGTCGTCCGCGGATTGCGCATTTCCGTCTTGAGCATCGCCTTACTTCCGTTTCCGGGTTAGCGGACCTTGACGAAGTTGTAGGAGTAGTCGTACTTGTCCGCGATGTCGAACAGACGGAAACCGTGCGGCCGGCTATCGAAGTTGGTGCTCGTCGTCTCGGGGTTGAGGATCGTGAGGTCCTTCCATCCGTGGGCGATGAAGCGGTGCGTGTGGCCTGCGAGGAAGAACCGCGCGCCAGTGGCGCGGT
>Ga0310697_10004593_pt1 | contig 13574 bp, 12 predicted proteins | sample 172DNAGHGlowgp2_FD_203883 | JGI IMG/M metagenome (GOLD analysis project Ga0310697, IMG submission 203883) | Sheep rumen microbial communities from Palmerston North, Manawatu-Wanganui, New Zealand - 1728 DNA GHGlow gp2 (v2) (version 2) | ecosystem: Host-associated > Mammals > Digestive system >...
GTACGAAGAGCCGTGTGATGGGAGACTGTCAAGCACGGTTCCGAGAGAAGGGAGGGTGAAAGTCCCTCCACTTACTCGACCATAACTAAAACAGTAATGCGATGAAAACGAGATTCTTGATGACGATAGTGGCCTTGATTGGCTTCGCCCTTGTGGCAGACGCCTGCACATCGGCAATCGTGAGTGGCAAGTTGACTGCCAACGGGCGACCGCTGATGTGGAAAAACCGTGACACCAACGACTTGAATAACCGCGTGGAGCGTATCCTGGCCCACGATGGTTTGATGGAATTTGTCGCCCTGTTCGACGCGCGCGACCTCAGGGACACTGCCGCATGGATGGGTTTTAACGAGGCGGGCTTTGCCATCATGAACACAGCTTCCTATAACCTCAACGGCAACGATGGCGTGAAGAATATGGACCGTGAGGGGGAACTCATGCGCTATGCGCTGGAACGTTGTAAAACGGTCGATGACTTTGAGAAACTGCTCAATACGCTCCCCAAGCCTCTAGGTGTCGAAGCTAACTTTGGCGTTATCGATGCCGTGGGCAATGGTGCATACTTTGAGACGGGCAACTACAAGTATGTGAAATATGACCTTGCCGATGCCCCGGACGGCATTATCACGCGCACTAACTATTCCTACAGTGGCGCCAAGGACAAGGGTATGGGATACGTGCGTGAAAAAAACGAGAAAACACTACTCGCCCCACATGTCGAAGCACAGGATATCACACCAGCGGTGTTTACCGAGGAACTGTCACGCACGTTCTACAACTCGCTGTTGGGCAAGGACCTCACGCGTAGCGGCGACACCTGGATTGTGGACCAGGACTTTATCCCGCGACGCATCTCCAGCGCCAGTGTGGTCATCGAGGGCATTATCCCTGGCGAGAATCCCCAACTGACAACCATGTGGATCGCACTGGGATATCCTCCTTGCGCCGAGGTCTATCCCGTATGGCTCGGGGATGATGGTGTGGCCCCTGAATTGACCGGAACGACGCCCGAGAATCACTCGGTGCAATGCGACAAGGTCAACAAGCGCAAGGAGGAAGTATTTCCCGTTGTGCGAGGCAATGGCAAGCAGTACCTCAACCTCTCCAAGTTATACAATAATGAGGGAACAGGCTATTGCCAAACGTTGGCTCTCAAGAACCGTAAGGCCTATCAGCGCGGCTATGAGGAGATTGCGCGCCGCCGTGCCATCTATAGCAAGAAAAAAAGAAAGTAGTCTTGTCGTGTCGTGTCAACTGACAAGGAATACCCCACCCATGTCCCGACGGGCATCCCGAGCATGAAGATAGAATGTTGCAGCGTCACGGCAGGTGCCTACATGAGGCACCTGTGCCTCTTGTTCCTTGCCGATAACTGGCTGTGGATGGTAGCCCCCGTTGCCGTGTGCGCGATGCTGGCGGTGTGGATTGATGTGCGGTGGGTCATCGTCGCGCTCATGATACTGTTCACAGTGATGCCCATGATCCTGTCATTACTCTATTTCTATTATGGATTCTCGCCCCAAGCCCGGTGGTCCATCATGGAGAAACAGGCGATTGTCACTCCCGACGGCATCGCTCTGCAATTCACTGATGAGCGCATGAAAAAACACGCCATCCACTGGGATGACGTGCGCTATATCATTGAAAAGGATGATGTGCTCTTGCTCATGCTCAAGGGCAGGAGATATACCTGCCTCATGTTCCCGGCATCAGTTATAAATCCAGACGTCGCGCAGGCGCTCAGGCAATTCGCTGCACAGGCCCATTAACTGGCTGTAATCATCACTGCGGGCCACATACACACACATCATGCCCTTGTAATCGAGCATCTTCATGTGGGGAACCAGGTCAGGATAGCTGCTCTTGAAAGAATCAAGCTCCTGCTGATCTCGCAGGGTGGCAATCACCATGTAGTATTTTCCAGCCCCATTGCCAGTCGCGGCAATTCCAGGATAAGCCTCCACGGGGCCAATGCCTAGAGACTGCACGCCCTGCTGGACGGTTACCCCTCCCAGCTGCTGGGCCTGGGGTGCTGTCACCGTGGGTGTCATAGTGGCCATGTCATGATGGTCGCGATCAACGATGATGGGGGTTGTGAGCATGATGCCCAAGCCAATCAACGCAGCTATCGAGGCGGCAATCTGGACAGCCTTGCGCGAGAACAGGTTGCGCTCCTGCGGCACAATGGCACGCCTGCTGGTAGCCTCAAGATCGGCACGCTCTTGCTCGAGCACGGTCACCGTCTTGATGGGAAGGTCTTCAAGACCATAATACTGATCACAGGCATTGGACTTGTCAAAGGGCACAAACTCGATGTGCTGGCCCTGATTGCGGCGGTAATAGCCTAATCGACCCATCGACACCTCGCCATCCATCGCAAGTTGCTGGCGGAATGTTGTCACGCTGTCGGCGATAAAGCGCATCGCCTCGTCATAGCTCAAACCCTCGCGCCGCATCAGCGATTGAACCAGCAAGCCGTCATTGTGATTGACGCTGGCATTGAAGCCGATGGCACGATGGGGACGAGTCAGCAGCGATGCTCCCTCGTCATAGCTCGACACGCTATAGTTGGCGATAAATGCGCCCCAGCCTGGCACCACCACGCAATCATGACGCATCATCAGGTATTCTATATGTTCAATTATCGAAAACATCATACAAAAGTACTCATTATCTCGGCCCTGACAAAATTTTGTGCCAAAAACTCAAGGAAAAAGTTATTAACATGGTTTAGGCAACTTGCATGGAATCACTCCTGGAACACCATGCGATAGGCTTCGGCCTTCTTGTCGAGCGACAGGGGATAAGCCCTTGACGTGGAAGGCATCCGCCACAGCCTGATTTCATGAGCACCCACCCGGCAGTCCACTGGCATGCCGATGCCAGGCACTTCGATCCCCGCCTGATGGGCCACCACCCCGGTAGCCTTCTCGCCAGTAGTGATGACACGCGTGATGGATGGGTGGGCGTCAAGCAAGCCGGCGAGGTCTATCGGCTCAACAATCTCCAGAAACTTGTCACTGGCGTTATCCCTGAGCCGTCTCACCGCCATGGCCGTGTCCCACAGCCCAATGCGCTCACGTTCCAGCAGTGACTTGATGGCATCGAGATTGAACCGCTTCTCTTGCTCGTTCCACAAGGCATCCCGATCGCCTAGGAACACTATCCCCATCACACGCCAGAAGTCGTTGATCCTATTGGGGTAGAAAAAAGGCATCGACCAGCGCGCGGGCTTGGGAGGAAATGTCCCCAGGAACAAGTAACGGGCTCCGTCGGGGATAAATGGCGGCCACGGATGCCGCTCAATGGCAGGTTGAATAGCATTCATGCCTGCAAAGGAAAAGAAAAAACGATACTCTAAACATGTTTTTCTTGAAAAAAATACTCAATATTGCATTTTTTACTAATTTTGCAAGTTAGAATAACAAACATAAAATTAAAGATATGATCATGAAAGTTTACAACCTACTACTTCTTGCTGTGGCTTCTCTCATGCTGGTGGCTTGTGGTACTACTGGCCAGGAGACAGTCTATATGCAGAACATCGACCAGATTCCTGCCGCTGCTTTGACGACTGTTACCACCCAGGCCGGTGACTTCACCATCAAGGCTGGTGACATGTTGCTGATAAACGTTGCCTCAACCAACTCGGACGCTGTCAAGCCGTTCAATAAAATCCAGTACATCCCCACTGCTGGCCAAGGCCTGGGTTATGGTATGATGGGGGCATCAACCATCTATTATCTGGTTGACGACAATGGCTCTATCGACTTCCCCATTCTGGGCCGGTTGCATGTCTCTGGCATGACTAAAGCCTCGCTTCAGGAGTACATCGCCAATTTGATATATCCCCGCTACCTCACCGAGAAACCTGATGTGGAGTGCCGTATCCAGAACTTCCGCGTTTACTGCCTGGGTGATTTTGGACGTGCAGGTGTGATTCAGGCCGAGAATGGCCGACTTAACCTGATTGAGGCCATCGCCATGTCGGGTGACTTGCAGATGTCGGGACGTCGTGACAACATCTTGCTCATCCGCACCGATCCCACTGGTCACCGCATGATCAAGCGCATCGATATCACCGACGCTAGTTTCATGTCCATGCCCGAGTTTGAGCTCCAACAGAACGATGTGCTCTATGTAGAGCCCAACAAGTACAAGAAACGTTCTATCTGGGGCTTGCCTCCTGTATATAATGCTGCTGTGGGTATTTTTGGTACAGCAGTGTCGGTCATTAACTTTATCTTGCTCTTGTCAAGAAAGTAAGAGGCTATCAATAACCCATAAGGTCACAAGGTCGGCTCTTCCATTACTGGGAGGGCCGCTTTTTTTGGATTTCTGCCATTTTGTCAGTTTTTCCTGCTTTGGTATAAATGTTGAGGCATGAGTAGCGAAGTCTATTGCAGACCATTGAATAAGCAAATGAAAGGAGAAACAACGATATGAATTTCAACAATTTCACAATCAAAGCACAAGAGGTTGTCCAGAAGGCTGTGCAGCTGACTCGTAGCAACGGTAACCAGGCCGTAGAGCCCGAGCACCTGCTCAAAGCCCTGTTGACCGAAGGCGACGCCGTGGTGCGTTTCATTTTCCAGAAGTTGGACATCAATCCTGCCAATGTTGAGCGTCCTCTCGAGGCCTCATTACAGAAGCTGCCTCGTGTGAACGGTGGCGAGCCTTACCTGAGCAGTGACGCCAGCAAGGTGCTGGAGAAGGCTGCCGACATTGCCAGTAAGAACGGCGACCAGTATGTGACCGTCGAGTCGATGCTGATGGCGCTCTTTGAGGTCAAATCCACAGTGTCATCTATCCTCAAGGACGCTGGCATGACCCGTAACGAACTGCAGGTTGCCATTAATGAACTGCGTAAAGGCAAAAATGCCACCTCGCAGAGTGCCGAAGAGCAGTATAACGCCTTGAGCAAATATGCTGTTAACCTCAACGAACGTGCCCGTCAAGGAAAACTGGACCCTGTCATCGGGCGAGATGACGAGATTCGTCGCGTATTGCAGATCCTGAGCCGCCGCACCAAGAACAATCCCATCCTGATAGGTGAACCCGGCACTGGTAAAACCGCCATTGTCGAGGGGTTGGCTCAAAGGATTGTGCGGGGCGACGTGCCCGAAAACCTGAAGATGAAACAGGTCTATTCGCTCGACATGGGAGCGCTGATTGCGGGTGCCAAGTATCAAGGAGAATTTGAGGAGCGACTCAAGTCTGTCATCAACGAGATTACGCAGGCCGGTGGCGAGATCATCCTGTTCATCGATGAGATCCACACCCTTGTGGGAGCCGGCAAGAGTAGCGGCGCCATGGATGCCGCCAACATCCTTAAGCCCGCCCTGGCACGTGGCGACCTGCGCAGCATTGGTGCGACTACCCTGGATGAGTATCAAAAGTATTTTGAAAAGGACAAGGCATTGGAGCGCCGATTCCAGATTGTCATGGTAGATGAGCCCGATGAGGAAAGCTCCATCGCCATCCTGCGAGGCTTGAAAGAAAAATATGAGAACCATCACAAGGTCCGCATCAAGGACGATGCCATTATTGCTGCGGTCCAGTTGAGCCAACGCTACATCAGCGACCGTTTCCTGCCCGACAAGGCCATTGACCTTATCGATGAGGCTGCCGCCAAGCTGCGCATCGAGATGGACAGTGTGCCCCAAGGACTTGATGAAATCTCACGCAAGATTTCACAACTCGAGATTGAGCGTGCGGCCATCAAGCGTGATGGCGACGAGGCGCGCATCGCCGAACTGGACAAACAGATCGCCGAACTCAAGGACCGCGAGAGCGACTACAACGCCAAGTGGAAGAGCGAGAAGGAGCTCATCAACAAGATCCAGCAAAACAAGATTGACATCGAACAACTCAACTTTGAGGCCGAACAAGCTGAACGAAAAGGTGATTATGGCCGCGTGGCCGAAATCCGTTACTCGCTCATCAAGCAAAAACAGGACGAGAACGCAAGCATACAAGAACGCCTGCGCGACATGCAGGGCGACAAGGCACTCATTAAGGAGGAAGTGGATAGTGACGACATTGCCGAGATCGTATCCCGCTGGACTGGAATCCCTGTTACCAAAATGTTGCAGAGTGAGAAGGAAAAACTGCTCCACCTCGAGCAAGAACTGCACAAGCGCGTAGTGGGACAGGACGATGCTATCAAGGCCATCAGCGATGCTGTGCGGCGTAGCCGTGCCGGCTTGAATGATCCACGGCGACCCATTGGCTCGTTCATCTTCCTGGGCACCACAGGTGTGGGCAAGACCGAGTTGGCCAAGGCTCTGGCCGACTATATGTTTAACGATGAGAACATGATGACCCGTATCGACATGAGCGAGTATCAGGAGAAGTTCTCGGTGACCAGGCTTATTGGTTCACCTCCTGGTTATGTGGGATATGATGAAGGTGGCCAACTGACCGAGGCCGTGAGGCGCAAGCCATACTCTGTTGTGCTGTTCGATGAGATTGAAAAGGCCAACCCTGATGTGTTCAACATCTTGCTCCAAGTGCTCGACGATGGACGATTGACCGACAACAAGGGACGCACGGTAAACTTCAAGAACACCATCATCATCATGACCAGCAACCTGGGGTCGAGCCTGATACGCGAACGCTTTGAGCACCTGACCCAGGCTAACCGCGACCAGGTCATCGGGCGCACGCGTGACGACGTGATGGAGATGTTAAAGAAGACAATCCGCCCCGAGTTTCTCAACCGCATTGACGAGATCATCATGTTCACTCCGCTTGACGAGGAGCAGATACGCCAGATTGTTGCCATGCAGCTTGCGGGCGTGAAGAAGATGCTGGCCAAGAACGGCATCACCCTTGAAGCCACCGATGCCGCTATCCAGTTGCTGGGGCGTGCAGGCTATGACCCCGAATTTGGTGCCCGACCTGTCAAGCGAGCCATCCAGGGCATGGTGCTCAACCAGCTGAGCAAGGACATCATCGCCATGCGGGTCAACCGCGACCGTCCCATTATCATCGATGCCGACGGTGGCCAGCTGGTATTCAAGAACTGATGACTCATCACTCTGTTCAAATATCGCAGGCGACAGCCCAAAAACTGCCGCCTGCCTTTTTATTTATTAATCTCTAATCAGAGATCAAGTTATCTACTTGCGGAACTATACATCAATGGTATTTAGAATCCCAGGAAGTCTGGGGTCATCTCTTCCAGTGGCATGCCCTTCAGGTCCTTGTCGCTCAGGATCATGTCGGCACGGTCAATGCGCCAGTCGATTGCCAGTGCCGAGTCGTCAAAGCGCAGGGTGGCTTCACTGTGGGGAACATAGATGTTGTCCACCTTGTACTGGAACTGGGCCACATCGCTCAGCACGACAAAGCCATGGGCAAATCCGCGGGGAATGAACAACTGTCGGCCCGAGTCGGCACTTAGCTCAATAGCCACATGATGCCCCCATGTGGGGCTGCCGTTTCTCAGGTCCACGACAACATCAAGGACGGCCCCCTGGGACACGCGCACAAGTTTGGCCTGGCTCCACTCTCCACGCTGGAAATGCAAGCCTCGCAACACACCCTTACTAGAGAAGGATTCATTGTCCTGCACAAAGTCCACGTGACCCACGTGCTGGTCAAACTCAGCCTGCTTGAACACCTCGCAGAAGTATCCCCGTTTGTCCCCGTACCTTTTGGGCTCAATCACCCATACGCCTTTAATGTCCTGTTCGATAAAAGCCATGTACCATTAAATGTATTAATGTCAACCAAAAATTTGAGCAAAGGTAAGCATTTTGGGCCATCAATGCAACATTATTCAAGAAAAACAAGTACTTTTGCCCCGCAATTCTAAAAAACGTGACAAAATGAAGAAGACCGCCCGCAACATCATCCTCTTTGACGACAATGAGGTGCGCAAGCACTTGATGCCGTTTACCTACACTCGCCCGTCGGCGCTACTGCGTATAGGCATCACCACCATCAGCGAGAAATGGCAAGCCATGCTAGGCGAGGCTAACTACAGCTACCTCACCGTGCCTTACCTGAAGAAGAAATTCCCGCTTCACGTGCGGCGCACCACCAACCTCATGGTCGCTGGCCATGTCGTTCCAACGCCCAAACTGGCCGAGATGGTACTGTCGCTCGAGCCGGGTGACGCACTCATGGTGGGCGAGGAACTCATTGCCTTCAACGGCACAGCACGGGATTATGACACGAGGCACTACACCAGGGTATTGTATCCCAAGCGCAAGCCCATCGTGATACGCCACCTGTATGACATCTTTGAGCGCAATGGCGAGGTGCTCGCTCAGGACTTCAAGCGCCTAACGGCAGGACGCGAGTCGCAACCGCTGTCGGCGACCAATACGGTCATCGGTGACCCGGGGCTTATCTTTGTCGAGCAGGGCGCCTATGTCGAGGGTGCCATGCTCAACACGAGCGCAGGCCCCATCTATATCGGCAGGGATGTCGAGGTGATGGAGGGTGCCTGCATTCGCGGGGCCTTTGCCGCATGTCACGATGCCAAGGTGCGCATTGGTGCCAAGGTCTATGGTGCGACCACCCTGGGGCCGCACGTCAAGATAGGAGGCGAAGTTGAGAACACCGTCTTTATCGGTTACAGCAACAAGGCCCACGATGGCTTCCTGGGCGACGCTGTCATCGGTGAGTGGTGCAACATCGGTGGTGGAACCACGGCCAGCAACCTCAAGAACGATTATGGCGAAATCAAACTGTGGAACTATGCCACCAAGCGTTTTGAACGCACGGGGCTGCAATTCTGTGGCCTGTTCATGGGCGACCACAGCAAGATAGGTGTTAATGGCATGATCAACACGGCCACTGTGCTGGGCGTGGGTGTTAACATCCACGGTGCAGGATTTCCACGCAACTTTGTCGCATCCTTCCAGGAGGGTAGCGCTACGGCTGGATTTAAAGATGTGCCGCTCGAGACCTTCTACACCATCGCCCAGCGCGTCATGTCACGACGCAATATCGAGCTCACCGACGTCGACCGCGACATCTACAAGGCCATCTATAACATCCGCGACCGTTACAAGTAGAGCGGCGATAAACCAATACATGATTGGCCCTCTCCGGGGCCCTCTCCATTTCTGGCTAGCATCCCATCCCCCAGGCCACACGAGTGTCTTTCGACATGTGCGCCCTGGGGTTACCTCAATTCAAGGCCGCTGGCCTTGCTGTGGTCTTCTACCACACCGCCCCCACCTTTTATCAGGTGAACCTATACTTTACCGTACTCTAATGATAGATAATAGGAGAGAATGAAATGAAGTGAAACCATGAAAACGCAAAATGAACTTTTTGTTTTCTAAGTAATCGATATTCAGTGTTTTGAATTTGTTAAAATGAAGTTAAAAAACTACTGAATTCCTTGGTTGCTTGCGCCTTTAAGCTGTAACTTTGCCATTGAAAAACAGTAGCAAAACACGCTTGTATTTGGCTCGTTTTTCACAGGTGGCACAATCGGGTTATGTCATAATTGGCCCCTGTAGTTGTTGATCGCGCTACACGCGAGATGAGGCACTTCAAGTTTCTAAAGTTGCTGCGCCACTTTAAAAACTTGAGGATTAGAGGTGAGAGATGAGTGACAGCCTGAAATATCGAGAGAGAACAACGATTGCGGGAATATTTTTCGGTCTTTTAAGTGTCAAATCACTAATCACTAATCAATGAGCAAGTTATCTACTTGCGAAACTAAGAAAATGTTGAACCCAAATAATTACTAATGATGAGACAAATCAAATTATTTCTAATTGTGATGCTGGTTGCTTTGCTGGCATGGCAGCCTGCCGAGGCCAAGGCAAACCCCGATGATTACAAGGTCATTGTCACGCTCAACGATGGTACTGTCATTCATGGCTTCCTCAAGGGCGATATCATGGGCGACAAGATCAAGGTGAGCCCTAAATTCAATGGTAAGGCCACAAAGTATGCTACCAGCGACATTCAGTCACTGGTGTTCCCGCCCACCGAGAGTGATGCCCGTGAACTGTGTTTTGTTCCTGTTATGGTTCATGATAACCATGAACTGGTTGGCCGGAATCCTAAGAGCCCACGCTTGCTCATGAAGGTCTATGAGACCGAGCGGATGATTGGTTATATCTCTCCTGCCGAGGATTTCAGCTTCTCACCAACGATGATTGCCTCGTGGAATTCATTGAAGTATTATTATCAGGTGAAGGGTGAAAAGCGTGCTTATACCTACTGGAAAGTGATTGTTAACGCTAAGGTGATCGGCCTCAGGAAGATGTTGAAGAAATGCTTCAAGCGGTTCCCGTATGTGAAGGACTATATCGATAGTAAGGATTTCAATAGCAAGGAATTCTTCAAGAACCCCGAAATCCTGATGCCCGTTGTGGATGAGGCCGTGAAATCAGGCAAGTACACTCCTGAGGAAACAGAGTAAACCCTTGTAAGATAACGATAATGTGTTCTGTTATGAGAACCGTGGTGGCGATATTAACCCTGGCAATGAGTGTTATGAGTTCCAGCGCTGTCGTCCATGATCTGGGTGATGCCGCCGAGTGGACGATAGGTACTCAGGTCGTCTATGGCACCAGTGGCAATCTGCCGGGTGTGGGCATCCATTTCAAGACGCAGTATCTGGACTCGTGGCGGTCGGGACTGTCGGGCAACTACTATTTCAAGAAGGATGGGGTGGCGTGCTATGACGTCTGCCTTGAGGGTAACTACATCTTTGATTTGAGTGACAAAGTGCGGCTTTATCCGCTTGCTGGTGGACGACTCGTCTTCTGGCACCTAGATGATGAGAATGCCAGCGGATGGCACTTTGACCGTGATGACAAGACTCACTATGAGATAGGCATTAACCTGGGAGGCGGCATCGACTACCTGCTGGGCGACCATTGGGGCGTGAACGCCGAGGTCAAGTACCAGTATATCAAGGATAATAGCCACGTGCAGTTTGGCGTTGGCTTGGGATACCGCTTTTAAGAATTATGTGAAATTCAACGATTATTAACCTATATTAATAAATGATGAAGACGATGAAAAAGATTTTATTATTGTTCGTGATGGCAACGACCATGCTGATGGCCAATGCCGAGAGTGGAGAATGGGCCGTGGGTGGTCAGGTGGTGTATGGCACGAAAGCCAAGACTGCTGGCATTGGCCTGCATGTGAAGAACTGTTTGACCGACGCTTTCCGATTGGGCTTGTCGGGCAACTACTATTTCAAACGCAGTGGGGTAAATGCCTTTGACGTGAATCTGGAGGCCAACTACCTGTTTAACGTGGGTGAGAAGGTGCGTCTGTACCCGCTGGCTGGAGTGTGCTTGGGCATCTGGCATGCCGATGGTGTGAATGTCAGTGTGGGTGGTATTAGTGTCAGCTCCGGTAGTCAGACCGACACGAAGTTTGGCGGTAACCTGGGAGGCGGCATCGACTACCTGCTGGGTGACCATTGGGGCGTGAACGCCGAGGTCAAGTACCAGATCATCAGCCATGCCAGTCAAGTGGTGTTTGGCATTGGCGCCTCTTACAGATTCTAACGACATTTCTCAAGTTATTACGATATAATTGTTATTTTTTTAGGTATTATTTCATTCTGGAGGCTGTGTCTTTATTGTCAACTGGAACAATTATGACACAGCCTCTATTGGTTGCTAGATCTCAGCGCCATCTTGCTAAGGTCGGTCATGGGATACTCGCTGGTGTCCACGTAGTGGAGTGGGTGTGTGGGTTGATTATACTGCGAACTGTTGACGATGGAATCTGTTTTTAGGGGTGAATGAAACGGAGTGAAGGGTGGAAAACGCAGAATGAACTTTTTATTTCTTTGATTGTTGAAAATCAAGGTTTTAATTTGGTGGAAATGAAGTCAAAAAACTACCGAATTCCTTGGTTTTTCCATCTGTTTGCTATAACTTTGCGATTGAAAAATTGATGCTCAAGTGCTATGTTCGCACCTTATGTGCATGACAATAGGCAGCGCAAATGACCAATAGGTTCCTTACGCTTCGAGTATTAATAAATGTTAAAATGGGGGGGTAATTGTTAGACCGAATTTTATACTTAACTTTGCCCATTACCATGCAAGTCGAACTATTTGGATCCAGATATGATGAAATTAAAGACATACCCGAGAATGGCCTTTGGCTCGATTGAATTATCGCCAGGTTGTGATCAGCATGGAGGCAAAAAGCACCCATTTGGGTATTGTGCGCTACTGTTCCTGTCTTTAATTTTGCTGTGTGAACATGATGAAAATCTTAACTGACAAAAATGACGACCATGATGAATGCGATACTACATCAATCTACAAGAATAGGACGCGGCCTGCTGCGCATGGTGCTGCTGGCGGCTCTGCTAGTGGCGGGAAACCGGGCGATGGCCTATGACTTCATGGCCGATGGCCTATACTATATTGTCAACGAGGATGACACCACGGTGAGTGTAACCCATGAGTGGGGAGACGACGAGTTTGACCAAGCTGCCTACAACTACATCCAGGGTGATGTCGTGATACCATCACGTGTGACACACGATGGCATGACCTATACTGTTACCGCCATCGATAAATGGGCATTTTACTACTGCGTGGAATTGACGAGTGTAGAAATTCCTTCTACAGTTACCAGCATCGGGGTGTCGGCTTTCTATGGTTGCCATGTGATGACCAGGGTGCTGATCCCGGCCTCGGTGACGGTTATCGAAGAAGGCGCCTTCTACCGCTGTGTGGCACTGACCGCTGTCTCTCTCCCCGAGGGCCTCACCTCGCTGGGCGATATGTCCTTTGCTTTCTGCTCAGGGCTTACAGCTATTGATTTTCCCGAATCGCTCACTTCCATTGGCGACTATGCATTCTACAGCTGCTCGGGTTTGACCGATGTGGTGATTCCTCACACGGTAACTCATGTGGGCTATGGCGCGTTTGTTTTCTGCTACGGCCTGACGAGTGTGGTGATTGGGCGTACGGTGGATATGCTGTGGTTTGTCTTTTGGGGCTGTGACAACGTGACCAGTGTCACTTGCTATGCCGAGATCCCGCCTTATATGGGCTTGGGCGTGAACGATGAAACCCATGAGAAGGTTTACACTTTCACCGATCAGGTCTATCGGCAAGCGGTTCTCTATGTACCCGAAGGCTCCGTCGATGCCTACAAGCGTGCCAACCAGTGGAAGAACTTCACACGCATCTTGCCCATCGGCACCATCCTGGGAGATGTCAACGATGACAACGAAGTGACACTGGCCGATGTGAATGCGGTTATCGGTGCTGTGATTAACATGAACTTCACTGGCCGTGAGGATGTGAACGGTGATGGCGAGGTGAATCTGGCCGATGTGAACGCTCTGCTGGGTATCATACTGGCAGAATGAATGTGATAAGAATAATCATTACTAACTTAAAATATAAAACGATTATGGAAAAGAAAACCTTATCTAGACGTGTGGCGGCGGTGCTGCTGCTGATCATGGCAGCCATGGTGCCTGTCACGATGCGGGCCTTCACCTTTGAGGTGGGTGGCATCTACTATGACGTGACGGGCCGTGAAGCCACGGTGACTTACAAGACCAGTGGCGGTAACAGCTACTCGGGAGACGTGGTCATCCCCGAG
>Ga0310697_10004594_pt1 | contig 13572 bp, 13 predicted proteins | sample 172DNAGHGlowgp2_FD_203883 | JGI IMG/M metagenome (GOLD analysis project Ga0310697, IMG submission 203883) | Sheep rumen microbial communities from Palmerston North, Manawatu-Wanganui, New Zealand - 1728 DNA GHGlow gp2 (v2) (version 2) | ecosystem: Host-associated > Mammals > Digestive system >...
GACGCCTGTTCAAACAGTATCGCCCACCATCGAGCCTATCATCATTGATGTGGATCCCATTTTAGGTGAAGACTTTCATACGGATCGCAAGGGGATTCCTATCCTGGACAAAGATACGCATTATTTTACTTACTACCTGGCTTTCTCCGATCTGCGTATCTATGAGGAGGACGGCTATACGTATATGGACGGTATCTGTACCAACTCCTTCGACGGCACGCTGATAGGAGAGGCACGCGTCTGTTTCTATGACAAGGATGAAAAGCTAGTGGGGTACGGCAGCATCCATACCGCCGAAGGCGGCTTGACTTTGGGTGTGGGTGATAACCGTATCTATGCGGAGATTTTGTCGGAGGTGGACGTGCAGCAGCTTTCCTGCAGGATCGAGCAGGTCACGCCCTTCAATCCGTCATGATCGCCTCGCATCAGTAAACAAAACGTGAATTCCATAAAAAGCGCCTTTACAGCGCTTTTTTGCTGTTCTAAACTTATTTTCACATCGAAGAACAGCAGAGGAAGATTATGGAAACGGCTGAAAAGATCTGCAAGCGGTTTCACAGTTACTTGCTTTCCGGCGAATATACCGGGCGTGTCACGGCAATCACGGGAGAAAAGCTCGATATCGTAACCAACTTCGGCACCGTCAGCGTGCTGAATACAGGAGCGCTCCTGCCGTTTTCCTGTTTCGTAAGCGGCATTCAGCCCTTCACGGCCATGGACCTTCAAACGGGTATGGACGTACTGCTGGACAAGAAAGGCATCGCGATCCCTGATGCGGATTTTTCCGTGGACGTGACACTGGCGGAGGATGTGGATCTGTCCGTTGAGTGCATGGTCAACCTCTTTTTGCCCGTTGATATCTCCATTCGTGCCCGCTACATCCATCGGATCATCGAACATTTTTCAGCCAGCGAGGATCTTTCCCTGCTGGTGATCGCGCCGGATGAGGCGGCAGAACTTCAACGAGTAAAAGAGTCTCTGCAGGAACTTTCCGCTGCATTCTTTGAACAGGACCTGGCGCATATCACAAATGCGGCTGGTAAGTGCTCAGGGTTCGGCAGCGGCGTAGTCCCTGCCTCTGATGCCATGCTTTGCGGATACATTGCATGCTTCTCCTGCCTGTCCTACGCCCTTGGCCGCAGCCGTGAAACGGTGTTGAACATGACCCGTGCCGCAGCATCCGGAGGCGCAGCCAACACCAACGAAAACGGCGCCGCGGCCTTGCTGCAGGCAGGCGAAGGCATCGTTCGAGAGGATGTGTTCCAGCTGCTGCGCAGTTTGTTTTCCGACATTCCCTATACCTCCCTTTCCGCCTGGGGAAATCGGACTGCGAAAGGGGCCAATGGCGTGAACATCCTGGTTGGCATCAGCATTGCGCTTCACGATCTGTATCTCAAGAACGCATTATGACCCTTTCCCTTGTGAAAACGGGGCGCCTGTGGTACACTGTTGCCATGAAGGTGCTCCTTCCTTTTCTAAAACCTTTGACGCTGTGTCTGCTGCTCCTTCTGTCACTATGCCTGATAAGTTGTACGCCGCAGCGTGTGGTAGCAGATGACGCCCTTGCCGTCCGGGAAGAGGATGGAGAGGATACGCTAACGATCCTCTTTCCCGTTTATTCATACGGCAGGTTAGTGGATGATATGTCTTTCGTTCATGTCTGCGAATCTGAGCATGCCATAGCCTACGTCTCCGCCCATGCCGTAGACGACGCCAGAGTGCAGGAGCTACTGGATACTTTCGAGGAAACGATTTATCCGGCGCTGCCAGTTCCGTTCATACTTGAGACCAACAAGCTTAACATCCTTCTAAGTTGTATGGAAGGAAACGTGTATGGCTATATGCCCTCCGAAGGGCAGACAGGAGAGCATGGACCCGTCGTGTATCTAAATGCGCTGTATCCGGATGATCTTGTCTATACGCTGGCACATGAGTATCAGCACCTGTGCGCATTCGATGCGTGCAGAATAGGGGAGACGAGCCTTTCGGAGGAAACGGACGAACTGCTTTCGGATATGTTTACAGAGTCCCTTTTCCACGGCCTCGGACGAGAACGCAGCATCCTTTCCAAAGAGCGTTCGATGATTGCACAGAAACGAATTGATGATTGGGGACGCGACGCTCTGTCGCATGCATACGATCTTTTGCGGGCAGGATATGCGGAGAAGGATTTACTTTTGGCCTTGGAGAACCATTGAGAATGAGATCGGATCGATTCAATAGAATAGGATGCCTGTTGCTTATCCTCTCTCTGTTGATGCCGCATATCGGCTGTGACAAGTTGGAGCGATTGTTTTCCAGCGCGCCGAAAGAAGGACTGCTGATCAACGAGGTCGTCACCAGCAACCAACTGAGTTTGCAGGACGAGGTATACGGAAGCCCCGATTGGATCGAATTGTACAACGGTTCAGATCAAAACATTCGGCTGGGGACTTACTGGATCACCGACAATATGGAAGCGCCGCAAAAGGCTTTCCAATTACCGGACATTACTTTGGCTCCCGGAGAGTTCTATCTGCTGTACGCCAGCAAAAAGGGCGGGGCTGACTGTGTCGGCTTTTCCCTGAAGAAAGAGGGGGAGACCCTGACTCTTTTGGACGCACATATGGAGGAGGTGACCTCTTTGGTCGTGCCTACCCTTGTACGAGACGTATCCTATGCGCGCCGAGACGACGGCTCTTACGGTTACTGCGATCTGCCCACCCCGGGAGCGGCGAATGGCAGTATTATCCTGGACAAGATGCCGATTTCTTCTCAACTTATACAGGAGTCAGAAGCTGAAACGGCAGACAAGCCACGATCCTTAGATATTCTGATCACGGAAGTCGTTTCGAAAAATGGTACATCGCTCCGCGCTGATGGTTGTGAAGGATGCACGGAATGGGTCGAACTCTTCAACCCAAATGATACTGCAGTCTCCCTGACTGCCTTTACGTTGACGGACGATATGACGCAAAAGGATCGTCACAATTTCCCGGAGGTAGAATTGCTGCCCGGGCAGTACCTGATCGTCTGCTGCGGGCGTAAAAACTGTGCTGCGGAAGGACATGTGCGCATCGATATAGGGCTGTCCCATCAAGGGGAAGAACTCTTCTTGTTCGATGGCAACGGGTACTTACTGGATCATGTAGCTTTCCCGGCACTTTCTGCCGACGTTTCCTGGGCTCGACGTTCCGACGGCAGCTGGGGATATTGTGTCCAATCCACACCTGGATCGATGCCTGTCGACGGAAACATTTTAACCGACCTATCTCCTGCGCCCATGGATGATCCCTTCAGCAACGTGCATATCCACGAAGTGCTCTACCGAAACGAGCATAGTGTTATGGACGAAGATGGAGATCGATCCGATTTTGTGGAGCTGTATAACGGAGGAGATGAAGTCGTCCATTTGGACGGCTGGTATTTGAGCGACGATCCCGATGACCTAATGAAATGGCCGCTGCCGCACGTTTCAATGGAGCCCGGAAATTATTTGCTCGTATTCTTGTCCGGCAAGGACAGGGATGAGGGTGAGCTACACGCATCCTTCTCCTTGCGTGCTAGAGAAACGGTAGTGCTGTATGATAGCGTCAGCCGTCGATATGATGCGCTCTTAATTCCGGAAACTGAAGGAAACGTTTCCATCGGCCGCGATACAAGCGGTGCGATCGTCTATTACAGCCATCCCACGCCACTGGAAGAGAACGGAAATCCGTTTTCCACCGGGAAATAGCACGATCCTTCCATAGCCCGGATACTGTTCCGGGCTATTTGTGCATTTGAAGAAAGCTCAGAGGTTCGATGGACCGTGAGATTCGAATAATTATATCTTGTTTGAAACGACATAACATGATATACTATGTCGGAATATGAAAGGAAAGCATGTATGCGGATTTTAGGGATCGACCCCGGATATGCGTTGCTGGGCTATGGCGTGATCGACACCGATGGGCGCACTGCCACCGTGGTGGATTACGGGGTGGTGGAGACCAAAGCCGGCGTTCCTTTCCCTGAACGGCTTCAGCGCCTGTATGACGGCGTCGCCCAGTTGATAGAGATGTATCGGCCCGATTGCGCAGTGTTTGAGGAGCTGTTTTTCTATCATAATATCACGACAGCTATCTCCGTAGGCGCCGGACGAGGTGTAGCGATCCTGGCGGCTCAACAAAAGGGACTCCCGTTGTATGAGTACACGCCCATGGAGATCAAGCTGGCGGTTACCGCCAACGGTCATGCTGACAAGAAACAGGTACAGCACATGGTAAAACTCCTGCTGAACCTGAAGGCAGACCCTAAGCCGGATGACGCGGCGGACGCCCTGGCTGCGGCTCTTTGCCACAGCTCCACAGCCCGCCCTGCGGCAGAGGAATTCCGCATCAAGTAACTGGAGGAAAGATGTACGCCTATATTCGTGGGATCGTTTCGGATATCGCAGCAGACCGAGCCGTGCTCGAAGCGTCCGGCGTAGGATATGAATTATACGCAGGCCGCAAAACATTGGACAAACTCATCCTCGGCGAGGAAGCTAAGCTGTACACCCATCTGCACCTGGCGGAAGGCGTTCAAGCGCTGTATGGTTTTTTCGATCCTGAGGAACGGGAGATGTTCCGCCGGTTGATCGGCATCACCCGTGTGGGGCCGAAGCTAGCGATCAGCGTCCTTTCCGTTATGGAACCCTCTGACGTGATCTCCGCCGTCGTTACGGACAATCCCGCCGCATTCGATTCCGTACAAGGCATGGGCCGCAAAATGGCACAGCGTGTCATTTTGGAGCTGAAAGAGCAGGTCAAAGACGTGCCCGTACCTGCCGGAAAAGCGGGAATGTCCATACAGGCGAGCGTCCCCGAGAACATCCGTTCGGAGGCTGTTCAGGCGCTGGTAGCTCTCGGGTACGACGGGCTGACCGCTTCTCGTGCTGTTTCGGCTGTTGAGGAAGCGAAGAACGTGGAAGAACTGATCACAAAAGCCCTGCGCAAGCTGGCGAGATAGCGAGGAACGATGAAAGAGGACGATCGGATCATCACCTCCTCCATGCGAGAGGAGGATATCAAGAACGACTACAGCCTTCGCCCCAAGTTCCTGAGCGAGTACATCGGTCAGGACGAAGCAAAGGAGCATATCTCCATCTATATCTCCGCCGCCAAATCCAGGGGAGAATCCCTGGACCACGCCTTGCTCTATGGTCCTCCGGGGCTCGGAAAGACTACGCTGGCCGGCATCATCGCCAACGAGATGGGGGTTAATCTTAGGGTGACCAGCGGACCGGCCATAAGTCATGCGGGGGATTTGGCCGCCATTCTCACGAACCTGGCGCCCGGAGACGTCCTGTTTATCGATGAGATTCATCGATTGAACCCAGCCGTGGAGGAGGTCCTCTATCCGGCCATGGAAGATTACGCCCTGGATATCGTCATCGGCAAAGGGCCCGGCGCCCGCAGCATCCGGCTGGATCTGCCTAAGTTCACCCTGATCGGCGCCACTACCCGTCTCGGTATGCTGAGTTCGCCCCTTCGGGATCGATTCGGCATCAAGGAGCAGCTGCAGCTCTATTCTCCCGAGCAGCTCAAGGAAATCATCGTTCGCAGTGCCCAAATCCTGGGCATCGAGATCGACGAGGAGGGGGCTTTGGAGATTGCGTCCCGTTCCCGCGGCACGCCGCGTATCGCCAATCGGCTGTTGCGTCGGGTCCGGGACTATGCCCAGGTCAAGGGCACCGGCTGTGTGGATTTAGTGACGGCGCAAAAGGGGCTCAATATGCTGGCTATCGACGAACTGGGCCTCGATGCGGTGGATCGCCGGATGCTCATCGCCATGATCACCATCTTCAAAGGTGGGCCGGTGGGGCTCGACACCATCGCCGCGTATACGGGAGAAGACGCAGGCACCATCGAAGACGTTTACGAACCGTATCTTTTGAAGCTTGGCTTCCTGGCACGCACCAATCGCGGCCGTATCGTGCTACCGGACGCCTACGTGCATCTGGAGTATCCCGTACCTGAAACGGCTGCCACTACTCAACAACTGAAACTGGAGGTATGACCACCCATGTTCAATAAGAAAAAGAAACTGATCGAAGCGCAGAACAAGACCATAGCGGAGCTAAATGAGAAGCTGCATGCACAGCAGCTTGAGCTGGACACGGTCAAATCCCAGTTGGAAGCCTATCGACAGCGGGAATACGCTATCTCCCGGGCCCTTACGGATGCAGCCGAGACCGCAAGCCGTATCGTGACCGACGCGCAGAGGGAGTCGGACGATATCCACGATTCCGCGCAAAAGGAGTACATGGCCTCTCAGAAAAAAGGGGAGGCCGTGGTACAATCCGCCTATGAGAACGCTCGGGACATCATCAAAGAGGCGGAAAAAACAAGTGAACAAAAGATCAAGGATACGGATGATGCGGTCGGCTCCTACGTGCAGCTGTTGAACCAGTTCAATGAAACGATGAAGGAGCAGGCAAGGCAGGCTGAGGAGAACGTAAAAAAGATCTCCGATTACTATTCCCGGCTGAACGCCGCCCTGCCGGAGCTGTTTGGCGAAATACCGCAGCTCAACGATATCCTCGAAAAGCAGGACGATGAACCCCTGCCCGATCCTGAAGGGGACCCTGCTCAGCTCATGCGAAATATCTACGCCATCGAGAACCGATATCTCACCCATGAGGACTTGCCCGACAGGACCAGCATTCCCGAGGAGACGGATGAAGCTCCGCAAGCAGTAGAACCTGAAGAAGATGATCCCACAGAGCAGAAGACCGTACCGTCCTTCGACGAGGAAGAGGAAAACATAGTCAAAGTTTCCGATATTATTTCGGATGATGTTGGGACCATCGACACGGACGAGCTCATTGCTAAGACCGCCGCCATAGGCAATCATCCCTTTGAAAGTGCGGAATAATGCGGGTTATTACTCGCTTATCATGTTAGATACTATACAGGAGGAAACATAATATGGCAAAAAAGACAGTAGAAGACATTCAGGTCGCCGGCAAGCGTGTTTTGTGCCGGGTAGATTTCAACGTGCCTCTGACCGAGGACATGAAAGTGGCCGATGATAAACGTATCGTGGCCGCTATGCCCACCATTCGATATCTGCTGGACCATGATGCAAAGGTGATCCTTTGCTCTCATCTGGGCCGTCCCAAGGGCAAGGTGGATATGAAGTACACTTTGGCACCCGTAGCAGAGCGGCTCCAGGAGCTCCTGCCCGAGGTGCGGGTACAATTTGCTTCTGACACGGTGGGGGAGAGCGCCAAGAAGTGCGTGGCCGATATGAAGAACGGCGAGATCGTGCTTTTGGAGAACACCCGGTTCCAGAAGGAAGAGGAGGCCAACGATCCCGAATTCTCCAAAAAGCTGGCTGACCTGGCGGACATCTTCGTGTCCGACGCTTTCGGCACTGTGCACCGCGCCCATGCGTCCACTGCCGGCGTTGCTGAATATCTCCCCGCTGTAGCCGGCTTCCTGATCGGTAAAGAGCTGGGTATCATGGGCGAAGCCCTCAATAATCCTCAGCGCCCCTTCGTGGCCATCCTGGGCGGCGCCAAGGTCTCCGACAAGATCGGCGTCATCAAGAACCTGCTGGAAAAGTGTGACACGCTTCTCATCGGCGGCGGCATGGCGTACACCTTCTACAAGGCTATGGGATACGAGATTGGCAACTCTCTGCTTGACGAGAACAGCATCGACCTGGCCAATGAGCTGATGACGGACGCTAAGGCGCGCGGCGTGAACCTGATGCTGCCCGTGGACACCGTGGTGGCGCCCGAGTTCTCCGCAGACGCTGAATATAAGACCGTTCCTTCCAACGCCATTCCTGCGGGTTGGATGGGTATGGACATCGGCGAAGAGACCCGCGCCAAGTATGCGGAAGTCATCAAAGCTGCCAAGACCGTCATTTGGAACGGGCCCATGGGCGTGTTCGAGTTCCCCAACTTCGCCAAGGGCACCTCTGCCGTTGCGGAAGCCTGCGCAGAATGTGAAGGCACCACCATCATCGGCGGCGGCGACTCCGCTTCCGCGGTGAAAAAGCTTGGCTACGCCAAGAAGATGACCCATATCTCCACCGGCGGCGGCGCCTCTCTGGAGTTCCTGGAGGGCAAAGTCCTGCCCGGTGTGGCCGTTCTGAACGACAAGATCGATCGCAAGCCCATCATCGCCGGCAACTGGAAGATGAACAAGACCCCTGAAGAGGCCAAGGCGCTGGTCAGCGATCTTATCCCTCTTGTGAAAGACGCTAAGTGCGACGTGGTCGTATGTCCTCCTTTCGTTGATCTTTGCTGCGTGCGCAAAATCATCGAGGGCACCAACATCCATCTGGGCTGCCAGAACATCCATTGGGCGGAGAGCGGCGCCTATACCGGCGAAATCTCTCCCAAGATGCTTCTCGCTTTGGGCGTGGAATACGCCATCATCGGCCACAGCGAGCGCCGTGCCTACTTCGGCGAGACCGACGAGGACGTGAACAAGCGGGCAAAAGCTGCTCTCGCCAACGGTATCGTCCCCATCATCTGCGTTGGTGAGACACTGGAGCAGAGGGAAGCGGGCGTGACCGAGACCTTCGTCAGCGGCCAGACCGTGGCTGCCTTTGAAGGCATCCCCGCAGAGGACGCCGTGAAGGTTGTCATCGCGTATGAACCCATTTGGGCCATCGGCACAGGCAAGACCGCCACTGCGGAAGACGCCAACGCCACCATCGCGGTGATCCGCAAGACCATCGCAGGCATTTACGGTGAGGAAGTTGCTCAGAAGGTGCGCATCCAGTATGGCGGCTCCATGAAGCCTTCCAACGCCACCGAGCTTATGAGCATGCCCGAGATCGACGGCGGTCTTATCGGCGGCGCTTCCCTTAAGGCTGCTGACTTTGCAGGCGTGGTGAACTACTGATGAAGCCTATCACCGCATTGATCATCCTGGACGGCTTCGGCTACCGGGAGGAGAAAGAGTATAATGCTATTCTGACCGACGGCGCGGTCCACTTCATGCAGCTATGGAAAACCTGCCCCCACACATTGCTGGGGGCCAGCGGCATGGACGTGGGCCTGCCCCGGGGCCAGATGGGCAACAGTGAAGTTGGCCATCTGAATATCGGCGCCGGTCGCATCGTGTATCAGGAGCTCACCCGCATCACTAAGGCCATCGAGGATGGGGATTTCTTTGAGAACCCCGCGTTCCTGAAAGCGGTGGAGAACTGCAAAGCCCACGATTCCGCTTTGCATCTCTTCGGCCTCTGCTCCGACGGCGGCGTGCACAGCCACCTGGATCATCTGTACGCTCTGGTGGAGCTGGCTAAACGGCATGGGCTAACCAAGGTGTTTATCCATTGTTTCATGGACGGTCGAGATACCCCGCCCAAGAGCGGCAAAGGGTATTTGGAGACCTTGGAAGCCAAGCTTGACGAGATCGGCGTGGGCAAGATCGCCACGGTTACCGGCCGGTACTACGCCATGGACCGGGACAACCGCTTCGAGCGGGTCCAGCAGGCCTACGCCGCCTTGACCTATGGGGAGGGCTTCACCGCCCCCACAGGCCACGACGCCATGCAGCTGAGCTACGATAGGGGCGATGCGGACGAGTTCGTAAAGCCCACGGTCATTGTGGAGGACGGCAAGCCCGTAGCTACCGTCAAGGCCAACGACAGCGTGATCTTCTTCAACTTCCGGCCTGACCGGGCGCGGGAGATCACGCGGGCTTTCATCTTCGAAGATTTCGATGGTTTTGAGCGTCGCAACGGGTTCTTCCCGCTGACCTACGTATCCATGACCCAGTACGACAAGACCTTCGAGGATAAGCTCACCGTGGCTTTCAAGCCCCAGCCCTTGAAGAACACTCTGGGCGAATATCTGGCGGCCAACGGCAAGACCCAGCTTAGGATCGCGGAGACGGAAAAATACGCTCACGTGACCTTCTTCTTCAACGGCGGCGTGGAGGCCCCCAACCCCATGGAGGACCGATGCCTGATCCCCTCGCCCAAAGTGCCCACCTACGACATGCAGCCGGAGATGAGCGCTTACCTGGTGGCGGATGAGGTCGTGAATCGGATCGAAAGCGGCAAATATGACGTAATGATCCTGAACTTCGCCAATCCCGATATGGTGGGGCATACGGGCGTCATGGAGGCGGCTGTGAAAGCGGTCCACGCTGTGGACGAATGCCTCGATAAGGTTGTCAAAGCCATATTGAAGAACGGCGGACGCTGCCTCATCACCGCCGATCACGGCAACTGCGAGTATATGTGGGACTATGAGGAGAACGCTCCGTTCACCGCCCATACGACCAATCCTGTTCCCTGCGTATATGTGGATGCTGCCGAAAAGGACGTGGAACTTCGCAAAGGCGGTCGCCTTTCCGACCTGGCGCCCACACTCCTTGACATGCTGGGTCTGCCGAAGCCTGTAGAAATGACCGGCACCACCCTGTTTGCAGGATAAAAAGTGCCCCAAAGGGCTGAATCTTACCCTTGCAAACCGTGTAACAAGGTGGTATAATACCAACCGCAGTCAATTTGGGAGGATGTTTTATGAGTCTTGCTATCGAAATCATTCTTGTTCTCGTGTCTATCGTGCTGATCGTGGCCGTGCTGATGCAGAAGAGCAAGTCCGCCGGTTTGGGCTCCGCCTACGGCAGCGATACCGAAACCTTCGGTGTGAAGGGTCGGGAGGCCAAGAAGGATCTTCAGTTGAAGAAAATCACCCTGGTTTGTGCCTCTATCATCGCTGTGCTGGCGCTGGTGCTCATGTGCCTCGGTTAATAAGCTGTATGAAAGGCGGTACAGCGAAGATTCGTTGTACCGCTTTTTATTTGGAAAGGTGAAAGGAAAGGATGCCCGTTCATAAGGGAATAAAAGTGGCCGCCGTCAACCGGAAGGCCCGCCATGACTACTTTATCGAAGATACCCTGGAGTGCGGTATAGCGCTCACGGGTACCGAAGTGAAGTCTATCCGTAAAGGTTCCCTGAATCTGAAGGATGCTTATGCTATGGTGAAGAACGGACAGCTGCAGCTCATCGGCATGCACATCAGCCCCTATGAGCAGGGCAATATTTTCAATCACGATCCTTTCCGCATTAGGACGCTCCTGGCTCACAAGCGGGAGATCGCCAAGTTGTACGGCAAACAGCAGGCAGAAGGCTACAGCCTCATCCCCTTGTCCGTTTACTTCAAAGATGGGAAAGTGAAGGTGGAGCTGTCCCTGGCTAAAGGTAAGAAACTCTATGACAAACGCCACGATATCGCCGATCGGGATGCCGATCGTGAGATGGACAGGCGCATGAAGGATTACAAAGTGCGGTAAACTATCCCATGGGGGTGAAATGGTTTCGACGGGGATAGTGAGGGCCGGATAAGCGAGCCGAAGCCCCGAGCTTCGTTAAAAGCGGGAAACCTGTTAAAAATAACAGACAACTACAACGCACTTCCTGTCGCTGCCTAAGCGCGTGACAGCGTCTGCCTGAGAAAACCTATCGTCTCAGATACGGGCGTCATTTAGGATAGGGAACGAATCCGGGTAAGCTTTGCCCCGGACCGGACTTTATGAAGCTACCGGACCGGCGATCCAGCCGTTGGGAACGCCGCAAGGGGAATACTTGTACGACGGCTACGCTCGTAGAAAGTTGGGTTATCATGTCTTCGGACGGGAGTTCGACTCTCCCCACCTCCACCAAAAGAAAGCCACCCATTGGGGTGGTTTTCTTTTGGTATTCGGTGGGGGGAGTCGAACTGGGCGCGTGTTAGAAAACAGTCCAGCGGACTGTTATCCCGCGCCCTGACCGAGGCCGTCGAGGCCGAGAGGAGACTCTTCCCACCTCCACATTTATCCATATCTTGTGTTAAGTACAATGATTCATCTCAATATCTTCCGTTTTTTCTTAAAAATATATTGAACAAATTATGAACGTGTGATATGGTATAGAGCAAGAAAAAGAAGGGGGAAGTACTCGTGCCCGGTCGTAAGAGTCGCATGATCGGCTGCCTTTTGGGCGGCGCCATCGGGGATGCCATGGGGTATCCTGTGGAATTCATGCGCTATACCGACATTACGCGGTACTACGGCGGCGCTGGCGTTCGCGATCTTTCCAGCAGCAATTTGATCTCTGACGATACGCAGATGACCCTATTTACGGCAGAAGGGCTTCTCAACGCTCATCGACATGGCAAATCTCCGGTAAAAAGCGTATATCGATCCTATCTGCGGTGGTATTTTACACAGACTCATTCAAAAATGCCCGGTGCGAAATACGAGGGCGGTTTGCTGAACGAGCCGAAACTGTTTGCCGCCCGCGCCCCCGGAAATACCTGCCTGTCCAGCATCAGCTCAGGAAAGATGGGCACTCTTTCTGATCCCATCAATCACAGCCGCGGCTGCGGCGGCGTCATGCGAGCGGCGCCCTGCGCCGTATTTCCCAACGCTTTCGATTTGGGCTGCAGAGTCGCAGCCATTACGCACGGTCATCCCGGCGGCTATATCTCGGCGGGCGCATTAGCGCAGCTGCTGCAAAAGCTGTATTACGGTCAATCTCTGCCGGACGCTGTGAATGATCTTATCGAGGAATTGGATCAGGTGGCGGATGCAGAAAGCACTCATGACGCTTTGCAAAAAGCGGTGGAGCTGGCGGCGGAAGGGCGTCCCTGTGCGCCGACTATTCGCGAATTAGGCGAAGGGTGGGTAGGGGAAGAAGCCCTGGCTATCGCCGTATACAGCGCATTGAGCTTTCCGACGGACTATGCGCAAGCCGTTCGCCTTGCTGTGAATCACGACGGCGATTCCGATTCTACCGGTTCCATCTGCGGAAACATTATGGGCATGCTGCTGGGCGCAGGAGCTATTCCCGTGGAATGGCGGGACGGAGTAGAGCTGTGCAATGTGATACGGGCTATCGCTGTTCGGCTTTCCACCATACCTCAGGAATCTTGATTCGTATAAATGAAAAGAGCCTCCGAGATCATTTTCTCGAAGGCTCTTTTTTCGTTCGCTCATTTGGTAATGCCGAGCCGCTTTTTCATGGTCTTTTCGACGGCGTTGAGAATATTTTCGTAGCCGGTGCAGCGGCACAGATGGCCGGACAGCAGCTTTCGAAGCTCGTCCCGGGTGTAAAGCTTGCCGCTCTCCAATATCTCTACGGCAGACATGATGAAACCGGGCGTGCAGAAACCGCACTGAACGGCCGTTTCATCGATGAATGCCTGCTGGATGTCAGACAGTTCGCCGTTGGGTCCCATGAGCCCCTCCAGTGTACGCACATGCTTGCCGCGCACCCAAACCGCGAGGTATATGCAGGAATTGTAACATTCCCCGTCAATGATCACGTTGCAGGCGCCGCATTCACCCACCTCGCAGCCCTTTTTCACGGATGTCAGCCTAAAGTCGTTGCGGAGCATATCGGTGAGGGAGGCACGGCAGTCCACCATGCAGGCCACGTCCTTGCCGTTCAGATTGAATTCAATTAGCCTGTATTGATCTTTCATTTGATTTCACCTCCACAGCGCTTGGTAGCTTCGATGAGGCAGCGCTTAGCCATCTCTACGGCGATATGCTGCCTGAACGCTTTCGGCGCTCGCCAGGAATCACGAGGATTGATATCCTTAAGCACTTC
>Ga0310697_10004595_pt1 | contig 13571 bp, 10 predicted proteins | sample 172DNAGHGlowgp2_FD_203883 | JGI IMG/M metagenome (GOLD analysis project Ga0310697, IMG submission 203883) | Sheep rumen microbial communities from Palmerston North, Manawatu-Wanganui, New Zealand - 1728 DNA GHGlow gp2 (v2) (version 2) | ecosystem: Host-associated > Mammals > Digestive system >...
TATAGAGAGCGCCCGAGAAGATACGCTTTATAAAATTACTCTTCATGACATTCTTTCTTGATGGGTGCAAATTTACAATTTTATCACGACATGAGCAACAACAATGTCGTTGATGATTCAAAAAAAACCAGCCTTATCGAGTGACGAAGCCTTCCCGTTCATGGCGGGAAGGCTTCTTGTTCTTCGAGAGAGGGGACGATTATCTTAATTCAAAATCATCAACTCCAACCCTCTCGGCATCTCGACGTTATACTGGTAAGCCCTGGCAAATTGTTTCAGGAACTCGATGGTGGTCTTTTTAGGACCGTTTACTGATGTCATAACGTCTTTTTCGTTGTTTGTTGAAGTAGTCGTTCTGTGCATAGGCAATAATGTTTTTAAAAATCTTACACATTGATAACGCAACATAGTTGTAAAATATTATATCCCAACTACCGTTTTAAGATTTTTTTTAATTTCCACACAACACGACCCCGACGATGACTTGTCGATTGCCCGCCCCCAAAAGTAGAGTCTGCCCCTATTAAGAAGCAGACTCTACTGTAATCATTCTTTTTATCGATTATTCTGTCAACCTGTCGAGGACGGTCTTGACAAGGTCTTCGACTGCCGTCTTGTAGTTGGGGTTGACATCGGTAGCCACGCGGTTAGCGATAATCGAGCACACGGTCATTGCACGATGACCCAACATGAGTGCCATGCCCTGCAGGGCGCTGCTCTCCATCTCATAGTTAGTGATGTGGCCTCCGTTATACTCAAATTTCTCGATGCGGCGGTTCAGCTCAGGTTCTGCCAGATCCAGGCGAACGCGGCGGCCCTGGGGACCATAGAAGCCCACTGCCGAGATGGTGTAACCGCGCACCATGTCGTCACGCCCGATTTTCTCGACCAGCCACGGATCGGCATCAACGACATAGGGTCTAGCAAACAATTTATTCCATTTTACGAACTCACAGAATTTCTCCTCAAAGTCAATGTCGGCCACCTTGTTGCGGTCAGCATAATAGTTGATGACACCGTCAAAGCCGATAGCCTTGGAAGCGATGACCGGAGTGCCTACGGGGACATAGGGCTGCAAGCCGCCCGACGTGCCGATACGCACGATATTGAGGGTGCGGTGCTCAGCGCGAGGAGTACGGGTCTTAAAGTCGATATTGGCAAGACCGTCCAACTCGGTCATCACGATGTCGATATTGTCAGGACCGATGCCATGGGACAATGCCATGACAGGTTTGCCGTGGTAGGTGCCGCCGATACCATGGAATTCACGGCTAGAGGTCTCCCATTCACGGGTGTCAAAATAAGATGCAATCATGGTTACACGTCCAGGATCGCCACACACGATGATATTGTCTACCAGCTGTTCGGGCTTTACATGGATGTGGAATGCCGAGCCGTCATCATTGATGATAAACTCTGAGTCGGGGATTCTATCAGTATTCATATCGTTCTGTAATTTAGAGTTCAATTGGGATTATAAAGAAAATTCAAAGTTACTGCCTTTCCATCAATTCGCAAAGGAACGAACCGTTAAAAAGTCTAAACAAGAGTATAACGGCAACCAGGCAGCGTTGCAATGACTTGCTTGCAGTCAAGTTCCACCAGAGTACTCATGAGTTTATACACCGGCAGCTGCAGCGCATCGGCGAGTGTATTGAGGTGGATTTCGCCACGGTCGCGGATGACATCTACCACCGCCTGCTCCTCCTTGGTCAACTGGGGGAACAAGTCCAGCTGCTGTGGCGCCTTGCTGGCGCCCTCCCAGCGCATGGCTGCCATCAGATCATCGGCACCGGTGATGAGAGCAGCCTTGTTGGTAGCAATGAGCTTGTTACACCCCGTGGAGAACTCGTCACCGCAGCGCCCAGGCACCGCCATCACGTCACGGTTGTAGCTCATAGCGAGCGACGCCGTGACGAGAGCACCACCAGAGCCTGCCGACTCTACGATCACCGTGCAGTCGCTCAGCGCTGCCACGATGCGGTTGCGGGCAAGGAAATTACTCTTCTGGACTGGATCCTGGCTGGTGTAGTCGGTCATGAGCATGCCTCCGCGCTTGGCAATCGCGACAGCGTCGTTGCGGTGTGAGGCGGGATAGATGTGGTTGAGTCCTCGCGGCAGGACGGCCACCGTGGGGACGCCATGCTTGAGGGCGGCACGGTGGGCTGCAATGTCTATGCCGTAGGCAAGACCGCTCACCACCACTAGGTCGGGAAGACGCTGAGCCAGGTCGCCGATGAGCGTGTCACAGAAACGTATGCCATATTGCGTGGCATGACGCGTCCCCACAACACTCACCACATGGGGACTCTCCAGGTCACAACGACCCAAAGTAAAAATCATCGCCGGAGCATCAGGAGCCTCCAGCAGGCGGCGAGGATAACCCTGATCGGTAAAATAGGTGGCGGCTATGCCATGCTCGCGGACAAACGCCTCTTCCTGTAACGCCCGCTGCAGGACATCACGACGATAATTATCACTATACATCTTGCTGCGGCCTCGGGTGAGCTGGCGCAGGTCCTTCTCGCTCATGGCAAAGAACTGCTCCTCGCTGCCCACCACGTCAAGCAGTTTGCGCGCGAGGTCCACACCCATGCCCTGTAGGTTAGCAAAGGCGATGCGCCAGGTCAATGCCGTGAATCCGTTATTGCTCATGGCGGTCCAGGTATTTGGCAAAATGGGCAGCCAGACCGTCACCACGATTGATACGGCCGTCCTTCTCCATGCAGACGATGGTCACCACAGCGCTGGCGACCAGTGCCTCGTCATCTTTCCTGAAGATGTCCTGATAGAAGATGAAACGTGCCCCTTTTCGCTCAATCCACAGGCAACTGAGCATCACGTCGCCCGTGCGCAACGGCACGTGGTAGTCGATTTCCATCCGACGCACCACAGGCACCAGGCCATCGCTCGTCATGTTGCCGAAGGGGACTCCCTCCTGCTTGACGAAGGTGTGTCGCGTGTGTTCCATATAGTGTAGATATATGGCATTGTTGACGATGCCCTCGCTATCAAGTTCATAGTCCCGCACCGCCATTTCGAGCGTGAAGATATATTTGTCTCGATCCATCATCCCATGATTTGTTACAGGCGACAAAGGTAATGAAAAACCTCTAATTCTCAATGATGAGCCGGCGCCTTTTCCATAAAAAAAGACCTGTCCTCCTTGGTGATTTTCCAGCAGGAGGACAGGCAAATATTGTTGGTCGGACTCAGATTACTTGAGCCAATCCTGTACCTTGTCATTGGGGACCATGCGCTCCTCAAACACGTAAGCGCCAGTCTTCTCGGAGCGAACCATCTTGATGCATTTGCTCCATGAGCGTCCTTCACCAGTCTGAAGGGTTGCAACTACTTTCTTTGCCATATCTTGATATAGTTGTTAAATGGTGGTTTGTACAATTACTTGATCTCCTTGTGAACGGTCATGCGTTTCAGATAAGGGTTGTATTTCTTGAGCTCCAAACGCTCGGTAGTGTTCTTGCGGTTCTTGGTCGTGATATAACGGCTGATGCCGGGAACGCCAGTACCCTTCTGCTCGGTGCACTCGAGAATCACTTGCACGCGGTCGCCTTTTGCTTTCTTTGCCATAATACAGTTGCTCCTTTCTTACTTGTTAATAACCATGATTTCGGTGAGGTGTCCGTCGGCAGCGGCCTTCTTCAGGGCGGCGTCAAGACCCATCTTGTTGATATTGCGCAAACCGGCAGCCGATACAGTCAGACGTACCCACTGATCCTGCTCGGGCCAATAGAACTTGCGGCTGAAGACGTTAACGTTGAATTTGCGTTTCGTCCTGCGCTTGGAGTGCGATACGTTGTTGCCCGTGATCGCCTTCTTTCCAGTGATTTGACAAACTTTAGACATAGTTTCTCTAGTTTTGTTTAGTTATTGTTCTTGTTTTACATTCTCTCGTTGCCGACTCGCGATACATGCCTGCCTGTACACAGAAAAACACAGGCGCAGCACAATATACGGGTGTGGACATCCCAACGTGGAGAGGGCGCTCTACCCCACCGGTGTGAGAAGCCCACCGGCATCACAGGGTCGAACAACAGTTAGGTGTCTCGCTCGTTTTAATATCGTCCTACGCTTGACTGCCAGGCACTTAGCATCATAGCCTTGACATCGAAGTTTCAACGATCAAGTGTCACACTCTTGACTTGACTAACGCATGAGCATCATAGCCAGCAAGACATGTGCCGCGAAATCGGCTGCAAAGATAGATACATTTTTTGGACTACACAACAGATTTACAACACTTTTTTTGCTTTTTCCCTAATTTCCATGTTGTTCTAAGTCGTTTCCTGTCAGTGCCACACAGTGCAATACCACCCAACCGCTGTGTCCTGAAACTGGAATCCACAAACAACGCTGGCCCCCCATTTCTCTCATGAGGGCCCAGCGTAGGAACGGATGATTCACTAATTGCTATACAGGACCGAATCAGTGTCAGAACCGGTAACTCTTCAGCTTCACACTCTGCTTAACGATGCCCGAACTGGTCCTGACACGGTACAGCGTAGCCACACAGTCACAATCAGACTTCATGTCATCATAGCTCAGGTACTGCCTGTAGACCTCGTCACAGGCTAACAGGACTTGAGTGTCGGCGCCGACGGGGTCAGGCACAGGATACACATCACGGATTCTGCTCCTCATCTCCTCGGTGAGGTGACCCAGCAAGTCGTCCTTGGGAGACGGTGAGATGCCGTTAACAGTTCCAAGCATATTCCGGGGCTCCAATTGCAGGTAGTATTCAACACTGGTGGTAGGCTCATCATCGTTGACACACGATGCAAGGGGGGCAAACACTGCGAGGCACACGATCGCCAGCAACATCCGGCGCAACTGATTGAAAAAATGATTCGTTTTCATAATTGTAAATGTTTAGATAATAAATAATGTTCTCTTTGCTGTTACAAAATTACTTCACGGCAACAACCCAGAGCAAATTATTTTTGCCATAAATTGCCGATTGTCAAAATTTTATACACAATTCTGTCTAATTATTTGACAAACGCATCTAATCGTGTCTCACCGCATTAAACCAGATGACAATGGAAAGGTCTCTACCCCGCGCACCAAAAAGGGCACGCCACAATGTCGGTGGCGCGCCCTTTCAGTCGTTAAGCATAGCAGCTTAACATCCAATGAGTTATCTCACATGAGGATCAGGAACAAACGGCTTGATCGGATCAATGAAGAATTGTGCATCATCAGGATAAAGCACCTTATCGACCAGGTCGATGGCATCTTGCAGGTTCACGATGCCGTCACGGTTGACATCGGCAGCGGGATTAGCAAGAATTTCGGCAATCTCGTTGGTCAAGGCATCGTTCAACAGGTTGATGTCGTTCTCGGTCAACTCTCCGTCACCGTCAATATCACCAGGCAGGTAGCCCAGAGACTCGGCGACGCCCGTGAGTTCCACAACAACGGGATGAGCCTGATTGGTGGCGCTCGTCGTGTTCAGCGTGAGTTGTGCGCTATGGGTGCCCTCTGTCAGAGGTTTATAGATGACCACAATGTTGACACTGTCGCCTCCAAACTCCGACCTGGCAAAGGCACAGGATAATACCCCGAAGCTGTCATCGCCCTCGATGGAATAGTGAATCGGCAACAGCGTTAACGGCGGATTGATCAGGCCGTCGGGGTCGGTAGTGCCGCCATAAGAGGCCAACCAACCACTAAACTCAGTCACCTTCACACCGAGAACCTTGCAAACAGACTGACCCACCTGGGTGGAAAATGTCATTGACGATTCACTCGGATAGATAAAGGCACCCGTCTTGATGCCATAGCCGGTGATCGGAATTTTCACATCAGGGACATCAGGGCATGAGATGACAAGGTATAGGCGTGAATATCTTCCTGTTGTGTACGGGAACGAATTAACGGTTATCTCGACGCCTTGAGCAGCCAGTTCGGGTGTGATATCAGGATGGGCACAGATGGTAAAATCATTAGACCTTGGTCCCTCGATGCTCAGGCTGATATCGTGAGTAAGGCTCACGCCCGTGATGACCAGTGACCTCTGCTCATTATAACCGTTATAGCAATCACCGAAATCCAGAGAGGTGACGCTGGTAGTGATCGATGGCTCGGCAGGTGCTGGTTCCTCGACAACACATGTCAGGCCGACGGTCTGCGGTTCGGCACCTTCACCGGCAACAATGATGCTGGCATTACTCATGCCTGCCACGACCGAGTTGCAAGTCACAGTCACCGTAGCGCCGGCACTTGCTTCATTGACGGTCATGCTGGTCTTGTCGATAGCAAAGTTACCGCTGGCATCTTCAAGCGTCAAGGTCAACGCACCGATGAGGTTAGTACCACGGACTGTGAATGTCGCAGTAGCCGCTTCGCCGACCAGAGTATTGAACTCCAGCACATCAGGATTCACAGTGATGACGGGCTTGATGGCCACTCCTGTCAGGCTGATAGTCTGAGGCTCCACGCCATCGCCGCTAATCGTTATGCTCGCCATGCTCATACCAGCCATGGCGGGGTTGAAGGTAACACTGACAGTAGCGTCTTCGGCAGCCTCGGCAGCCGAGATGCTGGTCTTGTCGATTGAATACGCTCCCTTGCTGTCATTGAGTTCTACCGTCAGGGCACCTGACAGCGATTTGCCTTTTACACTGATAGTCTTAGTCACTGGTTTGCCTACCTGGGTGTTGAAAGACAACGCTGTAGTCGATACCGTCAGGGTCGGCAGAATAATGCCAGGAGGCTGAATGCCGATAATCATTGATTGCATATTGTTGAAGGTGTAACCTTCGCCCGTGAAATCATCAAGGGCACAATAGGCATTACCATTCCCTCCCCATCCGAAGTTAATGTGATAGAGACCGGTTTCGGCATCATAGCCATCAACATTGAAGGCATGGCCAACAGCCGACTTATCATTAGCCGAATAAACAATGGGACGCTGGGCATACAACTCCGCCAACATCAAGGCACGCCACTGAGAAGCGGAATAGTTTTTCTTCTCTAAACACTCAACTCCCTGATCATAGCCAAACTTCAACACAGCATTGACAATATTGTTTTCACTGGCACCACTGCCTTCAGGAGAATAATCCATATACTCGGCCTGACCGACGTAGCGCATCAACAACGCCACTGCAGCGCCTTGCTCCTCGGTATAACAACCAGGACCGTATTCATCCAGCATATTGTCCCAATCAAAGTCGGTGGGATCGAGCGCTGGGAGAGTAATACCCAGCGAGCGGGTCGTATAACGGCCCAGGGCAGAAGTGATGTCAGAGTACTTCCAGTAATACATCACCTGTGACAGGGAGGTGCAGCAGCATCCCGTGAGACACTTCTCACCATGATAGAAGGGGCAATCATTGTTATAGGGCTCTCTCTGATTCCATAATGCCGTCAACAGTGGCTCCACACTGGTTGCGGCACCTGCAGTAACTCGAGGAGAAGACATCATCACCTCGCCATGGTTGTGAGAGAACAGGTTGTCAATTTCTTGTTTGTACTGGTCCAACAGGCACTGCAGGCCGCAGGGCATGTCACTCAGGTCAAGCGGAGCGTCACCACAGACAAGGACACTGCCATTGACACTGTCATCCCCGGCAACGACAAGGAAACCTCCTTGCATATTATAGATGTAATAGGCAGGCTGGTTATTGATCACCGAACTCATCTCGGTATAGACCAGTTGCATATCGCCGCCCGACGGCACGAGCCTCATCTGATGGCTGGAGGCCTGCTTCTCGATAAAGAGCCAGGCCGCTTCACGTGCTGCCGCTTCGTCGATGGGCATTGCAATAGCGTTCACAGCCATGAACGCTATTGCAATGGATATTAATAGATACTTTTTCATTTCTCTTTTCATCTAGATTTTTTATCAATTAGGTCACATCATCCGTTTCTCGTCCCTCAATCGTTGTTGAGGAGCATATAGATCAGATCGCTGATATCGGTAATGCTCACCTTGCCATCACCATTTACATCGGCATAGGGGTTGCTCAAGGCCGCCTCGTCACCGTTCAGGATGGCATCGATCAGCGTAGTGACATCGTTGATGCTAAGCCTGCCGTCACCATTCAAGTCACCTGGGCCGGCACCAGTCAAGCCCTCAATGTGGACAAACGATTTCCAGTAGTCTGCTGTCTTGTAGGCCTCAAGGGATGCCTCAGGCACTCGCAAGGTTGCAGTACGATATTCCGGGCTGAATGTCCAGCTACCGATGTTAGGCGGTGTCTGGGCTAAGCAAGTCAGGGTTGCCAAACTGGTGCAGTTGTAGAACGCGTCATCACCGATAGACGTCACCGAAGCAGGGATTACCACGCTGGTCAAGCCAGAGCAATGATAAAACGCATAAAGGTCAATCATTTTTACTGAAGCAGGTATCACCAGGCTTGTCAAGCCAGAGCAATTGGCAAAAGTCCATGAGCCAATGGTTTCAACTCCATTATTGATGGACAGAGAGGTCAAACCCGAGCAGCCATAGAACGCCTTATCACCGATTGTCTTTACCGATCCCGGAATCGCAATGCTATTCAATTTATTGCATTGATAGAATGCACAGTAGCCGATAGATGTCAGAGTTGTCGGTAATGTGATGTCGGTCAATGCCTTGCAGGAGAAGAAAGCATTGGTGCCAATCTTAGTGACATGTTTGCCCATCGAGACGGTTGTTAATGCCGCACACTCCCTGAACGCATCAGGGTCTATCGTAGTCACCGATTCAGGAATATTGACGGAGGTCAAGGCAGAACGATAGAATGCTCGAGAGCCGATAGTAGTGACTGAACCTGGGATGACACTGTTCTTGCATCCCGAAATCAATTCATCGGTAGCCGTCTGAATGATGGCGTTGCAGTTATCTCGGGAATCAAAGACAGTATTGCCATTCTCCACCACCATCGATTCCATTGATGTGCAACTGGCAAAAGCGCATTCACCGATTGTCGTCACTGCAGCAGGAATTGTGATGTCCTGCAGGTTAGTACAGCCATAGAACGCGTATTTGCCGATACTCTTTACCGATGCGGGAATGTCCATGTGGGTCAACTCGGTGTTGTTGCAGAAGGCATAATCCGGGATGGCGGTCAGCGTATTGGGAAGCACCGTGTTTTTACAAGTCACGATAATGCTGTCGTTAGATGTCTGCAGGACGGCGTTACAGTTGTCTCGTGAGTCATAGTACGTGTTGGCAGTAGCCACCGCGATGGATTCCAGACCAGTACAATTCTTGAAGGCATTTTGACCTATTGAGGTAACCGAAGCCGGAATATAGAGGTCCAACAATGCATAACAGCCTTGGAAACAATAATTGCCGATGTCTGACACGCCCTCCTTGAGGGTAAGGCTTCTCAAGGCATTACAATTACTGAATACGTCGTAGCCCATGGCGGCTACCGAGTTACCAATCGTCGCGGTCTCTAGATTGGTACAACCTTGAAAAGCATAATTGCCGATGGTAGTAACTCCGTCAGGAATCGTGACACCCGTCAATGAGTAACTATACGAGAACGCGCCATCATCAATTGTCCTGACCGAAGCCGGAATCTCCAATGACTCAATACTTGTGTTGTAGCAGAAATACTTCGGGAGATATTCCACTTCTTCGCCGATGGTCAAATGCTTAACGTTATTACTGCTATGACCCAGACCTGTGTTTTCGCAATGACGTGCATTCCAAATGAAATCAAGGGAAGAAGCTAGACCCGCAAAGGCGCTCTCTGCGATCTGGGCAACATTCTTTCCAATAGTTAAGGATGTGGCGGATGAACAAGCCGAGAAGGCATAGTCAGCAATGATAATGATATTATCTGGTATCACGATAGACGTCAGTCCTTTACATTCTCTGAAGGCGTATGCTCCGATTTGCTTGACCGAAGCTGGAATGTCGAGTGAGGTAATGGTGGCATTTGAAACGAAATTATTAGGCAGAACTTCTACCTCATCGCCAATGGTCAGCTCGCTGATAATCCAGTATGAGCCCTCCCAATAGTTGTATCGCTGGTGACCGTTGCTCCAGCACTTGCGGGCATTCCAGGTGAGCGATGTGATGCCAGTGTTCCTGAAGGCATTTGTGCCTATGTCGGTAACATTGACAGGTACCGTCAGGCTCGTGAGATTCGCGCAGTTGTAGAAGGCATCACCGCAAATCGTCTTGAGCGAGACAGGCAACACAACCGATGAGATGGATGAACCGCTGACAAAATCGTAGGGCAACACGGTCACTTGATTACCGATGGTCACCTGGTTAATGTCATGGGCTGTCATGTCACCATTGGTCCAACACTCACGGGCGTTCCAGATAAGAGACTGTACTGGTATATTCGCCAGAGCATTTGTACCCAGGGTCGCCACATTGACGGGAATAGTCAATTGTGTCAAGCCCGTGCATCCGTAGAAGGCGTTGTCACCGATGGCCACAACAGACTCGGGAATGTCTATACCAGTGAGGCCGTTACAGCCTTCAAAAGCATGACCGCCAATGACAGTAACGCTGGAGGGCAATGCCACACCCGTCAAGCCAGGGCAGCCATAGAAAGCATAGTTACCCACACCTGTCACGCTGTAGGCAATGCCATCACGAGTAACTGTAGCAGGAACGTTAACCGCACCGCTATAGGTATTATAATTCTTGTCCTTGTAGGTCACATCGACTGTGCTGGGACCGGTAATCAAGTAGTAGATACCGTCCAACTCAAAGTCGTAATGATTGTTCAATTCCTGGCGAGGCACGAGATGGGTGAAGTCACACCACCATGAGCTCCCTTGATAGTGATTAACACCAATCTCAGGGACATAGAGCAAAGCCGCAGCATAGGTCGCATCCGAGAACACCCCACGATTCATCATATAAGGCGGATTGGTATTGCGGACGGTAACAGATGTCAACTGGTCACAACCATAGAAAGCGTCGGTTGACAACGTGACAACCGCAGCCGACAGTTCCAGGCTGGTCAAACCCGTCCCAGCAAATGCTCTCGCACCAATGTAGCTCACCTGGTCAGGCAGATAGATGTGCTGCAGGGCGGCACAACCGTCGAAGGTGTTGTCACAGATGCGTGTGAGCGATTTGGGCAAGTTGACCTCATGCAGGTTGGTGCACCCGTTGAAGGTACCATCGAGTTCTTTCACCATGGCAGGGATATCGATCGTGGTCAAGCTGGTACAACTATGGAAAGTGCCGGTGAGTTTGCCCACATTCCCAGGCAGTTGGACACTCGTCAGCGATGAGCAACCATAAAAGACATTGTCGCCCATGCTCATGACCGAGTTGGGCAAGACAATACTGGTCAGGCTGGTACAGTAGCTGAACGCTGATGTTCCAATCGTGTTCACACCTTTCGGGATGTTGACGCTTGTCAAGCCTGTGCAGCCGTAGAAAGCATTACTCTCTATGGTCTTGATGGAGTTAGGCAACTCTATGCTCGTCAATCCCGTGCAGTCACGGAAAGCGCCACTGCCGATGCCCGTGACCTGGTAGGGCTTTTGATAATTGCCATCATACATGCTGTAGGCCTCGATCATGACGGTCTCCGGGATAGTAATCTGGCCGCTATAGGCGCCGTTATTGGATGCAACGACCTGGACAGAATTACCATTAACTTGGTAGCGGATACCGCCCACCCAATACTGGCTCTGGGCCTGTATGTGGTAAGCAAGGGGCAACAGCAGCAACAAGCACATTGCCCGAAGCATGTTATTCAATCGTTTCATGAGCTATAGGTATTGATTGTCATATCATATTCATTCAATTAGCAGGACCATTGAGCAGGCCATTGATGAGTGAGGTCACATCGGTGATGGTCACATTACCGTCATTGTTCACGTCGGCAAGGTCAACACGGATTGATGAGACATCCCCGTTCAACAAGTAATTGATAAGGGAGGTCACGTCGGTAATGGTCAGGTTACTGTCACCGTTCACGTCGCCAAGCTTGCCCGAGCTGACCGTACAACTCGTATTGTCCAGTGCCATGTCAGTTCCAGCCACATTGGTGAGACGGATATTCTTGAGGACAACGTCAGCAGGACCCGCAAAGGTCTCGCTGGCTGTCACGTTGAAGGTGAGTATCGCACCACTGGTGCCACTATAGGGTTGCACGTGCATGGAGTAGGACATCACGCGGACGGCGCCGTTGATCAGGACGCAATGGGCAAGCATGTGGTCCGATGCCTTGCGGGAAGTCAATGCCAGAGACTGCACGTCGATGGTGAGTCCTTCGGGCATATACAGGTCGGTCTGGAAAGCGGTGTACTGTGCCTCGTTCTCCAACAGGACTTCTACCTGGGCCGTCTGCCCGGGCTGGATAGTGAAGTCCTCAATGAAAAGGTGGTCGGTTGCGGCAACCGAGAATGTTGCCGCAACGACCATCAGAATAGATAATAAACTCTTAGGTATCATCATCCTAACCGTTTATCAATTACTTAATCATGAGCTTAGCAACCTTGTCGCCAGCCTTGACAATGACCACGCCACTGGAGCGGGCGGGAATCTCGGTGCGGCCCTCGGCTACATCAACACTGTAGGCACGGCCTGTAATATCGGTGATCATGACGCGCTGAGCAATCGGGCTCTCAACGATGATGTTCTGGCCTTCGGCATAGATGCGCAGGTCACCGGCAATCTCCTTGGCAACAGTGAGTCCATTGTTCACCATCATGGCAAAGCCATCAAGGTAAACGGTCTGGCAAGCGCCGGTCACCATCTCGATACCATCGACCATAATCTCACCACTGGCACCACCCGTTGCAGTCACGTCAAAGGTGAGCAGGGCGCCTTCATTGCCATCGATAATGGCCAGCATGGGCGAGTAGCACATCACACGCAGTTTGCCGTTGTCAAGCATATTGGCATCCAGGGCATGGCTACCGGCGCGGTCGGTCAGGCGGAAGTTCTCGGCGCTCAAGCCATCGGGCAGGTCAATATCGAGCTGGAAGGCCGTGTAGTCCAGATCATTGTCAAGGGCGATGGCCACGGTGCGGGTCTCACCAGTCGACAGCTGCAAGTCTTCACCGCTCATCATGTCGTGATTGTCGCGGACAGGCTTGGGTGCACGCATCAGGTCAATCAAGGAAGGATTGAGAATCAAGTTAGTGATGCGCACAGCATCGGTCACAGTGATCTCCTGGTCACCACTCATGTCGGCAGCCTCAAAGACGAACGGGTTGGGATTCAGACCAAGGATATACTGGGCAGTCACCACAACGTCGGTCACATCCACGACACCGTCACCATTGGCGTCACCGGGCAGATAGAACCATACGTTCAAGTTGCTGGTTGCGTCGCCACAGCGAACCTCGACATAAGTCATCGCACCGTCCACCATAGCCGGGGTGGTCAAGTAGTTCTTCTTCAGATACAGGGGATAATCTCCGGCAGCGCTTTCAGGCACCTTGACGGTGAGGTTGAACAGCACGCCTTCATTATCGTTGAACGGCAGCAGCGAGGGCGAGTAGCACAACAGGCGAACGCTACCATCTCCCATGACATTATTGATCAGCACGTGGTCTCCCTTGCGGTCAGTCAGCTCGACATTCTGCAGCTCAAAGCCCTCGGGCAGATACAAGTCGGTCTGGAAGGC